>Ga0181520_10011418_pt1 | contig 11672 bp, 10 predicted proteins | sample PEATcosm2014_Bin_29_FD_132451 | JGI IMG/M metagenome (GOLD analysis project Ga0181520, IMG submission 132451) | Peatland microbial communities from MTU Mesocosm Facility, Houghton, MI, USA - PEATcosm2014_Bin02_30_metaG | ecosystem: Environmental > Terrestrial > Soil > Wetlands > Peat | place...
TCCGTGTTTGACGAAGGCGCAGCGGTCCCGGGGCTCCAGAACCAGCTCAACATCAACCGGTACCGGCGATGTGAACGGCGTTCCTTCGATCGGCCTCTCCAACGGCCTGAGCGGATTTGGCGCCTCCACGGGCCTGATTGGCGACACCGATGACAGCTATCAGATTCACGACGGCTTCAACTGGCTGCACGGCAAGCACCAGATGAAGTTCGGCTTCCAGATTGTTTACATCCGCTCCATCCAGGCCAGCGCCAACGCCAACGCGCGCGGCGTGTTCAACTTCAACGGCATGTTCACGGCGCAGACCAAGCTGCAGGGTACGGGCTACGCCACCGACAGCAGCGTTGCGGCAGGTTACTCGTTTGCTGACTTCCTGCTGGGCGATCTGACCAGCGCTCAGTCCATTGCCATGCCGCCCACGCACTTCCGCTGGACCGCGGCTGAGCCCTACGCGCAGGATACATGGAAGATGACTCCGCGGTTGACGGCCAACCTGGCCCTGGCCTGGTATGGCGCCACGCCTCCCAACCCGTCGGGATCGAACAAGAACCTCATTCATGCCTTTGACTTCAACACCGGCTTGATTACGTTTGCGGCTCTAGGTTAGGTGGACCCCGCCGTCTATGGCATGACTATGACCAACGTGGCTCCTCGCGTGGGCTTCTTCTATCAGCCCAAGATACTGCCTAACGCCGTGGTCCGCGCTGGCTGGGGCCTCTACTATACCTCCCAGGAGAACGTGAACGCGCAGTACTCGATCGTCTCCCAGGTCATTACCATCAACAACAGCGTGTCGAACACTCAGGGCGTTCCCACCTACGTGATGGGTGTCAACGCCATGCCGGCGGTGACGGTTGGCCAGATTACCCAAGCGCAGGACAATGCCATGATCGGTGCGGTGCAGTACCTTTCCACCCACCAGCATTCGCCCTACGTCAACCAATACAACCTTGACTTCCAGTACAGCTTTGCCAAGAGCTTCCTGGCCGATGTGGCCTACCTGGGCAACACCTCGCGCCATCTGGCAGTGAACTGGAACCCGTTTGACTGCTCGTCGACACTGATTGTGACCGGTCTTGGTCCCATGAACGGAGCCAAGTGGAACGAGGGTCTGCTCACGAGCGCGGGCGGCAGCTTCGACCTGCTGTCCTTGCACTTTAACCACGACGCCGCGCAGAACCCCACGCCCGACTTCATGGCTGCGGCGGCCTATGCGCTGCCCTTTGCCGTGGGACCGCATTTTGACAAGGTGCAGGCGCAGATTGATGCGCATGGTCTGCACGGCAAGGTGCATCAGGCTATTACGGAGTGGCTCTTCAACAGCAAGGGACTTGGCGAGCGGAACTTTACCGATGAGAGCCCCAGCTGGCGCAACGAGGGCGGCACGGTGATGGCCGCGGGCTTCCTGAACACCGTGCTGCGCCGTGCGGACCAGATCGCGTTGACCGACATGACCGGCAGCCAGGAGTTTGCCGGCATCTGGAAGCGTCGCGAACAGGTGTACGCCGTGCCTGCCTACTACGCCTTCAAGATGTACTCGGCGGTGAAGGGCGATGCGGTGCTCTCGGTGGACACGGACTCCGGCACTTACGACATGGTCGGCGGCGTGCGCCCTCTGGACAACGAGAAGGGAATTCCGACCATCTACGTGGTGGCCACGCGCTCTGCCGATGGGTCGACCCTTACGTTGCTCTGCGTCAATCGCAGCTGGGAGCGCGATGAGCCGGTACGCTTTGATCTGGGTGCGCTCAAGATTGCTGGGCTGGTGAACGCTGAGCAGATCAAAGCCGCCAGCCGTTACGAGATGAACGACGAAGTGGAGCCAGTACACGTGGTCCCGCAGCCGATTACCCTGACTGCGCCCGCAGCCGGACCCATCACCATGACACTGCCCCATGAGAGCGTGACGGTGATTCGTGTCGCTGTGAAGTAGCACCTGCGGTTCGGCAGACGCGCCTTCGGCGCAGTATATGGTTTTAGGGGCTTGAACCTCGTCGTTCCAGAAAAAAAACAGCCCGCTTGAGCATTGCTCTGGCGGGCTGTTCTGTACCTGCAAGTAAAAAAATTACTTCTTGGCGTGCGGGGTCTTGTAGTCCACCTCGCCCTGGAGCCAGTCGGAGAGCATCTTCTGGTGGATCTCTTCGTTGCTCGCCGAGCGGTTCAGCGAAGACTGCGTGAGCCCGACGCTGAACTTCACCTTGCCGGTGACCTTATACATGTCGAGCATCTTTTCCAGGTCTTTGCTGGCCATGGCCACGTAGTCAGCAGCCAGAGTGCCCTCCGTGCCGACGATGTCGGTGGGGGGCTCAATCACCTGATCGATGATGAGCTTGTCCGTCTTTACGTTGGAGGAGTCAAAGCGCACTACCAGAATGCCGCGCTTCTCAAGAGCATCGGGGTTGGCCGTGTACTTGATGGAAGGGATCAGCACGCCCGGCTTGGAGGCCTTGGCATCGAACTCCATGTGGTAGGGCGCGCCTTTCCACGTGGGCGGAATGGTGTTGGCAGCCGTGTTTCCTGAATCCTTGCAGCCCGCGATCAATGCGAGTCCGGCAAACGCCAGTACGAGTACTTTTCTCACGTCTATCCTCCTTGTATGTGTGAGACGACGCACCAGAATACCACTCCCGCGGCAGCGCGGAATAGCGTAACCGCCGGCGCTGGAATTGGCCGGTCTCAACTGCTTGCACCATGGTCTCTTTTGTCGAGTCTTTCAGTACCTTGCAGCAATGTACAGTGCTACTCTTCGACGAGCTGGAGGTGGCCTTGAGCAATCCCGAGTTCCGCCCTGCTTTTTGGGGTGGTCTCCGCTCTCTGGCCACCGACTGGAGCCCTCAAGACGTTTCGGAGTCCAGACTTTCACCGCTGGCTGCTATGCTAGGCTAGACGGGAAATTGCCATGGAAGATATTTCGCATCAACTCAAAGAGATTCTAATTACCGGTTTGCGGATCGAGGACAGAACTGTCGATCAGCTGAGCGATGATCAGCAATTATTGGGGGGAGATCTTGAGATCGACTCCATCGATATTCTGCAACTCATCCTGGAAATCGAGCGGCGCTTTGGCATCAAACTCGTAGAAGGCGAGTTTGACGAGGGCGCCTGGCAGAGCATTCGAACCCTGGCCGCTGTGGTGGAAGCCAGAATCGCGGCACTGAACAAATTATAGGAGCCATTTTGACCAGCAATGCGAACATACCTCGCCGGGTACTGCTGGTGGAATGCAACAACATGAACAAGTGGGTGGGCACCACCATGCCCTATGAGATGCACGTTCCCCCGCTTGGTCTGATGTATCTGGCCTCCAGCGCCCGGGCAGCGCTGCCGGGAGCGGAAGTTCGCATCGTCGAATCCTCGCTCTCCTGCCCGGACGACGAACGTTTTCTGCGCATTCTGAGCGAGTTTCAGCCCGACGTGGTGGGGCTCCGTTCGATTGCTTTTTTCCTGGAAGAGTTGCAGCGCGTCGCGGCGCTGGTACGTCTTCACAGCCGGGCCTCTCTGCTTGTCGGAGGGCCTATCGTCAAGGCCTACAAGCAGCGGCTCTTTGAGGAAGTTCCCGAGCTGCAAATTGCGGTTCTGGGCGAGGGCGAAGAGGCCTTTGCTGCCTTGCTGCGCGGGGCCGAACCTTCCGCCGTGGCGGGCCTTCTTTATCGCGACCACGCCGGGGTGCATGAAACCGCCGAGCGGCTCCAGGATGCATCCATCGACAGCCTGCCCTTTCCAGCCTACGACCTGATCGACATCGGGCAGTACCAGAGCCAGCTCAGTTACGCCTATAACCATCGCCGCCAGGGCGTACTGTTGACCAGCCGCGGGTGCGTCTATCACTGCACCTATTGCTTCAGCCATTGGAAGGGCATCCGGCTGCGCAGTGCCGAGAATATCTTTCAGGAGATGGCCGCGCTCTACACTGGGTCCGGCATTCGCGATTTCTACATTGTGGACGACATCTTCAATGTCGATGTAAAGCGCGCCTTCGAACTCTTTGACAGGATCGGGGCCGCTGGCTTCAAACTGCGCATGTATTTTGTCAACGGCTTGCGCGCCGACCTTGCCAGCGAGCAGTTCGTGGACCGCGCCATCCAGGCCGGAGCCGTCTGGTTCACCTACGCCGTGGAGTCGGCGGCCGAGGAGATTCAGCGCCTGGTGCGCAAGCATCTCGACCTCGAAAAGACGCGCCACATCATCGCCTACACCCAGAGCCAGAACGTGGCCGTCAACATTTCAACCATGTATGGCTTTCCCACCGAGACCCGGGAGATGGCGCAGCGCACGCTGGACTGGCTGGGCGAGCTGCCCAAGCCCTCTTTGCTCCCCTACCACTTTTGCCTGCGCTTCTTTCCCGGCTGCGAGATCAATCAGCAGGCCATCGAGGCCGGCTGGGACCCTGAACGGATGGGGATGACCAGCCGCTTCTCCTATAACGACATGGCGATGGGCACGCCCACCCTTTCCAAGCACGAGATGAACGAGATTCAGATCGAGTACCATCGCCGCTTTGGCATGAGCAATCCCACCGCCGTTGCCGGTGCGGTGCGCACCCTGCGCGGCATTGGGTACGACGATACGGAGATCGTTCACATGTACTCCGTGCTGAAGCGCAAGATGATTCGTAGCGTGGATGAGCTGACCCCGGCAGGTGGCCAGTGAAGAGCTGGTACCAGCATCGTTTTCACAGCGTGGGAGCCTTGCAATTTGCGTTTGCGGCGGTGCGCTGGATGCCGCGATGGGCGCAGTCGGTGGTGGCCGCGCCCACCGCTCTGTTCTTCTTTCTGATGCTCCAGCGCGAGCGCCGCGCCGTCGCCGGCAATTTGCGCCGGGTCTCAGGCAAAGCGGGGCTGGGTTTGTACTGGAAGGTCTATTGCGTCTTCTATTCCTTTTGCGACCTGATCGTCTCCTATGCTTTTGTTCCCCAGGCCAGCCATGCGCAACTGCTCGCCATGCTTCCGGAGGGCGGGCGCGGCGCGGAGGTCATCGACCGCTGCCTTGCCCAGGGCAGGGGACTGATCGTGTGGACGGCGCATCTGGGCAATCCCGAGTTTGCCTCGCGGCTGCTGGAGATGCACGATCGCCCCGTCCATGTGGCGCGGGTGGTCGAGGACAAGCCGGCGGAGCGCATGTTGCGGGAACGGATGAGCAATCAGCTGCTGCGCATTGTGGATGTGCGCGGTGGGGTGCGCGCCACCGTCGAGTTGTTGCAGGCCCTCAGCCGCAATGAGATCGTCGCCATTCAGGGGGACCGCGTTTATAACCAGCGTCATGCGGCGGAGGTTCCATTTTTCGCCGCCAATGCGGCGTTTCCGCTGGGACCGTTTCTGTTGTCGCAGGTTTCGGGCGCGCCGGTGCTGCCGGGGTTTGTGGTGCGCCGCGGCTGGCTGCGCTACCGGGTCTTGCTGGGCCAGCCCATTTGGCCTGCCGCTACCGGCAACAGCCAGCGGGATCAGCTGGAGGGGTTGCAGCAGGCAGTACGATTTCTGGAAGCGAAGCTGACGGATTACTATGATCAGTGGGTAAATTTCTTCTCTTTCTGGCCGGTTGATTCGCGTGATTGATGCTTCGAAAACTATTGTTGTGACCGCGATTGGCGTGGTCAGTCCCTATGGCGCAGGTCTTGCCGCGCTGCAGGACGGGATGCTCGCGGGGCGCTGTTGTCTGGCGTCGGGCGCGGAGTTATATCCCGGCTTTCATGGCAGTGTGGCTCAGGTGCTGGATTTGCCGCCGCTGCTCGATGGTCACCATTACTCCCGCACCGACCGGTTGGCGACGCTGGCGGCGCGCGATGCCGTGGGCAGCCTGATGGGCTCCAACCTCCTGCGCCAGAGCGGCATCGTGATGGCCAGTACGGTGGCTGGTTTGTCTGAAATCGACCCGGAAATCGCCAGGGACCCCGCGGAGTGGTACAGGCACGGGGGGTTGTCGCGGGCCGCGTCCTACTCGGTCTCCCGCGTGGCCGCTGCCGTGGGGGAGCAACTGGGGATTCAGGGACCCGCATGTACCGTATCCGTGGCCTGCGCTTCTGGAGCCATGGCCATTGCTCTGGCCGCCAACATGCTGCTCGACGACGCTGCCCCCATGGTGCTGGCCGGCGGCAGCGACGCCCTTTGTCCCTTCACCCTGAGCGGTTTCAACTCACTGCAAGCCCTGGATCCGGAGCTTTGCCGCCCCTTTGACCAGAACCGCAAGGGTTTGAATATCGGCGAGGGCGCGGCGCTGCTGGCGCTGGAGACCCTGGAGCACGCTACCCGGCGCGGTGCGCCGGTGCTGGCCGTGTTGCGCGGCTGGGCGATGAACAACGATGCTTCTCATCCCACTGCTCCGCACAAAGAGGGGGCTGGTTTGGCGGCGTGCATCGGGAACGCCCTGGAGATGGCCGCCTGCGGAGTGGACGAAGTGGGCTACGTGAATGCCCACGGTACCGGTACGCCGCTGAACGACATTGCCGAAACCCACGCCTACGAGAACGCCTTTGCAAACCGGAGCACGCCGATTCCCGTCTCCTCGACAAAATCCTACTTCGGCCACTGCTTGGGAGCAGCCGGCGCTCTGGAGGCTGCTATCACCATTCTGGCCATGCGTTACGGCGCGCTCTTTCCCACTCTGCGGCTGAGCGAACCTATCGAAAGCGCGCGGGTGGACTGGCTGAAGGACGCAGTGCGCCGTGTGCCGCTCCCGCTGGCCATGTCGGTTTCAGCGGGCTTTGGCGGCAGCAATGCGGCGCTGGTCTTTGGGGAGATGCAACCATGAATCCAAAGTTTCCCGTTTTGACCGGGTTCGGTTCCGTCACCCCCTATGGCCCACTCACAGGCCTGATTACCGCCCCCGCTCCGCAGCCCCGGCCCATTACCGCCTGGACAACACCGGGCTTGCGCCGCGCCTTTCTGGTTGAACCGTTTCGCCCCGCTGAGATTGTGCCTGGGGTGAAGACACGGCGGCTGGACCGGCTCTCCGGATGGGCGCTGGTGGCGGCCTCGCTGGCTTTGCGCGACGCCGGCATTGACCTGAATCAGGTGGATCGTTCGCGCGTGGCGGTCCTCTTTGCCACCGGCTTTGGCTGCGTCGAGCTGACCGAGGCCTTTTTTCAGAGCGCAGCCACCAATGGCTGGGCGGGTACCGATCCGATTACCTTTCCTGAGACACTGGGCAACGCTCCGGCCGCCCACGTGGCGCTCTTTCACCAATTGCGCGGACCCAACCTGACCATCAGCAGCAAGAGCTTTGCGGCGGAGAGCGCCATGCTGCAGGCGGCTTCCCTGTTGCGGCATGGACAGGCGGATATGGCCATTGTGCTGGCTGGCGACACCCTGACCCAGGCCGTCTACGAGTGGTACGAAGCGGCGCATCGGCTTGCGCCGGCCTGCTTCAACCATGATCCCGTTTCCTCCGCGGCCGGTTTTATTCCCGGTGAGGGCGTGGTAGCCATGGTGCTGGAAAAGCCCGGTCGCGAGCTGTCGCGGCCCTATGCAGCTCTTGGCCCCGGCTGCTGGGCCGCGGGTGGCGATGTGCGGGCCAACGTCCTTCAACTGCTGGACGGCGTTCGGCCGGATTTTACCTTCTGCGCCGGCAATGGGGCGCCCTGTGCCGCTACTCCCGTGACCTGCTCTGCCCGCGCGATTGTGGGCGAGGACACCGCGATCTTTCCCGCCCAGCCCATCGCGGCCGGCATGGGAGAAGCCAGCGCGCTGTTCCATCTGTTGTTGGCCTTGAGCAAACGCCCCGGCCCCGGCCAGGCGCTGCTGTTGGGTACCTCCGCAAACGGCGGCTTTGCCGCGCTGCGAATGGAGATACAGTGATCCCTCAGGTGAGGATAGCGGCCGCGGCTTATGCTGTTCCGCCCGATGAAGAGAGCGTGGCAGAGATCCTGGTCCGGGAGCGGGTGCGGGTGGAAACCACCTTGGCGCCGCTGTCGCCGCTGGCCCGGCAACGGGCTCTGGGGAACCTGGGGCTCAGTCGGGTGCGCGTCTGCAATGCCGTGCAACCCTACGAGTTGGCCTTCGAGGCCGCCACCCAGGCCATCGATGAGGCCGGGATCGCGGCTCGCTCCATCGATCTGATTCTGGATTTCAGCACCTTCCCTGGCGAGAGCGCTCAATCCATCTCTTTTGCGCATCGGCTCAGCGCCGATCTGGGGGCTGAGACTTCGATGAACCTCAGCTTCCGCTCGGGCGGCTGCGGAGCGCTGCATCTGGCCATCAAGACCGCCCTGGGCTGGATGCTCCAGGATGATCGCCTGCGCACCGCGCTGCTGGTTACGGCCGACACCGCTCCGCCCGACAACCGCACCCTGCTGCCCATCACCGTGCAGGGCGACGCCGCCAGCGCCGTGGTGCTGCGCCGTGAGGCCGGCGATGGGCCGCTCCTGCTGGGCGTTGAAGCGCTCACTGTGGGCCATCTACACGACGCCATTGCCGTGATCATGGAGAATGGCCGCGTGCAGCTCCAGGTCGACGCCGCCATGATCGAGCACAAAGTCATGCCGATCTTCTATCTGCATCTCTTCCGCCTGGCCAACCAGGTGTTGGCGCAGGCTGGACTGCGTATGAGCGATGTGGACCACTTTATCTACTCCAACATCAGCCGCCGCGACCGCGAGGGATTCCGCCGCATGGTGCGCCTGCCCGAGGGCGGCTTGCCGCCCACCCGCATGGAAGAACTGGGGCACACCTTTGCCAGCGATTTGGTCATCAACTACGCTGAGATGCGCCGCCAGGGGCTGATTCGTCCTGGCCAGTTGCTGCTGTTTGCCTCAGCGGGGATCGGCTTCACCTGGGGGGTGACGCTTGCCCGCGCCTGAAGGCCATCTGCTGCATGAGTGGCTGCGCCAGAGCGCCGCGGCTCATCCCCACGCCCTTGCCATCGTTGAAGAAGAGCGTACCACCTCTTTTGCCGAGTTGCTGCAGCAGGCGGAAGCGCTGGCCGGTTTGTTTTGCCAGCTTGGAATCCAGCCGTGCGACTGCATTGCCCTGGCTTTGCCCAAGACGAGCGAAGCGATTGTGGCGGTTTTTGCGGCGCTGCTGGCCGGCGTCCTCTATGTGCCGATTCACCCCGGTTGGCCACAAGAGCGCGTCGATGCAATTCTGGAGGAATGTGGCGCCCTCCTGATGATCCGGGGCGAAGGCGAGGCGCTGCGCATTCTCGATCTGCGGACCAGGCAGAGTCTTGCCTGGACCGCGGCCACCGAGGCTGTAGAACCCGCAATGCTGCCGCGGATAGAGCCCGAGGACTCTGCCTTCATCCTCTTTACCTCCGGTTCCACGGGAAGGCCCAAGGGCGTCGAGCTATCGCACCGCGCCGTGAGCGCCTTTGTGCGCTGGACCGCAGAGGAATTCAAGATTGGTCCCGGTGATCGCATCGCCTGCCCTTCGCCCTTGGGCTTCGATCTCTCCACCTTCGACATCTTCAACATGGCCCTGTGCGGCGCCACGGTGGTGCTGGTTCCCGATCACATCGCATGGATGCCGCGCTTCCTGGTGCAGTTTGTGCGGGAGGCCCGCATCAGTTGCTGGTATTCGGTGCCGTCCATCCTTGCCGGCATGGTGCGCGATGGGCGCATGGCAGCCCACAGCTATCCTCATCTCCGCCTCATCCTCTTTGCCGGCGAGGTTTTTCCCGCGCCTGCTCTCGCTGCTTTGCAAGCCGTAGTGCCCAACGCGCTCTGCGCCAATCTTTATGGACCCACTGAAACCAATGTGGTCACCTGGTGCCGTGTGCCTGAGGGATTCGATGGCCAGCAGCCGCTGCCCATCGGCCGCCCCTGCCCGTATGCTGCAGTGCGCATCGACGAGAGCAACGGGGAACTGCTGGCTGGCGGCGACTCTTTGATGCGCGGCTATTGGAACCGTCCTGAAGAAACCGCCGGCCGCATGGTCACGCTCGACGGCATCCCCTATTACCGCACCGGAGATCGTGTAGTGCTTGCGCCCGAGGGCGACTATCTCTATCTTGGACGCCTCGACAGGCAGATCAAGCGCCGCGGCTTCCGCATCGAACTGGGTGAAATCGAAGCCGCTCTCCTCTCCCACGCGGATATACTGGAGGCGGCCGTGGTGGCCGTCGCCAACCCGCGGCAGAGCGTTTGCATTGCCGCTTTTGTGCGACTCTCCGCGCCGGATACAATGACCATGACCGATATCAAAACCCACTGCGGACGCCGCTTGCCGACGTATATGCTGCCCGACCGCATCCTCTTTGTGGATGCCATTGCCAAGGGTGGCCGCGGCAAAACGGATTACCTCGCCCTGGGCAAGATGCTGGAAGGACTTTAGCTTGAAAATTAGAAACGAAATCAGGGAGTTTGTCGCCAGTCAATTTTTACCCGACGCTCCGGCCGCCACCATTACCGACACCATGCCCCTGATCACCAGCGGCATCATCGATTCCATCGGCATGTTGGGGTTGGTCGATTTTATCGAAAGCAGTTACACCATCGAGTTCATGCCCCGCGAGATCGATGTGCACAAGCTGGATACGGTGGAGCGGATTGAGACTCTGATTCGCGCCAAACTCTCCGGCCGCGCCGAGGATCAAGAGCAGGCTGCGCTTCAGTAGGATCGAGCTGCTAGCATAGCTCAACCCTCAGATGATCGCTTATGCTTTGAAAGGGCACGACTTCAGTCGTGCCGCAGATGGCACGGAATGAGCGGGGCTTTAGCCCCTGAGGGAAGGTTTCAGGGTATTCGAGGTTCATGTAAGGCCGTTTGAAAGTGACTCTATTTACGGCGAACTACACCAGTTGGCCGCATCTCCCCGTGGGGAAGATTATTCGTTCGATCGAGGCTCAATGAAAGTATTGCTGGTTCAAAGTCCCGCCACTTCGCCCTGGGTTCCGCGCCGCCAGTGGGAGCCGCCCAGCGTGGCCATGGCCACCATTGCCGCGCAGATCGACAACCACGATGTTCGCGTCGTCGATATGGTGGTCTGGCGCAAACAGTCGGTGCGGCGCTATCTGGATCTGCTGCGCAGCTTCAAACCGGATGTCGTCGGCTTCACTTCCATGACCTTCCAGTACGACACCACGGCCGGCTTTGCCTATTTGACCAAGCAGTTCGACAGCCGCATCCGCACCGTGCTGGGCGGATATCACGCCACCCTGTTTGCTGAGATCATCGCGAGTGGCCAGGATGTGGGCCTGTGGGACTTCATCCTGCGCGGCGAAGGCGACTTTGCCTTCGGCGAGATTCTGGACGGGATCGCGGCCGGCGACCAAGGCATGGACAAGATCCTCGGCCTTTCCTACAAGCACGAAGGCGTCTTCCATCACAATGCCGCCCGTCCGCTGGAAGATCTCTCCCGCATTCGCATTCCGGCCCGCGACAAACGCATGGTCAAGGGCTTCCACATGTACTTTCGCAAGGCCGATGTCATCGAGACTTCGCGCGGATGCTTGCACCTGTGCAACTTCTGCAGCATTCGCGAGATGTACGGCCGCTCCTTCCGCCTCTTTCCGCTGGACCGGGTGCTGGCCGACATTCAAGACGCATACAGCCGCGGTGCGCGCCACATCTTTTGCACCGATGACAACATCACCCTTGACATGGACCGCTTTGAGAAGCTCTGCGAGGGCGTCATCGCGCTGAACCTCAAGGACCTGATGTTCACCACCCAGGCCAGCCCCATCGGCTTTGCCAACCGGCCCGACATTGCCAAGAAGATGGTGAAGGCGGGCTTTGTGTCCA
>Ga0181520_10011419_pt1 | contig 11670 bp, 3 predicted proteins | sample PEATcosm2014_Bin_29_FD_132451 | JGI IMG/M metagenome (GOLD analysis project Ga0181520, IMG submission 132451) | Peatland microbial communities from MTU Mesocosm Facility, Houghton, MI, USA - PEATcosm2014_Bin02_30_metaG | ecosystem: Environmental > Terrestrial > Soil > Wetlands > Peat | place...
CCGCCGCTTGCCTCGGCCACGGCGCTGACGGCCGCAGTGGAGCGCCAGGGTGGCGCGTGCCCAGGGTTCTACGTCAACCGCGAGCCGTTCCTGGACGTGATCCGGATGCACCGCGCCGAAGTGAACAACATTGGCAAGTCGGCCTTGAGCGGTGAGCCCTTCGCTGTGCCTCAGCTGGAGGCGCTGATCGACTCCAGCCGCGAGTGCTGGGATATGGCCTTGAGCTACGGTGAGCGCTACGGCTATCGCAACTCGCAAACCACGGTGCTGGCGCCCACGGGAACCATCGGCTTCATGATGGACTGCGACACCACTGGGATTGAACCGGACCTGGCCCTGGTGAAGTACAAGAAGCTGGTGGGCGGCGGCATGATCAAGATTGTGAACAACACCGTGCCGGCGGCCCTGTTCAAGCTGGGCTACGACAACGACGCGGTAAACGCCATCGTCAGCTACATCGACGCTACTGGCACCATCGAAGGCGCGCCGGGAATCAAGCCGGAGCATTTGGCGGTGTTCGATTGCAGCTTCAAACCTTCAAAGGGAACACGGTCGATCCACTACATGGGCCACATCAAGATGATGGCGGCAGCGCAGCCGTTCCTTTCCGGCGCCATCTCGAAGACCGTAAACCTGCCTCGCGAGGCCACTGTGGAAGACGTTGCCGAGGCCTATGCAGAGAGCTGGCGGCAGGGCATCAAGGCGGTGGCCATCTACCGCGACGGCTCCAAGGGAACCCAGCCTCTGAACACCAGCCTGGACGCCAAGAAGGAGCCCACGGCGCAGGACATTACCGCCCGCCGCGTGCTGGCCCAACTGGCGAGCGGCCAGGCTGCGGCCGAGGCGGACGTAAAGAGCCTGGAAGCCAAGGTAACGGAAAAGGTTGAGGTGGGCGTGCGCTCGGTGGTTGCGGCTGCGGCAGCTTTCAAGAAAGCCATGGAAGAGATTGCCAAGGCGGCCGCGGTGCCGGTGCTGCAACCCTCGGAGAGCCATGCATCGCTGGCCGCGGCTGCCGCCGATGCGGTCAAGCAGGATCTGAACGGTCCGCCGCGCGCCGTGCGTCACCGCCTGCAGGACGAGCGCGCCTCGGTTACCCACAAGTTCTCTATCGCCGGCCACGAGGGCTACATTACCGTTGGGCTTTATCCTTCAGGCCAGCCGGGCGAGATCTTCATCAAGATGGCCAAGGAGGGTTCCACGGTTTCCGGACTGATGGACGCTATCGCCACCTCCATCTCGATCGCCCTTCAACATGGTGTGCCGCTCAAGGTTCTTTGCGAAAAGTTTGCCCATACCCGCTTCGAGCCCTCGGGTTGGACCGGGAATGAGCAGATTGGCTACGCCAAGAGCTTGATGGACTACATCTTCCGCTGGCTCAACCTGCGTTTCCTCTCCGGCACCCAGTTGACGCTGTTTGCCGGGCTGGGCGCACAGGCGCCGCAACTTCCGGCTTCGCCCACGCTGATTCCGGACAATGAGCACGAAGAGGATGCGTTCTCACAGAATCATTTGGCCAAGCTGGCCGAGGAAGTGGCGAGGCGGCTGAACCAGGTGAACGGCCAGGGAGTCGGCAGCGTGCCGGAGACGCAACCATGGGCAGCGGCACAGGCTACTCCCAGTCAGGCCCCCGAGATGAAGGATCGCGGCATCTATCACGCGGCCGATGCCATGCGCACAATGTATGAGATGGGCGACGCACCCAGTTGCTCGACCTGCGGCGCCATCATGGTCCGCAACGGCAGTTGCTATCGCTGCATGAGCTGCGGCTCTACCAGCGGATGCAGTTAACAACCTTTACGTACTTTTACGTACTCTTGGTGGAGCAGATGCCTATCTGCTCCACTTTGCTTTGCTCGTAGCAAGCAGAGAAAGACATCTACTTATACTCATATCCATCATCATCATTTGATTTTCAGCGTCATACCCGCGAATTCATTGCGGTAGCACAACTACTTGCGTCCGCCGATCAGCGAGCCGGCCTCTGTGAAAGAGGCTTGCCATCTGCACGCGTGCTCCGTTCGTGCGGGGAACCTGCCTATTCTCGACCCGCCGCCTATCACCTGGCCGAATGCGCCGCTGGATTTAGACGGGATTTACGGTGCTGGACCAGAATCGGCTCCCCAACAATAGTTGAGCCATTTTATGCGCAGTTTGCGCCGTCTCAAGTGAATTCAGAGGGATTCACGAGAGGGTAGATGCAAATGCTTCACAATGCAGCCCGCCAGCCGAATCCCCGATGGAAGAGCGCTTCGGACCTTGTATCCGGCGGTTGCCCACGAGGAATCGTTTCTACCGAGGCGGCCAGTCGTCCCATCGTGGCTGAATCCGTTCAACCCAGACGCCGGCGTTGCAAGATCCCCGGCCAATCAAGGAGGGAGACCGCAATGCGGATCAGAAGACTCATTCAATTTTTGGCTGGCCTTTTTCTAGGAATCGGCATTTCGATCCCTGCGACGGCGCAGACTTCCAGCCTTTCAGGCGACAACGCGGGAACTCAATCGACTTCGTCGCGGATCGAGGATCGCGTGGTTGGTCCAGTGGACGATGCCAGGCTGATCAAGCTTACCGGCAATGTGCATCCGCTGGCGCGTCCGGAGTTTGACTTGGGGCGAGTCGACTCCAACAAGCTCCTCGAGCGGGTGGTCATGGTTCTAAAACGCAGCCCGGAACAGGACTCGGCGCTGGCTGCGTTCAACGAGCGGCAGTACGATCCCCAGTCGCCCGACTTTCATCATTGGTTGACTGCCGAGGAATTCGGCAAGCTCTACGGGTCATCTGACGCGGATGTGGCCGCGGTAACAAACTGGCTGCAAAATCATGGAATGCAGATATACGAGGTGGGCAAGGGGCGCGTCTATATTCAATTTACCGGAACCGTTGGAGAAATTGAGAGAGCATTTCACGTGGAAATGCACAGTTATCTCGCTGAGGGAAAGGTGCATTTAGCCAATGCCCGCGATCCGCAGATCCCCGAGGCGCTTTCGCCGGTCGTCACCGGCATCGCATCACTGCACAATTTCTTCCCTCAGCACTTTTCCCATCCCGGCAACTATGTGAAGCGCGACCTGAAGACGGGTAAATACACACCAATGCCGCCGGAGCCAACCGACGGCCTGTCCGAACCGGCCCCTCGCCTGCCCAATGGCCTTGAGCCGCCGGAACCCGGTTCGTATGCAGGAAAGACGACTCCTGCTGGAGTGCGGCCGGAGTTCGAGTACAAAGACCCATTGACAGGTTATCTTCGCGAAGAACTCACCCCTTACGATGTGGCCGCAATCTACAACATCCTGCCGCTTTGGAATGCGGCAAAGCCGATCAATGGAACGGGCGTAAACGTGGCCATCGTGGGTTTAAGCGACATTAAGACCACTGACCTCAATACCTATCGCAGTTCCTTTGGACTGCCGGCGACCACGTTGACCACGGTGCATAGTGGCACCGATCCGGGGATCACCAACAGCCAAGGCGAAAACACAGAAGACGTAGAGATGGTGTCGGCCACAGCTCCAGGGGCGCAGATCGTGCTGGTTTCGGATGTCGACAACGCCACAACCAATGGCGTCACAACGGGGATTCTCTACATCGTGGACAAGTCAATCGCACCCATTGCGAGCGTGAGCTACGGGGCATGCGAGTTCAAAATGGGCAAGGCCGGCAACGCGTTGTATAACCAAACCTTTCAACAAGCCGCAACCGCGGGCATCAGTTTGTTTGTCGCAGCGGGAGACTCTGGCTCGGCTGCCTGCACGTTGCAGAATGGGACTCCTCCTTACGCGGATACCTATGGCCTTGCGGTCAGCGGCATGGCCTCAAGTCCATATGTCACCGCGGTCGGCGGAACAGACTTACAGTGGCCATTTGCCCCGTCGTCCACGCCGCCCTCCACCTACTGGAACGCAACCAACGATGCGCATGGCGCCACCGCCAAGGGCTACATGCCAGAGATGGCATGGAACACCACCTGCTCAAATCCATTTCTCTTGAAGCTTTACACCAACTACGCCAGTCCGGAGGCGATCTGCAACGCAGCGATCTCCGACCTTCCGGCCCTGGTCGAGATGGCCTCGGGCGGCGGAGGCGTGAGCAATTGCTCCACATCCACGACCGGGACCTCGTATCCATCCAGTTGCTCGGGCGGTTACGCTAAACCGTCGTGGCAAACCGGTGTCGCAGGCATTCCACCCGATGGCAAGCGGGATTTGCCCGACATCTCACTCTTCGGGTCTTACGGTTTTGGCCAGTCGGACAATACCGGTATCCCAGGCAGCGCTCTGCTGATCTGCATGGCCTCCAGCTCACCGCAGAAATCCTGCGATTATGGCAATCCAGATTACATTATTTATCAGGAAAACGGAGGTACGTCTGCCGCATCGCCAATGGCAGCGGGCGTCATGGCGCTGGTGCTTCAAAAGACCGGAGGCAAGCAAGGACTGGCGAATCCCGTTCTCTATAGCCTTGCGGCCAAGGAGAACTACGCAGCATGCAATTCCAACACTGTGAAGGCCGGCAATTCGTGCATTTTCTACGACACGACCTCGGGCTCAAACGCGATGAACTGCGTCACCGGGGACAACGACTGCGTGACGAGTGTCTCCCGTGACTCTGCGGGGATATTGAAAGGCTACTCAGCGGCTGTGGGATACGATCTGACTACCGGCCTGGGTACGCTGAATGTGGCAAACCTTGTGAATGCCTGGCCCGCAGCGAAAACAGCGCCATCTGTTACGTTGACACCCGCTAGCCTTACCTTCGCCGCGACCACCGAAGGATCCACGACCGCTGCGCAAATGGTGACGGTAAAGAATTCCGGAACCGCCGGATTGGCACTGACATCCGAGACCATCACTGGCACGAATGCCACTTCCTTCCTCAAGTCAGCAACCACTTGCGGGACTTCATTGGCGATCGGAGCAAGCTGCACCGTCTCTGTGGAGTTGAAGCCGGCGGCTTCGGGTACATTGACGGCTTCGCTGTCGATTGCGGACAATGCGTCCGGCTCACCGCAATCAGTGGTTCTGAAGGGCACCGGTACCGTTGCCCCAGCTCCGGCTATTTCGCTGACCCCGGCTTCGATCACCTTTCCTGCAACAATCGCCGGTGTCACCAGCGATGCCCTGGTCGTGACGGTAAGCAATAAAGGCGGCGCTGCCGCCACCATCAAGTCGATTGCTCTCAGCGGCACGAGTCCAAGCTCCTTCCTCCAGATCAGTACCTGCGGGACATCCTTGGCAATAGGAGCAACCTGCTCGATATACGTCGCATTCAGGCCGGCTTCCGCTGCTGCACTCTCGGGCACACTCGAGATAACCGACAACGCGACGGGCTCTCCGCAGAAGGTGACGCTGACCGGAACCGGAATTGCAACGCCATTGCTCAAGCTGAATACTACGGCTCTAACGTTCTCCGCAACCACTCACGGAACCACGTCGGCGGCGCAGACGGTAACATTGACCAACGACGGAACTGCAACGATCACTCTGGAATCGATCACGCTTGCAGGAACAAGTCCGGCGGATTTTGAGGAACTGAATACCTGCGCCGTTGCGTTGCCCCCGGCCACCTCCTGCGAGGTGTTTGTGGCCTTTAAGCCGGCAGCCGCGGCAGCCTACAAGGCTACTTTGAGTGTCAGTGAAGAAGGGGCTGCGTCTCCCCTATCTGTGGCGCTCTCCGGCACGGGCAAATAGGGGTTCAAGCGATACCGGGAGTGCGGAAATGGGAGATTTCCGCACTCCCGGATCGCACGGGCGTGCGCGCCCATCCGATCCATCGGCCCATTCAAGGCATGGTCTTTCCATGCCCTGACCTGGAGAGCTGGAAGAGAAAAGCCCGAAGAGCTCGCATCGATCACAGTGAGCGGCATCGGTCGCCCCTCGAGGCGTTGCGCATGGCAGGCCCACGCCTGGCTCGCCTCATTGCGCTGAAGCGCAAGGAATCAGATCAATTTAAAATGGAACGATATGGCATTGAGCTGACGTTTGGCCAGCCGGCGCGCAAAAGCGCGCAAAGTCTCCAACAATCTCCTCCATGAAGGAACCTGAAAGATGTCAAAGCGCGAATTCCAGACAGAAGTCAACCAGTTGCTCCACCTGATCGTTCACTCGCTCTACTCGCATCCTGAGATCTTTCTGCGCGAGCTGATCTCCAACTCCTCCGACGCACTGGACAAGCTGCGCCATCTTACTCTGGTCGACGAGAGCTTCAAGACGTTTCCGTTCAACCCCCGCATCGATCTGGAACTGGATGAAGAGAAACAAACCCTGACCATTGCCGACACAGGGATCGGTATGAACGAAGAGGAACTGGTTTCGAACCTGGGCACGATTGCCCGCTCGGGGACCAAGAACTTCCTGGCGCAATTATCCGGCGACGCCAAGAAGGATTCGAACCTCATTGGCCAATTCGGGGTTGGCTTCTACAGCGTGTTCATGGTTGCCGACCGCGCGGAAGTCGTTTCGCGCAAGGCCGGCGAAGAGACGGCGTGGCGCTGGGTCAGCGATGGCAAGACCGGTTTCGAGATCGAACCGGCGGAGCGTTCCGTTGCCGGCACCACGGTTACCATCCACTTCAACGAAGAGGGCAAGCCCTACTCCAACAGTTGGCGGCTGCAGGAGATTGTCAAGAAGTACTCGAACCACATCGCCTTCCCGATCTTCCTGACCTACGACAAGAGCGAGTGGAACGAGAAGGACAAGAAGTCCGCAAAGACACGCACCACCGAACAGGTGAACGCAGCAAGCGCCTTGTGGCGCCGATCCAAGAGCGAGTTGAAGGACGAGGACTACAAGGAACTGTACAAGTCCATCTCGGGCGATTGGGAGGATCCTCTTTTCTGGTTTCACACCAAGGCCGAAGGAAGCCTGGAGTACACAACGCTCTTCTTTATGCCTTCGAAAGCCCCGATGGACCTTTACCATGCTGAGTACAAAGGCGGCATCAAGCTCTATGTGAAGCGCGTCTTCATCATGGACGACTCGCGGGAACTGCTGCCGCAATACCTCCGCTTTGTGCGCGGAATCATCGATAGCGAGGATCTGCCTCTTAATGTAAGCCGAGAAATCCTGCAGCAAAATCGCGTACTGGCCAGCATTCGCACGGCAAGCGTCAAGAAGATCCTTTCCGAGTTGAAGAACGCGGCCGCGGGTCAGCCCGAACAGTACTTGAAATTCATCACCGAGTTCAACCGTCCGCTCAAGGAAGGCCTGTATAGCGACTTTGCCAATCGCGAAACGCTGCTCGAACTTATTCGCTTCAAGTCAACCAGGGTTGAAGGGCTCACCAGTCTGGCAGACGTCAAGTCGCGCATGAAGGAAGGACAGAAGAGCATTTACTACATCACCGGCGGGGCAGAGTCGCTGCTGCGCACCTCGCCCCTGCTGGAGATTTACAGGAAGAAAGATCTTGAAGTCCTGATACTCGATGACGACTTCGATGAAATTGTCTTCGGGGGCATCGAGAAATACGGTGAGATCGATTTCAAGTCGGTCAACAAGACAACAACGGGGGAGGATCTGAAGGACGAAGCGGAGGCTGGCAACGCGGAAGGTTTGAAGCCGTTGCTCGATAAACTGAAAGCTGTCCTCGGCGAAAACGTCAAGGATGTTCGTGCTTCCGTGCGCCTTGCCGAAAGTCCTTCCTGCATTGTCAGTGATGAAGAAGAGCCATCCCTGCAGATGCAGCAGATGCTGCGCGCCATGGGCCAGACCGGCATGCCCGCGCCGAAGCCGACGCTTGAAATCAATCCCGATCACGAGATTGTGAAAAAGATTCTGGCCCAGGGCGACAACGCAATTGTTGAAGATGCGGCCTGGATGTTACTGGACCAGGCGCTGCTGATGGAAGGCGAGCCGCTCAAGGACCCTGCTGCGTTCGTTCAGCGCCTTAACCGCATTCTCAATCTTTCCATGTCGTGATCCATCCGAGCATCAATAACTCCATGCCCTCCATCCCGGCAAGGGCTCGACCAAACAAGTTGAGCCCTCTCTGGAGCCAGTTATGAAGTTTAGGATCGCAGCGGGAGTAATACCACTGTTGTGGCGCTCCAACTTTGATACAGTCCCCGATTGACAGAAGAAGCTTCTAGGCGAATTTCACTTAGATCGAATGACTGCATCCGGCACATCGCCGAACTGTATGCCATACAAAGATGCTGGCTCAACGGCCAAGGAGTATGCGGACTCCTTTCGCCACACTATAACGAATCATCGTAACTCCTCTCAGCTCGCCTCGCTGCCACTTTCGCTTGATCAGAGTAAAGATACCTCCGCGCAGAAGCCACGATCTCTTTGTCATGCGGGGTGCGTTGTTTCTTTGTACAATCCAGCCCATGGTTCGCGATTCCGGGTCCCGTTTGGGAGGAGCGCAAAAGACAAGAATATAAGCATACCGATCGACGCGAGAAGTATTGTCCCTAGTGCAGTGGATCGTCCGGGAGTTGTGGATCGTGCAGCCGCCGCTGGGCAAAGGACGATCGATTGCCTCAGCCTCTGGAAATGTGTCGCAACATTCGAGCGCATGCGCTCGCGGATCGTTGTTCACGCTTCGATGTTCGAGTAACCCGAGATGATGTGAACCCGGAATAAAAACCATGCAACCGTCATCCCTTCCAACGTTTTGCAGCGGCATCCAGAATGTGAGTTCATCGTGAATGAAGCCCGGTTCGCGGTATGCCTCATCCTGATGCCAGGGAGTTCCTTTGCCGATCAATGCTGGCTTCAAGAGTGCAAGGTCAAAGGTCAACATGGCATCCGGAGATAAGACCTGACGGGCGATCTTGGTCGCGTTGCGAACGAACTGGGTGCGGCGCAACTCGGGCGCATAGTCGGCCGGATTGGTCATTTGAATCGATCGGCCGCTTTCCTCGCCAGGATCGCTTGTCAGGGTATCGAACATCGATCCTTCCTTAGCTCCAATTTGGTTTGAAAAGAGACTACTCAGAGTCGCCCGGATCGATGTCACTTCGTCAGCATTGGTGATTGCATTCAGCGCGATAAAACCGTCCCTCGACAGCGCGTCCGATATCTCAGTTAGGCAGGGCGCAGTCAGAGCTTCCAAATTTCCAAGGGGAAATTGGATTGATACATCGCAATTGGTCATCACAGGCTCCAGTTCGAGAAAAGCGAAGTGGCCGACCGCTCGACCTGCCAACCTTATCCCAAGTTGGAGATCGGAGTCGGCTTCTCTGTTAGGGGTTCTCAGCAACCAAGAGATGAGTCCATTCACTCGATATCTTACGAATCACTAAAAGAGCGGGGCACGAAATAACCTTCTGAATGATTGGACAAGTTTTCGTCTTAGGCAGCATGAAGTAATTACACCTTGATTCGCGTCCTCATTGAACGACACATCGTCATCTCTGCTCGGGTTCTCCCCTTCAACTGGGTTTAAAGCCGCTGTGCATCGAAAGAGCTTGCGAGTTTTTTCAAGATTCGTGATGAATTCGGGATCGCTACCATCCAAGATAAACAGGCTGCAGAACGAAGCAGCACCTCCGTGGTGCGTGTCGTGCGAGGAACAGACGTTTCGGCTTGGTTAGCTCCTCGGAACCGGAACCGTGGTCCGCTTCTCGTAGCAAACTGGAAGCCAGCACGGCGCTGTCCTACTAAACCGAACTGCATCAGCAAACGGATTCAGAGGGGACCAGACATCTGGTTACTTTAATGCCAAAAGTAACATGGTATTTCGTCGCCTTTCAGAGCGTTGAGAGCCAAGTGGCGAGTCTTGAGGTATTTGCATCATCGGGCTATATTACTGGTACATATCACGTTATATACAATTCGTACTTCGCATACTAAAGTAACGCTAAACATCTTACTTCACGTTAAATCATTCCTCTGTCTCTCCGATATCCGAAATGAGCGCATACGTCTCTCGCGCCCTATCACATTCGAAGACCGGAGAAAGTCTATCTCATGCCGCAATCCATATATTCAAATTTCATTGCTAAGTTACTTCGTTTCCGTCTCTTCCCAATATTTCTGCTGGCGCTATTTTCAAGCCTCTGCTTTGGCTTTTCCCAGGCTGCAGCGCAGCAACTGACCGGACTCTCCTGCGCGAACTCGACGATGGTTGGCACGGGCACCGATCTGTGCACAGTCTCGATCAGCGCGCCGGCCCCGTCTTCCGGGTTCCGGGTGGCTCTTTCGAGCAAAAACGCGGCCGTCAACCCAGGAAGTACAGTGCTGGTCCAGCCCAATCAAACGACCGCGCAATTCAAATCAGCCGTGACGCCAGTCTCGACTGCGCAGGTCGCGACTCTTTCCGCCAGCGCTGGCACGGTCACAAAGACGTTTGCTCTTCAGCTCAACCTCGCCGCACCCGCGCTCAGCTTGGGCGTTTCAAGCGTAGCCTTCGGCACTGTGCCGGTCGCGACTACCGCAACCCAGACTGTCGTAGTCACTTCTTCGGGAACTGCGCCTTTGGTCCTCAGCGGGGCCACCGTCTCGGGATCTGGATTCACGCTGTCGCCCGTCGCCTTCCCAGTGACATTGAATCCCGGCCAGAAGGCGACACTCACGGTCGGCTTCGACCCCACCGCGGTGGGCACAATGACGGGTCAACTGACCATCGCCAGCAACACGAGCGCGGCATCCATTCCCCTCAACGGAACGGGCGCACCGCAACTCACTGGACTCTCCTGCGCGAACTCGAGGATAGCTGGCATGGGCACGGATCTTTGCACAGTCTCGATCAGCGCGCCGGCCCCGTCCTCCGGGTTCCGGGTCGTTCTTTCGAGCAACAACGCGGCCGTTAGCCCAGGAACTATGGTGCTGGTCGAACCCAATCAAACGACCGCGCAATTCAAATCAGCCGTGGCGCCGGTCTCGACCGCGCAGGTCGCGACTCTTGCCGCCAGCGCCGGCGCGGTCACGGAGACGTTTGCTCTTCAGCTCAACCTTTCCGTACCCGCGCTCGCCTTTGGCGTCTCAAGCGTAGCCTTCGGCACTGTGCCGGTCGCGACTACCGCAACCCAGACGGTCGTAGTCACTTCTTCGGGAACTGCGCCTTTGGTCCTCAGCGGGGCCACCATTTCCGGGTCCGGATTCACGCTGTCGCCCGTCGCCTTCCCGGTGACATTGAATCCCGGTCAGACGATTCAACTTACTGTCGCCTTCAACCCCACCGCGGTGGGCACAATGACGGGTCAGCTGACCATTGCCAGCAACACGAGCGCGGCTTCCATTCCCCTCACCGGAACGGGCGCACCGCAACTGACTGGACTCACGTGCGCAAACGCGACGATGGCTGGTACGGGCACGGATCTGTGCACAGTCTCGATCAGTGTACCGGCTTCGTCCTCCGGGTTCCGGGTGGCTCTTTCGAGCAACAACCAGGCCGTCAACCCAGGAACAATGGTGCTGGTCCAGCCCAATCAAACGACCGCGCAGTTCCCCGCAGCCGTGACGCCGGTTTCGACCGTACAGGTCGCGACTCTTGCCGCCAGCGCCGGCGCGGTCACGGAGACATTTGCTCTTCAGCTCAACCTTCCCGTACCTGCGCTCAGCTTTGGCGTTTCAAGCGTGGCCTTCGGCACTGTGCCGGTCGCAACCACCGCGACTCAGAACGTCGTAGTCTCATCTTCGGGAACTGCGCCTCTGGTCCTCAGTGGGGCCACCGTCTCCGGATCCGGATTCACGCTGTCGCCGATTACCTTCCCAGTGACATTGAATCCCG
>Ga0181520_10011420_pt1 | contig 11669 bp, 6 predicted proteins | sample PEATcosm2014_Bin_29_FD_132451 | JGI IMG/M metagenome (GOLD analysis project Ga0181520, IMG submission 132451) | Peatland microbial communities from MTU Mesocosm Facility, Houghton, MI, USA - PEATcosm2014_Bin02_30_metaG | ecosystem: Environmental > Terrestrial > Soil > Wetlands > Peat | place...
AAGACAAAAATGCGCGGCAATCGGAACTGGCATTGCCGCGCACATGAGACTGCGAAGAATTAGAAGTTGAAGCGGCCGCTGAATTGCAGGGAACGAGCGCCGCCCGTTGGAGAGTAGGAAGGGCCAAAGTTGGTGATGGTGCCCAGGGTGCCGTAGTTAGCGTTGGCGATGTTGGCGTTCGACGTGACGGTGTTGTTGGGCACTCCGCCGTTATTGTTGGTGCCATAGAGAAGAGCATGGTTAAAAACGTTGAAGGCTTCAAAGCGAACTTGGAATTCGCTTTCGCGGTAGAGGTGAAAGGCCCGGAAGACGCTGGCGTTGAAGAGAGATGCGCCCGGTCCGCGGAACTCGTTCCGGTAAGTGTTGGGAAGCGTCGGAGAGGCATTGGTGGGGTTCCCAGCCACAGTGGCTGACGGCTCTGTCGGGTTGGCGAACGAGGAGGGATCGAACCATCCCTTGCCGCCGCTGAGAGCCGCTCCGCCCGCCGCGCCGCGGTTGTGGCCGCTGATCTGATGGTAGGGCTTGGCGAGTTGGGCATATGTGGCGCCCCAGCCCGGTGCAAGATTGCCGATGGTGTTGGTGTTGGCGTTGACGGAGAACGGAGTGCCGCTTGTGTGGCTGAACTGGCCGTTCAATTGAAATCCTCCAACGATCGCGGCTGCCAGCCCGTGGTTTGCGTAAGGCTGACCGTAGCCGAAGGGCAGGTTGTAGAGCCCGTAGACTTGCACATTGTGCTTGATGTCATAGCCGGCGAGGCCACGGTTGAAGTGCCAGTACGCGGGATAGTTGAAAACGGTGCCACCGGAACCGGAACCCGCGCCGTTATCCTCGAAGTCGATCGCCCTGGCGAATGTGTACACGAGGCCCAATGAGCTGTTCTTTCCGGCGCTGCGCGTGAGCTGCGACTGGAGTGCGTCATAGAAGGAGCGGAAGAGCGGCTCATTGAGGTTGATGCCACCGGTGTTGTAACAAGCCAGATTTTTGCCGCCCGTGCACCACTGCTGATTAATGATGGTGTTGTCCTGGAAGCTGCATCCGCCAGTGAGGCCGGTCGAAGGATTGTACTGTCCGTTCGCCATGCAGGGTGTGCTGGCCGAAGGAAATTGCGCCGAATTGTACGGCGTCACTGTAGCGGGCTGGCGGACGTACTCCGTACCGACGTAGCCGACGTTTGCGACCCACTGCGAGGGGAGTTCGCGCTGGAGGAAGAGATTCCAGCTCATGATGTAGCCGCGGTTGTAGCTGAGCGGGACGGTCTGGGTGCTGGCGGCGACGGGCAATGAAACAAAGCCCGAGGCGAAACTTGGATAAACGATCTTGGGAATTCCGTAAGCGAGCGTCATGGGAGCGTTGTTATTGGCCGGATCGACGGCGACTGTGCCCGTGGCGGAACCGCTGTAGCTCACGGTGATGGAGCCCGGATAAGCGTCGCGAATCACGCGATAGCTGTCCGGGTCGGTGGTCATGCCGAAGCCGGTACGGACGACAGTTTTCTGATCGAAGCTATAGATGACACCGAGGCGCGGCACAAAATTGCCGTGCCCTACCTCAAGCCCTGCACTTTCCGGATTGCCATTGACGCCGCCGATCTCCACGTTGCCGGTCTGTGGCAGGTTGGTATGGACGATGTACGGTCCGGTGTGATCCTTGTACGGCGGTGGGTAGTACTCGTAACGGATTCCGTAATCGATGGTGAGTTTCGGAGTGATGCTCCACTGATCCTGCGCGTACCCACCGAGTTCGGTCCAGCGAAGCGAATTCGGATCGCGCGACTGCTCAGCTTTGGAGACGGCTGATCCTGTGCCGTTGTTGGGCAGGCCGAGTAGGAAATCGGCGAGGGCGTTGTAGGCTGTGACGCCGCAGGAGCCGTTGCATGTCATTTGGCCGTCGAACTGGAAACCTCCGCGAGGGTTACTGACGCCGCTGCCGAGATTGGGCTGGAAGTGATTCAGGTCGAAGTGATAGTAGGTGAAACCGTATTTTGTCGAGTGGCGACCCTTCACCCAGCTGAGGTTCACGTCGCCGGTGAACTGGTTGTCGCGAAACTTGAATGGGTTGGCGGTTTGAGCGTTGCCCAGTGTCGAAAAGGTGCTGTTGAAGGAGAAGATGGGCTGGCCGGCGTAGTCGACTCCGTTGCCATTGGTGCCGGGAATGCCGAGGGTATTGAGCCCGAAGTCGCCGTCCTTAAGATCGATCGTGGACTGCGCCCCCGAGAGCTGACGCGTGTATCCAAAATCGGCGTCGAGAACTAGATTTGCTCTGTAGACGTGGCTCACGCCGAGGCCGGCATTCTGAATGCGGCCAGCGGTGGCGCCGGGCTGACCGCCGTCCATGGTAGTTCCGCCGGCTGCACCTAGACCCTGCGGATCGGTGATGGTAAACGGCTCGATCGAGTACTTGCCGAAGATGTGCGTGTTTTCGCTGGGCATGTAGTCGATCTTCGAGTCGGAGGTGTTGCGGTTATACGCGTAGGTGCCCGTCGCGAGATAGTCGTTTGCCATTCCCTGGGATAAGGATGCGGCGGAAGGTGTGGCCAGCTTCTGAGCGGTGGGCGCCAAAAGGCCCAGCATCGTTGCCGCCGCAGAGGATTGCCGTGCGGCAGGAATGCAGTTGCAGCCGTACTCGGACATAAAGGTGGTGGTTCGGGCCGACGGGAGAAGGTAGCCGTTCGCGGTGCCAGGGCCGGTTTGAACTACGCCGCCCGGTTGTGGGTCGTAGAGGGTGACGTAGGGGTCCGCCAGGGTGAAGTCGCCGCCGAGCATGGCCGTCGTCGGTACGGTAAAGGTGCCGCTGATGAGCTTGCGCTGCGTGGTGCGCTCGAAGTTCTGGAAAAAGAAGAGCTTCTTCTTGCCGGTAAGGATGCGCGGGATGTAGACCGGACCGCCGATATTGAATCCAAATTCATCGAAAACATACTTTGGAACCGGGCCGGGGGTGACATACGTGTACGGACGGGCGTTGATAGCGGCATCCTGGTAGTACTCCCAGCCGCTGCCGTGAAATTGCGAACCGCCGCTCTTGGTGCTGATCTTGATAGCGGCGCCCCCTGCCTGCCCCTGCTCTGCGGTGAAGGCGTTGGTGGTGAAGCTGACGTTTTCAATGTCGTCCGCGGGAGGCACGTAGGCAATTAAATAGGGCAGCCAGCCGTAGTAATTGACGGCTCCGTCGATGCGTGTGGTGTTGCCGTTATAGGAATTGCCGTTGATGTTGACGCTCATGGAGCGGGATGGATTGGCGGATGTGGAGTTCTTCTCCTGCACCGCGGAAGCGCCGGGAATGATCGTATAGAGAGCTTGATAGTTGCGTCCCGCGCTCGAGGTGATCGGCAATGCATTGAGTTGCGCCTGGCTGATTTCGGAGTTCACCTCGGCGGTTTCGGTTTGCAATTCGGGCGGAGCTTCGGTGACGGTGATTTGCGTAGTCACCGCGCCGGGCTGCAATCCAATGTCAATGCGGACTTGGCGATTGACTTCGACGCGAACATCCTTCTCGGAGAAAGCTCCGAAATTTCCCTTGGCTCCGACGGAGATGGTGTACGCGCCTGGCAGCACGTCCAGAACTGAATAGCCGCCTGACCCATCGGCTGTGGCGTTTCGCTTTTCCCCGGTTTCTTGGTTTGTGAGCGTGATAGCCGCATTCGGCACCACGGCGCCCGTCTGGTCCGTCACCGTGCCGGTGATTGAGCCGTAGAGCACCTGGGCCCTGGCTACGCCGCAGCACGCCAGCAGTGCGACGAGCGTAAGGAAGACGCAACGAGCCGTGATTTGGACGGGAAATCGACGAACGGATGCCGTGATGCCTGCCATAACTGCCTCCAGAAAGATGAGTCGCTTGCGCGCTGCAATGTCTCGACTCGACGAACCCTGCAACTCTACCGAGCGGACTTCGTGAAGATCGCGGTTTGGACTATCTGCCCGCGTAATTGCGTATCAACGCGGGCTATTTAATTTGCGACACGAACTATAGGATCGCTTCAGGTCTCTTGTCAAGCCGGAAAGCAGTTTATCCCATGATTTGGCGATAACGGATTCGCCCATCCGATGTCCGCCGCTGTGTTCCGGGGCTATCTTCCGCGCTTGCTTTATCTTCTGAAATGTTGCCTCAAAACCAAAGTCCCGCCGAGATGGACAGTCAGCAGGGGCCTATGCCCTGTGTGCTGCAAGGTATTCCTGGTTGGTTTTTTTGCCATTCGATTTTCGCTGGGAAGCTTTGCTCAGCGCACCGGTACTCCGCCTCTGAAAGACAAGCGCGGCGGCTCCGCGCAACCGGGCAACGTCTCCATCGTGCGTGGGCAAAATCCGCGGTGGTGTTCCCACGAGCGTCTGTTCGGCCACCTCTTTTTCAATTAGCGGACCAAAGAGGTGCCAGGCGGAAGTGATATCTCCCGCAATCAGGATCACAGCAGGAGAAAGGCCGGCAATGATCAGCCGTAATCCGCGCCCGATGTAGAGTGCTTGCTCTGTCAGTGCCTCCGCCGCATTTGTGTCGCCCCCTTCGGCGAGATTAAGCAGTTCATTGAAATTGCTCGCGCGGCCTCGCGGCTCGAGCGCCTTGTAATACCTGAGTGCCGCACTGCAGGAGGCAAATGTCTCCCAGCAGCCCCTGCGTCCGCAGCCACACCGCACTCCCGACGGATCCAGGGCGACATGGCCAAACTCGCCCGCCATTCCGTGATGGCCTGCGACCAGGTGCCCGTTTGCAAACACGCCCGTTCCCACGCCTTCTGAAATTGTCACCAGCACAATGTCGCGCACACCGTCCATGCGTCGAAACGTAATCTCCGCCAGCAGGCACGCAGTCGCGGCATTTTCCATCTTGACCGGAAGGCCCGTCGCTGTCTCCACTGCGCCTTTCAAGTCGTAGTTCGGCCAGTGCAGGTTTGGCGCAAAAATCATGCGCTGATTCGCCGGATCTACGCGGCCCGGGAGAGCAATGCCGATTCCTTCAATCGATTTGCGCGGAAGGGCGAGCCGCATGCGCTCGATGCAATCCGTGATCAATTTGGTCGACGCGGCAGGTTCGGGAGTAATCGGCACAATCGAGCGGTCCAGCAGACGCCCGTTCAAATCCACGGTGGCCACTGTCGCCTGTTTCGGATGCAGATCCACTGCGATCACGACGAGGTCTTCATTCAGAACCAGCAACGTTGGCCGGCGTCCGCGAGGAGGCGAAGCAATGGCGCCCTCACACACCCATTTCTCCTGGATGAGCTGCTCCACGATCTGCGAAACCGTGCTGCGCTGTAGTCCCGAGAGGCGCGACAAGTCGGCACGCGAGATCGGCTGGTTCGCCCGTATTAGTTCGAGCACAATATCGCGGTTGATGCGGCGCGCCGTCTCGCTCGATGCGAGCTGGACGTCTGTCAGATCGATCGGCCTTATTCCGCGCGCGTGTTGGCGCATTCTTGCCACAAACTCCCCTCCGTGCGCGGGTCGTTCACCACCCACTCACGGACTCGTCTTCGTTTCCCTTTGTAAATTGGCACAATATCACGACTCGTCAACGGGCGTGAATCCTCCGGTTACACAATCCGACTCGCCTGGTCGTTTCGCCTCGCCGTCTCTGCAGGGTTTCTTTCCGGAATTTCGAACGCTTAATCGGGCCACTCATGCAAAATCGGTCATGCTTCCCTGAGGGGCTGTTAGGATATTTGCCATGCTCTGCAGCCCGGCGCGGAGAGTGCTGCATTTCGTTCTTTCTCCGCAACTTCCAGCCGTTGCATTTCGTGCCAATACATGCCCATAAGCAACGCTTCAGGGAGCGCGGCTGAGAAGATGGGTGTTCGCCTGGTCCGAAAGAGAAACGGAGAATTAACTCCGTGGCCGCCAGCTTCGGCCACGACACTGTGTTACCCGCGTCAATTGGAGGCTCGATGTTGCGCTTGTCATTCCGACTCACACTGCCCTTGCTCGTGACCGTGCTCATGCTCTCCGGGATTGCTGTCGCGCAAACGCCCGCATCGCCGGCCCCGCTCCTCCTGCGCAACCCCTCGCTCTCGCAGGACAAGATTGCTTTCCTTTACGCAGACGATGTTTGGGCCGTCAGCCGGCAGGGCGGCGAAGCCGAGCGCCTCACCTCCAACGGGCACGTACAAGTCGGCCCGTATTTCTCACCGGACGGCACACAGATCGCTTACTCCTCGCATCTCGACGGGAATACTGACATCTACGTCGTTGCGGCTGGTGGTGGTGTGCCGCGCCGCATCACGTGGCACCCGCAAGGGAGCGGAGTCGTTGGCTGGACGCCCGATGGGAAAGACCTGCTCGTGGCCAGTGGCGCACTCAGCTACAGGCATTTCTTGAAACTGTTCCTCGTCCACGCGGACGGCTCCGGCATGCCTGAGCCCTTGCCTCTTCCCGCCGGCTCTGAGGGGTCTTTCTCACCGGATGGCCAATCCATTGCCTACAACCCAATCACCAAGTGGGAACCGGCTTGGAAGCGCTACGTGGGTGGGCAGACCACGCCCATTTGGATCGTCAACCTGAAGACGCTCGACCTGCAGAAGGTGCCGCGCGAAAACTCCAACGATTCGAACCCGGTGTGGGTGGGCGACTCGATTTATTTTCTCTCCGATCGCACAGGCCCGGTGACGCTCTTCCGCTATGACATGTTTCAGAAGGAAGTGAGAGAGGTGGTGCCTAACACCGGGTACGATCTGAAAACTTTTCAGGCCGGCCCCAGCGGCCTTGTCTACGAGCAGTTCGGATCGATTCACTTAGTCGACACGTCCAGCAACGCGGATCACGCGGTCTCGATCCAGATTCATGGCGAATTGCCCAACCTAGAGCCTCACCTGGCTTCGGTTCACCCCGATGAAATCCAGAACGCTGAAATCTCGCCCACCGGCGCGCGTGCAGTTTTCGAGGCGCATGGCGAAATTTTCACAGTCCCTGCAGAGAAAGGCGACACCCGCAATCTGACAAATACTTCAGGCGCAGCTGAGCGCGATCCTTCGTGGAGTCCAGACGGCAAAACCATCGCCTATTTTTCCGACGCTTCCGGCGAATACAAACTCTACCTTCGGGACCAAACCGGTTTCAAGCCGCCGACCGTTATCGATCTCGGGCCAGACCCCAGTTATTTCTACGGTCCAACCTGGTCACCCGATTCCAAACATATCGTCTATACCGACAAGCATAACCGCGTGTGGCTCGTCGATCTGCCTTCCGGGACATCCGCTGCCAGTAAGCCGATCATGATCGACCAAGCCATATATGGCAGCTTCGGGTCCAACTTTGGCCAGGTCTGGTCTCCCGATTCCAAGTGGATCGCGTATCAGCGCGACCTCAATAATCAGCTCAAAGCTATCTTTTTGTACTCGCTCGACACACACAAATTCACTCAAGTTACGGACGGCATGAGCGACGCCACCAGTCCTGCATTCGATCTCAACGGCAAATATCTCTACTTTCTTGCCTCGACGAATGACGGTCCTTCGAACGCCGGCATCGATCTTTCCTCGCTCGATCGCGCTCAGTCCAACGCCCCGTATGTCGTGGTGCTGGCCAAGGACGGTGCCTCGCCCATTCCGCCGGAGAGCGACGACGAAAAAATCAAGGAAGAGAAGAAGCCCGATTCCGATAAGTCCAGTGACGACAAAAAGAAAGACGCGAAGGACGATAAGTCCACAGCAAAAGACGAATCGAAATCAACCGACAAGGACAAAGATAAGGACAAGGACGCCGATAAAGATAAGGACAAAGATAAGCCCGTGAAAGTCACCGTCGACCTTGACGGCATCGGCAATCGTATTCTTTCGCTGCCCATTCCGCCGCGCAACTACGGAAACCTTTTTGCGGGCAAGGCTGGCGTCGTTTTTCTCTCTGAAGGCTCGCCCATCGGCCGACCCTCCGATCGCGATGGAAGTGGGATCGCGACCCTCTGGCGGTTTACATTGGAAAAGCGCCAGCCCGAGGCAGTCCTCAGCAAGATCGATAACTTCATCGTCTCAGCGGATGGTTCGAAGGTCCTCTACAACAGAAAAGATAGCTGGACCATTGCGCCGGCAGATGACCTGAAGCCCGGCAACGATAATCCCGGCAAGCCTCTCAACATGGGTGGCATGCAAACCACCATCGACCCGCGCGCCGAGTGGCGGCAGATTTACCACGAAACCTGGCGCGTTGAACGCGACTTTCTCTATGACCCCAACACACACGGCCTCAGCGTTCCCAAGATCGAGGCAAAGTATCAGCCTTATCTCGACAGTCTGGCGTCGCGCTCCGAGTTCACTTATCTTTCAACCGAGATGCTGGGCGAAATCACCATCGGCCACATGTTCGTCGGTGGCCCCCGTCCTCACGATGACGCGCCCAAAACCGGGCTACTCGGCGCCGATTACAAGATTGAGAACGGACGGTATCGCATCGTGAAAATCCTCGGCGGACAGAACTGGACTCCCGGTCTGGCCTCCCCACTCACGCTGCCCGGCGTGTACGTCAAGGAAGGCGAGTACCTTCTCGCCGTCAACGGCCGCGATCTGCACGGAACAGACAATCTCTACGAGGCCTTCAACGGAACCGCGGGCAAGCAGACCATTCTCCATGTCGGCCCTAATCCCGACGGCAAGGATGCGCGCGATGTCACAGTTGTACCTATCGACGATGAAGATGGCCTGCGCAATCTGGACTGGGTCGAATCGAACCGGCGTAAAGTAGACCAGCTCTCCGGCGGCAAGGTGGCTTATGTCTACATGCCCAACACCGGCGGCGCGGGGTACGACAGCTTCAATCGCTACTTTTATGCGCAGCTCGACAAGCAGGCTCTCGTGCTCGACGAGCGCTGGAACGAGGGAGGGTTTATCGCCGACTACGTTGTCGATGTGCTCAAGCGCTTCCCACTCTCGGGCGCGAAGGAACGCGATGGCAAGCCGATTCACGATCCCGTCGGCGCCATCTTCGGTCCCAAGGTAATGCTGATTAATCAGAACTCCGGCTCAGGCGGCGATGCCATGCCCTGGTACTTCCGCAAGGCCGAAATCGGCAAATTGATTGGCACACGCACCTGGGGCGGACTGGTCGGCATTGGCGGCTATCCGCCGCTGATCGATGGCGGCTATGTGATGGCGCCGCGCTACGCCATCTATGGGCTGCACGGCGAGTGGGAGGTAGAGAACCGTGGCATTCCTCCGGACCTTATGGTGGAAGAATTGCCGAAGGACGTCGCAGCCGGTCACGATCAGCAACTTGAAACCGGCGTACAGACGGTGCTGGATGAGTTGAAAGCGAATCCGATCCCGGAAATCCCCATCCCGCCCTATCCGAATTACCACAAGAACGATGGGCTAGGGAGGAACTAGGTCGGATCGAGTTATTGTAATCCGGTGCGTATAAGTCTTGGCGCGGAGTTATCGTGCCAAGACTTGAGTTAGTAACTCGGAGTTACTTTCCCGAACTTCCAAAACCCTTCTCCGCCCGCGCCGACGCCTCCAGTGTTTCTACTTCTTGGACCGGGCCAGTTAGAACCGGCACGGGAATCATCTGTGCAATTTTCTCGCCGGCCTTGAGCTCGACGGCCGCATCGCTGAGATTTGTCATCAACACCAGGATTTCTCCGCGATAGCCCGCGTCAATGACGCCGCCTGTGGTTGCAATGCCGCGTGCCGCCATCGACGAGCGATCGCGGACCAGAAGTCCCAGCGGTGCGTCCGTTTCCAGATGACGTGCCTCGACTGCAATGCCGGTTCGGACGCGCACAGTGGCGCGGGATTCTAAGACAATTCCTTCCAATGCAAACAAGTCGTAGCCCAGGTCCTCACCGGGATGCGCCACTACCGGCAACCGAGCTCCAGTTTCCAATAATTTCACGCGTAACATACGTCGATGGTATCGGAGTGGACTGCTGGGGTCACTCGCCGCGGCCGGAAGCCCAAAAATGGCCAGCCCCGGCTGGGGCTCTCCCAACCGGGGCTGTCTTTTTTTCATTCCCAACGACTCACCCACGTCGCCGGGCTTTTAGAAATTCGGCAAAAGGACCTATAAGCCGAATTCTGTCGTGTGCGGTCATTCCTCTAGGCGCCGCGTTGCCGCGGACACTCATCAGCGACCTACCCGGAGGTTTCGGCAATTGCTTAAGCCGCCTGAACGCGTCGGGCCGATGCGCAGCCCCGCCTGGCTTTTGGCGGAAGCTTCCCTCCCTATTTGGTCTTGCTCCGTGTGGGGTTTACCCTGCCCCCGGCTTCACAGCCGGAGCGGTGCGCTCTTACCGCACCATTTCACCCTTACCTCGGCACCGAGGCAGCAAGCTGCTTCAGGGATGCCCTCGGCCGGATCCGAAGAAGCGGGGAGGGGTAGCCGAGGCGGTATCTTTTCTGTGGCACTGGCCGTCCGCAGACTTTGAAGTCCGCGTCCCGGACGTTATCCGGCACACTGCCCTGCGGAGTTCGGACTTTCCTCCCCCGAAACGCGCCGAGGCGCATTCCGGCAGCGACCGCCCGGTCCTCCTGCCAGAGTTTAGTTTAGCGCAGTTACGGGTTTACCAGTTGCGGTAGGGAACTTGGAGGGAACGACATCGACGCCCTTGAGCCCACGCTTCGCCAAATCTATCTTCAAACGAGCAACAGATCGTTCCTTGTCCGGAGCGGGGCCAACGACGATCCTCTGAGTGGTGAATCTTGGCCATTGAGATCTAGAGATATGCGGCGTTCGTCCAAATCGCCCATCATGAAATTCAATACTGCCGCCATTGCCCTCTATCTCTGCCGCCTATCGAGCGGCTATCTTCCTCTAACTCACTTGGTTTACCGCCGACTGCAAGAGCGGGATTGCGAATCTTCTGCATCGGGGCATGCGCCGCAGCCATCCATTGTGCAGAACAAAGTGCCTCCCCCTTTTTGTGAACGCAATCGAGCCTATTCTGTTGAACCTTGATAGCACCCAATCTCAAGGAGATCTCGCATGAAGATCGTCGCAGCCATTGCCCGCTACCTGCTGGGCCTGATGTTCCTCGTGTTCGGCTCCAACATGTTCCTGAATTTCATTCCCATGGGGCCGATGCCGACAGGTCTGGCGGGACAGTTCACAGTCGCTCTGTTTGCGGCTCACTACTTTTACGTGGTGGGCGCGATTATGGTCATCTCCGGGGTTCTGCTGGTGGTGAACCGGTTCGTGGGCCTGGGGCTGACGCTGCTGGGTCCTGTGCTCTTCAACATCCTTACGTTTCATCTCCTGATGAGCCCGAGCGGTATTGGGCCGGGCGCCTTTGCGACGCTGCTTTGGTTGCTGGTCGCCTGGGAGCATCGGATCGTGTTTGAGAGGTTGTTTGCGGCGCGTCTGGAGGAATGAGACAGGCCCCCGAGGAACCTGGAAGGCGGCTCGCTACAATCGGAGTAGCGATGATTCAGTATCTCTATCTCGGGAGAGTGGCCTATGACGAAGGGCTGCGCCTCCAAGCCGAGATGGTTGCGCTTCGGCAGGCCGGGCGAATCGACAATCTTCTCATCCTGCTCGAGCATCCGCCGGTGTTGACGCTCGGTCGCAATGCAAACCGCGCCAACATCCTCGCGTCGGACGAATTGTTGGCAAGTCGCAGCGTAACGGTCCATGAGATCAATCGTGGCGGCGATGTTACTTATCACGGTCCAGGGCAATTGGTTGGTTATCCCATCTTCGATCTGCACAGCCTGCGCAACGAGTCGGGCGGCCGCTTCGGTCCGGTCGATTTTGTTCGCA
>Ga0181520_10011422_pt1 | contig 11667 bp, 8 predicted proteins | sample PEATcosm2014_Bin_29_FD_132451 | JGI IMG/M metagenome (GOLD analysis project Ga0181520, IMG submission 132451) | Peatland microbial communities from MTU Mesocosm Facility, Houghton, MI, USA - PEATcosm2014_Bin02_30_metaG | ecosystem: Environmental > Terrestrial > Soil > Wetlands > Peat | place...
AACGAATGCCTATACCACGGGAGGCGCATGCAACACGAAGAGCCAGCTCGTGGCCTCAGCGGGAACACTCAACGGAACTGGGACGAAGACCAGCAATCCTACGGGGTACAACTCATACGCCTATCCTTCGGCGTTGGGCGAATGCGGGCAGGCTGTGCTGGCGGCGCAGGCGGCGGCTAATGCCGGCACCGACATCTACACCATCGGCTATGGTTCGCCTACTTCGGGTGGATGCGCAACCGACAGCACTTATAGCGCGACCGTAAGCACTGGCGGTGGCGGCTGGGCTCCTGGCGATCAGCCTTGTCAGGCCCTGACCGCAATGGCCTCATCCCAGGTCAATTCTTACTCTGACGATGCCAACGGTTGCCAGGCGACAGCTCCGACAAACCAAGCCATCACGAAACTCACCGCGATCTTCCGCGCCATCACAAACAACTTGAGTACGCCGCGGCTCATACCGAACGGCACCACATAAAGCGGACTCCTCCACAAAGTAAAAAACCGGCTAGGATTCTTGAGGGTACGAGCCTCATCGCTCGTACCTTTTTGTTGCGTCTCATTCCACAAGCTCCTCACGGTTGCTCGGCGGCAGCCCTCATCGCTGCATCAAGCCCTACACATTTCCTTGTCCAAAGCGTCTGCCGGCCCGCGAAAGAATCGTCTGTATCTCAAGCCGATGGCTTAACTCATTGCAAATAAAGGAAGCGAGAGTCCGAAGTCGCGGACTGGAATCTTGTGCCCTCTCCTATGTCCGTTACTCAGGTCACTCCGCCGTAGCACGAAAGTGCAATATCCGGTTACTAATTGGACGAAGATCATAAACTAGATCGCCAGTCCCCGGGATCCGTGAAGCAAGGCGGGGCCGAATGGTGATCTCGCACGAGGGGTACACAAAGAATTCAGCGTCCAGAGCGTGGACTCGGTAAGCCATCCGTGTTGTTGGCTTTTTGCGATGTGCTTTAGCCCGGCGCAGTTGAACGTCGCAGAAAAAGCGTCACCTGATTGAAAGGAGGAATTTGTTTATGAAGTGTTTTGGATTTTCATTCATGCGCAGATTCCTGAAGGATGAACGCGGTCAAACTGGCGTGATGGCGGTAGTCACCATCACCACACTCATGGGCATGGCCGGGGTTTCCGTCGAGACCGGCCACGTCTATTACGCCTATCAAAAGCTGGTTGCATCCACAAAAGCTTCCGCGCTGGCTGGCGCCGCAGCCATGCCAAATACCACGAATGCGGGCACAAACGTCACGCTTTACAGCTCCCAGACGGGAGAATTGAATGCGACTAACCTGCTGCAGAGCGTCTCAGCGACTCCCACCTACCTTTGCCTGAGCACCGTAACTAACACCTTGAACGTGCCCTGCAGCACCTCCACGGGCGCCACGGGCGGATACAACGCTCTCAAGGTAACGCAGACGGCTCAGATTCCTCTTTGGTTCGGCGGCCTGATCGGCATGACCAAGCTCAACGTTTCGGCGAACGCTGAGGCGGCCATGAGAGGCGGTACCAACACGCCCTGGAACATTGCCATCATCGTGGACACCACCGCATCAATGGCCCAGAACGACAACGGCAATCAATGCGATCTCGAGCAGGTCCAGTGCGCGTTGCTGGGAGTCACGGCGCTCTTGCAGGATTTATATCCATGCGCCTTGGGCGCCAACTGCACTACAAGCACCGCGTATGTCGACAGTGTGAGCTTGTTTGCGTTTCCCGCAATGACCACCGCGACAGTTTCGAAGGACTATGTCTGCAAAACGAGCAACCCGACGATCGTGGCATACACATTTCCCAACCCACCGTCGAGCACGACCCTCCCCAGTGGAGACACCTATCAGATCGTCGGCTTCTCCAACAATTACAAAACTTCCGACGCAACCACGGCTCTGAACACCGCTGCAGATATCTCTATCGCCTCGGGCAACTCTGGGGTTAGCGGCTGCAACGGCATCGGCGCGCCGGGCGGTGAGGGAACCTACTACGCGCAGGTTATCTATGCGGCGCAAGCGGCACTTATCGCGCAGCAAACAGCAAACCCAGGGTCAAAGAACGCCCTGATCATCGCCTCCGATGGCGACGCCACCGCCTGCGCTACTAATGCATACACGGCTGGCGGAGCTTGCAATACAAAGGCCCAACTCGTAGCTTCCGCGGGCACTCTCAATGGGACCGGTACGTCTAGCAGTAATCCCTCGGGTTACAAATCCTATGCCTACCCGTCGGCGCTGGGCGAGTGCGGGCAAGCAGTGCTGGCTGCGCAGGCGGCTGCGACTGCGGGTACCGCGGTTTACACCATCGGCTATGGGGCAGAAACGTCAGGCGGATGCCTGAGCGACGCAACGTACAGCACCACCGTAACCACACATGGCGGAAGCTGGGCGCCAGGTGATCAACCATGTGCGGCCTTGGCTGCAATGGCTTCAGCGGAAGTAAACTTTTATTCAGACGATGGTTCCGGATGCCAGGCGACTGCGCCGAGCAACCAAGCTATCACAAAACTAACTGCCATCTTCCGTGCCATTACGAACAATCTCAGCACGCCGCGGCTGATACCGAACGGCACGACATAAACCGATTGGAGGATCTTTGAAGATTCTCCAAAAACGCGAGGTGGCCGAACGAAGGGAGCTCCCCCCGTGCGCATTGCCGGTTCGATCCTGGTGCTTTCGTGTGCACTTCTTTTTTCTGGCTGCTCCGGCGTGCCGGGAAACTCTCCTGTTCAGACCTCATCCGGCTTTGCCCCCGGCGCGACTCTGCAGGGCAAAGTCCATGGTGGTCAGCAGCCTGTAGCGGGCGCGCACCTCTATGTTTACGCGGCCAACAATAACGGCTACGGTGGTGCATCGATATCGATGCTGACAAGCGGTACTGGACGGACTTCGGACGGCACGAACTACTATGTAACAACTGGGCCGCAAGGCACATTCAGCATCAGCGGCGACTACAACTGTCCCAGCGCAAACTCGCAAGTGTACTTATACTCAGTGGGCGGAAATCCGGGTGTGGGTGGAGGAGCGAACCTCGGCGCCGGCTTGCTGGCGGCACTGGGAACGTGCAGCTCGCTCTCCTCTTCCATGTTCATCGTAGTGAATGAGGTCTCGACAATCGCTGCGGCGTATGCCTTTGCCGGTTTCGCCACCGATGCAACGCATGTGTCGAGTTCGTCGAACGCTCAATCCGAGACTGGCATCGCCAATGCGTTTGCCTCTGCAACCAACCTTGAATCGCTGCCCTCCGGAGTTGCATTTACCACGATTCCGGCAGGCGATGGAACCCCACCACGGCAATTAATCAATTCGCTTGCGAACATTTTGGCGGCATGCGTCAACTCGACCGGGCCTTCGTCCTCGCCTTGCGTCACGCTCTTCGCCAATGCGGAAAATGGGAGCGTTGCGCCGAGTGACACGGCGACCGCGGCGATTAACATCGCGCACAATCCAGGAGCGAATCTCGACAACCTCTGGGGCGTGCAGGTTCCGAATTCGCCCTTCCAGCCGGCGTTGAGCGCCGAGCCGAGCGACTTCGCCGTTTCAATTACGTACACTGGGGGCGGTATGGACGGCACAGGATTTGCTCCCAATGGCGTCGCCGTTGATGGCTACGGCAATGTTTGGGTGACGAACTTCACGTCATCCAGCATCACTAAGTTCAGCCCCACCGGGGTTATTCTGTCCGGCACAAACGGATATTCTGCGGCAGGGCTGGACGAACCAACAAGCCTCGCCATCGATATTTACGGCAATGCCTGGGCCGCGAATTATAACGGCAACAGCGTCAGTGAATTCAACTCAAGTGGCACAAAGATCTCCGGTCCTCCGGGCTTCACCGGCAGCGGACTGAACAAGCCATACGGCATCGCTTTTGACAATCTGGGTCACGTTTGGATTGCCGATCTCGGTGGCAACAACCTGAGTGAATTTACTGCCTCCGGCACCGCTCTTTCTGGAAGCGGTGGTTTCGCGGTGGGCTCACTCGTCGGTCCGGCGGGCATTGCATCCGATACCTCCGGTAACATATGGGCGGCGAACTATCTGGCATCCACGTCAAGCATCACTGAATCCGATTCCAGCGGCGGGCAGAGCGCAGATCCGTCGGGCTTCACCGGCGGAGGTCTGAACTCACCGTACGGTGTGGCCATCGACGCCGCAGGCAACATTTGGGTTACGAATCAAGGCGGCAACGGAAGCCTCAGCGAATTTAGCTCTTCCGGAACCGCGATCTCCGGCAGCAATGGTTACATCAATGGCGGGCTCAGCGATCCCAGGGGCGTCGCCATTGACGGTTTAGGCAATATCTGGGTCGCGAATTTTGACGGCAACTGCATTAGCGAGTTCAATTCCAGCGGCTCACCCACTACCGGGGCCAACGGTTATGTCGGCAGCGGGGTCTATCAACCCTACGGAATAGCTATCGACCTCTCGGGCAACGTTTGGGCAGCGACCGATAATGGCACCAGCTCGCTCACTGAGTTCATCGGCGCTGCCGCACCCGTAGTCACGCCGATCGCGGCAGGAGTGCAGTACAACGAACTCGGGAAAAGGCCATGAGTCGCAGAGGCCACTCAGCCACGCGGCCGGGCGTTCATTCATTGGCGCATTCAAACGGCGCCTTCACCTGCTGCATGAAGCTTGTATCGAGGAGTTCCCCATGATTCGCCGAATCAGTCTCCTGGTTTTGACGCTGGCCGCGATCGCGCTTCCAGCGCACGCGCAAGACGGTTGTGACGACTCTCCCGAGGATCCGACGATTGTTCTGGCTCTTGTCGCTGCTGCAGGCGCATTCGCAGCCTCTCTAAAGACAACCCGGATTCGCAAACCGTAATGCCTGCCTGTGCGGACAAGGCCTCAATCTCTGGCTCTCGATATTCAGCGGTGGCGTAAACTGAGCCTGCCGGTTCGCCCGTCAATCACGAATTCGATGATGAACCTCCGGAGTATTCTCCTCCCTCTCACGGCATCTGCGGCTCTGGCCGCGGTCGCCGGTTGCGGCGGGGCCGTTCCCACCACAGGTGGTGGCGGCGAATCTGGAGGCGGTTGCACGCCGACTACCACGATTATTGCGGCGCCTTCTTGCCCGGCCCGAACACCGGTCGCGGGCGTTTCGTTCACCGGAAAAGTTCTCGCCGGATTGCAGCCGATCAGCGGCGCCTCGGTGCAACTTTATGCCGCCGGCATCACCGGCAATGGCTCCGCACCTGCTGCGCTCCTAAGCGCATCGGTCTCTACAAGTGCAGGCGGCGCGTTCACCGTTCCTGGTGGATACTCCTGCCCTTCTGCACAGACTCCGGTCTATCTTGTCTCGAAGGGTGGCCAACCGGGTGCTGGCTCCGCCAACCAGTCTCTATGGCTCATGACCGCCCTCGGGCCTTGCAGCGCCATTACCGCGGGAAGTAATTTCATTCTCAATGAAGCCACTACATCTGCTTCTGTTTGGGCTCTCGCTCCATTTATGTCCAGCGGGGGAAGCGTAGGTGCAAGTTGCACCAACACTACTGGACTCGACAATGCATTCCTGACGGCAAACAGCTTGGTGAATGCGGCGACGGGCGCGTCGCCGGGAGCAGCAATTCCATCCACGCTCGCCGTTTCTTCAAGCAAGCTGAATACGTTGGCCAACGCCCTCAACTCGTGCACGGCTTCGAGCGGAGGCGCATCCTGCACTTCGTTGTTCAACGCGGCCGCGTCGGGAAACACCGTTCCCAGTAATACGCTGGATGCGGCGCTCAACATCGTCCATTCTCCCGGCAACAACGTGGCTGCCATCTATACGTTGGCTTCGGGCAACGCCGTCTTTTCCCCGGTCCTCCACGCCGCGCCTCCTGACTGGATGCTCCATAACACAATCACTGGTGGCGGCATGAACTCGCCGGCTTCGGTCAGCGTGGCATCCTCTGGAAGTGTCTGGGTGTCGAGCTACTTCAACGCGGTTTCTGAGTTCCTGCCCGGAGGCGCAACGGACTTCCCATCGGGTATTGGCGGCAACGGCCTCAACCAGTCGTATGGCATGGCGCTCGATATTCAAGGCAATGTTTGGATCGCAAATGAGCAAACTAACCCCAACAGTGGGTCGGGCGATGTTGCCGAACTCAACTCTTCAGGTACGTTCCTTGCTGGCGGGCTCACCGGCGGCGGAATAAACTATCCGGTCGCGGTTGCCGCAGATAGCAACGGCAATATGTGGTTTGCCAATTACGGCGATTCGACAGTTACGCAGCTAAACAGTGCGGGCACACCGATCTCCCCTGCGAGCGGATGGGGGGCAAAATCTCTCGTCTTTCCGGTTGCATTAGCTATCGATTCAGGCCACAACGCATGGGTGGCCAATCAGTCGGGCGTGCTCCCGATTACCAGAATCTCGAAGGACGGCTCAGAGATCACCAACTTTGACTGCGATTGCAACGGGGCCTCAGGGATCGCCACTGACCAGAACGGGAACATATGGATTGCCAACTACTACGACAACAGCATCAGCGAAGTGAATTCTTGCGGCAGCTTGGAACTCGGTGCCGCAAAGGGCGGCGGAGTAAATCATCCTCAGGGAATCGCTGTCGACGGCGCCGGAACTGTCTGGGTAGGGAACTACCTCGGCAACTCCATTTCCGAGATCGACGGCTCATCCAGCACAAAGCCAGGAACCTATGTCTCACCATCGACCGGTTTTGGAACGGACGCGAACCTTCTCGAGCCCTACGGGATCGCCCTCGACGCAAGTGGAAATATCTGGGTCTCGAACTTCGGAAACAACACGCTGACGCAAATCATCGGCGTGGCGTCTCCTGTCAAGACTCCGTTGGCCGGTACCCCGCAGCAGCCCTGAAATGGAACGACACGGCTTTCGCTCGGCGAATGAATATCGATTCCCGAGCCTAAGTTGTTATAGACTCCAGGCGCCATAGTGATCGATTCTGAAGAAAGTCGCCGCGTTTACCTCGGCAAGCAGTCAATTGGTTCGAATAAAGGAATGGCAGTCCCTATGGCGGAAGAGTTGGAACTCCTGTCAACGGTCCCTGAAACGGCGCCGCCGGAACTCGCGCCGTTGTGGCCGGCGAAGGTTTCTTTCCTTCTGGGCTGCGGAATGGCCGTCCTCACCGCGGCCGGATGCCTGGGCATTTACCGCGAACTCGGGTTTCTTTGGGCATGCTGGACGACCGATCCACTTCGGTCGATCGGCATTCTGATCCCGCCTGCCAGTATCGTGCTTACTCTGCGTAGCTGGCGCCAGCACGGCTGGGAGATGCGTGGAACGTGGTGGGGCCTTGTTGTGATTGCGCTGGCCTTTTTTCTCAGCTTGCTCCGCCAAAATGTCATGTTCTTGGCAGTCGCCGGCAGCGCAGCGATTTCACTCATCCCAATGTCTTTGCCCGTCTACGTTTACGCGAGTGGGATCGTTCTCCTCTTTGCCGGCACGCGCGTTTGGTGCAGCGCATGGTTTCCGCTCGGCCTATTGCTACTTTGCCAGCCGGTGCCTTTTTTCTCCAGTGAGCTAATCGATATCCCGCTGCAAAACATCTCGGCCCAGGTCGCCCGTTCTTTCGCCACACTCATAGGCTTTGCGCCCACCACCCCGCAACTGCGCCTCATGTTTTCGCCAAACTTTGGGATGTTTATCGCGCCAGGTTGCGACGGGATTCGCGGCGCGGTCACGATGGGCTATGTGGCCCTGGTTCTCGGCTATTTGAAGCGGGTTTCCATCATCCGTTGGCTCGCTTTAGTTACCAGCGCAGTACTTCTCGGCTACGTCTTCAATTTCACGCGGCTCTGCGTCCTCGTCCTCTATTACCGTGCCGCCTTGGGTCATCCCACCATGGAAGGCCTGGCTAAGCAGGCTGATTATGCGATCGGTTCCTGTCTGTTTCTGACCGCTACAATCCTTTTCCTCAGGTTAGCGCGCAGCAAGCGAGCCGAACACGTACAGCCAGCTGTCGTCCCCGAACGTGAAGCGCCTCTACCGCGCATCCTGAATGTCTGCGGTAAGTATGCTGCCCTCGCGGTCACCATTCTGCTGGCTCTTGCTCTACCCTCCTCTGCTCTCCGATCGGTCCGGCAAGGCGCGGCTCCTACCACCTCCTCCGCCGGTCGTATGCCCAGGCAGGTCGGCGAATTCGCTGTCACACGCACATGGTATGAACAGCAGAGCGGCATCACCGTTGAACAAAATGCAGCTTATTCGACTCCGGGATCGGACGAGGTGATTCTCGGAGTGTGGGTCGCGTCGTACTCTCATTTCCATGACGCGCAGCAGTGCTGGCTGGCGCGTGGTCTGCATCCCGATTTCCTGACCACCAGGCCATTCGTCACTGCCGGAGGAAAGTCCATTGCGCTCAGCACTGGGTTTTACTCGGACGGAGTTACCGACAGCATCGTAGTAAATGCCGCCTGCACCCCGTCTTCTTGCGCGCAATTTCAGCAGCTTCCGTCAAGCAAGGGGGTCGGCTTTCTATTTCTCAAGCCGCGCTTGGATGAACTCTCCGGTTCAGGATCGCACCCAGTCTCCATCATGGTCCGCATCAATACACTGCACACGAATGCGCCGAAGGCCGTCACTTATGGCCAACTTACAGACGAAGCCCGGAAATTCCTCTCCGGTCTTGATCCCGTCAGTCTGAGCGGTACGTTTCAGTAAATGGATCTCACGCTTGATTTGACGGCCGATGGCGGTCCTGCCGCTGGCAATGTCGTTTTCCGAGGAATCCCCGCCGGGATCGAGTTACGGTAAACTCTTCAGATAAGGTATGTCTCAAGCCGCGGAGGGATGGGTGAGCGGTTGAAACCGGCGGTCTTGAAAACCGTTGTGCCTGAAAGGGTACCGGGGGTTCGAATCCCTCTCCCTCCGCCATGGAGTCTTTATAATCAACAACTTACAGAGAATCGCCGAGCTTATCGCTAATTTCCGGCCAAACTTCGCGACTCCGGCTCGGAAATGTCACCAGAGAGCATTTCTGACCCTCCATTATCCTCAAGAAAAGGCGCGAATTCTCTCCCCGCCAATTTAGGGGGTCCCTTTCGCATCGTCCACGCGCCGCTCTATATAGAGGATTGAAGCCATCCAACTCAGTCCCATGGAACGAAAGCCACGCGACAAACTCGGCCCCTATGAATTCGTCTCTGCGATCGGCAAGGGAGCACGGGTTAGGTGTGGAAAACACGCGTTCCACCACCGGGCCGGGATGTCGCGACCAAGGTTTCGGCGCGCCAGTTCGACTGGCGGTTTGAGCTAGAAGCATCCGTCACCACAGCTCCGCAATCGCACCAAATCAACCAGCGCTTTGGTGAATTTTTATGCGGAGCCGCTTCGCAATGCAGTCTAATTCCTCATTTGCCGCCGCTGTCTACGTTGCTGCTCGCGAGACACGGATTCAGCCTGTTCAATCAACGCTCTCTTCTTGGATCCCTTTGACTTTTTGACCAGCTCCAACAGCGCATAATACCAACTATGATGAGCAGCAGTGTCTGTTGGGTCAATTTCGGCCGCACGGCGATACATTTCAAATGCGGCCGTGTGATCTTTGGCTGAGCCCGTTATCCTGGCCAAGTCCGAAAGTGCGTGCCCCCAGCTCAAAAATACGCTGTAATAATTCGGATTGAAATTCGCCGCGATATTGAAATGGGTTGACGACTTTTTGTATAAGTTCAGGTCGCCGGTAATCCGAGCGAGATCATGGATTGCTTTTGCGTAATTGCAATGTACTATGTCAGGCGTCTGTGTTTTTTGTATTGCCTTCTCATAATGGCTAAATGCTTCCCGCAACAAACCATCGTCTTTCCGTGGATATTCCGCGCGCGCTAAGTCACTTAGGGAATTGGCCAAATTATTATGTGCATCTGCAAAAGAAGGATCTTTCGCAATCGCGTCACGGTATTTCGCAATGGCTCTGCGCAACAACTGCTCCGCTGGCCTAGTCATCACTTCGGGAGCGCCGTTTCTTGCGGCTAGGGACAAGTCGAACAAAACGTTGCCCCAATTAAAGAGCGCGTCTGCTGCTGCCGTTGAGACCTTCGCCGCGACTTCAAACCGCCTCATTGCTGAACGATATTGCGCCTTGTTATCATCGGCTTTCGCAGCGGAGTGCAGCCTATCGCCTAACATCAACAGAGACCATCCGTAAGTGTCAGCTTCCTTAAGCGAAAGCTTCTTGACATTCTCCTTTTCAAGCAATGTGACGACCCGCTCGTATTCGCCCGCGAGGAAATGATATTCCGCAGATAATGACTGCTCTCGGGTCTCAATGAGGTTGTCAAGCTGATGCTGAACGACAGAAGCCACGTCGAAACGGCTTTGCCTAAAATCGGGCGCATCCTCAATGTCGCTTCGAGGGGCACTGTAATCGGTCAACATGGAGAACATTGATTTCAGATGCGAAAAGGGCTGAGTAACGAACCGCGGTGGAAAGCACTGGAGCTTTTGAGCCAGTGTTACAAAAAAGTCGTCCGCATCCCAGCCGCCTATAAAATAAGCTCCGCATTCCCTCCCCAAAAGCTTGTCGGCAACATGTTTTGACGGCTTAAGACCATAACCTATCCAATACAGACCGTATTCAAACGTTTTGACTCTAGCGAGCAAGTCAAAGACCGGATCGTTTTCGCCGCTGTAGCCAACGACGATCCAGACTCGCCCTTTGTGTGCGTCATCAAAGACCGGCTTGATGTGATTTCGATGTTTGGTCACCTCGGACCGAGTATTCAGCAGCACGAAACCGTCCCGCTGACCGTGTAAGTGGAAAATCGCCTTTTCACTGACCTGGTCCGGATTAAAGATTCGGGAAGCAGCGAAATCGTAGACGGCCGGGAAAGAGTTAACGAGGGCTCACGCCCGCGAAATCAGTGGATCGAAATTGGTAGTCAAGACACGATCTACATAACCTCCATCTATCAACTGTGCGAGCGCGATATGTGCCCAATTTATTTTGGCCGCATCAACATAAGTTCCGATTAGGTCTCGTCTGACACCGCGATCGAGTGCTGCCATACATTCTGAATAATCATGGGATGCCGCGCGCGCATACGCGGCCGGGAATTTTACCTTAATTTGGCGAACTATGCCTGATGCCAATGGAATACCTGCGCTGATTGAACAACCAGCTCCGAGAAGTACGCTACAGCGCCGGGGCGTTGCACCGTGTGGCCCCAACGTCTCAGCGATGTCCTCAATCGTGCGCTCGATCATGAGCTCATCCTCTGTTGCGCCGCCTGTTTGACAGTTCGTGAAGCGCTCGGTCGACGGTTAGTCGAAGCCGTCTTGCGCCAAATGGTCAATCTGATCTGTTTCAAGCTATCAGAAGATCGATAGCTGGCGCCTACGTCGGCACTTCTTCGATCAATGACAGCCAACCCAAATAGTGGATGACAAAGGACGTTATCATTTATCAAATGACTCAGCTCGACGGCGAGCTTTCGCGCGTTCCAGCAAGATATGAATTAGAGCAATTTCTGGGCGCACAACCGTATTGGCATGATCGTCGAAAGTTAAGAAGCATCCAATGTCGATGCAACGAACGAATCACTTGGGATATGTCCGGTACGCAATCACTTCCGCATCGAAAAACGTCCCCATCAGCCGCGCTGTCCTACGCTGGGACGACCGAGTCGAGGAAACGGGCTCAATCCGTCGCCGGATGGAAATTGGAGAAAAACAAGCCTGTCAATCAGTGCTACCAGAAGTAGG
>Ga0181520_10011423_pt1 | contig 11666 bp, 12 predicted proteins | sample PEATcosm2014_Bin_29_FD_132451 | JGI IMG/M metagenome (GOLD analysis project Ga0181520, IMG submission 132451) | Peatland microbial communities from MTU Mesocosm Facility, Houghton, MI, USA - PEATcosm2014_Bin02_30_metaG | ecosystem: Environmental > Terrestrial > Soil > Wetlands > Peat | place...
GCCGGAATATGCTATGGTATGTTTGCATGGTTTTCCTTCGGCGGGCTTCAGTATCTGCTCTATTCCATAAGTGCGATCCTGATGCTTGTGCTTGTGATCGTGCTCAATCACCTTGCCACCGGTTTCCTGTGCCATGCATCCCTTCCGGTCCGCTCCCTAGAGAAAAAAGAATAGGATTCACTCTTTTGCATATGCCGGCGTGGATGCAGAAGGGTCACAGCCAGCAGTATCGGGGCCGGGAGGGGGGATTACCGGGGATCCGGTTTTAGTTGTCCGTTTCTTCTGCAGGAAGATATTCGTCCATCTCCGGCTCGGTAAAACAGAGTGCCGCTGCACATCCAAGAAGGATGATGGTCGGCAGGTACCAGGCAAGGAGATCGAACGCGCCGGCAAGAGGAACGGAAAGAAGGATCCATACCGAAGAAGACAGGAGCATCCAGCCGGCAAACCGGGTCTCGGTATTTGCGATCGCTGCTCCCATCAGGCCAAGGCTGGAGAAAAGGGCAGCCTGTACTCCCGAGAGCGTAATATCCGGGGAATGCGAGAAAAAAATGACATATGCTGCTGTGGCAATCCCAAGAAACCCCCCGGTCGCTCCAATGATAAACTGCTTTTTCATCAATACTCACTGGGACAACGGGTATTCTTAAAGATTATCTTTTTTTATTTTCTGTTGTATAATACGCTGGACCCGATGATACTTCTGGAAACGTTTTTTTAAAGAAATACCCCCGGAACGGGCTTTGCGCGCGCATCCTGATGACCTTGGAGACTGGATTTTTCCCTTCCCGTGTGTCGATTTTGACAAACCGGGCCAAAAGAGGAAGTTTGCGCAATTTCCTCCCAATTGTTCCAGATTGGGGTCCTATTCCGGTGTCCCTTTGCATCCAGTGGACAAAATGGTAAATCATCCAAATTCTATGCCCGAAAATATCATTTTGACCAAAATATTTATCTATTCGTAGAATAATGAAAATTATAACCCTTTCCGGTGGGAGGTGGAACGAATATGGTTGCAGCAAAGAAACCGGCCGCAAAGAAGGCCCCCGAAAAAAAACCCGCCGTAAAGAAGGCAGCCCCCAAGAAGAAGTAATCTTCCGGGGTACGATTCGTATCTCTCTTTTTTTTGTGATTTTGTTAGTAAAAAAATGAATTATCCGGAATCCTGGTGTTTTGAAGTTTCCGGTTTAATCCAGCCATTTCGTAACTTCACTGACAGATGGCCGGATTGATGGTGATAACTGTTCGGCAGGGTAGCCCGTAGCACATCCCATAAACGCCCACTTCCCGGGTTCCACTCCCAGGAGCCGGCAGAACTGTTCATTATCCGCCATCTGTGCCGTGACCGAAACTACCTGGAAACCCAGGCCAAGCGCTGTTGCTTTCAGCCACATGTTCTCCATGCAGGCAAAAAGGGACTGCTGCTCAACCGGGGGAAATCCCTTTTTCTCGGCAACAACAAGGTAAAACGGTGCGGTGCCAACGCCGGGAACCATGCCCAGTTTCCGGATCATTGCCAGACGATCGGTAAAAGCAGTGGCCTGTTCCCGCAACGCAGCATCGTGTGCCATCCCTTTTTCCAGGGCAGCCGCCAGTGTATTGACTTCGGCAAAGACTAAGGGGGCAAGCGCACTCATGGTTTTTGAATCCCTGCGGATCACAAAAAATTTCCTGAAATAATCCGAGGTACTTCCGATTGCCGATGCGGCAAACGGGGCATGGAGGCCGGCATGGATGAGGCTTTCGATCATCTCATCGGGAGGGATCGCTGCGGTAAACTTCCTGTGGGTACGACGCTCCCCGATAATCCTGTCCAGGACTGCGTTTTCATTTCCGGTTTCTGGGGTCATGTGTTCTCGTCCTCACATTTCTTGGATGACCGGGCTATTTTAAAGATTGTACTTTACGGTATGCCCGCCTTTTTTGTACCCGCCCTTCAGGAGCCCACATTATACCGGGAGCGGGTATCCGGCTCTTCTCCGGGGATCATATTCCTGCTGTACGTCTTTTGCCGTAGTGGCGGTAATCTTTGTGCAAATTCCACTGCTGCTCATCACACTGCAGATTCCTTCTTCAGGGAAAAAAAGATACGGGAACTCCTGGCTCCGGTAATTCTTGTCCTGCCCGGGGAAAAGATCAAACTTGCTCCAATCTCTTTTTCACTCATCGCACCTTTTACAGACCTGCCCGGGAAGAAGTACAGCCATGGGCACGCTAAAAAAAATCGGCATAGTCCCTGGGGCTATCATTCTTGTAGATATGCTTCTTCTCATTGTTGCACATTTCACCCATGACGACTCTGCCTGCAACCATTGCCGTGCGGTAAACCAGACGGTTACGCCCGGGGTAACCCTGGTTCCGGGAAAAGTACGGCCTCTCCTGACAAACGGCTAAAAAACGCCTGAATCCGTCTGCACCGGTGGAGGAACCTGTCCTCTCCCCGCACCGGCTTACTTTCCCTCACCAGTAAGAGGCGTTTTTTAAAGGCCCGCGTTTCCCGGTACCCCGTACAAATCTATATCCCCGTCAGGATCGCACATGAGCCTGATACGTAGTACCGGGGATACAATGCCAGAAACTCAGGATGCCGTGGAAAACCTCGTCGCTTCCGTAGCCATGGAAACCGGTGATCTGGTTGCCAACCCCGGTGCGGATCCCACAAACGGCCTGTCTGCTGTGGAACACAGGCGCCGGATCGCACAGTACGGTTACAACGAGATCCCGGAAAAAAAGCCCTCTCCTTTCCTCAATTTCGCCAGAAAGTTCTCCGGCCCCACCGCATGGATGCTCGAAGCCGTCATCGTCCTCTCCCTTGTGCTTGGCAATTATGCCAATGTGTACATTATCGTTGCCCTCCTTGTCCTCAATGCCGTGCTCGGTTTTTTTCTGGAGCAGAAGGCCTCAAAGGCCGTGGATGCACTCAGGCAGCGGCTCCGGGTCAATGCCCGGGTACTGCGGGACGGGAGCTGGCTGGTTGTTCCTGCCCGGGACCTTGTTCCCGGAGATATCGTGCGGATCCGGGCCGGGGACTTTGTGCCGGCCGATCTTCAGGTGCTTGACGGGAAGCTAGCCGTGGACCAGTCCTCCCTTACCGGAGAATCTCTGCCGATGGAAAAGGCGCCATCCTCCCTGCTCTTCTCCGGCTCGGTGATCCGTTCGGGCGAGGCTACCGGTCTTGTCCTCCTTACCGGGGCCCGGACCTATTACGGGAAGACAACCGAGCTGGTGCAGTTTGCCCGCCCGCGGCTCCAGGCCGAGGAAGTAACCGTCCGCGTGGTGAAATGGCTCTTTGTGATCGTGGGCCTTTCCCTATCAGCCGCGTTTGTCGTAGCGCTGGTTTCGGGAATGCACCTGGTAGATATCCTCTCGCTTGCGCTCGTGCTCCTTGCCTCTGCCATCCCGGTTGCCTTGCCGGCGATGTTTACGATCACGCTCGCGCTTGGTTCGGTGGAACTCTCCCGGCGCGGTGTTCTGGTCACCCGGCTCAATGCTGCGGAAGATGCGGCCACCATGGACACCCTCTGCACGGATAAGACCGGTACTATTACCACCAACCGCCTCACCATTACCTGCATTCTTCCCGGGGATGGCTGGAGCGAGGCCGACGTTATCCTGTACGGGGCGCTTGCCTCGGAAGCGGCTAACCACGATCCCATTGATCGTGCTTTCCTTCTTACAGCGGAGGAACGGGGTGCACCACAGGACCGCTATACCCGGCGGTCGTTTGTCCCGTTCGACCCGGCAACCCGGCGGACCGAAGCGGTTGTGGAAAAGGACGGCACCACCCTCCGGGTGGCCAAGGGCGCCATAGTTGCCATTGCGGAGCTCACCGGCACCGATCCTGCCCGGCTTCGGGAGCAGTCCGGGGGATGGGCAGAAAAAGGGTACCGGACACTTGCCGTGGCCGCAGGTGCCGGTGATGATCCCCTCAGTGTCGTCGGGATTGTCGCCATGCAGGACCTCCCCCGCCCGGATGCCCGGCACCTTGTTGGCGAGCTCCAGAACCTGGGTATTTCCGTAAAGATGCTGACCGGTGACGCCCTGCCGATCGCTCAGGAGACTGCACGGCAGGTCGGGCTTGCCGGCACCATCACGGGGGCAGAAGAATTTGAGAAGATAAAGGAGGCCGATCCGGCCCGGGCATCCGCCCTGATCGAAGAGAGCGCCGGGTTTGCCCGGGTCTACCCGGAGGACAAGTACGCGATTGTCAAAAGCCTCCAGGCACAGGGCCATATTGTCGGCATGACCGGGGATGGCATCAACGACGCTCCCCCGCTTCGGCAGGCCGAGGTGGGGATTGCCGTGGCAAGCGCTACTGACGTGGCAAAGGGTGCGGCAAGCGTGGTCCTGACCGGGGAGGGCCTTGAAAATATCGTGGATCTCGTGCTGGTCGGGCGCATGATGCACCAGCGGATCCTCACCTGGATCTTCAACAAGGTGGTCAAGACCTTCCAGGTTGTTGTCTTCGTGGTCGTGGCTTTCCTCCTTACCGGGCAGTTTGTCATCTCGGTCTTCGGCGTTGTGCTGCTCCTCTTTGTGATCGACTTTGTCACGCTCTCGCTCTCCACTGATAATGTGCGGGGATCGAAACACCCGGACAGCTGGGAGATCACCGGTCTTGTGCGGTCCTCGCTTGTGATGGGCGTCCTTGTGGTGATCGAGTCCCTGCTCATCCTGAATGTGGGCCGCGGGCCGTTCGGGCTTGCCGCCACTACTTCCGGGCTCCAGTCGTTTGCCTTTGCGATCCTCTTCTACTTTGGGATCATGACCGTCTTTGTGGTCAGGGAACGGGGACATTTCTGGGATTCGGCGCCCAGCCTGCCGCTCCTTCTTGTGTCCCTTGCAGACATGGGGATTGTTGCGGTGCTTCTCACCGTGGGTATTCCCGGGCTGGTACCCATCCCGCCGGCTGCGACACTTATCGTGATCGCCATGGCCGCGTTCTTCTCGTTTGGGATCAACGATACGATCAAGTACCTGATGCTTAAAAGATGGTGGTGACCGGTAAATCCGGGCACGGGATATTCCCCTCTCACGCGGATCAGGCTCAGGCCGGCTGCGTCGTTATCCTGTCTGGAAACCTGTCACAATCTCCCGTACAACAGATTCGGCATCCTTCTTTGAACAGCGGACGGTAAGATCGGCATAGTTCTCGTACAGTGGCACCCGCTGATCAAACATATGGCGGAGGGTTTGCCCAGGAAGGAGGACAATACCCCGGGTTGTGATGTTTGCAAGGCGCCGTTTCATTGCGGCAAAAGAGAGCTCCAGGTACACGATCACGCCCGTCTTTTTCAGGTGTGCTATTGCCTTTGGGCTCATGACCACACTGCCTCCCGTGGCAATGACCGTACCGGTGCAGTTTAAGGAGATGATTGCTTTTTCCTCAGTTGTCAGGAATGCGACGGGGCCTTCATAGTCAAGGATTTCCTGGAGGATCCTGCCGGCACGATCCTGTACCAGAATGTCAGTATCGATAAAGCCCATACCGAGCGTCTTTGCCAGGATCACGCCCGTGGTGCTTTTTCCTGCGCCTGGCAAACCGATAAGGATAATGTTTTTCATGGGACTGTCGCTTCCCTCAAGGGAGATCGGATAAATGCTATTTCATTTTATGGCCTATCAAATGTAGTGAGGTGTGCACTTGACCCGTTACCTGATCGATATCCGCCAGATGGGCCCGGTCAGGCACCAGATCCATGCGCTTTCTGCCCATCTCGAAGAAAAGTTCCCCATCCGGGACCGGCAGGTTGTCCCGCATATCACGCTTGCCGGGCCGTTCTCTACCGGGGATGAGGAACGGCTTATCCGGGATTTTACCCGGGTCTGCGAAAACCTGGCCGGGATTCCGCAGTACCGCGTTGGGGGATACGGGTTTTTTGATACATCCCGGGTCGTCTTTGTCACAATTATCCCGGACGATACCCTCCGGCAGTTCCGCGCTGCGCTCTCAGAAGCACTTCTCCCGTACTGTACGCTCCGGGCCTATGACCGCGTGCCTGCGGATGCGTTCCGGTTCCACTCAACGCTTGCCATGAAACTGGACTGGCTGACCTTCCAGCGGATAAAATGGTTTATCCGGCGCCAAGAGCCGGTTGTTCACCGTCCCCACCCGGTCCGGGTAACCCTGCTTAAGAACTCCCGGATTCTCTGCGAGTACGATTTTGCCCGGCACCGGATGCTTACCGGGGCGCAGGCACGGAGCCGGGCCACGCTGATGCGGGACCGGGACAGCCTGAAGCCCTGGGGCGATGATCCCGGGATATAAGTGCAGCCTGATCTAAGTTTTCACTTTCACCCTCCGCGTGGCCGGCTCTTTATCATGCGCCCTGCAGCAGGGATCCGGTGCTATGCAGATCGAGATCCGCCGGGGCATTTTTCTCCAGCCCGGGAGTTTTGCCGCTGTTGTCATGCCCGAGCGGCAGATGGCAGCGGCCCTCAACAACACCGCGGAGATCCAACGGTTCCTTTTCCTGTATATCGGGGGCAATTACTCCCGGCTCCTGTCCGGTCTCCACCGCTCCTCAAAGAACCTTGAGATCTGCCGGGCGTTCACCGCCCACCAGTTCCTCGCGCTTGTCCGCGAGGCCGGCCACACAGCGCTCTTTGTCGAGCACGACCCTGAACTGTTTACCGGGACTCACGGGATGCTCGGACCCGCGGCAGATGCACTTGCCGATGCCGGGCGGGAGTCGCTGGTAATCCTCTACACGCCGGTACCGGATCGCACATTCCTTGCCCTTGCCCGGAGGGCCGGCCGGTTTATTGAGATCTGTGCTGCTGAAGACCCGTCTCCACAATCCCCGGGCGTCCGCCCGCGCATACCACGGTCTTCCGGCACCGGCCAGCGGACCCTGGAGGTGTTGTAAACGAAAAGGGGTGAGGCAGATGCCCGACCGGAGGCAGGCGATATCGCAGGACGGTGGGCCCGGTCTGCCCGGGCGCTCAAAAAAAGAGAACGGCATTATGGAGAACAGCTTGCAGAACTTGTACGGCTACATTCCCGAGCAGATTTTCCCGGCTGCGATGATTCCCTTGAAGCCGTGGTCTTTTTGGCACTTATAGAAATCCTCCGGCGCCAGGATGTGTTGAGGGGAGAAAAAGAGGGCCATGTGGATCCTTGATTCTGCGTACCGGGACGGTGGCGTAGACCTCTGGGTAAAGGAGGGGGGCACTGTACAAAAGATCCACACACCCTATGACCCGCCCTTTTACGTCTCTTTCCGTGATCCGACAGCCTGCCACGAGCTGATCGCAGCGCTGGAAACACAGTACGGGGCAGAGGAGTGCGCCATCCTCACGATATTCGGTGATGTCCCGGGGTATGCCATCCATGCGGGGCGGGATGTGGCCGAAGCGATCGAGCGGCAGGCACAGTACGACACCGATCTTTTCAATGTGGACGTACGCCGCGATCAGCGTTTCATGGCAGAGCGCGGGATCGTCCCGTGCACCGGGAATGACGGGGACCGGTTCTCCCCTGATGTTGCGCACGATCTCACAATCCTGGAACTCCGTACCCGGGGCAACCCGGTCGTTTCCGCCCCGTCACTGGAGTTCGATCTGGAATGCAGCGGGGAAACCTGCAGGCTGGACGGAAAGGCCGGGGATGTGCTCGCAGACCTTGCCGGGCAGATTGCATCACATGATCCCGATATTATTCTCATGCCGGATGCCGATCTGGCCGTACCCGGTCTCCTTACCCTTGCCCGGCAGTACGGAATCACTGTTCCCTTTTCCCGGAACGGGAAGTACCGCAACCAGAGTGCACGGTCGTACTGGAGCTACGGGCGCATGGAACACAAGGGGGCGGCACTTGTCCCGGAGGGGCGCATCCTCATTGACACGGAGCAGTCGTTTGCATATCATGCCGGCGGACTTTCCGGGATGCTCATAGCATCCCGGCTTGCCGGCATCCCGCCCGGTCCGGCGTCCCGGCTTACGCCCGGGACACTGATTAGCAGCTACGAGATCCGGGAAGCCCTCCGTCAGGGGATTGCGGTGCCGTTTCGCAAGAACGAGCCCGAGCAGGTACGAAAGATCGCCGAACTCCAGGCCGCAGACCGGGGCGGTCTGATGTTCCAGCCGGTACCGGGGACATATGAGTCAGTGGATGAGATCGATTTTACGTCCCTGTACCCAACGATTATTGTAAATGAGAATCTCTCTCCTGAAACCCTTGGTCATAACGATCGGCCCGGGTTTTTGCCCGCCGTGCTTGATCCCGTGATCGGGTTGCGCCGTACCACAAAAAGGCAAAAAAAGACCGATCCCCGGCTGCGGGGCCCGGATGCGATCCTCAAGTGGATGCTTGTGACCTGTTTCGGGTACACGGGGTACAGGAACGCGAAGTTCGGGAGGATCGAAGTACATGAGGCGATCACGGCAGCATCCCGGGAGATCCTGCTCCGCACCAAGGAGATTGCAGAAGAGATGGGATTTACCGTCCTCCACGGGATTGTGGATTGCCTCTGGGTGCAGGGGAACCTGCCAATCGAGACGCTCCGGGAGCGGATAGAACGGGAAACCCGTTATCCCATTGATGCCGAACATTTCGACTGGATTGTCTTTTTGCCGCTGGCAGACGGCTTTGGCGCGTACAACCGGTACTACGGGAAACTGTCAGATGGGCACATCCGGGTGCGGGGAATTGCAGCACGCCGGCATGATACGCCACCATTCATAAAGGAGGTGCAGTGCCGGATGCTTGGTGTCATGAAACGGGCGGCAACCATTGCGGAGCTGGAAGAGACAAAAGAGGAAGCAGAGCAGATTTTTCGGGAGGCGATTTTGGCCCTTCCTGCCGCAGACCCTCAACAGATGGCAATCAGCCGCCGAATCAGCCGGCTTGTATACCGCCACCGCTGCCTGGAAGGAGCTGCCGTGCAGGCGTACCGTGACCAGGGGATCGAGCTTTCGCCCGGTATGCAGATCCGGTACGTAGTGGAGGATGCCCGGCAGTACCGGGCGGTGCCGGCCGGGTCAGCGACTGCGTTTGATATCGCATTCTACCGGACGCTGCTTGAACGGGCAGGGGAGGAGATCCTTGCTGCATACCCGTCCGCAGCGCCCGGGAAGAAGATGCCTGTCAGGTCCGGTAACGTACCGGGCGTTAAAAAACCCGGGACAGGAAACGCGACACTGTTCTGACTAGGCCGGGGCCATGATTTTGCAGGGATCCGCAAAACCCATATATGGTACTCACGGTCAGATCAGACATAGCGGAAAGGACTCCATGGCATTTACGTATTTTTTTCGGGATTACCAGACCCTAGATATGATTCGTGAATACGTTCTCCCGGTGATCGGGAGCCGGAGATACATCAACATCTGGAGTGCCGGGTGTGCCATGGGCCAGGAACCCTACACCATTGCTATCCTTCTCAGGGAGAATATGGGCCAGATGATATTCCGAAACGTCCGGCTTTACTGCACAGATATCGATTCAAGCAACCTGTTTGCAAAAATTATCGAAGACGGATCCTATCCCCAGGTAGAACTCGAACGGATCCCAAAGGATATCTTTGCAAAATACTTTGCCCCGGATGAGAGCCGTGAAGGGTACTACAGGATCTCTGACGAGATCCGCAAGCGCCTGACCTTTGAACGAAAAGATCTCCTGACCTACGAGGCAGTCCGTCCCAACATGGGCCTGATTGTCTGCAAAAATGTGTTGTTGCATTTCACCGAAGAACAGCGGATCCGGGTCCTTAAAATGTTCTATGATGCACTTGACGACGGCTGTTTCCTTATTACCGAGCAGACCCAGAAGATGCCGCCGGAGCTTGGCGATCATTTCGAACAGGTTGTGGCAAATGCCCAGGTTTTCAGAAAAATCCCCGGACCGACATGAAAATCCGCAACCTTTCCACCCGGGACCAGATCTATACGTCAAACGTTTACCTTGTGACCGGCACCCGGAATGCGATTGCTGACAAAAACACGCTGGTTGATGTCGGACGTGACCCGGCAATCCTTGAAGATCTTATGTCTGCATCTACCGGTGTAGGCAAGAAACGGGTGGAACAGGTGATCCTGACCCACAGCCACTACGATCATGTCTCACTGCTGCCGCAGATCCGGGAACTTTTCTCACCGGTGGTGTACGCAGCCGCATCTTCTCTTTCCGGGGTTGATATCGTGCTCAAAGGGGGCGAACATCTCCTCCTTGGCGACCGGGAATGCGAAGTAATTCCCACACCCGGGCACAGCCATGATTCCATCTGCCTGTATTGTGCGGATGACGCTGTCCTTTTTGCCGGGGATACGCCGCTTATTATACGGAATTCCGATGCCACGTATGCACCGGAATTTATCCATGCGTTTGAAATGATCTGCAGCAGGAATGTTGCTGCAATCTATTTTGGGCACGGCCCGCCGCTTCTTACTGACTGTAACGCGGTCCTTGCCCGCTCACTTCGGAATGCAAAAGAAGAGTAACTGGCTTTCCCCCAAAAAGGTGGGAATCAGATCGGCGGATCCTTTAATGAAGGTTCCGGGAAACGATAGGCCCCTTTGGGAACAAGGATCTCAAAGCGAGCCCCTTTCCCATAATGACCGGTCTCTTTTATGGAAAGACCGGTAATGGACAGGATCTCTTTAACCAGGAACAGGCCGTAGCCGGTATTGTGGCCAAAACCCCTCTCAAAGATCTGTTCCTTATCATCAGGGGAGATCCCGGTCCCGTTATCTTCGTACAGGATAACAAGATCCTCGTCCCGGTAGGTATAACTGAGACGTATCTCTGAAACATTCCCGCCATGGCGTACGGTATTATCAATAAGGTTGGCGTAGACTTTCTCGATCAGGGAATCGGCATACTCTTCAAGGTTTGCGGTGTCTATAAAAACCGATATCCCTCCGAGATCGGTGGTCTCAAGGATATGCGCTACCGTTGCCTTTACATTGTACCATTGCGGCGGCTGGATCCCGATGCTCTGGTAGTCCCGGGTAAACGTGATCTGGCGCCGGATAGTCTCTGCAACGCTCTGCTCCCTTTGAACAAGATCAAGTATGGCCCGGTTGCTTTCTGCGGACTTTTTGGTGAGATCAAGATAAGCAAGCAGGGTGTTGAGCTGGTTGAGGATATCGTGCCGGGTCACGCTGTTTAAGAGCAGTATCTGTTTGGTAGCCTTACGGATCGCGTCTTCTGCCCGTTTGGTCTCGGAAATATCATGAACCACACCAAAAACAGCCTTTCGTGCCGGATCATATTCTGCAATGGACTGGACGTCTACTACCGTGCCATCCACCGGCCTCTGGATCCGGTATTCAACATTGAAGGGTTTATTCTCCCGGATCAGGTCCCTGACGGCAGCTCCAAGAACGGGCCGATATTCAGGAAGCGTGATCTGCCCGAGTTCGTCGAGGGTTGGTTCATTGCCGGAAATGCCGTACAGGGTTCGCATGCCCTCCGACACAAAGACCCTCTTTTCCTCATGGTAATATTCCCAATTGCCAAAATGCGCCACGCCCTCAGCACGGCGAAGCCGACGCTCGTTCCTGGCCAGGGACTCTTCTGCCCGGGTGTGCTCCGCGATCTCTTTTTTTAAAGCAGTATTGGTCTGCTCCAGTTCCGCAGTCCGCAGCCGTACCTGTTCTTCAAGATCGTGCTGGTATTGCTTCATCTCTGTGATATCCTCAAAGATGATGCCTGCCGCCCTTCC
>Ga0181520_10011425_pt1 | contig 11664 bp, 9 predicted proteins | sample PEATcosm2014_Bin_29_FD_132451 | JGI IMG/M metagenome (GOLD analysis project Ga0181520, IMG submission 132451) | Peatland microbial communities from MTU Mesocosm Facility, Houghton, MI, USA - PEATcosm2014_Bin02_30_metaG | ecosystem: Environmental > Terrestrial > Soil > Wetlands > Peat | place...
AGGCCAGCCTCGGACACGCAGAAGGGGACACACAACGAGAGAGCGATGCAATAAACGGTTCGAATGCGCATGGCGGTCAGAAGGTACACACTTTCATTTGGTTAGACGAAGCAGGCCGCGGACCGTTGACTGCCTTTCTAGTCCATTGAACGCGTGATCTCGTTCCTTTCAAATTCGCGGTATCCCACCCTTTCGCCAGAAAAAGGGCGAAAGGATGGGGCACGGAAATTGCACAAGAACATGCGGCCATGGACCTAGAGACTGACCTGTGAAAGGAATTTCCAACTGGCGCGCAGGGACTGATCGACGGGCAGTTCGGTCACATCCTGTTCGACGAACATGTATTTTACGTGCAGCTTGCGTGCCTCGCTCAGCACCGCTTTCCAGTCGATGGTTCCCGAGCCGGCCTCGGTAAAATGGGCACCCTTGGGACCGGGGATAAACGAGAAGTTCTCGGCGGGTTTGCGGTCTTTCAGGTGCATCAGCTCCAGGCGCTGGCGGTACTTGCGCATCAGTTCGACCACATTCTGGCCAGCCTCGGTGGCCCAGTAAACATCCAGCTCGAAGCGGACGGAGGGGTCCAGTTCCTTCATCAGGACCTCAAAGCCGGTGCTGCCTTCAATCGGCTTGAACTCGTAATTGTGAGCGTGGTAGCCCAACTTCATACCGGCGGCGGCAATCTTAACCGAGGCCTTATTCAGGTCCGCGGCAGCCTTGCGGAAACCATCGAGCGTTTCCCACTGGGCGCGAGGAATGGCAGGACAGATCATGTATTCGAGGCCTACCGCAGCGGCGTAGTCCACTTTGTCGCCGATGGTTGCATAGTCAAAATGGCCGCTGGGCGCCTTGAGGCCGTGGCTGGCAATCATCGCTTTCAGTTCTGGCGCCGGGTGGCTGTAAACCGCCGGGAAAAGCTCGACGGTGGTGTAGCCGATCTGATGAACCAATTCGAGGTCGGCGGCCAGGTCGGCGATCTGGTTGCGGAGCGTATAGAGCTGGACACCAAATTCAAGTCCGGAACGGGTGGCGGCAGCCTGCATTTTAAGTGGCGCGGCAAGGGCAGCAACGGCGGCGGTAGAGAGTGCGGCAAAACGGCGGCGAGTTAACATGAAGTCTCCCAAACGAACCTATTCAGAATAGTGGACGCGGCTGTTTCTTGGCTTGTTTCTTCAGCGGCTCCGCTTGCGGTACGCTAATTACCACCCGGAAGGCGCATTTGCAGGAGCGCAGCTGGGTGGTGTTGAGCATGTGCCCGGTGGGCTGACTCTCGAGGTTGCTTTTATGTGCTAGGATCGTTTCGAGATTGATTGCGAACGAAAATGTTCGTTTTTGTCTCCCAAAGGAGGTACCTGCTCCGTCATGCTTGCCGAAGAACGGAGGCTTCGCATTCGCGAGATGCTATCCATGCACCGGACTGTTGCCGCAGCGGAGCTTTGCGAAATCCTGGGCACAACGGCAGTGACGATCCGCAGGGACCTGGCAGCGCTGGAAGCACAGGGGTTGCTGGTTCGCTCACACGGCGGCGCAACGTCGCGGATGTCCAGTACCAACTTTCAACCTGCCTACGAGATGCTGCTGCGCACCCATAGCAAAGAGAAAAGCGCCATTGCACGCAAGGCCGAGCACCTGATCGCCGATGGAGACACCGTTTTCCTGGAGAGCAGCACAACGGTCTTCGAGTTGGCCTGCCTTCTGTTTCAGCGCAACCGGGTAACGGTCGTAACCAACTCCCCCAGCATCGTTTGCGAATTGCAGCAAAGCACTGGTATTACAGTACTTTGCACGGGCGGCGACCTGCAGAAAGACACATTTTATTTGTCAGGTGACTGGGCTCGGCAGGCTTTGTCGGAGATACGCGTCGACAAGGCCGTGATCGGCGTCAGCGCAATCGACTCAGTATATGGCATCTCGACCTCAAGGCAAGCGGAGGCGCAGATTAAGAGGATGATCCTCAAGGCGGCTAAGACCCGGATCGCACTGGCAGACCATACCAAGTTCGGCACACGGGGTTTCTCGCTTGTGGGTCCGGTAAGCGATATCGATGTGCTGGTCACCGATTCCGGAACCGATCCCAAACACATTGAACAACTGAAGGAAGCGGGAATTGAAGTGCTGGTGGCGGAACTGAAGTGAGCGTGGATGCGAGTGAGTGTTTGGATCTCCGGAGATCACAAACAGCAAAGAGACGAGCAAAATCGATCAAAAAGCGTGTACTCTTCGGTTGACAAACGATCATAAACGAACTAGTCTGACTTCAGTTTTTTGATGCAAGCCTTCTTCTTGATTGGCCGGCGAAGTTCAAGAGACGCCAGTTGTGTAACCCAGCGGTGGTCCGGCGTGCGCTCTCAAGCACGGCGTTGAGGTAACAAAAGCACCCAAAGAACAAAAGGAATCAGGACGAAAATATGGCAGTCGCGGTTGAGATCCCGAAGCTGGGCAACACAGTGGAAGAATGCCTTATTAGCAAATGGCTGAAGGAAGAGGGCCAGACGGTCGCGGCTGGTGAGCCGGTTGTGGAAATAGAGACCGACAAAACCAGCTTTGAAGTTGAGGCGCCGATTGACGGGACATTGCTGGCGCAGTTCTTTCCCAAAGGCGCGTTGGTTCCAGTGTTTACCAAGCTGTTTGTGATCGGCAATCCCGGCGAGAACGTGGATGCATTCCGGCCGCAAGGTGAAGGCGCAGCTCCGGCCTCAGACGCGACGGGCCAGCAAGCGCGGGGCGCGGGCAAGCCGCGCGTGGAAGACCGGCCAGTTGCGCGTGCGACGGGCGATCTGACCGCAGGTTCTTCTTCGGCGTCAATGAGTCCGAGGGCGCGGCGGTTTGCCGAAGAGCACAACTTTCACCCGGCTGCAGTTACCGGATCCGGTGCTGGCGGCCGCGTTATCGAGAGCGATCTGCGCGCTGCGTATCACAGTTCCTCAAGAGTCTCAGATGCGGCCAGCCAACGCGCGCAAAGCGGGGCAATCGCTCCACGGGAAGGTTCAGGACTGGGCGGCATGGTGCTGGCATCCGATATGGGAGAGCCGGAGAGCCGCATCTCCGGCGTCCGCGAAAAGATCGCGCGGCGTCTGCGCGAGTCGCTGGCCGGCACAGCGCAGTACACGCTCAATACTTCCGCCGACGCCCGCGGGCTGCTCTCATTGCGCGCCCGCATCAAGGCCTCTTCGACACCCGAGATTAACATCAACGATCTGATGACCTGGTGCACCGTGCAGGCGCTGCTGGCTGCGCCGCATTTGAATGTGCTCTTCGTCGATGGATCAATTCGTCAGGGCCGGGGCGTGCACATTGGATTTGCCTGCGATACTCCACGCGGCCTGCTCGTTCCCGTTGTACACGACGCCCAAACACTCAGTGCGGCAGGGCTGGCTGGCCGCATCAAGGAGCTTTCGACAAAGGCGGTCGAAGGCACCATCTCCGCGGATGACTTGTCTGGCGGGACATTCACCATCAGCAATCTGGGCGGTCTGGGCATTGAGTCGTTCACGCCGGTACTCAATCCGCCCCAGGTGGCTATTCTCGGAGTCGATGCCATTCAACTGAAGGCGGTGCGCAAGGACGGCATGGTGGGGTTCATTGATTCCATCGGCCTTTCGCTTACTCTCGACCACCAGGTTATCGATGGAGCGCCAGGCGCGCGGTTCCTGCAAGTTCTCCGGGAAAAAATTGAAAACGTGGAGCGGATATGTACGATTTGATCGTCATCGGCGGGGGGCCCGGAGGATACGAAGCTGCGATCCATGCCGGCAAGATGGGCAAGAAGGTTGCACTGATCGAGAAAGAACGGCTAGGCGGAACCTGCCTGAACGTTGGATGTATCCCCGCCAAGACTTTCCTGCGATCATCGCGGCTGTTTCGGGAGTGCGGTGAAGCCGCCGCCTATGGCGTGCGTGTTGGCGTGCCGGAGTTTGACATGCCCGTCGTGGTTGCGCGCAAGAACGGCATTGTGGCCACACTCACCAAGGGCGTTCAGGGACTTCTCAAGCGAGCGGGCGTTGAGGTGATCAACGGCCATGCACGGCTGGTTTCGCGCAGCACCATTGAAGTGGGTGACGCACGCTACGAAGCGGCGAATATTCTGCTGGCCACCGGTTCTCGCCCGGCAGTGCCCCCCATACCGGGCATCCAGTCCGAATTCACTCTAGATTCCAATTCCGTTTTTGAATTGCAGCAGGTGCCCAAGACCATTGCCATCGTTGGCGGAGGTTACATCGGCCTGGAGTTTGCCTGTTTCTTTCAAGAGATCGGCGCAAAGGTAGAGGTCTTCGAGATGCTGCCCGAAATCGCGGCCGGCGCGGACTCGGAAATCTCCACCCGTATGTTGCGAATCCTCACGCAAAAGGGCATTCAGTTTCATCTCTCCGCCAAGGTGCTCCGCATTGAAGGCCACACGCTGCACTTCGCTGCACAGGATGGAAAACAATCGAGCGTGGAGGCAGATTACATTCTCAACTCCACCGGCCGCCGTCCGGTGGTGGAAGATCTTGGCCTCGAGAAGGTCGGCATTGACTTTTCTCCCAGGGGCGTCAAGACATCCGACCAGGGCAAAACGAGTGTTCCCGGCATCTGGGCATGCGGCGATGTAACGGGAAGGCGCATGCTGGCCCACGCCGCTTCACGCGAGGGGATTGTCGCCGTGAACAACATGTTCGGCGGCAAAGACCGCGTGCGTTACAATTCTTTGCCCGCCGTGGTCTACACGCACCCCGAAGTGGCGATGGTGGGCCGGACTGAAGAAGAGTTGAAGAGCGCCGGGATCAAGTACAAGAAATCGCTGGTGCCCATGGCCGTGGCGGGCCGCTATCTGGTCGAGCATGAAAATGGAACGGGCGTCGTCAAAGTCCTGTGTGGCGAGGAATTCGGCGAGATCCTGGGCGTGCATGCCATCGGCGACGCAGCCAGCGAATTCATCATTGCGGCGGCTATCATGGTTGAGACAGAAATGAGTGCCGCGAATGCCGGCGAGTTGGTCTTCCCCCATCCCACAGTTTCCGAAGCCTTGAAAGAGGCGATCGCAGCAATCCACTAGGAGTTATAGCAATGACCAAATCGATCGTTGTCGAACCGCAGGACGCCTTTTCCAAGTCCAGGATCCACTTGTCGGATATCGCTATCAATGCTTATGACCGCACGCCAGAGGAGGAGCTAGCCCATTACTCTACCGAGGATTTCCTCCACATCTGCCAGGATATGTGCGCGATTCGCGAGTTTGAAACGATCCTCAACGAAATTAAGATAAAGGGCGCTTACAAAGGCGTGACGTACAACCATGCCGGGCCGGCCCACTTGTCCATCGGACAGGAAGCCGCCGCAGTGGGCATGGCTTTTTTGCTCACGCCCGACGACTACATTTTTGGATCGCACCGGAGCCATGGGGAAATCCTCGCCAAGGGCCTTTCCAGCATTCATAAAATCCCCGAGCAGCAACTGGCTGACATTATTGCCAAGTCTCGTGATGGCGCCATGCTGAAGCCTGTTGCTCGCGAGTATCAGGGGCCTGTCAGAGAGACGGCCATCCGCGCCTTTATTTACGGAGCCTACAGCGAGATCTTCGCGCGCGATAATGGCTTCCAGCGCGGGCTCGGTGGGTCGATGCATGCGTTCTTCACGCCCTTCGGCATCTATCCGAACAACGCCATTGTGGGTGGTTCAGGATCTGTCGCTCCCGGCGCGGCGCTCTACAAGCGAGTGAACCGCAAGCCCGGAATCGTGGTGTGCAACATCGGCGATGCTTCGTTCGCCTGCGGCCCGGTGTGGGAAGGCATCACTTTCTCGGCCATGGACCAGTACAGAAACCTGTGGGACAAGTCGCTGGGCGGGGGATTGCCCATCGTCTTCAACTGCATGAACAACTTCTACGGGATGGGTGGACAGCCCAACGGCGAAACCATGGGCATGCAGTTCATCGCGCGCATCGGCGCCGGGGTTAATCCCGAAGAGATGCACGCTGAGCGCGTGAATGGATACGATCCTTTGTCGGTGATCGATGCGTTCCGCCGCAAGAAGCAAATCCTGGCCGAGGGCCGCGGCCCCGTTTTGCTGGATACTATTACTTATCGCATCAGCGGCCACTCGCCCTCCGATTCATCCAGCTATCGCTCCAAGGAAGAGATCGAGCATTGGCAGAAGGCCGATTCGATCACCGCTTACCGGCAGCGCCTCATCGATGCCCATATCCTCACCGAGCGCGAACTGGATAGCGCACGCGAGAACATTGAAACCACCGTTTTCGACATGTTCCGCCTTGCCACCGATCTGGAGCGCAGCCCGCGCATCGCTATCGATTCCGATCTCGTGGAAAAGGTGATGTTCTCGAATCAACACGTTGAGAAGTTCGATGATCGCCAGCCGGAGTTTCTAGAAGAAATCTCAGAGAATCTTCGCGTCAAGCAGATTGCGGGCAAGATCCGCACCGCCGTGCAAGATGGCAAGCCCGTCCCCAAGATGAAGACCTATAACATGCGCGATGCGGTGTTTGAAGCCATGCTGCACCGGTTCTCCATCGATCCCACCATGATCGCGTTTGGCGAAGAAAACCGTGACTGGGGCGGCGCCTTTGCCGTCTATCGCGGATTTACCGAGCTGCTGCCTTATCACCGTCTGTTCAATTCTCCCATCTCGGAAGCCGGCATTGTGGGCGCAGCAGTGGGCTATGCCATGGCCGGGGGCAGGGTGGTGGCCGAACTGATGTACGCCGACTTCATGGGCCGCGCGGGCGATGAAATCTTCAATCAACTCTCAAAGTGGCAGTCCATGTCTGCGGGTGACGTGAAGATGCCGGTCGTTCTTCGCATCTCAGTCGGCGCCAAGTATGGCGCGCAGCACTCGCAGGATTGGGCGGCCATGGTCAATCACATTCCCGGCCTCAAAGTGGTCTATCCGGTCACGCCCTACGACGCCAAAGGCATGATGGCCGCGGCCCTGGCCGGTACCGACCCGGTTGTATTTTTTGAAAGCCAGAAGATCTACGACATCGGCGAGATGTTTGCCGAGCAAGGCGTTCCCGAGGGCCACTACGAGCTCGACCTTTCCGAGCCTTCCATCAAGCGCAAGGGCAAAGATTTAACCATCATCACGTTGGGGCCTGCGCTTTACACTGCTATTAAAGCTGCGGACCGGCTGGAAAAGGAATTCGGTCTTTCCGCGGAGATCATAGACCTCCGCGCCATCAATCCGATCAACTATGAAACTCTTGTGGCGTCTGTCCGCAAGACCGGCAAGGTGATTCTTCTGAGCGACGCCGTTGAGCGGGGCAATGTGCTGCAGACGGTGGCAGCGAACCTGACGCAGCTTTGCTTTGACGATCTGGACGCGCCGCCTGTCGTCGTTGGTTCTCGCAACTGGATTACGCCCGCTCCCGAATTGGAAGCGATGTTCTTCCCGCAGCCGGACTGGCTGCTCGATGCGATCCACGAAAGAATACTGCCCCTCAAAGACTACCGGCCGCACACAAACTATACGCTGGGAGAGTTATTGCGCCGCAACCGCCTCGGAGTGTAATCGTGCAGTGAATCTCTTGCCGCCACAGAGTGCTCTCAAGTTGAAAAGGATTCAAAATGCTCTGCCTTCTGGATACAGCCAACGTAAGAGACATAGCAAAATGCTTCGACATTTATCCAGTCTCGGGGGTCACTACAAATCCCACGCTGATTGCCAGGGAGGACCGTCCCTTCCACGACATCCTTACAGATATCCTCAGCGTGATTGGACATGGGACAATGCTCCACGTCCAGGTTGTAGGATCTGATGCCGAGACCATGGTGGCAGAATCCAATCAGTTGCGCGATCGGTACGGTCCCGGCGTTTATCCCAAGATTCCGGTAACTCATCAAGGCATCAAGGCCATCCGCTTGTTGGCCAACGCCGGATTCTCTGTCACCGCAACGGCAATTCTGACGCCATTGCAGGCTCTCATAGCCGCGAGAGCTGGAGCAGCTTTTAGCGCCCCTTACGTCAATCGCATTGACAACATAGGCGGTGATGGAGTTGGAGTAGTTGCCGACATTGTGAAGATGTTCTCGATACACAAACTCCCCGCAAAAGTTCTCACCGCCTCGTTCAAGAATGTTCGTCAAGTGCACGATATGGCTATGGCCGGCGCTCAAGCGGCGACCATGACGCCTGAGTTGCTCAATCTGATATTCAGTCATCCACTCACCGATTCAGGGGTTGCCAATTTCAATGCAGACTGGGCTGCCGCTTATGGGGCCGATGCAACCACTCTCGATGCGACTTTGGAGTAGGAAGGTTACATGATCGCTAACACGCTTCATTCAAATCGCTCAGACTGCTGATGTTGGACGAGACGGAAACTTAGGAGAAAAGTTGTCGAGTGAACAGCAAGGCGGCCAGAAGATCGCTGCAGCTTCGAAGATCGCGCCGGCCAAGGGCAAACTGGGAGTGATGGTGGTGGGCCTGGGAGCCGTAGCCACGACCATTCGTCTCCGTGAAGATACCAATGAAGGCGGGAAAGCTGTACCTACCGCCTGAGCACCGGAAGCTAGTGCCATAAAATGAAATGTTGGGAGGGGTCGATGACGTCGTCTTCTGCAGGTGCGGTTCACACAACTCAAGCGCAATCCGGCTGCGAATCAATCCAGGTTCCGGCTACGATGCGGGCTCTGGTGCTTGACGGGATCGGGTTTGAACATCTTGCCATCAAGACTGTTCCTACTCCCCAGGCCGGTCCTTCGCAGTTACTCGCTCGCGTGGATGCGGCGGGTATCTGCACCTCGCTCATCAAGCTCATTGAACAAGGGCCGGAGCACAAGCTGATGTACGGCTGGAATCCCGCCGAGTTTCCTTTGATCCTTGGAGATGAGGGTTCCATAACGATTGTCAAGGTCGGAGAGAATCTCAAAACAAGCTACAGCATAGGTCAGCGTTTTGTGGTTCAACCTGCGGTGGACCACGCTCCGGTCAATCACCGGGAGCGCTATCGCAATCAGGCGATCGGAGTCAATAAAGTGGCCGCAGGCTACACACTTGCCGGCCACTTGGCAGAGTACATCCTCATCACCGAAGAAGTGCTTGAGGCCGGATGCCTGCTGCCCATCCCGGATGCTGCTGTTCCTTTTGCCCATGCCGCAATGAGTGAGCCAATCTCCTGTGCGCTTTCCGCTCAAGAGCACCACGTACATATCTCGCAGGCAAGCCCGTTGGTTGCAAGAAAGGCCTCGGTGGGCCTGAAGCCGCGGGGGCTGACAGTGGTGGTTGGTGCGGGAGCGATGGGCCGGATGCACGTGGACATCGCTTTCAGCTATGGCCCAAGAGCGATTGTGGTTGCGGACTTTGCGGCTGAACGTCTTGACCTTGTCAACAGGCTCTTCGGAGCGCGCGCGGCGAGCTTGGGAATCGAACTGCGAACCGTCAACGTTGGCTCCGAGCAGACCAGCGAGGTCGTCGGAAAGATGACTGATTGGCAGGGTGCTGACGATGTCATCGTGGCAGTGGGCTCGAAGAAGGCAATCGAATCGGCCCTGGATCTGGTTGGGCGAGGCGCTGTCTTGAATCTGTTTGGCGGACTCAAGAAGGGAGAGGACATTGTTGGCATTGACGCCGGAGTTGTGCACTACAAAGAAATCAATGTGACTGGTTCCAGCGGAGGCGCTCCTTGGGATATTGCACAAGTTCTCGCTCTGATCGCGGAGCACAAGATTGACGCCGGCGCACACATTACCCGAGTAGGCGACCTCGATCATGCTATTGAGTTTCTTCAGATGGTGAAGGCCCAGCAGATCGATGGAAAGGCCGTGGTCTATCCTCACCGCCGTTCGCAAACAATTCTTCAAGTACCGTCCTGGTCGCCTCAGGATGAAACTACCTACTTGCAAGCAGGAGAGGTTTGAGTGTCGCTTTCGGGGAACCGCACATTTGTTGGCTTCGGTTTTGGCGCTATTCAGGCCGGACTGTTTTTCTATGAGGCGTATCGTTCCGGCAACTTTCAGCATCTCGTGGTTGCGGAAGTGCAGCCCGATGCTGTGAAGGCACTGCGCGCCGCATCGGGCCGGTATTCAATGAATGTCGCTCATCAAGACCACATCGAATTCGAAGAGATTGGTCCAATTGAGATCGCAAACCCTCAAACACCCGAGGGTGCGGAGTTCCTTGCGCTGAAAGTGGCAGAGGCGGACGAGATCGCGACTGCGCTGCCCAGCGTTCGCTTTTATAAATCCGATTCTCCGGGAAGCATTCACAGGATTTTGGCCGATGGCCTGATGAGGAAAGCAGCTTCCGATGGCCCGCCAGCCGTAATTTATGCGGCAGAAAATCACAACACGGCCGCGGAAGTGCTGGAAGAAGCGGTACTCAGTGTGGTACCTCAAGATCAACGGGACAAGGTCCGTTCGCGAGCGCGCTTCCTGAATACCGTTATCGGGAAGATGAGCGGCGTGGTCGTCGATCCAGATGAGATGCGATCTCGTTGGTTGATACCGGTTACGCCCGACGGGGACCGGGCATTTCTGGTTGAAGAATTCAATCGAATCCTCATTTCGCGAATCCGCTTCGACGATCCGGCATTTACTTTCCGGCGCGGTATCACGGTCTTCGAGGAGAAAGACCATTTGCTGCCGTTCGAAGAAGCTAAGCTGTACGGCCACAATGCCACGCATGCTCTTGCTGCTTATATTGGGATCATCCGAGGCGCCAAGCAAATTGTTGAATTGAAAGAGAAGCCCGGGATCCTTGAATTCTTGCGCGCTGCCTTCATTGAAGAATCAGGAAAGGCCTTGATCGCCCGCAATCAAAGGGAAGACCCACTCTTTACGCCTGAGGGTTTCGCAGACTACGCGGAAGATCTTCTTGTGAGGATGTTCAACCCATATCTCGGAGACACTGTGGAACGGGTGGGCCGCGACTCCGCACGAAAGCTAGGGTGGGATGATCGTCTTATTGGAACCATTCGTATCGGCTTGCGGAATGGACAAAGCATGAGACGATTTGGATTCGGGGCAGCCGCGGCAGCATGCGTACTGAATCCCGCAGTTCTGGAGTCGAAGGAACTGCTGCAAGCCACTCTCGGTCCCGTCTGGGATCCGGCTTCTCCCGACGTCGATCAAGAGCGCAGTGTGTTAGGCGCCGTAGAAGAGGGATGGGAGGCACTTAGGCAATGGCGAGAGCAGCAATTCCCTCATTTGGAAGACTTCATTAACGCGCGGGAGTAATTGATCGCCCATTGCGATAGCTTACTGGAGTAACTTCGGTGACGGTTCCGGCACGCCACCAAGTTCCGGGGTTCAGCTATGTAATGCTGCCTCGAGTGTGGCGACGTGCCCAGGTTCTGCGGTCAATGATCAAGGCGATGCATCGGTATGCATCGCTCGAATTCGGCCCACTTCGGCGGTCACCATCGGCTGAGCCGGAGGATAGATTCTAACCCGGTGTCCCATCCAGAACAGCGCGTAGTTGGCGCAAGGTAGCTGCGATATCGCGGGCCTGAAAAACGTTGCGTCCAAACACCAATCCAGCCGCTCCCGCGGCTACCGCTCCCTGCACAATTTCCATTGCCTCATCTTCGGGCTTTTGGGCTCCTCCAAGAACAAGTATCGGAGCCGGGCAAGAACTAACCACATCCGTCATCGTCTCCACGTTCCCGGTGTAGTCAGTTTTCAAAACATCCGCCCCAAGCTCCAGCGCGATCCTCGTATGATGCTTGATCCA
>Ga0181520_10011426_pt1 | contig 11664 bp, 8 predicted proteins | sample PEATcosm2014_Bin_29_FD_132451 | JGI IMG/M metagenome (GOLD analysis project Ga0181520, IMG submission 132451) | Peatland microbial communities from MTU Mesocosm Facility, Houghton, MI, USA - PEATcosm2014_Bin02_30_metaG | ecosystem: Environmental > Terrestrial > Soil > Wetlands > Peat | place...
ACTTGCACAACAAGACCGAACCTGCAAACCGTCAGCTTTTGCGGTCAATTTTGGCCGATTTCTATGCCTCCCCTGGCGTCAAGGCGGCTCAAGCTGAATCAACCCAAATCAAGGTGAATCAAGGTCAAAAAATGAACGATCTGTGATCAATTTGCCGCCCGGACTATCGCACATTAAAATTTAGTCGGACAGGAAACAAGGAGCGCGGGCGGCCCGCCCGCGTGTTTGATTGTCGTACATTAAAATTTAGTCAAACAGGAAACCCTCCGGCTCTGCTGGAGGACTCCTGAAGAATAGCGCGGATGCGGAAGTTTGTGCCTGGGCTCAATTCCTGAGCGCCGTAGGCGCGGCATATGTGTAGTACGTGGAGGTTGGAAGCAAAGCACCGTAGGTGCGACATAGTCCCGGCTTGGCAGAAAGCAAATATGTCGCTCCGCGCGAAGCTTGATCTGAGGGGCGCCCTTCGACTACAAAGATGTCGCGCCTACGGCGCTGCCCGGAGAACTTGGCGGCTTTGAGCCGCTCCACCTACGTCAAACCTCCGGCTTTGCCGGAGGTTGCTGACAAGCTTTGAGTTCAAAACGAAACTATGGTAAAAGTGAAACATAAAGTCGGCGGGATAAATAAATGCAGCCCGCTGTTTCTTTATCAATGCCCGCCTGTGGTTAAACACGTTTTGACATGAAATCCGGAGGTCTCGCACCCTTGCGCCGCCAGCCTGAACCGGCGATTCGCTGGCGCGGCAAGCGCTTTACCATCACGGACGCCTGTGCCCTGGCCATTCAGCAGCATCAGTTGGGCGATTTCCAGGCGGTCGTGGATATTTACAGTCTCATTCTCGCCAAAGCCCCGGATTACGCGGAAGGCCACAACAACCGGGGCGCAGTGCTGCAAAAATTGGCGCGGTATGACGAAGCACTGGCCAGCTACGACCGGGCCATCGCCCTCAAGCCCGGCTACGCCAACGCCCATTTCAACCGCGGCGCCACCCTGAAAAAAATGGGCCGGTACGACGAGGCGCTGACCAGCTACGACCAGGCCATTGCCCTCAATCCGGCTCATGCGGAAGCTTGGAACAACCGCGGCGTGCTCCTGCAGGAAATGACCCGGCACGATGACGCGCTGGCCAGTTACGATAAAGTCATCGCGCTAAAACCCGATCACGCCGAAGCCCATAACAACCGCGGCATCGTCCTGGTCACCAAAGGCGACATGGCGGAGGCGGAAAAGATGTTCCTCCAGGCCGCCCGGCTAAAACCTGATTTCCCGGACCCGCTGTTCAACCTGGCCAACATTCGCAATTATCAAAACACGGAAAATGCCGAGGTGAAAAATATTCGCGCATTGCTGGCATCGCCCGGCCTGCCGTCCAATCAAAAGGAACATCTGTATTTCACCCTGGGAAAAATTTTCGACGATTCCGGCCGCTACGATGAAGCTTTTGAATGCTTCCAGCAGGCCAATCAGATCCGCAACACCGGCGTCGCCTATGACGCCGGGGCGGTCGAGCACCTGACCGACCGCCTCATCGAGGTCTTCAGCCAGGATTTTCTGGCCCGGCCATCTGCCTTTGCGTCGGCCAGCCGGTCACCCTTGTTTATTGTCGGCATGCCCCGGTCGGGCACCACCCTGCTGGCCAGCATTCTGTCCAACCATCCGGCCGTCGCCACCGCCGGCGAACTGTCCACCCTCGGCGATTTGGCAGCGCGCCTCGGAGAATCGACTGCCAGCGGCGCGGCGTATCCGGCGGTCGCCACCCAGCTCACCCAGGCCGCCGCCACGCACCTGACCACCTCCTACGAAAAGCGCCTGCGACGCGACGTCGGATCGGACGTGCCTCATGTCATTGACAAGAACCCGCTCAATTTCAAGCATTTGGGCCTCATCACGCTGCTGTTTCCGCAGGCGCGAATCCTCCATTGCACGCGCGATCCGCTGGACACCTGCCTGTCCAATTATTTCCAGCGCTTCCCGTTGCACATAGATTATTCATTCGATCTGGGGAATATTGGCCATTTTTACGGCGAATACGCCCGGCTGATGGCCCACTGGCGGACGATTCCAACGCTGAAGATGATTGAAATCAGCTACGAAGACATGATTTTGCAGACCGAACACGCGGCGCGGACAATGCTGGATTTTCTTGGGCTGGAATGGGACGCCCGTTGCCTGGCCCCCCACACCAACCCCTGCGTGGTGGAAACTGCCAGTCAATGGCAGGTGCGCCAGCCCATCTACCGCCGGGCCTTGGAACGCTGGCGGCACTATGAAAAGCACCTGGCGCCGCTGAAGGAAAAGCTCCCGCCCGGCGTTTGGTCTTGAGTCGCCCAAGCCTCCTGCCCGGCCAGTCCGACCCGCGTTCGTCACTGAATCGTCACCCGGTTGTCACGAGATTGAAATTGTGTGACGAATCGGCGCATGACATGCTCGTGCTTGTGAAGCCTCGGATTTTAGTTGTGGATGATGAACCAGAAGCGGTCGAGTTGGTTGAATTCAACTTGAAGCAGGCAGGTTACGCTGTCAGCACTGCGGTAGATGGCGCTGAAGCGCTTAAAAAGGCGCGCGCCCAGACGCCCGACCTGATCGTGCTGGATGTGATGCTGCCGGAAATGGACGGTTTCGAGATTTGCAAAACGCTGCGGAGCGAGGCGCCCACCGCGCGCACCCCCATTCTCATGCTCACGGCCAAGGCGGCGGAGATTGACCGCGTGCTGGGCCTGGAACTCGGCGCGGACGACTACCTGACCAAGCCTTTCAGCCCGCGGGAACTGCTGTTGCGCATAAAAAAAATCCTCGTGCGCGGCCAGGCCGATGAAAAGCCGAAAGATCAACTGCGGTTCGGTGACCTGCATATTGACGTGCCGCGCCACGTCGCCAGTTGGAAGGGACGGCCCATTGAATTGACGGCCACGGAATTCAAGCTGCTCACGATTCTCGCGCAGCGCTCCGGCCGCGTTCAGTCCCGTGACCAGTTGCTGCGCGACGTCTGGGAATACGACAGCCTGATTGACACCCGCACCGTGGACACACACATGCGCCGCCTCCGTGAAAAAATCGGCCCCGCCTCCGGCCACCTCGACACCGTGCGCGGCGTCGGCTACCGGTTTGTGGAATGATCCGCCGCCAAACCGGATTTTTTGGATGAATGGATTGTTGGATAATTGGATAACCGGACGCAGGACCGGCGGCTGGCCATCCGCGTGCATTCGTGGTTAAATTCCTCCCGTGTGGTTAGTCCTTTTCATACTCACCCTCGCCACGCTGGTGGCGCTGCAATTCTGGTGGCGTAAAAAATTCAACGCGCTGGAAGGCCGGCGCGCGGCGGAGATCGAATCCTCCCAGCGCCGCCAGCAGCAGACCAATGTGGACGCCAAGGCGCAGCAGCAGGTGCTGTTCAATTCCATGATCGAGGGGCTGCTGCTGCTGGACCGTTCGCAGAAAATTTACCTGGCCAACCGCGCCTTCAAAAACCTGTTCGGCCTGAAAATCGAGCTGCGCGGCAAAACCATTCTCGAAACGCTCCGGCTGCATGAGCTGGACGAACTCGTCCAGCGCGTCCATGCCGAAGGCCAGGTTTTTGACTACGAGGTAAAGCTGCCGGAACTGACCGAGCGCTGGCTGCGGGTCAATGCCGCCGTCATCTCCAATTCCGCCGGCGAACGCGAGGGGATGATCATGGTTTTTCACGACCTGACCCGGCTCAAACAACTGGAGCGCACCCGGGAGGAATTTGTCGCCAACGTCAGCCATGAGCTGCGCACACCCCTTTCGCTCATCAAGGGCTATATTGAAACGCTGCTCGACGGCGCCCGCAACAATCCCGAGGTCGCCGAGCGTTTTTTGAGAATCATCGAGCGGAACACCAACCGCCTCGATTTGCTGATCCAGGATTTGCTCACCATTTCCGCCCTGGAGTCGGGCCGCATGAAGCTGAACCTGCAGCCGGTGGACCTGCACGCCCTCGCGGAAAAAGTTCTGAACGACCTGCACGGCCGGGCGGAAAACAAAAACGTGAAGCTGCTCAACGACCTGCCTCCGCTCCAGACCCGCGCGGACGCAAACCGGCTCGACCAGGTATTTGCCAACCTGGTGGACAACGCCATCAAATACGGTCGCGCCAGCGGCAAGGTCACCGTCGGCGGCAGGAAACTGGACGATGACCGGGTGGAGATTTTTGTGCAGGACGATGGGCCGGGCATTCCGACGGAATCGCTCGACCGCGTGTTTGAACGTTTTTACCGGGTGGACAAGGCGCGCTCGCGCGACCAGGGCGGCACCGGCCTGGGCCTTTCGATTGTAAAACACATCGTCCAGGCCCACGGCGGCGAAGTGCGGGTGGTCAGCGAACTGGGCAGGGGTGCGACCTTCTTTTTCACGCTGCCGGCGGACCAGTAAGTTCCCTCATCGCCCTTGTTCTCGTCCTCGTCCTCGAAAAGCTTTGAGAAAACGCGGAAAAGCACCGCCCCTCCTGTTTGCAAATCGCACAACCGCAGACCGGCCTTTTTGCAGAATGCACGCGTTTTTCCCGGCGGAAAGCATTGTTTTCTCTGCTAAACGCTACAAATGCCTGCCTCCACCCCGGCTCAAGCTCGTGGCACATTCGCTGCTAAAATGCGCGGTGGGAAAACGACGTTGTAAAAACCAATTTAATAACAACTCAACAGTAATATTTATGAAAACATTGGAAGATCTTTTTTTGGAGTCGCTCGCCGACATGTACTATGCGGAAAATCAACTGGTGAAGGCCCTCCCCAAGATGGCCAAGGTGGCGACGCACGATGACTTGCGCGAGGCCTTTGAAGCGCATCTCGGCGAAACCGAGGGCCACGTTCAAAAAGTTGAGCAGATTTTCGAGCAGTTTGATACCAAACCTTATACCAAAAAATGCCCGGCCATTGTCGGCATCATCAAGGAAGCCGAGGAAATCATTTCCGAGAACAAGAAATCCCCGACCATCAATGCGGCGCTCATATATGCGGCGCAAAAGGCTGAACATTACGAAATCGCTTCGTATGGCAGCCTGCGGGAATGGGCCCGGCATCTGCAAAAGAGCGAAGCCGCCGACTTGATCAAAGAAATTCTCGACCAGGAAAAGGCCGCGGATGAGAAACTGACCCACCTGGCGCAGACCCATTGCAACGAATCGGCCGTCAGCGAGGGGAAAAACCAGGCCATGGAGTATTCCGCAGGGCACAGATAATCTTACCGGTGCTTCTGCTCAAGCACCACAACCCCACAGAGCCGGAATTTGTTTTGTTCCGGCTCTTTTTATTTCTTTGGCCGGGACCGGATTCTTTTTATAGTGGGTCATGGTTCACGTTGGCATTGGCTATGACGTTCATCAACTCGTAGCCGGCCGCAAGCTCGTGCTCGGCGGCGTGGAGATTCCGCACCCGAAAGGCCTTGATGGCCATTCGGACGCGGATGCTTTGATGCATGCGATCTGCGACGCCGTGCTCGGCGCCCTCGGCGAGGAGGACATCGGCCACTTTTTTCCCAATACCGACCCGCGCTGGCGCGGCGTGCCAAGCCGGATTTTTCTGGAGGAGGCCGCCAGGCAGACCGCCAAACGCGGCGGGAAAATCGTGAATGTGGACGCCACGGTGATTGCGCAGGCGCCAAAAATTTATCCCCACATTGCTGAAATGAAAAAGCGCATCGCCGCCGCGCTCGGCGTTTCCGAAAAACAAATCGGCGTCAAGGCCACCACCAACGAACTGATGGGGTTTATCGGCCGCGAGGAGGGCATCGCGGCCATGGCGGTCGCGAGTGTGAATCTGCCCGACGGGAAAGAAAGCATGGATTGACGGATTACCGGCTGGCTGGATGAATAGACACCCTCCTCCGCCTGCCCCTGTGATCCAATAATCCATTGATCCATTTTTATATTTTATATGCCCAAAGCTGAAATCAGTTGGAAGCGTGTCACCGAAGAAGGTGAGAAACTTCAAGTCTATGCCCAGCACATCGGGCGCGAATGGAAATTTTTCCACCGTCAAAAACGCTTTGATGTCTGGCAGCCGGTGAAAAATCCGCCGCTGGAAGACTGGCTGGAACTGCTCGACGCCGTGCAACGGCTCGTCACCCGCCGCCGCTACCAGCCGGACGATGAAGTTTTGCTGCGGCGGATGATTCGCGAGCGGTTTCCCGAGACCGAGGTTTGACCCACCGGGGAATTTTAATCATCGTCCACGATTTTCACGGCCCAATCTGGATATGGCGTTTGTGTGCCCATCGTCGCGCGCCAGAGAATGTGGTTGAGCAGATCTTCCGGGCACTGGTCTGCCTTGGCCAGCGGCAGATGGGCGGAAATGCGGGCGTCCTTGCGCAGTTGGGCATCGGCAATTTTGGCGGGCGCCGGATTCATTTCATCCAGCGGTGTGCTGTTGGCCACGGCGGTATAGGGTGTGAAATCCGGGGTGTTCGTGAAACAGTCAAACATGGGGGTGGCGGTGGCGTCCATCTGGTTCATGGGCGGCAGCCCCAGCATTAATTCCATGGTGCGCAGCAGGCTGGTCTGATTGTATTGCGTGCTGACGGTAACATGTCGTTTGGTGTACGGACTGACGACGTAGGCGGTGGTGCGGAAACCGCTGACATGGTCCCAGCCGGCTTGCGGATCATCTTCGACAGCAAAGAGGCAGGTGTTGGTCCAAAAGCTACTGTGGCTGACGGCATCAACGATTTGTCCCAGTGCCAGGTCGTTGTCGGCGACCTGCGCTGCCGGCGTGGGGTTGCCAAAGTCCGTGCCACTGGTGTGATCGTTGGGCAGCCAAATGATCACAAGATTCGGAAAGTTGCCTGTCTGCTCAAATTGTTTCAATTCCCGGATGAATTCCGCCGCGCGAAAAACGTCCGGCACCGACAGATCCCAGCCGACGGTGTTGGTGTCAAGATAAGGCCGGAGCGATTCGATGTCCGGGTCGCAGCCTAAAATAGTCTGGCCCCCGCCAGTGACAAAATCGTGATAGTAAGCGGCCCAGCCCACGCCACCTTTGGGCGCCGGCCCGCTCCAGCGCGTGCTGGAGGAGGCCAATTCGCCGTAATCCCGAAAGGTTTTGCCATGTGCCAGCGCATCGTCCCAGATGAAGCCCGCCGAGGAGTAAGCCAGTGCGTCCCGGTTTTGCCTGCCGCCGCCGCAGGGATAGCTTCGCGGCCAGCCCGAAAACTCGCGTTCCACATATTCCGTGGCCACTCCGGTATCGGTCCATTGATGGCCATCCGGGCTGATCATCCCGGAGCAGTACGTGTTGTCCAGCAGCACAAAATCACTGACGATCTGGTGTTCGTTGGGAGTCACCCGCTGGCCGAAATTACAAATGGTCGCGTCGCCGTTGCCGGATTTTACATCGCCGAGAATCTGGTCATAGGTGCGGTTTTCTTTGATGATATAAATAACGTGCTGGAACACGCACGGCTCACCAGCGCGCTCCGGCACCGGCTGCGCCGGCTGCTGCGCCCGCGGGGGCAGCTTCGCCTGCGATAACAGGGGATACCGCAGATTGGCCAGGGCTGTTTGCGTGAAGCCCGCCAGCGTGCGGGCCGAGGGCACGGGAATAAACGACAGCGTGTTCCGATATTTGCCAATGTCGAACCGGTCTTTGCCATAGCCGAGGCCTTTGATGTTGGCCACGTATATCTGGTTTTGGCGGGGGTTGAAGGCAATCGCGCCGGGAAACCAGCCGACAGGAATCAAGCCGAGCAGTTTCGAGTCGCCCGGTTTGAACTGGAATACCGCGACGGCGTTTTGCGTGCCATTGCACACATAAAGTTTCCCGCCCGAGGAATCAAACGCCAGCGCGTTCGGCTGGGCGCCGAACAAATCGCCCGGATTTTGACGCGCACAGATCGTTTCCACAATCTGGTCCGTGCGCGTGTTGATGACGCTCACGGTATCGCTGCCCGCATTGGCCACGGCCAGATATTTTCCGCCGGGCGCCAGTGCCAGCGCGCAGGTATGCTGGCCCGTGACGATTTCCGTCTGGTTCGCGCTGTTGAGGTCAATCACCGACACCGAACCCTCGCTGGCGATGGAGCGTGCATCCACGCGCACGAGCATGCCCCGCCCCCCCTGGCCGGTGACGCTGCTGGCGTCCGGGCGGCGTCCGCCCCAGTTGCTGACATAAACTTTTGAGCCGGCCAAAACCACATCAAATGGCGCGAAGCCGACATCCCACGTTCGCAAAACTTTTCCCGTCGCCGCCTCCAGTTCGCCAAGCCGGTTGGAGAGGTTGAACGCGACGTAAATTTTCGTTCCGTCGGGCGAGGCGGCGATGCCGGCGGGAATTTCTTCCTTGCGCCCGGGCGCATTCGCCGGCGGCAGGGCGAAGGAAGTCATTGGCAAAACCAGGTGCTCATCGCCCACCTTGAAAACCTTGATATTGCCGTTGACGTCAGACAGATAAATCCGCGAGCCGTCCGGCGAAAACGCCAGGCCGGTAAAGCTCAACTGGGCGCGGGCGTCGGCATTGAGGATGCCGGGGGACATCAGCGTGGCTTCCTCGGTCTGGTCGGAAGGCATTGCAACCTGTTGCGAAATCTTCCCGGTTGCCACCGTCACCAAAATCAGCCCGTGGGTCAGCCCGGCAACCGCCAGCATTTGGTGGTCGGGACTCAAGGCCAGCGCCTGCGGGCGCATGGCGGGAAGCTCAACCTGGTGGCCGGCGGGCGAGATGATTTGATTCACCGGCGTGATGAAGCGGCTGTCGCTTTGGAAACCGACGGCGTCGGTCGTGGCGTCGAAAGTTTCCGCCGAACCAGTGATTCGAGAGGTGGCAAACCCCAGCGACGCCAGCCAAAGTCCGGCGGCAAAATATTTTTTCATGGGCGGAAACATGCAATTATAAATTTGGCGGTGCCTGATTTGCCAATGGAGTGCGGGCTTCAGCCGCTTCAATGCATCAATTGCAACAGTTGATGAAGCGGGCCGAACCCCGGCTTGGCAATAAATGACGCGCTCCCTCAAATCAGGGCACACCCGAAAACTTCATCAAAAAAAAGCCGGCGTCAAACCGGAATATTAAACCCAGAACCTCAACGAACGCGCAAAATCAGCTTTAACTGCACGGGATTGAGGCGCCATTTTGTTTCCGATGGATAAACAGGACATTGTCGAGACTCAGCCGGTCGAGCAGCAGGATGACCAGGAACAGAATCAGGAAACGCATGATCAAGTTCCACCCGAAAACTTCAAAAATATTGGCATTTAACTTGGACACGAATTCATCGGCAGAAGCAACGACCGCGCCCAGCAGCGCCACAAAGGCACCCCAGCGGAGGTTCAAGAACATGGTGATGAGCATGGCGGGAACCAGATACAGCGGCAGAAAATTGACGCGCGGGCCGGTGTATATGTCGCCCATCGCAATGATCAAAAACCCCAGGCCGCTGGCCAGGACCACCGCCCAGTTGCCGGCAAAGTTCGCAGGCCGCCTAGTTCGCCGGGTCAGCCGGTGGAGAAAATCCTTTTGGCCATGAATGCGATCCGCCAGAAAAACGCACATCTGCAGGATCACAAAGCGCATCAAGGCATTCCAGCAAACAAGATCCGCCGGGTAAAAAGCCGGCTCTTTGGCCGCCGCCACCAGCGGGCCAATGACTGCCGCCAGGCAGGCAAACAACATGCCCCAACGGCGGCTTATCTTCCAGGTGGCCAGCAGGCAGGGGAGAGCATACAGGGGCAACAACATCAGGTGCTTCGGAAAATAGTGCTGCATGTTCGCCAAAACTGCGAGATAGAGGCCGCACAATAAGACCATGGGCCAGGCAGATTTCAAACGCACCTGGAACGAAGGTCGGATGTTGGCGGTCAATGTCGGTTCCCAAAATACATTGGTCAGTTGCGACCAGGCGGCTGCCAATTGCCCGCGGGCTTCTGCCCAGAGACTTCCCGGGGCAGCCGCCGCTGGAACCGGCGCCTCGTGGTGATCCAATTGTCTTGGGATTGAAGCCGGTGTCTCTGGCGCGAACTTCCAGTGGGCGGCGAGCAGGTCGTGCAATTCCACCGTTTTTTGGGCACCTTCCATTGGCTTGACCACCCACCGATGATGGAGCAGATAGGCCAGCATGAGCGGCTTGACAATGGAACTGATGTCGGCGGCAGCCGCATATTTTTCAAAACGTGGTGATTGCAACAGTTTTTCCACTTCGGCGGACACCCGTTCCACTGACTGCCGCCGGGCAAGGACCGAGGTTTGGACGATGAAATGAAACCAGTCCCAGGCGGGAATGCCGCGAAGACTGCCGTTTTCCCAGTCAAAGGCCTGCAAGTTTTGCGAGTTGATCGCGCGGATGTTCCACGGCGCAAAATCGCCGTGATAAAGAGTGCTGCGAACATTTTTGCCGGCCAGCGCCGCGCGCAAAACCCGCCACGCGGCCGGATTGGCGGCGGCCACCTTGGTCTCCAGTTCGCGCCAGGCGTCCAGACTTTCAATGGGCGCCGCCGGTCCGGGGTTGATCCACGAATGGAAAAGGCATTCCATGCCGGCATCATCTTCCGGACTGTCCCCCGGAAAATATGAGGTGGCAAAAGCGGATACCTTCGCCGTGTTCAGCCGGCCAGTCAGCCGGATGCAGCCGAGGGTGTTCGCGGGAAGTTTTTCCAGCAAGTCCGCCTCCCGCTCTGTCGCAGCGCGGCCCCCCTCGCCCATCCCCGCCTTGATGACTTTCACGGGGCGGTTGGTCTGGTCGCAAAGCAGCAGGACGAGCCGCCATTTTTTATTTTCCATGCCCCCAAATTTGATGGCCGGCGTGGACAGCCGGTCCGCCGGCACTCCCGATTGCTCCGAAAAAAAATGGATGATTTCCGAGTTCTTATCCGCCGTAAAATTGATCCGTTGATAGATGGCCGCCGCCGGCGTGTGCAGCAGCAGCGGCAGCATGGCCCGCCAGAATTTCGCGTGCGGCCGGTGCGCCGAATACAATTCCAGGCCCCGGCGCGTATCCTTCGCCGCCAGGGGCAGCAGCAGAAACGGCCGCCGGCGCCGCCGGATCAGCCGCCAGGCAAAGTCCAGCGGACGGTCAGACGGCTTTTCATCAAAAAAAAGCTCGGCAATAGACAGCTTGATGGGTTTGGGCATGGTCTCAACCGGCCAATGGTTTCGGGATAAGGCGTTGGGGCATTGGAACTTTCGTCAACAAGGCTCGCATATAAACATCATATCAATCGAGCAGTCGCGCCAAAGGTTGTCACCGGCAAAAAGTTTGTCCAATGCCGCTGCCAGCCCCCGCAATGGTGTGCGGTAAAGCGTCGGCGGCAACATACCAAAACCGAACTGCCGCACAACCCGAAAACCGCATTCGCGCAGCAGGGCTTTGGTTTCCGCCGACGACATCTCGTTGAGCATGGCGCCCGTTGGCCGGGAACGTTCGCGCCAGCGCCGCCAGACAATCGCCGGGTGCCGCAGGGAACGCGAATTGCCGTGGACGTTCAGCACCAGCAGCCCGTCCGGTTCGCGCACAACCTCGCGCAATTTGCGCAGCACGCGCTGGCGCTGGGCCGGTTCCACGTTCAGCAAAAAGCGAAAGGTGGTTATCAGGTCGTAATTCTTCTGGAGCAGTTCCGGTTGCGCCAGGATGTCGCCCACCTTGAACTGCGCCTGGCGGCACTTGGTGCGGGCGCGCGCCACCATGGGTTCGGAAATATCAACGCCCTCCGCCGCATCC
>Ga0181520_10011428_pt1 | contig 11663 bp, 11 predicted proteins | sample PEATcosm2014_Bin_29_FD_132451 | JGI IMG/M metagenome (GOLD analysis project Ga0181520, IMG submission 132451) | Peatland microbial communities from MTU Mesocosm Facility, Houghton, MI, USA - PEATcosm2014_Bin02_30_metaG | ecosystem: Environmental > Terrestrial > Soil > Wetlands > Peat | place...
ATGTAGGCAACAAGGTAAATTTTACCATCCAGATCTCTCCCATCGAGATGAGCCCGGGAAGCAAACACACCATCCAGATCGAATATCAGAATACCGGTGATACCATGGTTTACAGCGCACAGGCACGCATCAGTGTAGCCGCACCCTTTACCAGTTCCTCTGATGTCGCCTACTTGGGAGATCTCGCACCGGGACAGACCTCGGTTGCCACCTACCAGATCAGTGTTGCAAGCGATGCTACCCTCAAGGAGTACGGCCTTGATTCTGAGATCCGGTACAACAATGCCATCGGCGATACCTACGTCTCCGACCCCATGAAAGTCACCATTGATGTACAGAACCTCACCGGTCTTGAGGGCATCATCACCAACCCGGTATATCTCTCCCTTATCGCTGCCGTGATTATCGGCATCATTTATGCTATCATCCATACCCGGAAGAAACACTAAATCAACCTCCACGATTCAGTCAGTATATATACGGGAATACCCCTCTTTTTTTCGCGAAAGGAGAGAAATGCAAAGACAGAGCAGCTTGCAAAAGAAGAGAATATCTGCTCCCTGGGCCGTGTGCCCTCTGCCTGCAAGTGTTTATCCGCCGGTCCTGCAAACGAATAGCAGCAGCGTGACACAACGATGACCTCTCCCCAGTTTCTCCCGATTCCTCCTCAACTACGTGCGCTGGCCTGTGAAACCCTCAACCGCCGCGTTGGAAGGCTCCCCCTGATAAAGGATGGCGTGGAAATTACCGAAACACTCGTGGGAATTACCCTTGAATGCCTGAACGCGGAGGCAACACGGACCCTGCCGGTAAAAACAGCGGCCGGGGAATCTTTCCACCCGGGTCTTGATCAGTGCCTGAGCGGGCGACTTGGCGGGGAGAGAAGTACTGAAGCGGTGGTCATGGCCGGGGTTCTCACGGATGCCGGTCTTGGGGAACCGGCCGTAATCCTTGATGCGGCAACCCGCCACCAGATCCGGGGGATCCGCCTTCTCTCTGCATGGGCCTGGCATATCGGGTCCGGGGAGGTTTCCCCAGGTACCTGTCAGTATACAGGTGACGGGGACGGGTGGCTTGCCTGCTGCCCGGTCTGCAGGACCGGGATCCTGGGTCAGGTGACCGGCAAAAGGCTTTTTGGCATCCCTCCGACTGATTACTACCTCGACTGTTCGCACTGCGGTGCCAAGTTTATCCCGGAGAAAGACCGGTTCCGGCTGGTATCGATTGCCCGGATCTCCGATCCCCGCTGGCGGCAGTATCTCAATTCCTGCAGGACGCCGGATGATTGGGCTGCCCTGCTCCGGGAGGAGACCTCTGCCCGCCAGGTACGACCTGCGCGAAGTATCGCCACGTCACGGTACCGCATCTCTCCCCCAAAACCCCAGCCGGTTCTGAGGGAATTCCCGGTTCAGCGGGCTGAAAAGATCGCTGTGCCGGTTGAAGGTGTGGCCGTTCCCTTCTCTTCCATCAGGGATGGCTCCCTTGTGGTGTCGGGCACCACAAAGACGCTCTATTTCCGGCCGGTCACACTCCGGTTTTTACGCGGGACCCGGCACGATCTCTTCTGCCATGCAGAGCGCAGTCTCGAACAGGTACTCAACAGCCCGGTATATGCTGACGTAAAACCACTTCTGGCGCAAGAGTACGAACGCTATCTCCCGCTCCGCATTGGCCCGGTGACAGAAGAACTCAGGAAAAAAAGGGATCCTCGGTACCGGCAGCTCCTGAACCGGTACGGCGACCGGGAGTTCAGCTCATTTGCCGTGGAGGATCCCGTCATCGGGCAGAAGAAAGGTGTCCTTCTTGTGTTCCTCCAGGGAAAACTTTGTTATATTACTGCCTGTCATACCACTTTTTCTGATCTTATCGACCGCACTTTTGGCACGATCTCGCCCGATTGCTGTTATCTTGACGGGAATGCAGATGCCTGCCGGATCAACAGCCTGGCCACTGCGTTCCGTGATGCGCCGGTCTTCTGGATCCACGAGAACGACGATGACCGTGCCATTGAGGTTCTTGTGGCCGATTTGCGGGACCGTTACCTGAAGGGATTTTCTGCTCCGGCAGGAACCTGACCGGAACAGAGAATTTTTCATATCCTATGCAAACATTATATTTATTCAATCAGGTCAGGGAGCAGGGAGATATCGGATGAAAAAGTGTCCGCATTGCGGGATGAATATCCGGGATAACGTCGAGGTCTGCGGGTACTGTGGAGGTGAGATCGTCTCACGGCCGCAGGGCGCACTTGGGGCAAAGGGAGCTGCGGCCCAGAACCGGAATGTCCCGCCCCGGGTTGCCCAGAAGGCACCTGTCGCTCCCCCTGCGGATGCCGCAGACGGGGTTGAAGGCGAAGAAGAAGAGGGCGGGGGACTCTCGAAGATCCTCCAGCCCGGGGAACAGGTGCTGATCGGGTCCCTGAATGTCTCGGTAAAAAAATTCTTTTTCCACGCGTATCTCACCAACAAGCGTATTTTCCTGATCGATACCCAGGAAAAGAAACTCAAGGTCACGGCAAAGGACATCCCTCGTGAGACGATTGCCGATAGTATTGTGGAGTATTCGGAAAATGCCGACCCGGTGCTTGTACTTTCGGTAAAATCCTCTGATGATGATGTCAAGACCATGAAACTGGTCTTTTCCCAGAACGGGTCCGACCGTACCGGAGAGATCGATGACTGGATAGCCCTGCTTGGCCGTGAACCTGAGGCAAAGAAGCCTGGCAGGCAGGCAGCCTCGCCTCAGAAAGCATCCGAACCCGAGCCCGAACCAGAAGAAGAGTTCGTACAGGAAGTGGAGCTGGAAGAAGAGGAGTCTCTTCCTGCACCACGGGCGGCAAAATATCCGGTCCGCCAGGAGGCGTTGCGCCCGTCGCGAAAACCCCTCAAGGAACATGAACGCCAGCCCCCGGTAAAACGGCTTATCCCCTTGGCCCGTGAACCGGAACCAGAGCCCGAACCCGAACCTGAACCCCTGCCCCCGGTCCAGCAGCCCCAGAGGAGGGTTCAGGTAAAGTCTGTTGAGGAGCCGCAGCGCAGGGTGCCTGCTGTACGTGGTGTACCTGCACCTGTGAGAGGTGACACCCAGCCGGTCAGGAAACCGGAAAGCCAGACTGCCGTGCGGGCGGCGATGAACTCCCCGGTACAGCCGTTGCGGCAAACCATGGTCCAGCCGGCAAAGAGTAGTATCTCGGAACCGGTCCGCCGCCCCCTGCCGGATGCAACCCGGGAAACACTTTCCGATGAACGCCCGGTAGTACGGAAGGCCTCAGTCCCTGAGGTACCGGCGGATGCCCCGCAGTTCTGCCATAACTGCGGGAAGAGACTACCCGGTGAGGCCAACTTCTGCCCTGGTTGCGGGACGCGTCTTGGGCGTTCGCGGACCGATCCAGCGGCCGCAGCCCGTGCTTCAAAGACCCTGCCCCGTCCTGTGGCAGCAGTCGCCCCTCCGCCTGCTCCTCCGTCTGCGGCCCAGCGCCGCGTCCCCCGGATAGAAGAGATTAATGAAGATGAAGACGAGGAGGTCCAGCCACGGCGGCCCCCGGTCAAAAAGACCCCCAAGGGCAGTGACATGACCATCCTGCAGAAATTCCTCCGGCGCTGAATCCGGATAACCCTCCCATAATCTCTTTCTCTCCTATATTTCTGGGAGAAATATTTTCGTGCCCGTTTTTTTCAGAAAGAAGAAACGGTTATATGAAATCCAGTCTCTTCTATTAGTACGATTACGTGAGAAACCGAGGAAATTTAATGAAAAGAAATATCCAGATCGAAGCGTTGAATCAGATTCCCCTTGAAAAGCAGCGGATTGAACTTGTTGAACGCAAGTGCCTCGGCCACCCCGACAGTATTGCCGATGGAATAGCTGAGTCGATCTCCCAGGCGCTCTGCCGGGAGTACCTCAAGGAGTTCGGGGCCGTCCTCCACCACAACACCGATCAGGGTGAGGTTGTTGCCGGGGAATCGTGCCCGAAGTTCGGCGGGGGGAAGATGATCCGCCCGATCTACGTGCTTATCGACGGCCGGGCCACCAAGCAGTTCAACGGCGTCACCATCCCCACCGATACGGTTGCAGTCGAAGCTGCACACGAGTACCTGCATAAGATCCTTCCTGAACTCAATCTGCAGCGCGATGTTATGATCGACAGCCGGCTCGGGACGGGTTCTACTGATCTGCGGGATGTCTTCAAGCCCCGCCAGGGAAAAGTCCCGCGCTCCAACGATACCTCGTTTGGTGTCGGGCATGCACCGTTCTCCGATGTGGAGACCATTATCCGGAATACGTCCGAGTATATTGATACCAAACTCCGCAAGAAATACCCGGCCATCGGCCAGGACATTAAGATCATGGGCCTGCGGGACGGGAACACGATTACGCTGACCGTTGCCTGCGCTATTGTCGACCGGTACTGTGCGGACATCAGGGAGTACCAGGAATACATGGGCCTCCTGACCGAAGAGATCGGTAAAGTGGCAAAGAAGAGCACCAAGCGCAAGGTTGTCGTAAATCTCAACACCGCAGACGATATCAAGAGTAAGAGCGTGTTCCTGACCGTCACTGGCACATCGGCCGAGATGGGAGATGACGGCTCGGTAGGTCGGGGTAACCGCTGCAACGGGCTTATCACCCCTAACCGCCCGATGAGCATGGAGGCGACAAGCGGCAAGAACCCGATCAACCATATCGGGAAGATCTACAACCTCCTCTCAACACAGATTGCACAGGAATCGATCAAAAAGGTCGACGGTATCGAGGAGATGTACGTCCGCCTGCTTTCCCAGATCGGAAAACCAATCGACCAGCCCCTTGTTGCAAGTGTCCAGGTGCTGCCAAGAAAAGGTGTCACCCTCCAGGAGATCAACGGCGAGATCCAAGCGATCGTTGACGACAATCTTGCCAATGTTACCAGCATCACGGAGAAGGTAATCCGTGGCGAACTCAAGACCTTCTAAAACCAGGAAAGGCAAAATACTTAATCCCGCCCCGACGGCGGGAAACGCCTCTTCTTTTTCAGGTATGATCCGGCTTGCCATCCCGAACAAGGGACGGATTGCAGCCCCGATCATGGAACTCATGGAGAAAAGCGGGCTCCATCTTACCGAAGGTTCCGAGCGCCGGCTGATTGCCCGCACGCTCGACCCTCATGTGGAAGTTCTCTTTGCCCGGCCCATCGATATCCCCGAGTACGTAGCCACGGGTGCGGCGGACCTGGGTATTACCGGTCACGATATGGTTGTCGAGCGGGAGTCCGATGTGGAAGAGATTCTCGATCTTCAGATAGGAAAGGCAAAGCTCGTGCTTGCAGTCGGTGAGGAGTCGGATATTGCATCCGCAGGCGACCTCAAAGGCGCAAAAATTGCAACTGAGTTCCCGACCATCACCCGGCAGTACTTTGCAAAACACCACGTGCCGGTCACGATCGTCCTTGTCGGTGGTGCCTGCGAAGCAACGCCTCACCTTGGGATTGCCGATGCAATTGTGGATCTCTCCAGCTCGGGGACCACCTTAAAGACCAACCACCTTCGGGTGCTCGACGAGGTACTTACCACGTCTACGCACCTTATTGCCAACCGCGCCTCGCTTGCGGCCAAACGGGAAAAGATCGATGAGATCCATCTTGCCCTCGAGAGCGTGGTGCGGGCACGGGGGCAGTGCTACCTGATGATGAACGTGAAACGCGCGGCGCTTGAAAAGGTAAAAGGAGTCCTCCCCGGGCTCTCTGGCCCGACCGTCATGGATGTGGCCTCGACCGAGGACATGGTCGCGGTCCATGCCGTGGTAAATGAAGAACGGGTATATGCACTGATCAACTCCCTGAAGCGGGCGGGGGCACGTGACATCCTGGTCCTGTCCATAGAACGGATGATCCGCTGATTGTGCCATGAGAATCTTTCCTGCTGTGGATATCCTTGGGGGAAGGTGCGTCCAGCTTGTGCAGGGAAAGCGGGAGAGTGCCACCGCGTATGGTGATCCCCTTACCTGCGCACGGCGCTGGATCGATGCCGGGGCCGATGCCCTGCATGTGGTCAATCTTGATGGCGCATTTGGGGATTCTGCAAAGAACGCAGATCTGATCCGCGGACTGGTAAAAGAGACCGGTATTGAGATCGAACTCGGGGGGGGGATCCGCTCGGTAGAAGACGCCGCCCGCTGGCTGGATACCGGGGTATCAAGGATTATTCTCTCGACTTTCGCGATTAAGGAGCCCGAAAGCATCCGCACCCTCTCGCAGGAATTCGGGAGCGACCGGGTGATGGCTGGCGTGGATGCGAAGGGCGGTCAGGTTGCGATCCATGGCTGGCAGGAGACCGCAGGAGACTATATCGGGTGGGCACAACGGTTCGAACAGCTCGGCGCCGGTTTCCTCCTGTACACAAACGTCGATGTCGAAGGGCTCCAGGGCGGGATCGCTGCCGGGCCGGTCCGCCGGCTTATCGGGAATGTCAGGAGCCCGGTGGTCGTTGCCGGCGGGGTATCGGCGCGTGCGGATGTGGCACTCTTAAAAGAGTCCGGGGCCTACGGCGCAGTGCTCGGGTCGGCGCTGTACAGCGGAAAGATTAACCTTTCAGAGGCTCTAGAGGAATCTCGATGAACGTTTCGCTTGCGCGGGAGACAAAAGAGACAAAAATTGCGCTCACCTTTGACCCCGAAGGGAAAGGGAAGGTCGCGGTGGAGACCGGCATCCCGTTCTTCGACCACATGCTCACCGGTATGGCCCGGCACGGGGGATTTGATCTCACCTGCACGGTCACGGGGGATCTTGGTGTTGACAGCCACCACACGATTGAGGATACCGGCATTGTCCTTGGCGATGCGATAAAAGAGGCAATCGGTGAGGGGAGAGGGATCCGCAGGTTTGCCCATGCGATAATTCCGATGGACGAATCCCTTACACAGGTGGCCCTCGACTGCGGCGGGCGGGGCTATCTTGTCTATACCGGCACATTCGGGGCCCGGACGCTCGGGAACATTCCTCCCGACCTCTTCGAGCATTTCTTTTATACGCTCTGCATCCATGCGGGCATTACGGCCCATATCCGGTTTACCGGCAGGAACGACCACCACCAGTGCGAGGCAATGTTCAAGGCATTCGGGATTGCGCTTGCAGAAGCGCTCGAAAAGAGCAGGAGGTCAAAGGATATCCCCAGCACCAAGGGAACGTTCTAACAAATCGGCTTTTTTGCCTGCAGGTAAAGGGCAGGCAGTAATACAATTGAATGGTTTTTCCATCTCAATCGGGAATGAGTGTATGGGAATTTTCCGGTACGATACGAAATATGCGGCTCCCACAAAGGAGCAGCGCGAACGGTACATGAAAGGGGAGTACGAGGAGCACCTTTTTGGGGAGGAACATGAGATTATGCTTGTTGTCGATGATGAGGCAGTGTATCTCAAGGACGAGACCGATGGCTCTCGTGTCCTCTTTACCGGGCCAAAAGACAAGGGGAAAGTGTACGATGAAATCCAGCACCGGCTTGACGAGCATGCCCATAAAGGGGAAGGAAGCCGGTCGTTTGTGAGCACCCGGGAGATTGACTGACCGGTACACGCTTTTTTATTTGTTCTTTCATAGCCGGTTTTTAAAAAGCTCCGCCCGTGTTGAGGAGCTGGTTAAAATTACCCGTGTCCAGCGAGGAAAACTGTGACATCATGGGCTCGACAACCATGACATAGATAAGCACGAGCCCGATGACAACAACGGCTATGGCAAACACGACAAACAGGACCATATGGATCATCCGCATTTCGCAAAACGGGATCTCACCGGTGTTCATCTTTCCTGCCGTTTTATGCGCATCGTACATTGCATAGAGCCAGACGATAAGACCGGGAATGAGAAGGATGACCAGACCCACGCAGGTCGCAATAAAGAGGGCAAAGCCCTTTGCCGTCTGCCCGTTGTAGACCTGCCCGAGACCGGGAAGGAGCGTAGAACAGGCCCCGGCGATTAATGTACTCTTCTGCTCCCGTGCCGGCACCGGGGCTGAATAGCCACTATATCCGGGATATCCGGTCGGGGCTTTCCCGTCCATGCGGGTACCGCATCCGCTGCAGAAACGGGGGGATGCCTCATCAGATATTTTACCGCAGTGCGGGCATACCATGGGCATACAGGTGTTCCGGATTGAGATTGATCCAAGCAGGGTAAAAAGACTTGCCCGCCAGATACGGGAGGTATCCGGATCGGAAAGCCGTACCTAAGATCCGGCACAGTACGTAACTCCGGGAATGGTGGGAACCAAACGCAGAAATCAGGTGGCCCCTACGTGGTGAAGATGAGATACGATATGACCGTGTTTCGCTGTCTCAAAATACTGCATCCGCAAAATCAGACCGTCACAGAATCGTTCCCCGCACGGACTTTGCGGAGTCGGGAAGAAAAAAGAGTTGATCAGTTGGACTTGGATGCGAGATCAACATCTTCTTTCTTGATGGTCTTTCGGCCTGCGTGCTCGGCAAGCTTGTTTGCTTCCTTGGTGAGCTGGGCAATGTATTTCTCAGCCTTTACCACAAGAGCCTCTGCAGCATCGCTGCCCACTCTTTCGGCTCCGTTCTTCTTTGCAATGCGTACAACTGCGGCGATTGGTAAATCTGCCATTTTTCTTACCTCAAAAAGAAAGTCTATTGGCACGTATAAAAACCTTGTGGGAAAATCCGCCAATTTGGCTGGTAAAACGATATCGGAAGGCATGGAGAACCGCTCGGACGAAATGCGTCAGGAATTTCGCAGAATAATTTTTATTGGCTTAAAATGCTTTATTTTGAAAAAAAAGGCGTTTTAAACAATTAAATTTTATTCCAACAATGATGCTGCGAGCATTAGCGCATTCGTGTAATCCGGTTGGGCGCGCGAGGTATCCACGAAAATTTTATCGATATTTGCCACGGGCGCCCCATGGCTGGAACCGGCACCCAGGAACGTGAGGGTGCGGAAGACAAGGTTCCCGGAGATCCCGTCCGGGGCTATGATAAGGCCACATGATTTGACCGCATCCTCAATGAGGATCTCGCAGTGCACTGCCCCGGAAAGCCGGGCAACAAGCTCTGCATCGGCCATACTCTGGTCCACCCGCTCGTGCCGGCCGACATCGCCAAGCCTTCCTCCCGAGAGTACTCCCACTTTCTCCGGCAGGCCGAGCAGTCGGGCGATCGTTCTGCCTTTACCGATCAGCGCCAGCTTGCCGGCTACTGTCCACCCTTCGTCAATTCCTACGGGGGCAAAAAGGAATTTTCTTCCACGTGCGGTCTCAAGGAGGGCGATCCGCTCCAGGCTATTGACACCGGCCGCATCTTTGAGTGCCTGAAGGGTGGCATTGGCCGGAAGCGTGCCCCGGATAGCCGCATCGATCGTACCATTCATGAGATCGGAGACGAGTGCAGATTCGGGTTTTTCACTCTCCTGAAGCCGGACATTGTCGTGACCGGCTGGCACCGCAACTGCTCCCGGCCGGGTATAACAGACTATGTTGCAGGGGATCCTCACCCGGCATGCACTCTCAATAACTTTTTCCGGTTCGGCTCCCGCCCCGATCCCAATGGTTCTTACTGCTGCCGGCATGGGGCCTCACCGGGCGGAAGGCAGGTGATCCCGTTCTCGATAAAATCAAAGACCTGCGCCTCGTCCCCGTCGTACCGGATCCGGAGCCGGCGTGTTGCATCCACCGTGCCGATGTCATGGGCGGTCATGCCAACCGCTGCAAAACGCCGGACAAGTTCGTCAACGTTTTGTTTTCGTGCAGTCAGGATAAAACCCATCCCCGGGTACATCTTGACCCACTGCTCAAACGTCATGGCGTTTGCCGCAAGATCGGGTTTGGGTACCTTCCCGAGATCGATCTCGGCACCCCTGCCGCTCACCTCAAGGAGCATCCCCAGCGTCCCGATCAGGCCCGGGTTGCTGATGTCCTTTCCTGCAGTGACCAGGTGGTCTTTTCCGATCTCTTCAAGAAGGGCGATCTGTGCACGTACATATGCTGCCGTTTTCATAGTCACCGAGTCCCAGTTGAGGGCGCACGAGGGGTGGACACGGCCGGAAAGGTCAATGGCTGCAAGGATATGGTCGCCTTCCTGTGCCGTGTTGGAATAGATGATGGAATCGAGCTGTGCAGATCCGAGAATCGAGACATCGATCACGCTGTACGGTGCATCCGGGTGAAGGTGGCCGCCGACAATCGGTACGCCAAACTGGGCCGAGGCATCGTGCATGCCCTTTACCACCTGCTCGTGGATATGGGTGTTTTTCGGCATGGAAAAGACGTCCACCATCGCGATCGGCCGCCCACCCATAGCAGCGATATCGTGGATGTTGACCAGCACCGAGCAGTAGCCGGCCCAGTACGGGTCGGCTTCCATGAGCCGGCTCCAGATGCCATCGGCTGCAAGGAGCAGGGCCTCTCCGTTGTGCTCGATCACCGCGGCATCCTCGCCAAAGGAAGCAATGACCTGAGGGGCATCGATCCAGAGGGCTTTTACCATCTCTCCGATGGCATGTTTCCGCTTTACGCCTTCGTATTCCCTGACCACGTGCGCGATCTTCTTGGTGGAACAGTCAGAAACCACACTTGTCACCCGGCTATGCACCACTTACCAAAATTGCTGTACGCTATTGTGGGCTCATCAGAGATAATTTATTTGATACGGGGTCGACAGCTGTGGTATGGAGTGGGCAGAGAAGTACCGGCCTGAGCACCTCGCGGATATTGTGGGAAACACAAGTGCTGTGCGCCAGATGGCCGACTGGGCAAAAACCTGGACTGCACGCTCAAAGCCTCTTCTCCTGTACGGCAAGCCAGGCATCGGCAAAACCTCGAGCGTGTACGCGCTCGCCCGGGATATGAACTGGGACGTAATCGAGCTCAATGCAAGCGATCAGCGGACGGCAGCCGTGATCGAGCGCATTGCCGGCGCGGGGAGCACGACAGCAAGCCTGACCGGTTCGGCACGGAAACTCATCATCATGGACGAGGCCGACAACCTGCAGGGGACTGCCGACCGGGGCGGGGCAAAGGCAATCCTTGAGTGCATCAAAAACGCCCGGCAACCCATTGTCCTGATCGCAAACGACCTCTACGGGCTGGCCGCCGAGCTCCGCCTGCGCTGCGAGCCGGTCCAGTTCAGGGCGCTCCCGGCACGTTCGATTGCCCCCCGGCTCAAGTACATCTGTTCCTCCGAGAAAATTGCATGTTCGGAGTCCGCGGTTCACGAAATTGCCGAGAGCGCGGAAGGGGATATGCGCTCGGCAGTAAACATGCTCTATGCCTCAGCCATCGGCAGGCAGTCGCTTGATGGAAAAAACGTGCATACCTCCCAGAAAGACGAGCGGGTCTCGATCTTCTCCCTTGTTACCGCTGTCTTCGGGAAGACCTCAGATGAGGAACTCATAAGGCTCTCCCGGGATGTGGACGAGTTCCCTGAGGATATCGAGCAGTGGGTGGAGGGGAGCGTGCATACCATTACCGATCCGGCTGGGCTTGGCCGGGCCTACCGCTCCCTCTCGCGGGCAGATGAGTACATCGGCTACACGTACCGCCGCCAGTACCACACGCTCTGGCGGTACGCAACAGCGGTGATGCTGCTTGGTGTTGCCGATGCTTCGGCGGGAAAAGGCATCCATTCCCGGATCCTCCCTCCTGAACGCTGGCAGAAGATGTCGGTGGCAAAGA
>Ga0181520_10011429_pt1 | contig 11659 bp, 7 predicted proteins | sample PEATcosm2014_Bin_29_FD_132451 | JGI IMG/M metagenome (GOLD analysis project Ga0181520, IMG submission 132451) | Peatland microbial communities from MTU Mesocosm Facility, Houghton, MI, USA - PEATcosm2014_Bin02_30_metaG | ecosystem: Environmental > Terrestrial > Soil > Wetlands > Peat | place...
ACCACGATGGCGTCGTCCACCACGAACCCGGTGGAAATGGTCAACGCCATCAAAGACAGGTTGTCGATGCTGTATCCCACCATGTACATCACCCCGAAGGTTCCCACCAGGGAAACCGGGACCGCCACGCTGGGGATGAACGTGGCGCGCGGATCGCGCAGGAAGAAGAAGACCACCAGGACGACCAGGAACACCGAAAGAATCAGGCTCCGCTCGACGTCATGCACCGAAGCCCGGATGGTGAGGGTCTGATCGTTGGCGACGATCATGTTGATGGACGCGGGGAGGGACGCCTTCAACTGGGGCAGCATGGCGCGGATGGCATCCACCGTTCCGATGATGTTGGCGCCGGGCTGCCGGAAGATAATGATCAGCACGGAGGGCTTGCCGTTCAAATAGCCGGCGTTCCGCAGATCCTCCACCGAATCGACGGCCCGGCCCACATCGGAAATCCGCACCGCGGTTCCGTTGTGATAGGCGACCAGCAGCGGCGCATAATCGACGGCCTTGAAAATCTGGTCGTTGGCGTCCACCTCGAACATGTTTAAGTCATTCGCGAAGTGTCCTTTGGGGGTGTGGGCATTGGCTCCCGCGAGAATGGACCGCACCTGCTCCAGGCCGATTCCGTACTTGTTCAAGGCGTCCGGGTTCAACTCGATCCGCACTCCGGGCAGTGCGCTGCCGCCCACACCCACCTGGCCGACGCCGCGAATCTGGGACAGCTTCTGGGCGATCACGGTCGAGGCGACATCGTACATCTTGCCCTTGTCGGCGATGTCGGAGGTGAGCGCGATCATGAAGATCGGCGCATCGGCGGGATTGACTTTGCGGTAGGAGGGGTTGTTCGGGAGATTAGTGGGAAGGTAACCCCGAGCGGCGGCGATGGCTGCCTGGACGTCGCGCGCGGCGGCGTCGATGTTGCGGTTGAGATCGAATTGCAGGGTGATGTTGGTCGAGCCGAGCGTGCTCGACGAAGTCATCTCGGTGACCGCGGCGATGCGCCCGAACTGGCGCTCGAGAGGCGTCGCCACCGAGGAAGCCATGGTCTCCGGACTGGCGCCCGGCAGCGCGGCGCCCACCTGGATGGTCGGGAAATCGACCTGCGGCAACGGCGAAACCGGCAGCAGGCCGAACGCCACGGCGCCGGATAATGCCACGGCGGCGAGCAGGAGGGTGGTGGCGACCGGACGGCGAATGAATGGCTCGGAGATATTCATGGCCTATTCCGCCGTCAACGGATACTCGGGTAGCCGCCCGTGGTGGCGCGAGAAACGGCGCGCCAAGCCGTCGAAGAAGAGGTAAATCACGGGCGTGGTGTAGAGGGTCAGCATCTGGCTGAAGATCAGCCCGCCGATGATGGCGATACCCAAGGGCCTGCGGAGTTCCGACCCGGTGCCGGACCCCAAGGCCAGGGGCACGCCGCCCAGCATGGCGGCCATAGTGGTCATCAGGATGGGGCGAAAGCGCAGGCGGCAGGCCTGGTAGATGGCATCCAGCGGCTCCATGCCCTGCTTGCGCTCCGACTCCAGCGCGAAATCGATCATCATGATGGCGTTCTTCTGCACGATACCGATCAGCAGAACGATGCCGATGAGAGCGATGACGCTGAAATCACTCCCGCAGATCATCAGCGCCAGCAGCGCGCCGACGCTGGCCGAGGGCAGCGTCGAGATGATGGTGATGGGGTGAATGTAGCTTTCGTACAGAACGCCCAGCACGATGTAGACGGTCACCAGGGCCGCCAGCACCAAAACCCACTCGTTGGCGAGGGAAGATTGGAAAGCCGCGGCGGTGCCCTGAAACTCGGCTTGAATGCTGGCGGGGAGATCGATCTTCCGCTTGACCCGGTTGACCGCGTTCACGGCGTCTCCCAGCGAGGCGCCGGGGGCCAGGTTGAACGACAGGGTGACTACCGGAAACTGGCCCTGGTGGTTCACGGTAATGGGGACGGCGGTCAACTGCACGCGGCTGAGCGCGCTAAGCGGCACCTGGCCGCCTGTTGGAAACACGCTGGCGGAGGGAATAACGCCGGTAAACAACGCGGTGGAGGCAGCGGTCGACATCGAGCTGGCGGCGGTCGAGGTGGCCGCCGTGACCGATCCGGTGGTGGGGCCGCCTGCGGCGGTGGCGGTCGAACCGCCGCCCGATACCAGGCCAGTGGAACCGGAAGGATAGCCCGTGCCGGTGCGGATGAAGAGATTTCTGAGATCCAGGGGAGTCTGCTGGAATATCGGGCTCACCTCCAGCACCACGTGATACTGGTTCAACTGGGTGAACATGGTGGAGATTTCCCGCTGGCCGTAGGCATCGTAGAGCGTCTGATCGATGGTGGAGGCGGTAATCCCCAGGCGCGCGGCGGTGTCGCGGTCGAACACAAGACTGGCCGCCAGACCCTGGACCTGCTGGTCGCTGGCCACATCCCGCAGTTCGGGCTGCTGTTTGAGCAGGGCCAGCATGCGAGGTGCGTACGCGCCCAGCTCGTCGGCGCTGGGATCTTCCAGGGTGTACTGGAACTGCGTGCGGCTCACGCGATCGTCCACGCTGATGTCCTGCACCGGCTGCATGAACAAGGTGACGCCGGCCACGGCCGCGAGCTCCGGCTGCAAGCGGCGAATCACTTCGGTGGCGCCGATTTTGCGCTCTTCGAGCGGCTTCAGGTTAATCAGGATGCGCCCGCTATTGAGGGTGGTGTTGGTACCGTCGATGCCGATGAAACTGGAGAGGCTCTCCACCGCGGGATCTTTCAGAATCACCTCGGTGAGCGATTGCTGCAAACGGGACATCTCGGGGAACGAGACGGTTTGGGCGGCTTCGGAAACGCCCTGAATCACGCCGGTGTCCTGAATCGGGAAAAAGCCCTTGGGGATCTTGATGAACAGCAGGGCGGTGATGATGAAGGTGCCCACGGCCACCAACAGCATCACGGTGCGGAAGCGCAGCACCACGCGCAGGGTGCCGGCGTAGAAATCGACGATGGACTGAAAAGCCTTCTCGGAGACGCGATAGAAGCGGCCCTGGCTCGCCTCGGGCTTGTGCTTCAGCAGCCTGGCGCACATCATCGGGGTGAGCGTCAGGGAGACCACCGCCGAGACCAGGATGGTGGCGCTCAGGGTGACGGCGAACTCGCGGAAAAGGCGGCCGACGATGTCGCCCATGAATAGCAGGGGAATCAGCACCGCGATCAGCGAAACCGTCAGCGACATGATGGTAAAGCCGATCTGCTCGGAACCCTTCAGGGCCGCCTGCAAAGCCGGTTCGCCCTCCTCGATATAGCGCGTGATGTTCTCGATCATCACGATGGCGTCGTCCACCACGAACCCGGTCGAGATGGTAAGCGCCATGAGGGTCAGGTTGTTCAGGCTGTAGCCCAGCAGATACATGATGCCGAAGGTGCCCACCAGCGATAGCGGGCAGGCGATCGAGGGAATGATGGTGGCCGAGAGATTGCGCAGGAACAGGAAGATCACCATCACCACCAGGCCGACAGTGAGCATCAACTCGAACTGGACATCCTGCACCGAGGCGCGGATCGTAATGGTGCGGTCGGTCAGGACGGCCACCGAAACGGTCTTGGGCAGCGTGGCGGTGAGCTGCGGCAAGAGCGCCTGGATACGATCCACCACCGAGATGATGTTGGCGCCGGGCTGCCGCTGGATGTTCATGATTACCGCGGGCGTCTGGTTCATCCAGGCGGCCTGTCGGATGTTCTCGGCGTCGTCGGCGACGGTGGCCACATCGGTCATCTTGACCGGGGCGCCGTTGCGATAGGCGACCACCAGGGGAGCGTAATCGGCGCTCGAAAGCAACTGGTCGTTGGCGCCGATCTGATAGGCCTGGTGCAGCGCGTCGAAGTTACCCTTGGCCTGGTTGACGTTGGCGGCCACGATGGCGCTGCGCAGGTCCTCCATATTGAGGCCGAAAGATGCCAGCACGGTGGGATTGGCCTGAATCCGCACGGCGGGCTTCTGGCCTCCGCTGATGCTCACCATGCCGACACCGGCAAGTTGCGAGATCTTGGGCGCCAGGCGGGTATCGGCAAGATCCTCCACCTTGGTGAGCGGCATGGTCTTGGAGCTCAGCGCCAGGGTAAGGATGGGAGTATCGGCGGGGTTGATCTTGGCGTAGATCGGCGGGATGGGCAGGTCTGAGGGCAGGTAGGTTCCCGATGCGTTGATGGCCTGCTGGACCTCCTGCTCGGCGACATCGATGAGCAGGGTGAGGGTGAACTGCATGGTGATGACCGAGCTGCCATCGGAGCTGGTCGAGGTCATCTGCTGCAATCCGGGCAACTGGCCGAACTGGCGCTCGAGCGGCGCGGTCACCGAGGAGGCCATCACGTCCGGACTGGCCCCGGGATAGAACGTAGTGACCTGAATCGTCGGGTAGTCCACCTCGGGCAGGGCCGAGACAGGCAATTGCTTGTAGGCCACAGCTCCGGCCAGCAAAATGCCGATCATCAACAGCGACGTGGCTACCGGACGAAGAATAAATGTCCGGGACGGACTCACCGCTTCTTGCCCCCCGCACGCTTGCTCTTGCCGGGCGTTTTCCCGTTCGCCGCGGCTTTCCCGCCCGGCGTTACGGCGGAGCCAGCGGCCGCGGGAGCCTCGCCTTCGAATGTGGCCACCACGTGGGTGCCTTCGTTGAGCTTATCCACGCCGGTTTCGACCACGGCATCGCCGGCTTGCAAACCGGAGGTGACCTCGGAATCCTCGCCCTCGGTGGTTCCCACGGTGACGGTGCGGATGGTGACGCTGGAATCCGGCTTCAAGGCATATACGAACGTGCCGTTGGTGCTGCGCTGGAGGGCCGCGGTAGAGATGAGCACCACGCCGCGCTTCTGCTCGACCAGCATGCGCGTATTAACGAACTGGTTGGGATAGAGCGAGTTATCGGCATTGGGGAAAACCGCGCGCAAACGCAGCGTGCCGGTGGTCTGATCGATCTGGTTATCGAGGGTGCTCAACGTTCCGCTGGCGATCTTGCGCTGCCCGGCGCGGTCCCAGGCCTCCACACCGAGTTTTTGTCCGGCGTTGAAGCGGGGCGCGACGGCGGGAAGCTGATCCTCGGATATCGTGAAGATCACGCTGATGGGCTGAAGCTGGGTGATGACCAGCAGGCCGGTGGCGTCGCTGGCGTGCACGATGTTTCCGGGGTCCACCAGACGCAGCCCGACTTTGCCGGTGATGGGCGCGGTGATCTTGCAGTAAACCAGGTTTAGCTTGGCAGCATCGATCTGCCCCTGGTCGGACTTCACGATCCCTTCGTCCTGCGCCACCATGGCTTTCTGAGTAGCCAGTTGCTGCTCGGGGATGGCGTTCTGCGCCAGGAGCTTCTGATAGCGGTCGAGATCCACGCGGGCGTTTTCGAGATTGGCCTGGTCGCGCGCGAGTTGCCCTTCGGCCTGCTCCAACTGAACCGCGTAAGGCCGCTCGTCGATTTCCACCAACAGGTCATTTTGGCGGACGACGTCGCCTTCCTTGTAGCGGATGTTCATCAACTGCCCATCCACGCGGCTCTTCAGCGTGACGGTGTAAATGGGCGTCACCGAGCCTAAGCCGGTGACATAGACGCCGATATCTCCCCTGCGAGCCCGGGTTGCCACGACCGGGATGGCACCGCCGCCCTTCCTGCCGCCTTCTTTCGAAGACACGGGAGGCGCAGTGGAGACCGAAGACGATCCCCTGGACCAGAAATACCAGGCTCCGGCGCCCAGCAGTGCGAGAACGGGCAACCACAGCCAAGCCCGCTTGGAAGAACGCTGACGCGGCGGCTGCTTGGGCAGGGGCGCCAGACGCGGATCTCTTTTCAATCCGGAAGGCGTTGGTTCAAGTTCCGACGGGAGTTCGGGTTTCATGACAAATCTGTGTTATGCAAGAGTTAGGGCCCACGCATCGCCCGCTAGGAGGCCCGCCCATTTCCGCAGTGGAAAACCAAGTTTAGCACCACGGGCGAACCCTACGAAAGTTCCACGTTATTTTAAGGGCGAGCCAAGAGAGCCGAGCGTTACCCACATGATCGGGCCACTGGATACTGGCCCTTTAGGGCTATTGGCCGCGCCGCTCCCTTAGCTGCCGCTCACTTAGTAATGACACTTGATTTCCGGAGCAGCCTACGGCTTTCGCTTCGGTTCCGGCGTAACCGCGATGGGGCTCCAGCTCCCCAGGATCCTCTCGAACGGATAGCGCGAGCGCACAGCCAGGATCATCGGGTTTTCGGCTTCCTTGCTGCGATAGTAACCTACCGTGGCGTTCACGCGGAAGAAGTAAGCGTCGCCGGCCTTAACCGGATAGCGGTTCCCGGCGGCATCCGGGCCCGCGCCGGTGGCGATTTCGCCGCTGCCGCGGAGAATATAGTAGATCTCCTCTTCCTGCTCGTGATGATGCGGGAAATTGTCGATTCCCGGGTCGAATTCGATGGTGTAGAGACTGGTAATGATGTGGGCGGCGGCCAGCTTATCGCGCGAGCTGCCCTTGTCGCCGATGAGCAGCTTGAACTTCGATCCCGGGCCGTGGGTCGGCTGGATGGCGACATCGTCGGTATTGGCCATCATCAGATCGGGGGTGGGCTTGATTTCCATGTCGCCGGGGATATGGAAACCCATCACCATAACTTCGATCGGCCCGGCCGAAGAATTGGCGATGCCGTGGCGGACGTTCACCGGGAGATACATGAAGTCGTTGGTTCGCAGCGGAACCTTTTGGTCGCCATAGAGGAGCTGGCCCTTGCCGGAGAGCACAAAGTAAATCTGCTCCTCTTCGGGATAGGCGACGATTTCGCTCGAGCCGCCGGGATCGACCGTCAGCCGGCCGTAGCGCAGGATGCCCTTCAGCAGGCGCGGCTGCGCGTCGCCCAATCCGAACAGAGGGCGGTAGTGCGCGGTCGCGGTCGTGAGGTCGGAGGCCTTATCCGCGGCCGTATTGACATCGCGGTGGAGGAAGGTCGGGTCGATGGTGCGGGCCGGCTGCGCGGCCAGAAGCGCGGCGGTCGAGAGCAGGCCGACCGAAAGAAGCAGCGAATTTTTGCGGTTCAGCATGGTTCCTCCATAGTAGCGGGTGTTGGCGGGGTCGCTCCTCGGCGGCGCGTGCGTGACGGAGCATACGGCCGGGCCGCGGACCGCCGGGCAATCCGATTTTCCTATGGGACACTGCCTGTATGAACGACCCGGAGAGCTGGCCGCCGCTGCCTCTGAACGAGTGGAGGAACACTTACTACACGCTTCACATGTGGACGCAGATCGCCGGAAAGATCCGTATGGCTCTCTCCCCCGCCCTGAATCATTGGTGGCACGTCACGCTCTACGTCGGCCCGCGCGGCTTGACTACCGGGCCGGTGCCGTATCCGGCGGGGATTTTCGAAATCGAATTCGATTTTCAAAAGCACGTGGTGAACGTCTCGACCAGCAGGGGCGCCAGCCGATCGCGGCCTCTGCGCGGCGAATCGGTAGCCTCTTTCTATGCGGGGCTGACGGGATCGCTGGCATCGCTGGGCATCGTGGTGGGGATCAATCCCAAGCCCCAGGAGGTGCCTGACCCGGTGCCGTTCGACCACGATTCGGCGAACTCCTACGACGCGGAGTATGCCAACCGCTTCTGGCGCATCCTGGTTTCGAGTTCCAAAGTGATCGAGCGGTTCCGCGCGAAGTTCATCGGCAAGTGCAGCCCCGTGCATTTCTTCTGGGGCAGCTTCGATCTGGCGTGCACGCGTTTCTCCGGGCGGCTGGCACCGCCGCGCCATGGGAGCATCAGCGGGCCGGCCTATTCGCACGAGTGCTCGAGCGCCGGCTTTTGGCCGGGAGGCGGCGCCGTCGAGGGTCCGGCGTACTACGCCTATATGGCTCCGCAGCCCGCGGGAATCGAGAAGGAAACCGTGCGGCCGGAGGCGGCGGGCTGGAACGCACAGCTTTCCGAATTCATCCTGATGTATGATGACGTGCGCCGAGCGGAGTCGCCCGAGGAATTCTTATACGAGTTTCTCGAGAGCACTTACGACGCGGGAGCGCGCCTAGCTAAGTGGGATCGCGCGGCGCTGGAGGTTTGAGAGTGGCACAAGCCTGCACGCATCTGAGTTCGATCAAAGTCCGGCATACCAGCACTCATGTGTGCGAGGATTGCGTGAAACTCGGCGACGAGTGGGTGCACCTGCGGCTGTGTTTGAGCTGCGGGTACGTAGGATGCTGCGATTCGTCCAAGAACAAGCACGCCACCAAGCATTTTCATGCGACCAAACATCCCCTGATTCGTTCCATCGAACCCGGCGAAGCCTGGATCTGGTGTTACGTAGACGAGATCATGGCCGGCGAACTCGAGAGTTGAATCTCGATCCGGCGTTCCGGGCGGCTGGGCAAGCTAAAAGCATGCCCTACCCAATCAAACCGCCAGGAACAAGCTCTCGGCGAAGGGCCACTCCTCATCCACCCATTGCGCCTCCACGCGGTAGCCCGCGGCGGCGGAGAGGTCTTCGATCTCCGGCAGCGTGTATTTGTGGCTGCTCTCGGTCCAGATGGTCTCGCCGGAAGCGAACGTGGCGGTGAAGCCGCCCCGCCGCACGTGTACGGTCTGGCGGCGCTTCGAGCGCAGGTGCATTTCGATGCTGCCGGCGGCCTCGTTGAAGCGCGCTTCGTGCTCGAACTGGCGCAGATCGAAATCGGCCTCCAGCTCGCGGTTGATGCGCCGGAGCAGGTTCAGATTGAATGCCGCGGTGACTCCGAGGGGATCGTCATAAGCCTCGATCATCCGCTCGACGGGTTTGCGAAGATCGGTGCCCAGCAGCAGCCAATCGCCGGGCGCCAGAATGCTCCGCACTTCGCTGAGAAAACGCGCATCGGCGCCGTGATCGAAGTTGCCGATGGTGCTGCCCAGGAAGAGCACCAGCAGCCCGGTCGACGGCGGCCGCAGCGCGGCGACTTCGCGCAGGCCATCCTGATATTCCCGCTCGACCCCCACGATGCTGACACTCTCGATGTCGTTCAGCTCGGAGGCGCAGGAGGCCAGCGCGGCGTGCGAGATCTCGATGGGGTAATAGGAGACCGGCTCGCGCTCGCTCAGCGCGCTGAGAATCCAGCGCGTCTTGCGCCCGCTACCGCTCCCCAGCTCGGAGACCAGCGCCGGGCTGGGCACGCGACTGACGATGTCGCCGGCATGGCGGCGGAGCAGCCGCTCATCGGCGCGCGTGAGGCCGTATTCGGGAAGCAGGCTGATGGTCTCGAAGAGCGCGAAGCCCAGCGGATCGTACAGATACTTGGAGGGCAGTTCCTTCTGCCCATTCTTCGATAGCCCGGCGCGCACGTCCGAGGCGAAGAGCGTTACGGGGTCGCCAGTAAGGTTCGCAAGGGTTGCCATGAGATTCTCCTGGGGTCTTACGCTTTCACGCAGCGGAATCCGGAATAGACGTATTGGTAGTGCGGCTGAAACCAGTTGCGGAAACTGGGGCGCAGCATGCACGCGGCGGTGCGCACGCTGCCTCCCTTGAGAACGTAATGCCGGCCGTCGAAGAAGTTGGCCGAGTAACCGGGGTAACAGGCGAAGGGCGTGAAGCCCGGGAAAGGCGCGAATTCGGTGGCGGTCCACTCCCACCCGTCGGCGATCAGGCCCTCGACTCCCTGGTCGCCGGGGCCGGTGCGGCAGGCATTCACGGGCGCGGGGTCCCACTCGCCGGGAACGGGAAACGGGGATTCCGTTTCGGGCACTCCCTGCGCCGCCCGGTGCCATTGCGCCTCGGTGGGCAGAGACTTGCCCGCCCAACGCGCGTAGGCGGCGGCTTCGGCGTGGCTGACATACACCGGCCAATCGAGCGGCAGAGCGAACTCGTCGAACATCGAGCGGTACAGCCACGCGTTGCCGCGCCGCGCCCAGAAGACCGGATGCGCAATGGCCTGCGCATTCCTCCACTCCCAATCGGCTTCCGCCCAGAGCGCGCGATCGCCGTAGCCGCCCTCTTCGATGAAGTGGAGAAACTGACTGTTGGTGACCTTGTAGCGATCGATTTCGAATTCCGGAACCGCAACCGTGTGCGCCTCGAACTCGTTATCCCAGCCGAAGAGCGCAGCATCGCGGCGCAACCCCAGCGTGGCCATGCCCGCGGGCACACGCACCGGCCGCGGCTGCAATGCGAGGCCTCCGAGCACCCGCCGCCCGGCCGCGCCCTGCTTGCGCGCGAAAGGCATCTGGTGAAACATGTAGGCCAGCGTCTCGGCGTGCATCAAGCGGTGTTCGATCGCCACGTTGAGGAGCTGCCCGAAGGAACCGTCGCCCTCTTCGGGCAGCGATACGCGATCGAGGGCGCGATCCAGAGACTCACGGACGCGGTCGCGGTAGGCGTTCACTTCCTCCATGCGCGGCCAGTCCTGGGGCACATCCGTGGGCAGGCCGCCCCCGACCGGGTCGATGCCGAATGCAAACAGGCGATCGAAATCCGCGTAAAAACTCGCCAGGCCGCAGGAAGCCGCGAGCAGGTTCCAGTCGAAGGCTTCCAGATGCCCCACATAGAAGACGATGCGGTGGCGCTCGGGAATGGGCCGGTCATAGAGCGCTTCGGGCCGGATCGCTTGAAAGAGCGCATCGGTTTCACCGCGGGCTTCGCGGAGCCGCGCTTGCAGCGTGCGACGGCTGTTCACGGTAGCTAGTGTGGCCATATCAAAAACCTCCGTTATTTCTCCGCTCCGCGGCTGCGTGCGGGAACTTCGAGCGGCTTCAACTCGCCGAGCACAGTGGGAATCAGCTCGGAAACCGTGGGGTGGATGTGCATGGCGTGTTCCAGCACCGTGTAGGGCGCCTTAGCGTACATGACATCCAGAATGCAGTGGATGGCTTCGTCGCCTTCGACGCCGAGAATGGCCGCACCGGAGATCTGCCGCGACTCGGCATCCACTAGTATCTTGATGAAGCCCTGCGTCTCGCCTTTCTCGACCGCGCGGCCCACGTGCGTCATGAGCCGCTTTCCGATCAGCGCCGGCCGGCCGGAGCGCTGGACCTCCTCTTCGGTGGCACCGGCACGCCCCAGCGGCGGATCGATGTAAACCGCGTGGGCGGCGATGCGATCGCTCACCCGCCGCTGGCCGTTTTCGAGAAGATTCGCCGCCACGATCTCATAATCGTTGTATGAGGTGTGCGTGAAGGCGCCGCGGCCGTTACAATCGCCCAGCGCCCACACGCCCGGCACACCGGTGCGCAGTTCGTCATCCACCTGGATATATCCGCGGTCGTCGCGTTGGATGCCGGTATTCTCCAGGCCGAGGTCGTCCGTATTGGGGCGCCGTCCCACGGCGATCAGGACGTGCGATCCGCGGATGGCCTCCTCCCCGGATTCGCAATTGGCACGCACCTCTACGCCACCCGCCAGCGGCGCGAGGGCGATGCAATCGGCATTCAGCCGCACGGCGATGCCCTCATTTTCGAGGATTCCCCGCACCGCGTCTGAGACATCCGAATCTTCGTGCGCGATGAGGCGCGGTCCGCGCTCGACGATGGTCACCTGGCTGCCGAAGCGGCGGTACATCTGCGCAAACTCGAGGCCGACATAGCCTCCCCCCACTACGACGAGATGCGCGGGGACGAAATCGATATTCATCATCGACGAGTTGGTGAGGCACGCGACCCGGTCGAGACCGGGCATCGGCGGGATCGAGGCACGCGCGCCGATATTGATGAAGATTTGGTCC
>Ga0181520_10011433_pt1 | contig 11657 bp, 10 predicted proteins | sample PEATcosm2014_Bin_29_FD_132451 | JGI IMG/M metagenome (GOLD analysis project Ga0181520, IMG submission 132451) | Peatland microbial communities from MTU Mesocosm Facility, Houghton, MI, USA - PEATcosm2014_Bin02_30_metaG | ecosystem: Environmental > Terrestrial > Soil > Wetlands > Peat | place...
CCGGCCGAACTGTCGGGCGGCATGAGAAAGCGCGTCGGCCTGGCGCGGGCCATCATTTACGAACCGCGGATTCTGCTTTATGATGAACCGACGACCGGACTGGACCCGATTGTGTCGGACAGCATTGACAACCTGATCATCCGGGTGCGGGAAACACTCAAGGTGACCAGCGTGGTGGTGACGCACGACATGCGCAGCGCCCGGCGGGTGGGACAAAGGATCCTGATGTTGCACGACAAAAAGATCTATGCCAACGGCACACCGGAGGCAATCTTCACCTCCCAGGATCCGGTGGTCCGCCAGTTCATTGACGGGGTGGCGGACCCGGAGGATATTTTATTTTGAATCATGGATAAATCAAAGCGGTTGGAAATCAAAGTCGGATTGTTTGTGGCGGTGGGACTGATCCTGCTGGCGGTGCTCCTGCTGCAATTCAGCAAAAGCACAAGCGCCTTTCGCGGCACCTATGTGGTGCGCCTGCATGCGGGCAACGTGGGCGGCATTAAACCCCGGGCGCAGGTGCTGCTGGCGGGGGTGCAGGTGGGCACGGTGGCCGACATTCAACTGGCCAAGGACGGCAAAAGCGTGACCCTGTTCCTGAGCATTTACAAAGATTACGTCATCTACCACGACGCCCGGTTTGTGATCGAACAGGCCGGCTTCCTGGGCGACCAGTATGTTTCAATCATTCCCACCGCCAATTCGGACCCCAAACTCCAGGATGGCGCGGACGTGCCCTGTGAGGATCCCTTCAATTTACAGGAGGTGGCCCGTTCCGCCGCCGGGTTTATTCAACGAATGGATGACACCGCCAAAAAAGTGGATGACTCCGTCACCGAATTCCGGCGCGTGGTGCTCAACGGCCCAACGCTCACCAATTTCGACGTCGCCATCAACAATGTGCGCACCCTCTCCGAAGAGGCCCTGACGACGGTCAGCAACCTCAACGGTCTGATCGTCACCAACCGTGACCAGGTGAATCTGGCGGTCAGCAACGTGGTTCATTTCTCCCATCAATTGACCGATCTGGCGGATGCCGCGCACGCCCTGCTGGACACCAACGGCACCACCATCACGGCGGCCGCCCAAAACGTAAAAGCCTCCACGGAAATTTTAAAGAATGTCATGACTGACGTGCAGTCCGGCAAGGGTCTGGCGGGAACCCTGCTCCAGGATCAGGTTTTGTCCTCGAATGTGCAGGCCATCGCCGGCAATCTGGCGGTCACCACCAGCAACTTGAACCGGGAGGGGTTGTGGGGCGTGCTGTGGTCGCACAAACCACCCAAACCCGCCGGCACCAATTCATCCGCGCCGGGCGCCCGGCGCTAAACCAACTCACAACCCATGAACTTCGTCACCATTTTTAAGGCCATGAACGCCGCCCAGGTGCAAATCGTCCGTTCGCGCCTCGAGGCCGCTGATTTTCACACGTTCGTGCCGGACGACCTTTCCGCCTTTGGCTCGGATCCGCTGGCCCTCGGGGCCGGCGGCATCCGCATTCAGGTGCCGGAGGCCGAAGCCGAGGATGCCCGCGAATTTCTGAAAGACAAAAGCGCGTGACTCCCGCCCAAATCAAATCATTGGGCCGGCTCAAGAAACTTCTGCCCGGGGAAATCGTTCTGGACGCCGAAATCCTCGCCAAATACGCCGGCGACAAGTGGTTTGCTGTCCACCAACCGGATGCCGTCGCCCTGCCCCGCTCGGCGCAGTCGGTTTCCAAGATTTTGCGCTTCGCCAGCCAGCATCGGATTCCAGTCACCGCCCGCGGAGCCGGTCACGGGTATGTGGGCGGCTGTGTTCCCATGCGGGGGGGCATCGTGCTGTCGCTGGAGCGCCTGAACCGTTTGCTGGAAATCAACGGCCGCGATTTTGTGGCCGTCGTCCAACCGGCCGTCATCACCGAACAATTGCAGCGGGCCGTGGAAAAACGCGGGCTCTTTTATCCGCCGGACCCGGCCAGCCGGGCCGACAATTTCATCGGCGGCAACATCGCCACCAACGCCGGCGGACCGCGCTGTCTCAAATACGGCGTCACCCGGGACTATGTGCTCGGGCTCGAAGTGGTGCTGGCCAATGGCGACATCGTCCGACTGGGCGGCCGCACGCATAAAAACAAAACCGGTTTTGATCTGCACCGGCTGTTCGTGGGATCCGAGGGCCTGCTGGGGGTGATCACGGAAGCGACGCTCAAACTGATTCCCCTGCCGCCCTACCGCGCGAATCTGGCGGTGGGCTTTGGATCCATGAAAAACGCGGTGCGCGCCCTGCAAGCCATCCTGGCGGCGGGGTTTTTGCCCTGCGCGCTGGAACTGGCGGATCAATTCACCCTGGCCGCCGCCGCCAGGCGCACCAAAAGCGAGCGTCTGCTGGATTGCCGCGCGCATTTGATCGTGGAACTGGACGGCCAGGAAAAGTCGGTCCAGGGCGAAATCAAGGATCTGGAAAAAATCGTTCAAGCGCAGCAGCCGTTGTTTGTGGACGCCGGCTTCGGGGCGGCCCAGTGCGAGGAGATTTGGAAAATCCGGCGGGAATTCTCCTACGCCCTGCGCGACACCGGGCTGACCAAGTTGAACGAGGATATTGTGGTTCCCCGGGGCCGGCTGGAGGAATTATTTCGCTTCACGGCGCGGCTCCAAAAGAAGCATGGTCTTCCCATCGCCTGTTTCGGCCATGCCGGTGACGGCAACATTCACACCAATGTGATGGTGGACTATACACAGCCCGGCGCCAAAGCCCGCAGTGAAGCCGCGCTGGATGAACTGTTCCAGCAGGTGATCGCCTGGGGTGGCGCGATCAGCGGCGAACACGGGATTGGGCTGGCGAAAAAACGCTGGTGGCCGCAGGCGGTTTCCCAGGAGGCGCGCGCCCTGCATCACACGGTGAAACAGGCGTTGGACCCGCACGCCATCTTGAATCCCGGTAAATTTATTTAGTTGAAATAGGGTGGCGATTTAGTTTGCCCTTCACTCGGAAACGGGCAAGATGGGCCCGTGACGGTCGGTCACGAATCCTTTTCGGAGCGTAGCTCAGCCTGGTAGAGCGCTTGCTTTGGGAGCAAGAAGTCGCAGGTTCGAATCCTGTCGCTCCGACCATTTTCCTCCCCGGACGGCCCCGGCCGCCCCAAACATCCCCAATGCCGCTGCTTGGTCCCGATGCTCCTCGGGCAAAACAAGACTTCCCTGAATCTCAACCAAGCGGAATTTTAGCCGGATTTCGCGGCTGGAATCCCCCTGCATCAGGCCGCTCCCGGGAAAGTGTCTTTTTTTAGCCAGATCCCCACTGGTGAATTGTTTCTCATGTGGACAAAAGGATACAGAATCCTGCACCCCGGCCCGGTGCGTTATTAATTTTTATTGATTCACACCCCGGAAAATCAGGGCCTTTTTAAATTTCTATATTTTCAACCAAGGATGGCATCCCCATTGCTTATCTTCCGTGTGTGCCAATTACAGCCAAATAAGCTGGGCATTGTGCATCCTCCAAGATGGGGGATGTGAGTTGCGCCAGAAACTCGGGCGCAAAAATTGGCCGGGAAGACGCAGCTCGAACAAAAAACGAACCACATATGAAGAAAATCGAAGCAATCATTAAACCATTCAAGTTGGAAGAGGTCAAAGACGCCCTCAGCGAAATCGGCATTGAAGGCATGACGGTCGTTGAGGTCAAGGGCTTTGGCCGCCAGAAGGGCCACACCGAGATCTACCGCGGCAGTGAATACACGGTGGATTTCCTGCCCAAAATCAAAATCGAACTCGTGACGACCGACGCCCAGGTGGAGGCCGCAGTGGCTGCCATCATCAAGTCGGCCAAGACCGGCAAAATTGGGGACGGCAAAGTGTTTGTTTCCTCTGTGGAACAGGCCGTTCGAATCCGCACCGAAGAAAAAGGAGATTCCGCCGTTTAAACCCAACCCACTTTAACCTCACACAAACCTAAAAATGAAAAGACAAATTCTAACCCTTGCTTTGCTGGCCACCACGGTGCTGGGCACCCTTTCCGTTCGCGCCGACGGCACCAATGCCGCCATGGCCACCACCAACACCATGGCCGCCGCCACCAATGCCATGGCCGCCGCCCCGGCGACGCCCGCCCCCACCAATGCGCCCTCCATCGAACAACGCCTTGAATCGGTGGAAGCCTATTTCCAAAACGGCGACCCGACGGCCACCTACAAGGACACCAATGGCAACTGGACGGTCAGTTTTGCCGCCGGTCCCTCCATCATTAACACCAATCTGGCCAACAGCACCGGGGCCAATGTCTCCTATCCCGGAGCCGGCCACAATGCGTGGCTGCTGACCAGCACCGCCCTGGTGCTGTTCATGACCCTGCCCGGTCTGGCGCTGTTCTACGGCGGCCTGGTCCGCCGCAAGAACGTGCTCTCCGTACTGGCCCAATGCTTCCTGATCACCGGCCTGGTGACCATCCTCTGGGTCATCTGCGGTTACAGCCAGATCTTCGCCGGCACCGGCGCGGCGGCCAAGGAGGACATTATTCCGGGCATTGTGGGCAGTGCCAAGCTGGCCTGGATGATGAACAACGTCACCTCCGCCCCCAACCCGAATTACTCCTACTGGGTGTCGGAAAACGTGTACGCCATGTTCCAGTTGATGTTCGCCGTCATCACCCCCGCGCTGATCATCGGCGGCATTGCCGAACGCATGAAGTTCTCGGCCATCCTGGTGTTCATGACCCTGTGGATGTTCATCGTCTATTTCACCCAGGGCCACATGGTCTGGGGCATCAACGGACTCATGAACGGCTGCTTTAACGCCGGAGCCAAGATCAAGGCCATTGACTTCGCCGGCGGGACGGTGGTGCATATGACCTCCGGCTGGACGGCCCTGGTGCTGTGCCTCATCATTGGCAAGCGCGTGGGCTGGGGCAAGGACAACTTTGCCCCGCACAGCATCGTGCTGTGCTACATCGGCACGGCCATGCTGTGGGTCGGCTGGTACGGCTTCAACTCCGGCAGCGCCGTGGCGGCGGACGTGATTGCGGCCAACGCCTTCACCACCACCACCATCGCCACCGCCGTGGCCTCGTTTGTGTGGCCGATGGTGGAATGGATCGTCAAAGGCAAGCCCAGCGTGCTCGGCTTCTGTTCCGGCGCGGTGGCGGGCCTGGTGGTCATCACCCCCGCCTGCGGTTATGTCACGCCCCAGGGCGCGATCCTCATCGGGATTGCCGCCGGCATCATCCCCTGGTTCTTCGTGTACAAAGTCAAGGGCTGGTTCGGCTATGACGACGCGCTGGACACCTTCGGCGTCCACGCCGTCGGCGGCACGCTGGGGGCGATCATGACGGGCATGCTGGCCCGCAATGCCGTCAACCCCAACCTCGCCACCAACCTCAGCAAATACGTCACGGACAGCTTCTTCCAACCGCTGCTCTGGGAACAGCTCAAGGCCGTGGGAGTGACCCTCGTGCTCGTGATCCTGGGCACCATTGTCATCGCCTACATCACCAAGGCGCTGGTCGGACTGCGGCCGACCGAAGAGGTCGAAATGGCCGGTCTGGACCTGGCCGAACACGGCGAAGAGGGCTACCACAGCTAAGCCCCAACGGGTTTAACACGCGCCGGGGGTGGACGAAAGTCCCCCCCCGGCGATTTTTTATCTGCGAGGTCCATCGGTGGCCGCGCCAATGACCACAAACCCATCCCCAAAATCCTCCCGGCGGGATTCAGCAGGCTCCGCCACTTCGGATGAATCAGGTTCGCCAATGACTCAGGGGACGGTCACGGAATAGATTTGCCCGCTGAGCATGATCACATAAATCTCTCCGTCCCCATCTTCCGCAAAACTGGAGATGTTTTGGTGTTGGTTCAACAAAGTGCCCTCCACCGTCACCTTGTGTGCGTCGCGATCGTACCGGAAACCCCAGATCGTCCCCAGGTTGTAATCGCCATACACATACACCCCGTCCAGCGCGGGATACTTCTTGCCGCGGTACACATATCCGCCGATCACGCACAACCCGATGCTGTGGTCGGGAAACATTCCCTGCGCCTGCAAATCTGTCCGGTGGGTGTATTCCATCACCGGTTCAATGTATTTCGCCCGTTCCGGACCGGGCTTGAAATGGTGCGCCCCCTCCCGCACGTTCCAGCCGTAATTGCCTCCCTTGGTGATCAAATCCACTTCCTCCCACAAATCCTGCCCCACATCCCCCGCCCACAAGTCGCCGGTCTCGCGGTCCCAACTGTAACGCCACACATTGCGCAATCCATAAGCGTATATCTCATGCCGCGCGCCGGTTGTTTCATTCACAAACGGATTGTCCTGCGGGATTCCATAATTCAGCCGGCTCTGGCGGCGTCCGTTGCCCGTCATCGAACGCGAATTGACATCCATCCGAAGCATTTTGGCCAGCAGCGTGGCGGTGTTCTGGCCGCTGCCAAACGGATCCCCGCCCAAACCGCCGTCCCCCAGCGCCAAATAAAGATAGCCATCCGGGCCAAAAGCCACTTCCCCGCCCTTGTGATTGGGAAAAGGCTGCTGCACTTCCAACAAAATTCGTTCACTGGCCAAATCGGCTTTGTCCGGGTCGGCGGCCGACACTTTGAATTCACTGACGACACTTCGATAGGGATAATTCAACGGCCGGGTATGCTGATTCGTGGGATTTTGCTGGTTGTAATAGACATAAAACAACCCGTTCGTTTTAAAGCCCGGATGGAAGGCGATGCTCATCAGACCGTCCTCGTTGTCAAAGTAAGGATGCCGGTCTTCGATGTTGAAAAACTCCTTTGCCGCCCCGCCGTCCCCGCCTTTCTTGACGATGAAAATGGTGCCCGCCTGGGCGACCACGAACATCCGGCCGGACCCGTCCGGCGGCTCCGCCATCCAGACCGGGCGGTCAATCGTCAGATTGGTGAAAACCGGTTGGAGTTGAATTTTCGGCAGGGGCTGCGCCGAGGCGGAAACCGCCAGAGCCAGCAGGCAGCCGATTTTGCCAAAACCTAGGAATATATTGTCCATACTTGCGTTAAGAAAACGCATCAACCGGCCAAAGTAAAGCCCCGACTGGCGGTGGGCGGTTTGACCTCTGGGTCAAGCCCTGATCTGAATTTGTCACCGGGTTGGGAGCGTTTGGTTGGGACCGAGGGGGGCAAACCTAAATTCGGGGAATTAACCATGGCGGTGGCACGACCGACCGGGGCATCCCAGCGCCGTAGGCGCGACCTATTTGTAGCACCGCACCCCGCAAAACCAAAAAGCCCCGCAGGGGCGGCATATTCATTGCATTTTTCACCAGCGCGGAAGCTGCTTGCAAACATCCGACCACTGGCATCCTCGCATTTCTGTGAGTCGGCCGATCATTCTCCCTCTCCTGGGGGAGAGGGCCGGGGTGAGGGCGGACATGGATTATTCCCGCAGGGACTGGATTCCATCCCAGGTTCATGGGCAGGGCGGTCGTTTCCCCGGATAAGCACTGGCAACGGGTGCCCACCGTATCCACGGAGGCTCTGGCGGCGGTCAAAGCCACCGCCCAAGACTAAATCGCCGACTGCGTAGCTGCCTCAAGGACTTTATCGTTGCACCAAATGGAACCAAATCAGTCAATGGTCCCAATGGACTTCATGATGTTTAGTTTAGGTTGTTTCTAGACTAAATTTGTCACATGGCTTTAATTTTAATTTTGATGATCAAACCGATTGTCACCGCTTAGAATGCTTTTGCGAACATATTCTTGCCCATCAGCTTCAGAAAGCGGCTCAAAATACGCCTGTCCTGCCCTCGTGTTTTCGGTCAAAAAATACTTGTTTTTACCTGCTTCTGTGTTGAATTGAAGGGGCGAGGAGCCTCCCATGCCAGTATTCATGGAAAGGGTGTGCTCCCCAGGCTGTAATGTCCCGAAAAGAAAGTAACCTTTTGCCAACGAACCAAACTCTTGCTGGTCTAGATTAATGTCGAACACGGCATTAAGAACTTGATAAAGAACAGGATCATGACGGCGGCGGATGACGTAAACACCGGCTTTGCCGTCTGGTGGCGTAAAGCTCAATGCCTGCTGCTTCATCGCAGCAGAACCCTCCGGCAAACCCACCGCCAAATCTGCACAGCCGGTAAATTGCATGATTAGCAGACCTAGCAGCGCAGTCATTAACAACGAAGCTTGGATGCATTGTCGTTTGGTCATTTGAGATTTCATGTGTTGTGGTTTATTTCGTTCTTGAATAGTGCAAGTTTAATTCGTGCCAGTAACGATAAGGCACTGGCTGCACATCGACGTAAACAGTAACGATCGGAAAAAGCCAACTGTGCCGCCCGCAACTTTGATAACGCGACATCGTATTGTTTTTATTGTCCAGGCGCATTCTGTGGCTCAAACCGATTATCGCCGCTGAGTTTGCATTTCTGCACCAATGCTTGACCGTCGGTCTCAGAAATTGACTCGAATTGTATGGCCCCGTTGTGTGCCAACCCTCTGCGAACTGTGAAATAACAGTTCTTGCCTGCCTCAACGGTAAAACGCGAGAGTGCAAATCCCGAATTGGGGTCATTAGAGCGGAGAGTATGTTCCCCAGGCGAAACCGTCCCATAGAGGTAAGAACTCGTCTCCAATGAACCGAACCCTTGGTAATCAAGGCTAATTTTATTCAAAACAGCCGAGCCTGCAAACTGATAGGGGCGGATGACGTAGATCCCGGCTTTGCCTTCGGGCGGGGTAAAACTTAACGCCTGCTGCTTCATTGTTGCAGAGCCCTCCGGCACAGATTTGCAACCGGTTATCTGAAAAATTAACAGGCTGAGCAGAGTGATCGCCAGCAATGGCAGTTTGCGAGACCGTCTTGTGGTCGTTTCAGATTTCATGCGATGTCCTTTTTTGTATGTTACTGGTACACACTAAGCTATGATCCGCTATGGCCGCCATGCATTACAAACATTCGCGTCTCTGTGTTTGGATTTGAAAAAACTCTAGCACGGTTTTGTGTGCGGTCAAGGCTTTTGATGCTTTTGCGGGTCACTGTCACTTGTATTCAACTGCAACAGCCTCAATACTAATGGCAAAGTGAAAGGACTCGCATGAAAGCCACCGTTCACTTAACAGTCGGTTTGGGCGGTCAAATGGGAAATGGGTCAAAAAGGGCTCAGTTAATGGTATTGTCATATTTGCTGCTGACGGCAATCCATGCCGGGGCTGGCTCGGCTTTCCCACCCCCCAGCTTTGGTTCCCACTTGATTTGACGGCCCGGCCTTCATGGCCAGCCGATTAACCGCCCTGGCCCGGACAAACGCAACCGGATAAGCGCGCCGCGTTCATGCCCCCGACTGCGGCCAGCAAGATTCGTGGCCTGCCTTTGCCTTTTCCCTCTCTGCGTTCTCTGCGTTCTTTGCGGTTAGGGTCCGTCAAGAAATAAACTTTATTTCGCGGTTTAAAAATGCCCCGTCCTCCTTCGTTGCCTTCGTTTGCTTTTGTTCAGATTTCCCTGCGGTTTTTGTTTCCGCTTTCCCGATTTCTCGCTTTCCGCTTTGGCGTTTTCCCATCCGTGGTCAAAATTGCCCCGCCTTTGTGCTCTCTGCGTTTTTCAGTAGCAACACTTAACCATAACCCAACGCCCGCTAAAAAGTGCCGCCCACATTTGACGCAACCCAAAAACGGATGTAGTTAAATCGAAGCCGGGCGCTTTGGTTCCCGGCCGGGGAGGGTTCGCTCGTCCGCCACCGCTTCAGTGACGCTGGTTGGCTTTGGTCCCCCTCCGCTCTTTGACATCGTGAAGTCCCGTTGCCGGGCCGCCACCCCGGGGCCGGCCAGTCCCCGTAGCGCACCTCGGCAGAGGGCCACAAAAATTAACGCTGATTTCCGATAATTTTAAGGCTGATTTCAGATAATTAACGCTATTCAGTAATAAAATAAAATAAAATCTTTTTGGGCAGGGTGATGTCCGATGAGGCGCCAAGCCAATTCCGCATAACGCTTTCCCCCTGTAGGCCGGGTCCCCTGACCCGGCGTCGGCCGTCAAACCATCCCCGGTGAGCCAGCCCATCCTGTCCGCCCAAAAGATCAGCCGATAAAACGACCCGCCAACGTGAGATTGTCCATTTTTCCCTCGGGGTTCGGTCAAACCCGGTCAAACCCGGTCAAACCCAATCCAACCCAATCCAACCTTTCAACGCGGCGGGGCCACCGGAACACCGGCGGCCACCACACCGGCCTAACACCTTGAACCAACGGGCTTTACCCATAAACAGTCCTCCGCTCTGCCTCCGATCTGGGTCAAACCAGGTCAAAGCCGGTCAAACCTCTGCTCCAGCCGGTTTCTTCGCCCATCTGAGTCAACCGATCCCCGACAATCCAAGTCGTAATTTCAGAAATGGGGCTTGAGAATGTCTGCTTGACCAGGCGGTGGCCTCGCGTGCCATTGCCACGTTTGGATCGCTGGCACCTTTCCAACCAATAAACCCCGTAGTCACCTCAGGATATCCGTGGAGAAGGCCGGGCTGAGGGCGGACGCAATCTCCTCCCGCAGGGACTCGAATTCCCCGCCCAACAGAAAAAACTGTCCAAACCCAGTCCAATCCATAAACAATTCCCCCATGACATTAATGGAAGCCCAATCGCGCCACGCGCAACTCGCCGGGGAAATCCGCCGGCATGATCACGCCTATTATGTCGCCGGCCAGCCCGCCATCTCCGACCGCGATTACGATCGCCTCTATCACGAGCTGCTGGAACTGGAAAAAAACTTCCCTGAACTCGCCACCCCGGACTCACCCAGTCAGCGCGTCGGGGGCACCCCCTTGGGCGAATTCAAATCCGTCCGACATGCCCTGCCCATGATGAGTTTGGACAACACCTACTCCCGCGAGGAAGTGCTTGAGTTTGTCAAACGCGTGCAAAAACTGCTCCCCGGCGAACCCCTTGAATGGGTCGTGGAGCCCAAGGTGGACGGCCTGGCCGTCAGTCTCCGCTATGAGGCGGACCGGTTCACCCTCGGGGCCACGCGCGGCGACGGAACCCACGGCGACGACATCACCGCCAACCTCCGGACCATCCGCAGCCTGCCGATCAAACTCGGCCGGTCCTCCGGGCTGTCCGTCCTCGAGGTGCGCGGCGAGGTGTATATGACCAAATCCGGCTTCGAAAAACTGAACGCCGAACGCCTCGCCGCCGGGGAGGAGCCCTTTGCCAATCCCCGCAATTCCGCCGCCGGCTCGCTCAAGCAGTTGGACCCGAAAATCGTCGCCCGGCGCCCGTTGGCCATCGTCTTGTACGGACTGGGCGCGCTGGAAGGCGAAGCCCGGCCGGCCTCGCAAAAAGAACTGCTCGCCTGGCTGAAAACGCTCGGTTTAAGAACCCCGGAACGCACCTGGTTTTGCCGCGACGCCGCGGAACTGTCCGCCGCCATCCAGGAACTGGACGCGGTTCGCGCCGGGTTCAATTACGAGACGGACGGCGCGGTGATCAAACTCAATTCCTTCGAACAGCAGCGCCGGATTGGGGCCACCTCCAAGGCTCCGCGCTGGGCCATCGCCTACAAATACACCCCTGAACAGGCCCGGACCAAACTCAACGGCATCACCATTCAGGTCGGCCGCACCGGCGCCCTCACGCCCGTCGCCGAACTCGAACCCGTGTTTCTCGCCGGCAGCACCATCGCCCGCGCCACCCTGCACAACGAGGATTACATCCGCCAAAAGGACATCCGC
>Ga0181520_10011434_pt1 | contig 11655 bp, 6 predicted proteins | sample PEATcosm2014_Bin_29_FD_132451 | JGI IMG/M metagenome (GOLD analysis project Ga0181520, IMG submission 132451) | Peatland microbial communities from MTU Mesocosm Facility, Houghton, MI, USA - PEATcosm2014_Bin02_30_metaG | ecosystem: Environmental > Terrestrial > Soil > Wetlands > Peat | place...
AAGCATAACAAATTAAAAATCCTTGTCAATAGAAAGGATTTTTTAAAGATTCTTATAAATTTGAGTAAAATGTTAATTGTGTTTTTAGGGCAAAAATCCTTATAAATAAAAAGGGTTTTTAAAAGGCTGAGCCGTTAAGTGGATTTCATTTTATCCAAAAACCACTTGCTGCTTCAAAAACTCCTTGTAACTTTTCCACAATCTATTTTTTTATTTTATCAAAAATCCCGCGGCAACGGAAATTGCGCGGGATTTTGTGAAGAATTACGCGAGACTACCCTCCCCTAACCCCTCCCCTGAAAGGGAGGGGAATAAAACAAAAACATCGGAAACAAAGAATGAATTGCTTCGGCTACTACTGCAATGACACAAAGATTATTCCCCTTCTTCCACCACCGCGCTGGAGGCGGCGGAGGCTTCGAGCTGGAGGTTTTCTTTGGCTATTTGGTCGGTAAAGCCTGTACCGGCCGGAATAAGTTTGCCAATGATGACATTTTCTTTAAGTCCGCGCAAATAGTCTGTTTTGCCGGTAACCGCTGCTTCTATTAACACGCGGGTTGTTTCTTGGAACGAAGCGGCGGCTAAGAAGGAATCGGTATTTAAAGATACTTTGGTAATTCCCATTAACAATTGGTCGGCCGTAACCGGGCGTTTGCCCGCGACCTTGAGCTCTTCGTTAATAAACCCGAGCTTGGCTTTATCCGCGACCTCGCCCACAGTTAATCCGCTGTCGCCGGAATCGGTGACGCGGACTTTGCTGAACATTTGCTTAACAATAATTTCAATATGTTTGTCGTGGATGTTCTGCCCCTGGGACACATAAATATCCTGGACTTCTTTAACTATATATTTTTGCGCCGCTTCCAAACCCCGCAGTTGCATAATTTGCCCGGGGTTTAAATTTCCTTCGGTCATTTGCTGGCCTTTAACCACCAAATCCCCGTCTTTAACCAGCAGCGATAATGAGGCGGGAATAATATATTCCTTAACCTGGTCGCTTTCGTGGACCACGATAATTTTTCCGCCAGATGCGGACCCGCCCTTGGCGGGTTCCAGCCGCACCAGCCCCGCGGTTTTGGCCTTCACAGCCTTGCCGCTTTCATCTATATATAGCGTTTCGCCGGATTCAACTTTTATGCCGTCTTTAATGGTAGATTGAGCCTCGCCCAAAGTATAAGTATCTTTGGTCACGTCGGCTCCCTGGATTCTGACAATATATTCTTTGTTGTTGGGCTTGGCAATATAAACCTGGCCGTCAATTTCCGTAACGTACGCCTGCCCTTTGGGTTCGCGGGCTTCAAATAATTCTTCCACCCGCGGCAAACCTTGGGTAATATCTTTTACCGATGCCGATCCGCCGGTATGGAAAGTTCTCATTGTCAGCTGGGTGCCAGGCTCGCCAATACTCTGGGCGGCCACAATTCCCACGGCCGCGCCCAAGCGCACCATATCGTTAAAGCCTAAGTCGTAACCGTAGCACAACCGGCAAACGCCGCGCGACAGCTTGCACTTTAGCACGCTCCGGCATTTAACTTCCTCAATGCCCGCGTCCACAATTTCTTTGGCCTGGATGTCGTCGATGCCGTGGTTTTTTTCCACTATAATTTTGCCTCTTTTGGTTTTAACGTCTTCCGCGGCCACTCTGCCGAACAGCCGTCTGTCCAGCGGCTTGTTCATCCGCTTGCTGTCTTCCAAAGTTATAAGATCATAATCTTCCGTGCCGCAGTCTTCGCTGTTAACCACAATGTCCTGGGCCACGTCCACCAAACGGCGGGTCAGGTAGCCGGCGTCGGCGGTACGCATGGCGGTGTCGGACATCCCTTTACGGGAACCGTGCGTGGAAATAAAATATTCCAAAACATTCAGGCCTTCTTTAAAACTGCCCTTGACCGGAAGTTCAATAACGTCGCCGGCCGGGTTAACCACCAAGCCCTTCATTCCGGACATTTGGGTAATTTGGGAAAAGCTTCCGCGAGCGCCGCTGGACACAAAATAATTTACGCTTCCGTATTCGGCCACGGTGCCGTTTACCGACTTGGCAATTTTTTCCGAAACATCGGCCCAAATTTCCACCACGCGGTTGTAGCGCTCATCTTCGGTCAAAAGCCCTTCCTGATATTGTTGATAGGTTCCTTCCACTTCGCCGTCGGCGATTTTCATTGTCTCGTATTTGCCCGGCGGAACCATCAAATCGTCCATGCCCCAGGACAGGCCGGATTTTTTCATATAGTAAAAACCCGTGCGCTTAATTTCGTCAATCAAGTCCGCGGTTTTTTCATTGCCGAGCAGGCGATGGGCTTCGCGCACCAAACCCTGCAGTTTCTTTTTATCAAAGTTGTCGTTGCGGAAACCCAATTCCTTTGGTACAACTTTATTGAAGATTAACCGGCCAACCGAAGTTTCCACAAACTCTCCGTCTTCCAGGCGGACTTTAATTTTTGCCTGAATATGAACGTAGTCGTTATTGTAAGCCATAATGGCTTCGCTCGGGGATGAAAAGATTTTTCCCTCGCCCTTTTGGCCGGGATGGATTCTGGTAATGTAGTAACAGCCCACGACCACGTCTTTGTCCGGAGTCATAACCGGATCGCCGGAAGCCGGCTTAAGCAGGTTGTGCGCGGAAACCATAATTTCGCGCGCTTCTTTTTGCGCGGCTTCGGTTAAAGGAACATGCACGGCCATTTGGTCGCCGTCAAAGTCCGCGTTAAACGCGGCACAGACCATCGGATGCAATTGAATGGCCTTGCCCTCTATTAATACGGGCTGGAACGCCTGAAAACCCAAACGGTGAAGTGTCGGAGCGCGGTTAAGTAGCACGTAGTGGTCTTTGGTAACTTCTTCCAAAATATCATAAACTTCGGTTCGGCCTTGCTCTATTAAACGGTTTGCGGAACGAACATTGTGGGCGAATTCCCGGCCGATGAGTTTGGAAATTACAAAAGGCTTGAACAATTCCAGAGCCATCATTTTTGGCAAACCGCACTGGTGCAGTCTCAAACGAGGGCCCACTACGATAACCGAGCGCCCGGAATAATCCACGCGCTTACCCAAAAGGTTTTGGCGGAAACGCCCCTGCTTGCCTTTAAGCATATCGGCCAGCGAGCGCAGTTTGCGCTTTTGTCCGGTTGAAGCCGTAACTTCTTTTCCGTGGCGGATGGAGTTGTCTATTAAAGCGTCAACGGCTTCCTGAAGCATGCGTTTTTCGTTGCGGGTAATAACTTCCGGCGCTTTAATTTCCAGAAGTTTCTTTAAGCGATTGTTGCGGTTAATAACTCTGCGATATAAATCGTTCAAATCGGAAGCGGCAAAACGCCCGCCGTCTAACTGAACCATAGGGCGCAAATCCGGCGGAATGACCGGCAACATTGTAATGAGCATCCACTCGGGTCGGAGGCCGGAATTAATTAAGGATTTTATCAGCTTCATCCGCTTTAAAATTTTTCTCTCGGCCTGCCCTTCCACATTCGGCAGTTGAGTTTGCAAGTCGGAAAGCAGCTGCTCCAAATTTACTTCTTCCAAAAGTCCTTTAATTCCTTCGGCGCCAATGGAGGCGGAAAATACCGGCCCATACTTTAAAGACAAATCGCGATATTGAAGCTCGCTAATGATTTGCATTTTTTTGATGGATTTGAGTTCGCTCCTGGCCTGGTCGCGGATGCTTTCAAGGGCGTCATTTTCTTTGCTCCAGGCGTCTTTGAGCCTGGTAACCTCGGCGTCAATTTCCGCCTGCAAAACATCCGGATCTTTTTGGGAAGCTTTTTGCCCGATGGCCGACTTGGATTTGCCGATCAAAGTTTCAAATTTTTCTTCAATAACTTTTTTCTTGGCTTTAAATTCGTGCTCGATTTGCTCAAGCGTGGACATTCTGGCTTCTTCATCCACGGAATTGATAATGTAAGCGGCAAAATAAACTACCTTTTCCAATTCCTGCACGCCCAAATCCAAAATCAAACCCAAACGGGAAGGCACGCCGCGCAAAAACCAAATGTGCGCGGTCGGCACGGCCAGTTTAATGTGGCCCATTCTTTCGCGCCTGACGGATGACTTGGTAACTTCCACACCGCACTTGTCGCAGACAATTCCCTTGTAGCGAATGCGCTTGTATTTGCCGCAGTAACATTCCCAGTCCTTAATCGGGCCAAAAATTTTCTCGTCAAAAAGACCGTCCTTTTCCGGACGCTGGGTTCTATAATTAATGGTTTCCGGCTTGGTCACCTCCCCGTGCGACCATTGAGTGATCGTTTCAGGGCTGGCAAGCTTTAAGCGGACACCTTTGAAATCTTCGGTTTGGGTAAACATAGGGGAAGTGGTTAGTGGTTAGTGATTAGTCTTAATAAATCGAATCAACGAATGGAACGAATCTGCGAATGTCTACGAATATACGAATTCTGCATCCTATTCGCAGTCATTCGTTGATTCGTCTAATTCGTATATTCGATTTCTTTTTAGCTCTTTACAAAATATTCCGCCTGTGGTATTTTTAGCTGTCCGATTCTTTCGGAATGTTAAGGAGGTAAAACAATTGACGCATAACTGCGATGAAATGCTCAGAGAACCTGAGAGTCCAACTTTGGTAGCCATACTCAAGGATGGCGCCCGTTGGATGATGGGAATAACTTCCAGCGAACTCGATCACCATTGGCTAAAAAGGGCTATCAAGTTCTGCCCGTTCTGCGGACAAAAGCTCGACTGACATCACCGCCACCTCACCCCCGCCCTGTGCCCGCCTGTTTCCGATGATGTTTATCGGAAGCAGTCGGCACGGGGTGTTTTTTTATGGAATAGATTTCAAGGTTCATGCGGTTCCCCTCTCCATTTCATGGAGAGGGGTCAGGGGAGAGGTTAACTTCTGATTTTAACCTCTCTGTCACCGAAAGCGATGTTATCCGATTGACTTTCGGTGACATCTCCCCATTAAATGGGGAGAAACTGCACTACAATTCCGGCGTCTTTCCGCGCCGCGCCCGCCGTAGCCTTGTGCGGAGGCTGGGTTAGATTCCGCGTCCTTCCGCGGAACAAGAACTTACTTCGCCTTTTTCTCTTTCTTCGGCTTCTTTTTTACTTCATCTTCAAACAGCGAAGTTTCGGGAACCAGCGGCATTACGGGCGGAAGGTTTGGAACGATTATTTCAGGTTCTTCCGCGGCACTGCTTACCGCGCCGTCGCGACCGAGAAGCTCTACATCCATACACAGCGATTGCAACTCTTTAACCAACACTCTAAACGACTCTGGAATATTCGGTTTTTTAATGGCCTCGCCTTTTACAATCGCTTCATAAGTTTTTGAACGGCCCACGACGTCGTCGCTTTTTATAGTCAGCATTTCCTGCAAAGTGTGCGCCGCGCCGTAGCCTTCCAGGGCCCAAACTTCCATTTCCCCAAAACGCTGGCCGCCGAACTGGGCTTTTCCGCCGAGCGGCTGTTGGGTAATTAAGCTGTACGGACCGGTGGAACGCGCGTGCATTTTGTCGTCGACAAGATGGTGGAGTTTTAAAAAATACATAATTCCCACGGTAACTTTTTCATCAAACCTCACGCCGGTTTTTCCGTCTATTAAATAAACCTTACCGTCTTCGGCAATGCCGGCTTTTACCAGCTCTTCTTTAATTTTACGCTCCGGGACTCCGTCCAAAACCGGCGTGGCAACATGGTAGCCCAAACGGTAAGCGGCCATGCCAAGATGGGTTTCCAAAATTTGCCCGAGGTTCATACGGGACACCACGCCCAGCGGATTTAAAATAATATCCACGGGCCGGCCGTCTTCCATAAACGGCATATCTTCCACCGGAATAATTTTGGAGATGACGCCCTTGTTGCCGTGGCGTCCGGCCATTTTGTCGCCGACCTGGACTTTGCGCAGAACCGCGACCGAAACCTGGATACTGCGAATGACCCCGCTCTGGAGTTTGTCTCCGGCTTCGCGCGTGAACTGGCGGATGTTAACCACTTTTCCGTATTCGCCGTGAGGCAGAGTTAAAGAAGTATCTTTTACATCCCTGGACTTTTCACCAAAGATTACCCTCAATAGTTTTTCTTCAGCGGTCAAATCCGTTTCACCTTTGGGCGTAATTTTCCCCACTAAAATATCTCCGGCTTTAACCTGGGCGCCGATGCGGATAATTCCGGTCTCGTCTAAATCTTTTAATTTTTCATCGCCGACATTGGGAATGTCGCGCGTCACCTGCTCCGGGCCCAGTTTGGTGTCGCGCACGTCTATTTTAAAATCGTCTATATGGATGCTGCTGTAGCGGTCCTGCTGGACAACGCGCTCACTGACCAAAACCGCGTCTTCGTAATTGCCGCCTTCCCAGGAAAGGAATGCCACCAACACGTTTTGACCCAAAGCCAGCTCGCCGTGTTCCGTGGATGCCCCGTCTGCCAAGACATCGCCTTTTTTGACATTTTGTCCCTTATTTACGCGGGCAATTTGGTTTATGGATGTGGCGGAATTGGTGCGCAAAAATTTTAACAGTGGATATTCCTTTTTTTTGCCTTTTTCGCCGACCACGACAATTTTTTCTCCGGTGACGGACGTCACGGTGCCGTCTTCTTCTGCCAAAACCACAGTGCCGGAGTCGCGCGCGGCCTTGCCTTCCATGCCGGTGCCGACTATGGGCGCGTCCGGCTTAATGCAGGACACGGCCTGGCGTTGCATGTTGGAACCCATCAAAGCTCGGTTGGCGTCATCATGTTCCAAAAACGGAATCAAGGACGTGGTTACGGAAATAATTTGCTTGGGAGACACATCCAAATAATCTATGTCATCGGTAGAATGCATGGTAGGAACGGTGCGCACCCTGACGCTTGCCCTAAGATCCGCGAAGTGATTACCGGCGTCAAGGTTGATATTGCTTTGGCCGATAACGAGTGCCTCTTCTTCGTAAGCGTCCAGATATTTAATTTTATCCGTGGCGCGGGGCTTAATGCGGATTTCCAACAGCTGGTGATTTTTGGCAACCTCTTTAGCTTTGGCCGCGTTTACCGTTTCGCCGGCTCGGGCAATTACGTTGCCTTTTTCATCTTTAATATCGTATAAAGAAATTTCGTCTTCTAAATCTTTGCCGTCGTTTTTGGCAAACTTTTTTACCACGCGGTAGGGCGTTTCTATAAATCCAAAATCGTTTACGCGCGCGTAAGTTGCCAAGTGCGCCACCAGACCGATGTTCGGGCCTTCCGGCGTGGTAATGGGACAAAGCCGGCCGTAGTGGCTGTGATGCACGTCGCGGACTTCAAACCCGGCGCGCTCGCGGCTAAGTCCTCCCGGGCCCATGGCGCTAAGCCTGCGCTTGTGTTCCAATTCGGCGAGCGGGTTGGTCTGGTCCATAAATTGCGACAGCTGGGATGAAGAAAAAAATTCCTGCATGGTGGCAACTATCGGACGGACGTGAATTAACTGGGCAGGGGTGACGGTATCTAAATCGGCCAAAGACATGCGGTCTTTAGCAATCCTGGCCATACGGGCAAGTCCCACGCGGAAGCGGGCCTGGATAAGCTCGCCCACGGCGCGGACTCTGCGGTTGGCCAAATGGTCTATGTCGTCGGGCGTGCCTTGGGTGTTGTTTAATTTAATTACTTCGCGGACTGCCATGACTAAATCTTCTTTGGTCAAAATCTGGCTTTGATTTTCCGCCGGCACGTTTAAGCGCTGGTTAAATTTGTAGCGGCCGACTAAGGAAAGATCGTAACGTTCGGTGTTAAAAAACATTCCGCTAATTAACGACTTGGCGTTGTCCACCGTGGCCAAGTCGCCGGGGCGGATTCTTTTATAAACTTCTTTGTAGCCTTCGTCGGGATTTGTAGAAGCGTCTTTTTCTAAAGTGTTTTGGATGTATTTGGTGTCGGGGTCGGTATCTACATCTTTAAAAGCTTCCAAAATTTCTTCATTGGTGCTTAATCCAAACACGCGAAGCAAGGCGGTAATGGGGATTCTGCGCTTGCGGTCTATTTTTACTCCGATGACACCGGCGGCATCGGTATCAAGTTCCAGCCAGGCGCCGCGGTTGGGAATAATTTTTGCTCCGTAAAAATTCCGGTTGCGCAAATTCTCGGCCGTAAAAAATACGCCCGGGGATTTTATAAGCTGGTTGACCACCACGCGCTCCACACCGTTGATAATAAACGTGCCGCGCGGAGTCATTAAAGGAAAATCGCCAAAATAAACATCCTGGGTTTTTACTTTTCCCGTTTGTTTGTTGACTAATTTTGCCGAAACATAAAGCGGGGCTTCGTAAGTGGTGTTTCTTTCGCGGGAAGTGAACTCGTCGTATTTGGATTTATCAAAAAAATAGTCCCCAAAAAACATTTCCAGGTTTTTCCCGGTAAAATCGCGAATCGGGTTAATCTCGCCCAATAATTCTTTTAAACCCTTTTCCACAAACCACTTATAAGAAATCAACTGCACCTCTATTAAATTCGGTAAGAGTGCGGTTTCGTGGCTGGATGTAAAAAATTTGCGGGCTAAGGCTTTGCTCTCGGGAAACTTAACCATGGCGGAGGACATGGTCTTGGTTTTATTGGCCATTAAATAACCTAACTTGGGGTTACTGCCCTAAGGATACAGACAGCAAGCCCTAAAGCCAAAAATGCACTTTTTGGCTTATTTAAGGATAATATTAAACCTAAAAGCTAATGAACCAAAAATATTTTACGTCTTCTATCTCCCCGAAATCGTGATTGAGGACGCAAAACATTCCCTTTTTTACATACATAAAAAAGGCCGGTCCGTAAAGGCTTATAGGCTTATTAAATTGTGCATATTTAGATTATACTCGTCAAGAACTTCTTGTCAAGTGTTTCCATTCCCCTCCTTGCAAAGGAGGGGCTAGGGGAGGTTATTCACCATCTCACGATCTATTTGTATCTCCATCCTACCACACTTACCCCCAAACCTCAAACAGCTAATCCACAGGCTTATAAACATTACCGTCCTTTAAAGCTTCTTTGGCTATATATTGCTTCATTAAAGACTGATAAGGAACATCCAATGCATTAGCTTTCTCTTTAGTTCTGGCAATAATATATTCCGGAAGGCGCAATGAAATTGAGCGGGTGGTTGGCTTAAGGTTTGGGAAAACCGCCCTTTGAGCTTTTGACCAATCCAAATAATCGGTTGAGTCATGAGTATTCCAAAATTTAGCCTCTTCATCTTCAGACTTAAATTTGGGAATTTTTTTAAGTTTTTTTGCCATAATTGCTCCTTTCTTTTTTGTTCGCGCTACGCGCCGATATTATTCTAATTTTGCTATTTCTGATAGTAAAAACCACAAACAAAACTCTTCCCGAACTGTCCGTCCCCAATAATTGATAACGCTTCTCTTTGGCGCTATGGCTCCTGTCAAAAAGTATCAATCTATGCGTTAAAGTCGCTTGCTCCGCTTCTTCCGGTTTAATATCGTGCTTAAGCCGAATTTTTGTTTGGTTATGCTGGTCCCATTCAAAAATTATTGGCTCCGGTAATTCCAATTCCACCATACCCATATTGTATATGCCAGACTACACAATGTCAATGACGATTTCCATGACAATTTGTTACAAAAAAAGCCGTTCTAGCATCCAACTGCGGCTTTTTAGGACTTACGCGCTAGGCCGAGTACGAGGCATTTTCCGAGGATTTTATGAGGCGTAGTTAATCTACGCCGAGTAAAACCGGAGTGATATGGGTGGAAGTGAATTCCACCCAAACACTGCCCAGGAAAATAACGATGTAATCGGCCTAGCCCCTGCGGTTTGAGGCAATAAAATATAGATTTTTATATCTTCTTTGCCTCAAACGCGTAAGTCCTAAGTTATTTTTTTCAGGCTACCAAAGCTTAAACCTCTTGCCCCGACCTCGGGCCGAGGCAAGGCAGGAAAGGATAAACCCTGATAGCCTGGAAAAAAGGGACGAACAAGGCTGTACTAGCCTGGCTCACCCCAGACTGAATGCAAACTATTTTTATTTTTTGCCCGGTCTTACAAGCCGAGCTTTTTTCCGGTGGAGGCAACCAGCTCAACGACGTCATCCGGGTCGTCGTCAAAGCAAAACTCCTCCACCCACACTTGGCGGTGCAGGTCGGTCAACGGCCCAAACATCAGGCCGTCCTCCCGACCCAAAACCCCCACCACCTCTTCAAAAGTCCACCGGCTCTGCCCTAACTGACGCAGAGCGGCGTGCTCGCGAGCCGTAGGGCCGCCGACTGTACCAAGCGGCAGACCGGTGACCAATGCGGCCGCGGTCCGGGCAAAGGCGTTCTTCTTTTGCCAGGAAGGCACATCCTTCCCGGCTTCCAGAAGCTCCTGGCAGTGGACCTCAATCCACTCCGACGCCTGGCGGTGTAAGGCCAGCGGCTCCGGTTCCTGGAGATCGTGGTCGGTGATCTCCACACCACTCTCGTCATCCCGGCCAAGAGACACCCCCCGACCGGAATACGTTATGGCGTCTTCCAGCTCCATGGGGTCGGAATAAACCTTCCCCATAAAGCTGACTTGCAAACCCTTGCGCATCGCCCGTATGGCGCGCGCGCCAAGGTCTGCCCTAAACCACCGGAGAATCTCAACGCCGGTGGCCTGGGAGTAATCGACCTCCCACTGCCATCCATGCTGGAGAAACGACCCCAACAGATCCGGTGGATTAACATCCTCTGCCGGAAACCTGGACCGACCGGCGTACGGCCCGGACAAACACTTTACTCGGATCAATTTTCCTCACCTCCTTTTTACATCCGAGTCAAAAATGGTTTTAATTTCTATGTCCGCCAAACCACCAAATGCGAAACGCCATTGTTAGATGCCTTACCTCCTCAAAACTTATCAAACTGAATTGATACCCTTAGAGGAAGAAGGAAGAAGCTTTAAGTGTCAGCCCTTCCTTCTCTTCTTGAATGCTTTCTTCCAGTCGGCACTTAACGCTTTTACCGCTGCTTTTTCTCCGCAATGTCTTCGCAATTTTCTTCAGAACTCGGATCATCCGCCTCATTCTGAATACTCGCCCGAAAACTGATTTTGGATACTCAAGTTTTGGCTACTTGCGCCAGTTCGCCGAGCAAACCCGGATTTTTGCGCCTATTGGCTTTGGACACTACGGAGGATGCTTGCTAAAATTACCCCCATACTAAGTTTCGCTCCTTACGCCTCTACATCGTGTCCATGCGAGGAGTGTATTTTTTTATCCCGGGCTGTGTATCCACAGCCGAGATCCCAAGCTAGGCTGGTCACGGTTACCACTAAGCTTCTTGTGGCCGCCGCCTATCGCCCCTGGGCTGTCACGCACGGTAAACTTTAAGCAATAAACCCGTGCGTCAATCAATTTTTTCGCTTTTGTTTTATTTGATCTGTTAGCATCTTACGATGCGCCCTCCGAAAGAGGGCACTATAGTCGGCCGCGCCAACTCGCCGCTACAGCTACACGCCTTGTCTCGGTGGCGTATTACCTATCCGCTTGTATTCAGGGCTCACTTGCGCCGATACCCTTAACTGTTTTCAAGGTTCCATGCCCTAACTCTGGCTCCCCTTTATACTCACAGCTACTCGGATTAAACAACTGCGTTACAAAAAATGTCATTTAAAATTGAAAACCGGACTCCGTAAAGTTAAAAACCGGACTTTGGTGGAAAAAACCGCCTTTTGCTGGCATAGTTAGGGGTTAACAATTAAACCCTAACAACATGCGAAAACAAC
>Ga0181520_10011435_pt1 | contig 11655 bp, 7 predicted proteins | sample PEATcosm2014_Bin_29_FD_132451 | JGI IMG/M metagenome (GOLD analysis project Ga0181520, IMG submission 132451) | Peatland microbial communities from MTU Mesocosm Facility, Houghton, MI, USA - PEATcosm2014_Bin02_30_metaG | ecosystem: Environmental > Terrestrial > Soil > Wetlands > Peat | place...
CGGATGCGTGAGAAGAATTTTGTGACTTGCGGCTCGTAGTCCGCGAGTTTCGCACATTCAACGTAAAGTTCACTTTGAGGACCAACCTTCCCATCGCAGATGGCCTGATATTCCGAACGGCGGAAATCTTCCTCGTCGCCGGTCGCGCCGGAAGCGCGTGCAGCTACACAGCCTTGGAGTTTGCGTTCAGCGGCAATTGCCAGTTTGGCGGAATCCACGCCCGTAATACTTGCCACGGTCTGACAGACAATCGGATCAACTTTCCCGCCGACAGTTCTTTGTTGGAAAAGTGCCCAGAAATGCGGCTGTTCCAGCACGGCTGTTATGTCTCCGCTGATTTCCTCCGCCCAGAGAGGCAGATAAATCGAACTGACGATGTGGGAAAAATAGACGTTGCTTGCTCCGCGTTGAAGAACGCGAAGGTGGTGTCCGCACGGTGTGCCGCCAGCATCTACGTCACCAAGCCAGGGACGCAAACCTTTGCAAAGCGAGTTGATTTGCGTCGAGAGCGGGCCGCCGATTTTTTCATCAAAACGAAACACGTCACCGAGGCTGCGTTTCTGTTTGCAGGAACATTCAATCGTGATGCCTGATAATCCTGCCGATGAACGTCCTGCACGCAAACGAAGTCTGCAATCCGCGTTGGCTGGCGTGTCCCGATGCACCCATTCCATGAATGGAAAATCTTGAACATGCCCCAAATCACACACGGCAAGGAAGCGCACCGGTATCAAAAAAGGCCGTCGGTTTGGCGCTCTGCTTGCACAACTTTGTTGCTCGTATGGCCGTCCGCTGCACCGTTAGCGAGTGGATGAAAATGGCGAGAGTAATTCCATTCCGCCGCAATGATGACAATACTGCCAGCGCGGAAAACGGATGAATGGAACTTTCTGTCTGGCAAACTTTGCTCCGCCATCCGGTTCTCGATAATCAGGCGGCATCCGAAAGTGAGTGATAGGCTGCCCCGGTCTGCTCAACCGAGCTTCGAGTCGTTCTTCGCGGATTAGCCAGCCAGATTCGGCTGGGCATTCTTGTTTTGCAAGCGGCCAAGCATCCAGACCAGCGGGCATGAGGGATTCATCTTTTGGAAAATCCACCATCGCTCCGATACCAAACGGAGAAATGAGCTGACTGCGGCGGATAGGCTTGAAGGCAGGCATGATTCAGGGTTGTTGAAATTGGGATATGACTTCGGCATCGCAACCGGAGTCCACATTTCGCATGGATGACGGCGTGGCTTTGGAGCGATTTGCCCAAATAACGCGAGGTTCAGTGCCGCTCGGATACATCAATGGAGTTTCTTGCGGCGGCGAACCAAAATGTCCATAAATCGGTGGTTGAATTCGACGCCAGCGTTCAATCAGCTCTGTGAGCATCAAATCAGCGGCGGCGCTTTCGCCTGAATCCACCTGTTCAATGCGCTGAATAAGAATGTCACGAATCCGATTGAAAAGTGGATCATTCGGAGGCGGATTGGGACTTTCGCGCATTGCCTTGTCGCCCCAATAACGCGCCAGCGTGACAAGTTGCGCGTGCAACGCGCGTTCACGCACCGGCACGGCGAACGGCGTCACGCTCGTCGGCTCAACCCAACGGTAAATGCTTTGGTGATAGGAACGGAAATGTTCAAAGTGCGAACGGTCACGCGGCTTGCCGGGATTGAACACCGTCACAACCAAACCCGGTCCTTTTGCGTCACGACCGACGCGGCTTGTGGCCTGAATATATTCCGAAGTGGTTTTTGGCTGACCAACCACTGTCATCAAACCTAGACGCGGCACATCAAGGCCGACTTGAATCATGTTCGTCGCAAGGCAGACATCAACCGGGCGGCGGTCATCCGTTCCCGGATATGGATTGAAAAGCTGTTGCAGCACGTTCGTAATTTCGCTGCTTTGAATACGGCTTGTCAGTTCCAAATCCCGATTGATGAATCGCCGCAAGTCCGGGTTATTCGAGTCTTTGGCCGGTTTGCGAATGTTCAGTCTGTCCCAAACGGCATTAAGATGTTCGCGGATGTCGGCGCGTATAAGTGTCGCAGCGTGGCCGAGTTCGCGCAGACTGTTGAAGTAGGCCATTAGCGTCCAATACGGATTCAACGCTTCAGGCGACGGCGCTGGCACACATTTAACGGCTTGAAGCAAGGCGGACATCACGCGGACTTGCGCCGTCACATGAGACGAAAGGGCTGAACCGAATACGCCCACATAAAGTCTGCCTTCACGTTCTTTGACTTCCTCGGCAAAGAACGAATCACCCGCCCGCAATCCTTGCGGCGGAAATAAAAACACGTCGCGCGCGTAAAGTGAGTGAACTTGCTGCGGAGCGCGGCAAATTGTCGCCGTGGACGCAACAATTTTGGCAGGCAACAGCTTACCGTTATGTTCGTGACGGCAAAGCGCGTCAATCGCGCCCTCATACATCCCAACCATTGAACCAAGCGCACCAGAAATCAGATGAAGTTCGTCTTGGATGATTAGGTCAGGAGGCGAGACGGGCATCAAATTATCGAGGCCAAACAAACGGCGTGCGTCGGGATTCCACGGCAACATTGCAAATTTATCAACCGTGCCGATGAGCAATGTTGGACGCTCCTCATAAATCGCCTCGTCCACGACCAGCAACGGAAGACCGTGTGAATCACGAAAGTCGCATTGCGGGTCTTCGCACCGAAACACAACTTGGTTTCCGTCTTTACGGTAGCCTTTACCGCGATAGGAATTGCCAAGCTCGACCGCGCCCATTTCAACTCCGCACCACGGGCAAGTCAGAATAATAAATGGATTTGGTTTTCCGTTCTTTAGCAGTGCGTTCAGTGCCGAAACCGCTTCAGCGTTCTTGTTTGGAGTTACGCTCTGCCCAACCCACAGGCCAATTGAAATGCGTATTTTTCCAAGACGGGTTTCATTGTTTCGCCGGATCAATTCGCAAGCACAGATCAGTGAGGCCGCGCGCTGAAACTGTTGAGTTGTCAACAACCGCAGCGTGTAACGCATGAGCACGGTAGTTCCTGAATCGTGGACATTCAGCAACCGGCGGCGGAAAATCGTAAATGCTGTCAGACCAAGATACGCCTCTGTTTTACCGCCGCCGGTGGGAAACCAAATCAGGTCAACAATGTCGCGTTCTGGACTTTCTCGCTGCGCGATTGAGCGCAGGTTCATCAGAATGAATGCGAGTTGGAATGGCCTCCACAGACCTTTGCCCTTCGGCGGGTTTTCAGCGTTTGGAGGCACGTATGATTTTTCTAATGAAAGAACGCCCGCATTCGCAACCCAAGTGCGCCGTTGATTTGCCGCAAGATCGTAGTGGAGCTGCTGCTCCAGCATGGCTTGATTCATCCAGGCAAAAGCCAAGCGTGTGTCCACGTCTGTTTCCAACAAATCAATGCCATCAATAATCCTCTGATGACATTGACGGCAAACTTCAAGATGTTTGAGAGCGGCGGGCCTATACTCCGCTGGGAAATCTGCTGCCTGAACGATGGCATTCTGTTGTTCAATCCATTTTTTGTATTCTTCGGCAAGCTGGCCGCAGATTTGAGCGACAGCCGGATCATCCTTGTCTGAAAGCTGGCGCATCGAAAGTTCCAGGCCGTCAATCGTGCGCGGTAGGATGGGTTTGATTTCGTAGGTAGGTAGAGCGTCAGTTTTGATTTGGCTGACCATTGAAGCTTCAATTTCCGGCCACTGCGCCGCGCAACCATGACCGACGGCAAAAGTCTTGCGATGCCGATAGAGCAGCCGAAGCGACTGTTCTTCCAAATCGTCTTCCAAGCCTTCCCGTTCGGGGTATTCGAGAAAACATGAACCACCGTCGGCATCTTCGACGGTAAATTCGCACTGAAAGAAACACTCACTGTCTTTCGGGCTGTTGCCGGACATTTGCGTCCGGTTGATTAGCGTAAATGTGACGATGCGATCATGAACCTTATCGCTGGCATTAGAATACGGACGACTAAATACATGGAGCTCCAACTTCAAACTCGTGCCTTCAATTTCTATGAACTGTCTCGGTTGACCAATCTTTGGTCCGCTTGCGCTGAACTGTTCGCAATCAATAAATAATTCACCGTTGACTGCCTTCCGCCAATGATGAGGCTGCCAATTTCCTTCCTTGTCCGGTTTTCCAAGTTCGGTTTGCGCCTTGCGGTCATAACGGCCGGCACGCACGGTCACTTTCAACCGTCTCGGCAGTCGCACCAAAGCAGTCAGACCCATTGCGCTCGGCAAGAATTCATTAGCCCGATTGACTTCGTGTTCAGTCGTGCTGTCGGCATCAGCCGACACCCCGCTCGATGACGTGTCGTTAGTTTCTTCTTCGTCCGGCCCTTCAGGCGGTCCGCTGGTTGCTGATTCAACCTCATCAGGACTGGCGTTATCCTGCAATTCAACGCGGGCAGTGCCGGGAAACAAGACGCCGGCGCTGTATCGGAGTCGTGGGGGGTCTTGAGGTCGCAGGATTTCCTGACCGTCATTCAACTGCGCGTGTTCCGGGCGGGGGTCAGGCCCGATCAACTCGCGCCGGAGAAATCCTGCAATGTCAGAACGAACCTGGGCATTGTTGCTCATGAATTTTTATTCCACCCTTCCTGTAATTTGCGGCGCACACACTCAGCGATGGACGGTTTGGCCTGCTCATGCACCAGCACTGTGAGTTGCGACCGAGCGCGGGACATCGCCACGTAAAGGAGCGATTGCGGCTCTGCATCGCCAATCTTCTCAATGTCACACAAAACAACGACAGAGCTTTCCATTCCTTTGAAAGCCTGGGCTGTGGCAAAGCGTATCACCGGAATTCTGGATTTAGCAGGTAATTCGCCGATTTCGACGACACGAAAATATTCGCCGCCGTTAATCCCCGCCACACCTGAGTTGGAAAGTTTTAGGGGCGAGATTACCACAATGTCCGATGCTTTAATTCCATCGGCGAGCAAGCGTTTCAGAACTTCAACCAAAGCCGCCTTCTGACTTTCTGCTGTTTGGTAATAACGATAGTCAACCGGCAAACCGGCGATTTGCCCCATACGATAAGGCGGCGATGTGAACCCTGACAACAGCGCCGTTTCCTCGCCGATATTTTTCGTGTTACGGCAATTCAAGATCAGCCGCCCCTTGGCAGATGCTGGTGCAGCTTTTTTGACCAACCCTTTGAGTTCGTCGCCAGTTGTCGAACTAAAAATCGCCTGGCGCTGAAAATCACCGAAAATTACCCAGCATCCGGCGGACAACCCACCTTTGATCCACGAATTCAAAACTTCGAGCACTCCGGGGCGTAGCAAATCCTGCGCCTCGTCCATCACGATTACGTCGTAAGGCTTGTTTTGTTCTTCAACAGCCAGTTTCCCGCAATCCGTGTAAGTATTTTCATAGAGTTCGACTGTTTGTCCTCGCTGCTCCTGTTCGAGAAATTCAGTCGTAAGGGAAGAATGCACGATGACATCACGCAGCAGTTTGAAGTAGCGTCCGGCAGTAAGATTTTGCGCGTGCACGGATTCCATGGCTTGGCGGTCAAGCCAGTCACCGAGCAGACGGTTAAAACAAATCAGGAGTGTGCGTCGTCCAGCCGTGGCGGAACGGCGGGCGTATTCCAATGCGAGCATTGTTTTTCCCGTGCCCGCTGCACCTTCAACGAGACACCGCTCGTTGTCTGCGAGCGTATCCAGTATGACAAATTGTTCCTCTGTGAGATGAAGCAATTGCAATTCGGTTTCTTCAATCTGTGTGCCGCGTATAACAACAATTTCAAAATCCGGCCGCAATAGCTGTTGCAAGACGCGAAGTGTGGAAGCGTTAGGTTCTGTTGCCGGAGGTTTGGGGTGAAGCTTGCGTTGCTCGCCAGCGACGCGGCGTAGCGCGCTGGAGATGGATTTCTTCAAAACTTCGTGATCAATCACCTGCCACGATTCCCATTCTGGTGATTGGGCGGAAAAAGATACATCCGGCATCACCACTGCATAGCCAAAAATAAGTCCTGTCGGGAAACCGGCGGGAGCGCGATTAAGAACAGAATCGCGAAGCGCGAACATTCCTTCGCGCGCCTGAAGAAACGGGCTGCGATTAAGTTTTTCCGTCTGGCCGAAACGATTTGTTGTCGCCCACTCACCGTTTTGGCAAGCAATCCGTCCGCCCTTTACCTCCAGACAAAAAACTCCTTCGGCAGGAATCAAGACGACAAAATCAATTTCACCGTAGGGCTTTTTCCCACGGCGGGCCAGTCCTAGTGAATGCAAAACAATCCAGTCCTTTGTGTCAGGATCGTTTTTCAATAAGTCGAATAATTTGCGCTCGGCCGCACTGGCGGTCGAAACATCAAATTGCGCTGGCAACATTTTAGCCACGTTAAATAAATTCGGTTACGTTGGAAGATGCCTGTTCCCAAAGTAGGCGATTCACTTCACCGCGACCGCGCATCTCGTTGTTCGAGGCAATGGAATCAACATGAACAACCCAAGCTGAACCTAGTTCACCCAGGTCTATTTGTGTGCCGTTTTCTTCAACTTGGTTGATGACTTGCGGCAGCCGTTGCAACAACACATCCCGCAGACGCACTCCGGCGCTTTGGTGGGCGCTCCATAATCTTTCAATGGCCAGCCTGACATCTTCTATATTCGCATCAAGTTCAGAATTGCCCGTCACCAGCGCAATCAAAACCAAATCATCCTTTTCCCGTGGGCCAATTTGCAACGTGTCAGCATACCAATTGCGAATTGTCGCCCGATGGCGAGGCCGATTAAAGTTACGCGCTTGAATTAAAAATTCTTCGGGGGTCATTCCGCTATTTTGCAAAGCCCCCTTCCACATCCGTGCAAGTGTCCGTATTTCTGGTGCGGTCGGGCCAATCAATTTGTCAGCCAATTCTTGCACCAATTCACGTTCACCAGATTCCGGGAAAACAAGAAAATCGCCGGGCTTGATATTGGAAACATCGCGTTCAGGTAATTTCTGGTTCTGGCGAACGCGGCTGGAAACCAATTCAGTCGCAACGGAAACTTTGTGTGTTTCCGTAAGAAATACAAATGCGTCGCCAACAAAACTCACATAGCGCGCCGAAACGGTGTCGGTGGCGACCGTGGGTAAAGCTGCAAGACCCTTGCGAGCAGCGCGAAGTCGCTGCTCAAAATTCCAAATCTCGGTGTCCGTCGAAATCGTGGGAGTCGGAGAGGTATCCGCCGGATTATCCTCCGGCCACACCGAAGCCGTGCTCTTGTTTTGGGCAACCAAGCCTGATTTTTCTACGGGCGTGATTATTGGCGCATCCGGCCGCAGCCGCAACCGCCGTTTGCATTGATTCAACCAACGGCCTTCAAATGTGTATGCGAGAACGGTGATACGCGGTGCAACAAGAATATCCGCTATTTGTTTCAGCGAATGCCAGCCTGGCCATGAGACACAAATCAGGCGGTCGAAATGACCATCTTCCGGCAGGGTGCGAGGAGAATATGCCTCCAAATGAATATTTCGCTGCCGCAACCATAGCTTTAATTCGCCTATCTGGTTTTCGTTGCGGGCGAGCAAAGCGCATTTTAGTCCGGCCATTTGAGTCTCTCTGACCGTGCGATAAAGCGCCGCTCCTTTGCTGATTCCAAGTTTTGCTTCTGGCAAAAGGGCATTTTCAATGCCGCTGGCGATGTCGGCGAGAATGCCCGAAGGTTCTGGGTTAAGCCAAAAATTGCCTCTTAATTCGCCGCGTAAATTACTGATCTGCGCCACAAATTTCTTCTGCTCATCTGCGGTGGGTAGATGAATCGCAGCAGCAGCGTCGTTTATCATGCGCCATGCTTGGGAGGTTAGTTTTGTCAATGGAGCGTTTTCATCGTCAGTCAGATGACCACGTAATTCTTCAAGACGGATGCAGACTTTTTCCAGTTCCGGATTATCACATGATACAGATTCGACGTTCAGACGCTCGTGGTTGTTTGCCCATCGAGCAATTTTATTCACGATGCCAGATGAACCGTTTGCGGCGACAAATTCTGCACCCGCATTTATTTCAGCGGCAGACAGCCACCAGAAACGGCACGGAATGGGCGCTTGCCCCAAGGTTTCTATCATTTCCACCTCGTCTTGACTGGCAAACAAAATCAGTCGCTGGCTTTCCGCCATGTCATCGTAAGTTTGACGATGCTTCAGTCGGGAAAGTCCGTTCACAACCACGAGCTTTGATTTTACTGCCGCATCAATGCAGTAGTTGGCCAACAATTCTGCGGAACTTGTAATTGCAACAAGTGGTTCTCCGGCAGGATTTCGCTCGTCCCATTTTTTGAGCCACGATTGCTTTGATGAAAACGGCTGCGACAGCTCGCCGAATGGCAACAAATCTTTGAGCGAAGGTATTTCTGGCATCAGTGCCGCCCTTTGAAATGAGACGGTTTCAGCAAAAATTGCGAAGCCGCTTTGAGAATCCAACAGCGCGACTTCATTTTGGATCAGGCTAAGATTTCCAAAAGTTGAAGTTTCCAACAAAACATCAAGTGGAGCTGGTGGCGGCGATGGAATTGGCGAGTTGAGTCGGCCAATCGGCGTTTTCCGGGTCGTCTTTTCAAGTCGCGGGATGATTTCAGTGGCTCGAAATTGCCACCGGCCAGTTCCATCCACCGTTTTGAGCCAGATGAAGTCAGATGAATCTTCGGCGAAGCCGTCGTAGCGAAAAACTTGTTTGCCTGGGTGGACTCGAACATTGTCACCCTTGTTAAAATTTATTTTCCCGTAGGTGTGGGTGAGTTGCTTTTGCTTTTTTATGAAACAGTGCAAGGCATGGAGCACGGTGGTTAATCGTGCCACATCGCCGCGACGCGGTAGAACAAAACAGACCGGCTTGTCAGGTGGCGCATCCATGACCGCCAGCAAAAATCCAAGGAACGGCGGCAGCGCCTCCGGGTGGGAATTATTCTCGGTCTGCGCTATGGTTAAACGGGTGAGGAGGGGAAACCTTTCGCATAGCTGTTTGATTATTTCCTCCATCTCCGTGTCCCATTGGATTGGTCAATTTGAGGCCGCTGTCGCCTTTCCATGTTCACGACTGATGCGGTCGCGCTCTTCACGAACTTCATCCGCCAAATCTGGACAACGGTGAACCATTCCAGCAACAACTGCTTCACTGCAATAAAATTCCTCATCCTTGAGTTCTTCGGCCTCAAATCGTCGCCATGCTTCTTTTGCAACTGGCGCGAGAGCGACGGGCCATCCGCTTTCCACATAATAAGGCTCGATCAGGCGAGGTTCGATTTTTCGCGTCTCGGCATGATTGGTTATTTCGCTAGATGTCTCAGTCCCATGATCCAGCGCACCGTCCGGGTGAAGTCCCGGATACAGAAATCCAACTGAAAACCATCCGCACTTAAATTCGTCCGCAGAAATTTTACGCAGGGATTTTTCGTCCGCTGCATGAACGAGGTGCAGCAGCCATTCGAGGGCTTGCTTATCGTTTTTCGGCAGCGGCTCAATGAGGAATTTGATTCGATCTGTTTTTTTCATGGTCTTCTCCAAATAATTTTTTACCGCAAGACCGATTGCTTCGCTGACCAACGGCGGGACGGCGTTGCCAATGACACGGAATTGATGAGTGCGCGCGATGGGGAAACTAAACCAGTCCGGGAAGCTCTGAATTCGTGCGGCTTCGCGCGGCGTAAGCGAGCGGTTCTGCGTCGGATGAATAAACATCAGGCCGTCTTTGCTCAAATGCGCCACGATGGTTGAGCAGGGTTCATTGCGATGTTGTCTCGTGTAGCGATCTTGAAAAGTTTCCTTGTCGTAGGGAAACTCGAACTTGATGCCGCGCTCCATTGCCTCCTTGGAATTCTCACCCTCTTTCAGCAAAGCAAAATCTCTCAAGTCTCGCTCACTATGTGGGCGGGCGCGGTGGGCAACCAGTTTGTTGGCGCGTTGCACTTCGAGAACATCGTAAAGATAGCGACGACCAAACCGCTCCACATGGGCTTTGCGGCGTTCCATGTCGTAATCGGAGACCTCCTCGCCTTCACCGGCCTTAATAGGAGGCAGGTCGCCAATGGCCTCCCAGAGGGATGGCAGGTCGCAGGCGCGCGGCGCGGGTTTGATTTCGGGCCGAAAATAATCCGGCAGGTCGTGGCGCGTTCCGATGAAAAGCTGACGACGGCGTTTTTGTGGCAGGCCGAGTTCGACACAATCCTCCACTTGGGCGTGAACACGATAGCCAATGGCGCGAGCTTCTTTCTGCACCCGTGTGAAATATTCACCACCAGATGCCGAGCGGATGCCCAGGACATTTTCCATTACGAACACCTTGGGTTGGAAAAATTCAACATACCGCAGAAATTCCTGATAAAGATACCGTCGGGGGTCTTCCTTCAGCCGCACACCGTGATTTGCACCGTCACGCTGGCGCGCTGTGCTGAAACCCTGACATGGCGGGCCTCCCACAATCGTATCAACCTGACTTGCACCGATCAGTTTTGCCAGACTTGCGGGAGTAAATTTGGTCAGGTCTTTTTCCAAGACCTGCGGCACAGCGGGGAAATTATTTTTGAAGACCTCAACAGCCTCGTGGTTGAAGTCAATCGCCGCCAAGCACTTAAACCCGGCGCGTTCCATTCCAAGGCTGAAACCGCCACAGCCACAAAAAAGGTCAATGCAGGTCCAACGGTTCATTGGTGTCAGCCTAACAAAGCCATTTGGCTTTTCCAGGCACAATTTTAATTTTTTGTCAATGCTCCCGATCGACCAAAATATCGCGCCATTGAAGTTTGCGTATTCGGTATGTGGAAATTTCCAGGGCGTGCGCTGCCTGTGGCCAGACTGTGGATGGGTTGAATCCAACACCCATCCTTGGACATGGATTTGCCGTGGCGAAATTATGGTCACGGACTGGACGCGGATTGATTGTGAAACTGGAATGTGCGTGACCACGGAAAAATCACGGACAATGCGTGACCGTGGAAAGAACGTGGAAAGTTTCTGGCTGCTGCACGGACGCGGCTATCATGTGGACTTTCCCGGACGCTGCCGGGAAATTGCCCGGCTGTTGCGCGGATGATTCGGCGGACACTGCGCCGGACGCTACGCCAGATGCTGCGTGGACTGCGGCAGCAATTGCGAACTCATTTGCGAACCATCGCGCCAACTTTGGTGCGAACTTTGGCGCGAACATTCATCGGAGCTTGGTGAGACGCTTCCCGCCAACTGCTCGGACACGTCTCGGCAGTTGCCCGGCAATTGCCCGGAAGTTGCGCGGATACTGCGCCGGATGCCACGCCGGATGCAGCGCGGACATTGCGCGGCCACGGACTGACTGCGGACTGGTCATGGACTGGACGCGGCTGCGGACAGCGTGCCGGACATTCGCCGCATCGGCTCGGACGTTGCCCGTCTGTTGCCCGGACGCTAACCGGATACTACCCGGCTGATGCTCGGACAAGTTGCCGGATGCTGCGCGGATGCTTCGGCGGACACTACGGCGGATGTTGCGCCGGACGCCACGCCGGATGCTACGCGGACATTGCGCGGCCGTTGCTCGGCTTGCGGCCTTATTTTTTAATAAGGGGATGGTGTCTAAGTGCGACGTGAAGTTGTTCGAGTAATTGTTCGAGATGAAAAGTGACATTGAGAGAACGTGCGATTCCGTTCGCACTAGCCTATCGGCATCGGCGCGACTGGTAACGGTCGGGTCGAAAGCTGC
>Ga0181520_10011438_pt1 | contig 11653 bp, 8 predicted proteins | sample PEATcosm2014_Bin_29_FD_132451 | JGI IMG/M metagenome (GOLD analysis project Ga0181520, IMG submission 132451) | Peatland microbial communities from MTU Mesocosm Facility, Houghton, MI, USA - PEATcosm2014_Bin02_30_metaG | ecosystem: Environmental > Terrestrial > Soil > Wetlands > Peat | place...
ATGTATTATTTAATCAAAAACAAAGACATTTTACCACTAAGACACTAAGATCACAAAGAAACACTAAGAAGAATTACTTATTAGACAACCTCATACAATTGGATGAATAATTTCTTGCGCGGATAAGAATCTTCATCTGCCATAAAATACTAAATTATTAAATGCTCTTTTTTTTAAGACTTTCTTTTATATGCTTAAATGGGGATACTGTTTTCGGGTAGGCTGATCCATATTTATGTTTATTGAATATGGTAGTTTTTAATAAATATATGTGGGTTAGGATGCGAAGCTGTGTCTAAAACATACGAATTTTAACGAATTAAGGCGAATGAACACGAATTAACCGTAGGGACAGGTAGCGACCTGTCCTTACACGTAGTATATCGTGATTATTGGGAGAAACAGCCTGCCTATCTCGCCGAGGCGATGGTCCTGATTCCTTATCAAGAGGGCAGGCAGTTTGTGTTCCACGTCTACGTAAAAACACTTAGAAGGTTCTACGTAAAAACACGTAGAAAAATCTACGTGTTTTTACTGATTTATTTAAATAAAAAAGTGTTTAAGTTATAAAACTGAATTTATTAGTTTGGGGAACAATTAGGTAACTAAGTAGTGAATATGTCTGCAACATCTTGTTTTATAATAAGAATTCACAAAATACGAATTAACACGAATTCGCACGAATGAAGACACGTATTAGGCGATTTATCTGTGTTAATCCTGAAAATCCTGTAATCCTGAGAATCCTGGTTCAGACAATATGAACCTCACTAAGTAAATGTAAAGCTTCTTTACGCGTGTAAAGAATCTTTAAGCTAAATAAATAGAAATTTTTATGAATAACCAGAAAATGTAGTGTTTTTGGCGACTTATGATGTTGGTACTATTATTGAGTTTGTAATTGCGGGTCATATCTAATAATTATTCAGCGAAACGGTGAATTTTATTAAAAACAAATCATTTTCAGGGTTATTTATCTTCAAAATTCAAGACCAGGAATTTTGTCTGAATTTGAAAGAAATAATTAATGTATTAAAACTTCCTGAATGTATAATCCGTACAGACGGATCCGGTTCGGAACTGGAATATGCCGGTGAGAAGTATAAAATGATTTCATTTGATAAAATCTACAAGCTTTCACATAAAAATAGTCCTAAGGCAAGAGTAGTACTGGTTAAAATTAAGAAGAATCTTCTGGGTTTTCATGCTGATGAAATAATAGAAATTATGGCAATAAATGAAAATTCGCCGAAATTATCACGTTTTGATCATAATAAAAACCCTTACATAAAGCTGGTTATTAAATACGGGGAAAGGGAAATGATAGTGCCGTACCTGGAACAAGTCCTTTCCTTCGTTGAATAATTATTAAGGCATTGAATTTATTTTAGAATTTTTAGAACTTGAAAATATATAGATGTGACTTACGTGGCGAAGCTGTGCCTAAGACATACGAATTTTCACGAATGAGGACGAATTCACGCGAATTAGGACATGGATGGGATGAATTATTTTATTGATAGAATTTTTCAAGCAGGCTGTCTCTACAAAAGTAAAGATATGTGTGGCATGGTTATAGTGATATTATAGAAAAAAATGAAAATTATTATTCTTTTGATAATCCGTTTTTCAAACAATACATATTACGCCTTTCGGCATAACGCTCCCAGGCGTAATCAAATGATATTCGTGAAAATTAGTCCTCATTCGCGTAAATTCGTATTAATCTAATTTGTAAATTAGTACTATAAATAAATAAAAAATTGCAACGATAATAAATAATGTGATTTGCGGGATGTTATATTCACGGGAAAAACATTAAATAGTGTCCGTTAATCCAGACTCAAAAGGAAAAGAATGAAACTAACAAAATATTTTTTAATAATTATATGTTTTTTTGCCTTACTCGGCGCAAAAACACTTGCCCAAAATAACGGGATGCAGTTGGGTGGTGATATTAATTCACTTCGTCAGAATTCACAGGGAGGGTTTTATGATTATTCGGACCCGCAAGCAGTAAATATTAAAGTTGCCGTTTGGGGCTGGGTAAAATTTCCCGGTAAATATATAATTCCTACTTACAGCACCGTAAATGATTTACTTTCATATGCAGGCGGGCCTACTGATGCAGCACGTCTTGAAAATTTAAGATTAATGAGGATGAATGCAGATTCCTCTCAGACTATAATTAATATAAAATATTCCGATTTAATGATGGATCTGGAATCTAGAAGTTTAGGGAAATCGCCGGCCTTACAGCCGAATGATGTTCTGCTCGCAATAGGCGAGCCGCGGAATTACTTCCGGGATTATTTTTCTATGGCATTATCCGTAGTTTCTGTAATTGTTTCAGTGGCTACACTTATTGTCGTTTATACAAGGAACTAAAGGAAAAATATGGAAAACAATAATATTGCTTTGCTGGATGTGAGAACTAATTCAATCAAAGACTATATAAAGATTATAAGAAATAATCTTTTCCCTATAATTTTAATAATTTCGGTATGCCTTATTGTATCTGTCATTTATGCTATTATGGCAATTAACATATATAGCTCTATGACAACATTAAAGATAGCAAAACCACAGGGAAATGTTCTCGAATCCCCATTAATGACGGCTACAGGATTAGAAGGATTTACAGACGACAGGTTTATCTCAACAGAGATGGAGATAATGAAAAGTTATGCAATACGCTCAAATGTTGCTGAAGCAGTTATAGATACTTTTTATGCCAAAAAAGACCCAGGTAAATTTTATTTAATTTTTGACCGTAAATTTTTTTATAAAGGTAATAATAATAAACTGCTGGATGAAGATGCCCTTGCAGAATTATTAAACGAAAAATCTTCAATTGTTACAATCGACCAAAAGAAGGGAATTGATCTTATTGATATAACAGTTAATTCTCCTTCTGCATACGAAGCATCGTTAATAGCTAACTGTTATGCTAATGAGTATCTAAAAGAAAATTTGTCTATAAACAGGGATCAGTTAACCACTGTAAAAGATTTTCTTAAAGAACAGACGCTGGAAAAACAAAAAGACCTGAGAGAATCAGAGGATTCTCTTAGCAGGTACCAGGCAGAAAAAGGGATTATATCCCTTGATGCGCAGTCACAGGTTTTAATTACCCAGATGGCAAGTATGGAAGCTCAACGGGATGCATTAAAGATAGATATGATGGCTAATAATAAAGCCTTGAGCCAGCTAAAAGAAAAGCTGAAACAGCAGGATCCCAAGATTGCCGAATATCTTGAAAGCCAGACAACACAGTCATATTCACAAGCATTAATGGATGAACTCTCAAAAATCGAAGTGAATAAAGATGTGGCTATAGCAAATCAAAACGGCAGAGGTGATAATTCACTTTTACTTAAAGATTATGATTCAAAAATTAATGAACTTAAAGGAAAATTAAGCTCCAAGCTTGGCCAGATTAAAAGCGGTATTTTTTCAAGCAGCCCGGATATTGTAAAAGACCTCACCGAAAAGATAATTGACGCAGAGATAAAAACAGACACGGCTACTGTTGCGCTTAACGGATTAAATAATATCGTTGATAAATATGAAAAGCAGTTTAATAAACTTCCCCAAACGTCTATAGACTACGCCCGACTTGAAAGAAAAAGGGAAGCAGATGAAAAATTATTTTCATTACTGGAAGAAAAACAGCAGGAAGCCCAAATTAATGAACTCTCCCATCCTGGTAATGTAATTATTATCGATCAGGGCTGTGTTCCTATAGCACCGGCAAAACCTAACCGTCAAATAATTATTCTTCTTTGTCTTTTATTAGGTGCAGGCATGTCTTTTGTGTTTGTATTCATCAAAAACTATTTTAACAATACAATTAAAACCCCTGAAGATGTGCAGGGCAGGAATATAAATGTTCTTGCCTGGATACCTTTCATAGAAGGCATGGGAGTTAACGGGCTTAAAGACCATGAATTTATAGTAGCTAAAAAACCCGATTCAATTCCGAGCGAGGCTTTTAAAGCTCTCCGAACAAGGGTTCAATATTCAAAAGTAGGGCAGGAACCTCTTAAGACAATACTTGTTACTTCATCCACTCCCGGTGAAGGCAAAACATTAATTTCGGTTAACCTTGCCGGAACTTTTGCCCAGCTCGGCAAAAAAACCCTTATTATTGATACAGACCTTAGGAAACCAAGAGTACATTCATTATTTAACGTTTCAAAACACCCTGGTGTTGTTGATTATCTTTTTAATGAAGTAAAATTTGAAGATATAATACGTCCAACGGATTTAAACAATTTAAGTCTTATAACATCCGGCACAATACCGCCCAATCCTTCCGAGACTCTTGCTTCAAAAAATATGAAGGATTTTTTGGAATTATTAAAGAAGAATTTTGAAATTATTATTTTTGATTCCGCACCTGTAATTGCGGTAACGGATTCGGAAATTCTTTCCTCTTTGGTTGATGCTACGCTACTGGTTGTTTCCGCCGATATGACTGAATTTGAAGTCATGGAAAAATCAGTAGAAATGCTTAAACGCAGCAGTTCATCCTTTGCCGGAACAGTATTAAATAATTTCAGTTACAAAGCCGGTTACGGTTCGTATTACAAATACTATTATTATTATTCCGGTTCGGAAGGCACCAACGGCACCAAAAAGCCGCACAAAAAGCATGATATTTCAAAGAAATAACTCCTTCATGATTATTCCCCTCTAGGGAGGGGTGTAGGGTGGATTGAAGCGATTATATTTATATAACTTCATTCAAAAAGGTTCTTTCTTATTCGTGAAAATTCGTCCTAATTCGTGTTAATCCAGATTAAATAAATTATGTTCAATAGAGACACATTAAAAAAAATAAAACTAATTGTCGCCGATCTTGACGGCACTCTTTTAACAAGTGATGCCAGACTTAGCGAAAGAACTAAATCCTTAATTGAGAAATTAAAAGCAAAGGGAGTACTTTTTACATTTGCTTCAGGCAGGCTTCATTCAGCGCTCAGCTCCTATGCGGAAGAACTTAATTTAAAAGTTCCCATTATCTCACTCGATGGATGCCTTATAAAAAAGAATGGTGACGAAACCCCGCTGTACAAATCATTCGTCCCGCAAAGATATGTGAAACGCGCGCTTGATTATGCCGACAGGCACTTATTAAATATTGCCTTATGCAACACAGATTCTATCTATTATACCGAGCGGAACTCAGTGATTCCGGACCTGATGGAAAAATTCGGAGCAAAATATGTGGAAGTCCCGGAATATAACGGCTTAACAAAGCAGACACTGGAAATAACTATAGCAAGCGATTACAAGGATAACGTAAAACATGTTCGGGATAAAATGAGTTTTCCGCATACATTCGGGCTGAACATTTCATATTTTAAATCCCACACATATAACGGCATATATTACCTTGAAATAAGAAAAAATAGTTCAAACAAAGGCAAAGCACTAAATTTATTGTTAAACAATCTTGGCATCAGGCAGTCTGAAACAGCAGTGATAGGCGACTGGTACAACGACATCAGCCTTTTCCTGCCTAAAACATTGAAGGTTACATTAAACAACAGCCTGCCCGAACTGAAACTTCTGGCAGATATAGAAATACCAAAAGACAACAACAACGAAGGCGCCGCAGAGTTTTTAGAAATGGTACTAAAAGCTAAAAAATAATTTGTACCGCGATTCGCTGAATCGCCTTTTCGAAATGATTTATATTGCGATTCACCAATTCGCGTTATATCATGTTAAAAAATAGTACAGGGAAATTGTCTGGTTTCTAATTTCGTTCAAATCACACAAATGATAATGATTATTAAAATTTATATAATTTAAAATTTTTATTCTTACCCGGTCTCCGTTTTTTTTATTTGTATTATTCTATTTTCATCCAAACCGTGTCTTTAATTCGTGGAAATTCGTAATAAATTTGAGGGAATTCGTATCCATGCAAACTAAAAACATTTTCATTAGAAACCCCATATTTCAGACCTGCCCGTCATGCGGGAGCGATGCGTTACGCATGTCGCACCCAAGGACCTGGAAGGAAAGATTAATTGATAATTTTACCTTCTATAAGATTTACAGGTGCAGGCAGTGCGGCTGGCGGGATTATTTGTCAACATTTAATCCTTCAGCTTTATCAATAAAGGTTATACTATTATATACTGGTTTTGCTATTCTTTTATCATTAATTGTTTTTTCTATTTTATCAAAACTAGTTCATTGATTTATTACGAATATTACAACCATCACAATTATTGGATTTATAAAGTACGAATTTGTATTATGTATTTAAACTAAAAATTCCAATAAAATATTTTGATTAACCCCTATGGTGTAAATATGGAATTAAAAGTAAAAATTGAAAATAACACAGCCCTAATTGGAATTATCGGTTTAGGTTATGTAGGCCTTCCTTTAGCACTCGAATTCTCTAATAAAGGATTCCCAGTTATTGGTTTTGATATCGATGATAAAAAAATCGCAGTTCTGAATTCTGGTAAAAGTTATATAAAACATATAAAATCCGAAAGAATAAAAAATGCTATAGAAAAAGAAAAATTTTCTACTACAAGCGATTTTTCAAGACTATCTGAAGCAGATGCAATTTTAGTTTGTGTGCCGACTCCACTTAATGCGCACCGCGAACCTGATATGAAGTTCATAGAAAGTTCAGCAAATATGATTTCTAAACATTTTCGTAAGGGACAGTTAATTGTTCTTGAATCGTCGACTTATCCTGGAACAACAGATGAAATTTTACTGCCGCTTTTGGAAAATCCGCTATCTCAAAACGGTAATAAAGTAAATTGGGTAGCAGGCAAAGATTTTTATCTGGCATATTCACCTGAAAGAGAAGATCCTAATAATCGTGATTTTAATACTTCTACGATACCCAAAGTAGTTGGAGGAGTAACACCAGCTTGCCTTGAAATTACGTGTACATTATACAATCAGATAGTAGTTAAAACTGTGCCTGTAAGTTCTACACGTACAGCCGAAACAACGAAGCTTCTTGAGAATATATACCGTTGTGTAAATATCGCCCTGGTCAATGAGCTAAAAATTATTCTTGATAAAATGGGAATTGATGTTTGGGAAGTAATTGAGGCTGCAAAAACAAAACCTTTTGGATTTCAAGCTTTTTATCCTGGACCGGGTCTTGGTGGCCATTGCATTCCAATAGATCCATTTTATTTTACCTGGAAGTCTAAAGAATTTGATATGTCTACCAAGTTCATCGAACTTGCAGGGGAAATAAATACACATATGCCTTATTATATAATTGAAATATCAATAAAGGCACTAAATGTTAATAAAAAATCAATGAATGGAGCAAAAATACTTATTCTTGGTGCATCGTACAAGAAAGATATTGATGATACACGAGAGTCACCTTCACTTAAACTTATCGAACTTTGTCTCGAGCGAGGGGCAATAGTCGATTATAACGATCCTTACATACCCATATTACCAAAAACTCGTCAATATAAATTTAATCTATCTTCTGTTGATTTAACAAAAGAAAACCTAAGTAAATATGATCTGATAATATTAAGTACAAATCATACAGTATACGATTATAAATTTATATATGATAATTCAAATCTAATATTAGATACTAGAAATGCATTCAACAATTTTAATTCAAGCGATAAATTGTTTAAAGCCTAACATTTATAATTTTCTCATCCGAACATCTAAATTAAGTTGGTAACGAGAGTATTTAACGTATCTAAAATTTTCTATAAATATTGAATATATTTTTAAGATTAATAATTAAAGTCATATGAAAGTAATAATATTAGCAGGGGGACTTGGAACCCGACTTAGCGAAGAAACTACTATTAAACCAAAGCCGATGGTTGAAATCGGCGGTATGCCGATTTTATGGCATATAATGAAAATTTATTCTTATTATGGTTTCCATGAGTTTATTATTTGCCTTGGATATAAAGGATATTATATTAAAGAATTTTTTATTAATTACTTTCTTCATAAATCTGATGTTACCATAGATTTAACAAGTAATAAACTTGAAATCCATAATAATAATTGTGAACCCTGGAAAGTATCTTTAATAGACACTGGATCCGAAACAATGACAGGTGGAAGAGTTCTTAGAGTTAAAGATTATACTAAAAACGAACCATTTCTGATGACATATGGTGACGGTGTAGCGGATATTAATATTAATAAACTAATTGAGTTCCATAAATCTAAAAAATCTATTGCAACTTTGTCTGCGGTTATGCCTACAGGAAGATTTGGTGCATTAAATATAAACCATGAAAATAAAGTAGAAGAATTTACTGAAAAACCTAAAGGAGATGGTTCCTGGATTAATGCTGGTTTTTTTGTGTTAGAACCTGAGATTTTTAATTACATCGAAAATGATGCAAGTGTTTTTGAGAAAAAACCGTTAGAAACTCTTGCAGCCGAAAATCAATTAAATGCTTACCATCATAATGGATTTTGGATGCCCATGGATAAACTTTCAGATAAAATGGAGCTTGAAAAGTTGTGGTCTAATAGTAAAGCTCCTTGGAAGGTTTGGGAATAAATTCTTAACTATACTAATCTAATAATGAATTCCATTAAGTAGTAAATGAAATTATTTAATAACATATTTGAAAATAAAAAGGTATTAATAACAGGTGATACTGGTTTCAAAGGTTCTTGGCTTGCCATCTGGCTTAAAGAACTAGGCGCTGAAGTATTTAGCTATGCACTTCCCCCTCAGCGGGAGGAAGATAATTTTGTTAAATGTAATCTAAATAATATCATTTGCCATCAGGACGGGGATATCAGGGATCGTGTTAAACTTAATGATTATTTTGTAAAGGTTCAGCCAGAGATTGCTTTTCACTTAGCTGCACAGCCACTGGTATTAGAATCATATAAAAATCCTCATTATACTTTTGAAACAAATATTATGGGAACGGTTAATTTCTTTGAAGCCATCCGGAATACTAAAAGTATAAAAGCGGCAGTAAATATAACAAGTGATAAATGCTATCAAAATAATGAATGGATCTGGGGCTACCGTGAAAATGATCCTATGGGCGGCAAAGACCCGTACAGCGCTTCAAAAGGCTGCTCTGAATTAGTTACCAATGCATATTTAAGTTCATTCTTTACTAATCATACTCATTGTTCTATTGCCACCGCGAGAGCTGGAAATGTAATCGGCGGGGGTGATTGGGCGGAAAACAGGATTGTGCCGGATTTTTTCAGGGCTTTAAAAAAAGGACAATCTTTAGTTATCAGGAATCCTAAAGCGACAAGGCCATGGCAGCATGTACTTGAACCATTAAGCGGTTATCTTAGTTTAGCCGCAAAATTATATAAGGATGGAAATAAATACAGCGGGGGCTGGAATTTCGGACCGCTTGACCAGGCAAATCATTCCGTATCTACCTTAGTAAATGAAATTATCCGATACCTTGGAAACGGGCAGGCTATCTTTGAAGAAAAAATCGAAAAGCTGCACGAAGCTAATCTATTAAAGTTGGATATTTCGAAGGCAGTGCAAAAATTAAACTGGAAACCGGTTTTAGATTTTAAAGAGACTGTTGAATTCACTGTAAACGGTTATGTTGATGAGGATAAAAGCGATACTTATGATAAGAGAAAAAATCAAATAGAATCATATATTGAATTAGCAAATCAAAGAAAGATTGGATGGTCTCTTTAAATACTTTGAGTGACTTAGTGAAAACTTAGTGAAGCAGTTTTTATCTCACAAATTACCGCAATGTAAAGCACAAAGTTCCACAATGAATCAAATTTTAGGACAATACATGACTCATACCGAAATAAAAGAACAAATATTAAAACTTACCAAAGACTATTACGCTGCAAAATTTAAAGATACCAAATTTATCTCCGCAAAATCAAGAGTTAATTATGCAGGGAGAGTGTTTGATGAAAAAGAGCTTATTGCCTTAGTCGATTCTTCCCTTGATTTCTGGCTTACCGAAGGCCGGTTCTCAGAGTCTTTCTCTGAAAAAATCTCGGAATTTTTAGACGTTAAAAATGTTATACTAGTAAATTCAGGTTCTTCAGCAAATCTTGTTGCCTTCTCAGCCTTAACTTCCCCCAAGCTTGGTGAAAGAAGATTAAAGCCGGGAAATGAAGTAATTTCAGTTTCTGCCGGTTTCCCTGCGACCGTTACCCCAATAATTCAGAACAATTGTATCCCGGTATTTGTGGACGTTGATATACCCACGTATAACGTCGATATCGAGATGATGAAAAAAGCTGTAAGCGAAAAAACTAAGTGTATATTTTTAGCTCACACACTTGGTAATCCGTTTAACATTAATGCTGTGCAGAGACTGGCAAAAGAACATAACCTATGGGTAATTGAAGACAACTGCGATGCATTCGGCAGTAAATATAATGGAAAATTCACGGGCACATTCGGGCATATTTCTACAATAAGCTTTTACCCAGCGCATCACATTACAACAGGAGAAGGCGGGGCTGTTGTTACAAATGACGAGCAGTTGGGTAAAATAATTAAATCCTTTAGAGATTGGGGGCGTGACTGTTACTGTGCCGGGGGCGAAAACAACACTTGCGGAAAAAGATTCTCGCAGCAATTTGGAACGCTGCCTTACGGATATGACCACAAGTATGTGTATTCGGAGATCGGGTATAACCTTAAAATGACGGATATGCAGGCTGCGATTGGTTCCGTACAAATTGATAAGCTGCCTGAATTTTGCTCAAAGCGTAAAGAAAATTTTAAAAGGTACAACCGGATATTTGAGAAATATTCCAATTACTTAATTCTTCCTGAAGCTACGGAAAAATCTGATCCGGCATGGTTTAGTTACATAGTGACTGTAAAAGAAAGTGCATCATTTAAAAGAGATACACTAACAAAATATTTAAATGACAATTTAATCGAAACAAGAAATCTGTTTGGTGGTAATTTAACAAGGCAGCCTGCATTTATAGATAAAAATTTCAGAATAGCAGAACACCTTAATAATTCTGATCTAATAATGAATAACACATTTTTCCTTGGTACATTTCCCGGAAACACACCCGAAAAACTTGATTACATAGAAAATATAGTTGACTCATTTTTCAAATCTTAACGCTATGGTTCTTTGTGATGCCCAGTGTAAATATTTCTTGTTCTCTATGTAAATGAAATTCGTGTAATTCGTCCTAATTCGTATTAATGGCTATAATAAAAAAATATAAATCAAAAGTAGTGCAAATTAATAATCCCTTACCGGATATTTACACCATTACCTTTTCTTCAGAAAAAAAGTTCCTGTTCAATCCCGGCCAGTTTTTGCACTTAGCTTTAGATGAATATGACGGTATTGGTCAATGGCCGGAATCAAGATGTTTCTCCATGCAGAACAGTCCTGATGAAGAATTCATTAAGATTACCTTTGCAACCAAGGGTAACTACACAAAAAGAATGTCAAAAGAACTTCACGAAGGGAAGGAAGTCTGGCTTAAACTTCCTTATGGTGATATATTTGACAGAGGCCATTCTGAGGATAATTGTCTATTTATTGCCGGCGGGACGGGAGTAACTCCTTTTCTTTCGCTTTTTACAGACCATTCTTTCTCAGGTTATCAATCGCCAAGGCTTTACCTAGGAGTAAGAGATTGTAATTATAACATATTCAAT
>Ga0181520_10011439_pt1 | contig 11650 bp, 10 predicted proteins | sample PEATcosm2014_Bin_29_FD_132451 | JGI IMG/M metagenome (GOLD analysis project Ga0181520, IMG submission 132451) | Peatland microbial communities from MTU Mesocosm Facility, Houghton, MI, USA - PEATcosm2014_Bin02_30_metaG | ecosystem: Environmental > Terrestrial > Soil > Wetlands > Peat | place...
CTTTTCGGCCGACGCCCTTGTTCCGGCTTTGTACCTTGTGACGACCAGCGCGGCGTTTCTCCACATAGGCGCGCTGGCGGCTCTTGGTCGAACTCCGCCCCGTTCCAAGCGACCTGAGAGAAGCCAGCCGAACGCTCAGCTTGCGGCCCGATTGACTGGTTTGGCGCTGTTGGGCATATCCGTTATCCCAACGGTGATACTGTTGCGGCAGTCTGTTTCTTTGGTGATGGATACCGGCTACATGGGGCTTTACCGCGCGGCGGCTCCCCTGGCCCTGACGCGCGTTCTTTCCGGGTTTCTGATCCCCGGCGCCATCTTCCTTCTAATGGGTTCGCGGGGCATGCCTAAGATCCAAGCGGTCTGCTTCGCGGTTGTGAGTTTTTATGCCTTTATATATCTGTTCTTGGGCGCTCGGGCCGCCGCTACAACGGGTTGCGTGGCGGTGGGGTGGGCCTTTGATCGAAGCGTACGGCATATCCCGCGAAAACTGATCCTTGTTTTCGGGCTCGTCGCGTTGGTGCTGTTCGGGTTGGTCCAGCAGACCCGCCGGATCGCTGGGCGAGATCGGCTCTCCCTCGCAAGCGAGTACGAAGCCATGACCACTTTGAAGAACCCATTGTCCACGCCAGTTGCGGAAATGGGGGGTTCGCTCCTTGCCGTGACACACACCATTCGCCTCGTGCCCGACGTCCGGGGCTTCGATTTGGGGGCGAGCTATTGGTATGCGCTCTTGACGATCGTTCCCAACCTGGGTTGGGACGTCCATCCTAGCGTCACACACGGCCTGTTAGCCGACTGGCTGGTCAAGACCGTCGACCCGGTAATCGCCGCCACCGGCGGTGGTCTGGGCTATTCGTTCATTGCCGAGGCTTATCTCAATTTCGGGTGGTTCGGGGCGCCAGTTTCGCTCGCCATCTTCGGATATTTTCTATGCCGCGTGTTTCTGCTGGCGGACAGCGCCGATTTGGCAAAACAGGCGCTGATTGCGTGCTTCCTGGCGTCTATTCTCGTGTTTCCGCGCGGCGAGGCGGCCATCTCGGTACGTGGGCTCATTTGGTATGCCGTGATACCGTACCTGCTCATGAGGGTCCTCGTCAAGCGCGGCCGGCGGCTCACCGCTGTTCTTGCCGCTGGCGGACGGCGCGAGGATGCCACGTGAGAGTAGTAATCTGCCTTGAAGAGCGCTATTGCCGCACTCCTGACGGCTCCGTATGGACGAAAGGTCCCCATTCTTATGGGTTCTGGAAGCGCTATCTGGCGGTCTTTGACCAAGTCCGCGTAGTTGCTAGGGTTCTTGACGTACCGGAATTGACCGGACGACTCACGCGCGTGGATGGCCCGGACGTAGAATGCTTTCCTGTCCCGTACTATGTCGGTCCCGCGCAGTTCCTGAGGCGCGCCTGGGCGGTACGGAGGGCGGTTCGCCGTTCCTTATGCCCCACCGACGCGGTCATTATGCGCGTAAGCTCCCTACTCGCGATGATCCTGGAACCGGAGCTTTACGCCACGGGACGTCCTTATGGGCTCGAAGTCATCGGCGATCCCTACGACGTATTTGCGCCGGGCGTGGTGGAGCATCCGCTGCGCCCTTTCTTCCGTTGGTGGTTTGCACGCTCCCTCCGCAGGCAATGTGCCCGCGCCGCAGGCACCTCATACGTTACCCGCCGAATACTACAGGAGCGGTATCCAGCCCGCAGTCCGCTGCCGGGGACCTCGGACGTTGAATTGGACGATGGGGCGTTTGTGAGACACCGCCAGACGTTGATAGAGTCGTATTCGAGTGTGGAACTGACCCCTCCCGATATTCTGGCCGCCGCGCGAAGCGCTGTTAGCACCTACCGGTGGGGAGCCTTGAGGGTTGTGACCGTTGGTTCGCTGGAGCAGCCCTACAAAGGGGTAGATGTGCTGCTCCGGGCCGTCGCACAGTGCTGTTCCGCCGGATTGCTAGTGAGGCTGACGGTAGTTGGGGACGGCCGTTATCGCGCATCCCTGGAACGGCTGGCGACTGCTCTTGGAGTCAGTAACTCGGTGAGTTGGACTGGCCAGCTAGGTTCCATGCAGGAGGTGAGATCCGTTCTTGACAACGCGCATCTATTTGTCCTCGCGTCCCGGACGGAAGGCTTGCCCCGTGCGGTATTAGAGGCGATGGCACGCGCCCTGCCGTGCATCGGGACTCGGATTGGGGGCATCCCTGAGTTGCTTGACGACGATGATCTCGTAGATCCTAACGATGTTAACGGGCTAGCTTTCAAGATCCGCCAGGTTGCCTTCGATCCTGCCCGGATGTCGGAAATGTCCAGGAGAAACCTAGCGACATCGAGGGGTTACAGGGCCGAGATTCTGAGCGCTCGGCGTGAACGTTTTTTCAAGCACATTCGCGCCGTCACCGAGGCATGGATAAAGCGGGCGTCTAAACAGTCGCTTCGAAGCGAACCCCGATGAGGCTGCGCTCAGAGCCATGTGAGACGAACCCGGACACGGGAAGGCGGCTGAGATCGGTTTGCGTTGTCGTTTCGAGCCCTCTCACGATGAAGTGGTTTCTGGTTGACCACATCGCGGCTCTGAGCCGGGCGTACCGGGTTGAGTGCGTCGCCAATTGCGGCGACCCCGCATGGCTCCGGCAACGCGGAATCGAGGTCCCGCTGGTCGACGTCCGAATCGAACGGGAGCCTTCACCGAGTCGCGATCTTCGGGCGCTCTGGACCCTGCAGCGCTACTTCAGGAGGAACCGGTTCGACGTGGTGCACTCGGTCACGCCAAAGGCGGGCCTTTTAGCGATGACGGCCGCAGCGCTCGCAAGAGTCCCCGTAAGAATGCACACTTTCACCGGGCAAGTATGGGCCAACCGCACCGGCTTGCGGCGGGCCATGCTGAAGGCCTTGGATACCTGGCTCGCTTCGATGGCCACGCACATTCTTGTCGACAGTGAATCTCAGCGCGCGTTTCTCTTACGAGAAGGCGTGGTGCCAGCCGGCAAGTCCCGGGTGCTGGGCCACGGATCTCTCAACGGAGTGGACATCGAGCGTTTCCGGCCGAACGAGGAAGTTCGTACGGAAATGCGATCACGTCTTCATGTACCTTCGTCCGCAGTCGCATTTCTGTATTTGGGGCGGCTGAAACGCGACAAAGGCGTCCCGGACCTTGCGCTGGCGTTTTCGCAGCTTGCCCAGGTTCACGAGGACGCTTACCTTTTCATCGTCGGCCCCGATGAAGACGATATCGGAACGGATATCCGGCGGGCGTGCGGACGTTGTGTCTCGCGGCTTCGGCTCCATGACTACACGGACAACCCCGAGCAGTGGCTGGCTGCTTGCGACGTGCTGTGCCTGCCGAGCTACCGGGAGGGCTTCGGCAGCGCGATTATCGACGCCGCCTCGGCGGGCCTCCCCGCCATCGGTTCCAGGATTTACGGAATCACCGATGCCATCGACGAAGGGGTCACCGGGCTTCTCCACAACTGCGGCGACGTAAACGAACTTGCCGGAAAGATGCAGATTCTGGCTGGGGATAAAGAGTTACGCCGATCCCTTGGCCGTGCGGCGCGAGAGCGTGCGCATCGCTACTACGCCAAGGGAGCGGTAACAGGCGCGCTACTCGAATTCTACGCGCAAACGCTCCGCGCGGGCGAAGCTACATGAAGGGACCGATATGCTGACCGCGGCCATTACCTTTCTGGCCTCAGCGCTGCTAACCGCGCTGGTGCGGCGTTACCTTCTCGGGCGCAGGATTCTGGACATCCCGAATGAGCGCAGCTCCCACTTGGCGCCAACGCCGCGGGGGGGCGGCGTAAGCGTTGTTGTGGTGTTTCTCTTGACGGTTCGACTGTTCGTGCAGAGGGGCGCCATATCCACCGGTCTGGGCGCGGCGCTTATCGGGGGTGGACTGGCGGTGGCCGCAGCGGGCTTCCTGGACGACCATTTCCGGGTATCGGCCTGGTTGCGTCTACCGATTCACTTCGCGGCTGCCGGGTGGGCTTTGTGGCGCATCGGCGGGATGGGGCCGCTGCACTTAGGCTGGATCGTCTGGAATTGGGGTTGGGTTGGCCAGCTTCTCGCGCTTGCCGGCTTGGTTTGGATGACCAATCTTTATAACTTCATGGACGGTATCGACGGTCTGTCCGGGCTGGAAGCTCTCTGCGCCAGCGGGTTGGGCAGTCTGCTCTTGGCGTGGAGCGGACTGGGGGGCCTGGCGGAAACTGCGTTGGCGCTCGCAGGAGCCAGCGCAGGTTTTCTGGTGTGGAACTGGCCGCCGGCCAAGATTTTCATGGGTGACGTGGGCAGTGGGTTCTTGGGATTTGTATTTGGCGTGCTCGCTATTGCAAGCGCCAAAGAGCGACCGTGGCTGCTCTGGGCTTGGCTGATTCTGCTGTCCATCTTCATTGTCGATTCCACAGTGACGCTGATAAGGCGCTTTATTGCCGGGGCGCGGTGGTACGAGGCGCATTGCAGTCACGCCTATCAGCATGCTGCCCGGCGGTGGGACAGCCATTCAAAGGTGACGTTAACGATCGCGGCAGGCAACGTGGCTTGGCTATTTCCGCTTGCCTGGGGAGCGTGCGTTTGGCCAGCGGCCGGACCTCTGTTCGCCGTGGGTGCCCTGGCTCCGTGGGTCTGCATAGCATTTCGCTATGGCGCCGGGCAGGATACATCCCCGCCACCGAAGTTGCGCGTTCCGAAGCTAAAGTCTGTATACGGTTCGCAGGCTTAGAGGAAGAGGATAGAGATTATGCTGTCCAGACTTGAGGCCTTAATCGGCTTCCAGCACTTCGGGGCTAACCAGAACCGATTTAGACGGTTGACCTCGCGCGTGCTTCAATTGGTTATTTTCTTATTCTCCGGAGTCTCGGCCTTCCTGCTTCGGTTTGACTTCGCCATCCCGAAAGAGCACCGCGCGCACCTGTGGGCTGGAGTCTGCATATGGCTTATCGCCAAGAGCCTCGTCTTTCAGTTGTTCCGGCTGGATCACGGGTGGTGGCGCTACGTTTCCGTTCCAGATTTGCTTCGCGTGGCCTACGCAAATCTTGCCGGGTCCGCGCTGGGAGCCGCAGGCATCCTGCTGTTTGCGTCACGGGGCTTCCCGCGTTCCATCTATTTCGTGGATTTCCTGGTCTGCTTCGTCGTGACTGCAGGAGTCCGCCTCACCGCGAGGATGGCCTTCGAGTTTTCGCGGGCACAGCACCGAAGCGAAAGAAGGCGGACTCTGATTTACGGAGCGGGCGACGCCGGGGTGTCCCTGTTGCGCGAAATCCGGCAGAATCCCGCGCTGGCCTACGACGTAACCGGGTTCATCGACGACGACCCGGTAAAGGCCGGCGCCACGATTTATCGCACAAAAATCCTTGGAAATGGCGACGCGCTGCCATCCATTGCGAAGGCCTACGGCGTCGATATGGTCCTGCTAGCCCTGCCTTCCGCCACCGGCCGGGAAATGGCGGCCATCCTAAAGCGCTGCCGGGAGGCCGACGTTGATTACAAGATCGTCCCCAGCTTTACGGAAATGCTGGAATCAGGCAGCTTGGCCTCGGGTATCCGCGACGTTGATGTGGAGGACCTGCTCGGGCGCAACCCCATTGTACTGGATGAAGCCGGAATCCGCGAGAAAATTGAAAACAAGGTGGTGGCCGTCACCGGCGCGGCCGGGTCCATCGGTTCCGAACTGTGCCGCCAGATCGCGCGGTTCCGCCCCGCGGCCATCGTGGCTTACGACTGCGCGGAAAGCGCCCTCTTCTATATCGACCACGAGATGAATGAGAGCTTTCCGGGCCTCAGATTTTGTCCCGAGGTCGGCGATATCCGCAACGTGCAGCGCCTAGCCGAGGTTTTCGAAAAACACCGGCCTTCGATCCTTTATCACGCAGCGGCCTACAAGCACGTCCCCATGATGGAAGCGCACGTGTTCGAAGCCATCGAGAATAACGTGATCGGGACCTGGAATGTGGCCATCGCCGCCGCAGAGAGCGGGATCGCCGATTTCGTCATGATCTCGTCCGACAAGGCGGTGCGCCCGACCAGCGTCATGGGCGTTACCAAGCGCGTGGCCGAGTTGTTGATCCACGCACTACAGAACGGCCGCACGAAATATGTCTCCGTCCGCTTCGGCAATGTCCTGGGCAGCAACGGGAGCGTGATTCCCCTTTTCAAACAGCAGATCGCCGCGCGCAAGCCCGTCACCGTCACGCATCCGGAGATGCGCCGGTACTTCATGACGATCCCGGAAGCCGCCCAGCTTGTCATTCAGGCTTCCACCATGGGCAAGGGCGGCGAGATCTTCGTTCTGGACATGGGCCAGCCGGTCCGGATTTTGGACCTAGCCAACAATCTCATCCTGCTCTCGGGTCTACGGCCCGGCGAGGATATCAAGATTGTCTTCACCGGTATCCGCCCGGGCGAAAAACTCTTCGAGGAACTGGCTCATCTGGATGAAGAGATGCAGCCCACGTTCCACCAAAAAATAAAGATTTTCGCTAACCACGGTCTTGCCGAGCAGGACGCGCTGGAACGGGTCGAGAAGCTCCGAAACCTTTGCGCGAATCGGAATATTTCCGATATATTATTGGAATTAAAGGACTTGGTTATAGATTATAACCCCAGCTCCGACCTACTGCGGCAAGTGATGAGACTGCCCAGGGAACAGCCGGCGAAAGGCCGGGCCGCCATGGCCGGAAGCTGAGAGCCGCGAGAGCGCCCGAATGCCCACCGGCCTGGCCGAAGAGGGTGGCTGGCGTTTGGTTCGTTTTACCACCGTGCCGCGGTACTATTTTCGCATCCCCCCTGGACTAGGCAATACTAGTACTATATAGTGGGTAAAGGCTTAAAAAACCTATACATATCCGTCAAGAGAGGAGCGTATAATCATGAAAGGTGATCGCCAAATGAAGAGCCCAGAATCGGATGCGCGGAGTGAGCATCCGGAGCGTCCGGCTCAGCGGAAGCCGTATGTAAAGCCGGCGTACTGCCGCGAGTCCATTGTGAGAACGTATGCGTTATCGTGCAATTCTCACACGGGGAGCTGCAGCACTAAATTCTAGTCGGTCAGGGTGTAGATTTACGGCCTGGTTGCGAGGCGACGCGTGGATGGGGGTAGGACGACGATTTTTTTGAGAGTCGAGGTTCGAATGCTATGAAGATAAAAGTCTTGATCGTTGCAGTGCTGGCTTGCGGTCCCGCTTTGGCCGGGCTGGTGCAGTTATCTCCTGCAAGCGTCGCGGACGGCGCGTTGACCAATTACCTCGATTTCGACTCTCTCGGCACCGGTCAGAACGTCACCTCCGTTACGGGCGATGGACTTACCGTAGACCTCTCCACTACGATGGAGACGGAATGGGCCGGCCCAAGCCTGAACGATTATTTTACCTGGAATGAGTACCCCGACTCGATGCTGACGAGCACTTCCGCCACTATGATGGCATTAGGAAACTCGACCGCGACGAGCATAACGCTGACGCTCTCGGAACCAGTGTGGGGCTTTGGAGTCGAGGTGTCGCCGGCGGACGATACCAACGGAACGGTGACGGGGACGTTTTACAGTCCAACCGATGTTGGAACCAGTTTCACGGTAAGCGGGTTGAGTTGGGTTAATAATGCCTGCTTTTCACAATTCATGGCCGGCCAAGCTTCCGATTGCGTCGGCGGTTCGCAGATTATCGCGGCCTCCGGCGGCCCAATCCAGAGCGTGACTATCTCGCTAAACCCAACCGATCAGTTCGAGCTCGCCGGAATCGTGTTCGAGACCGAGCCGCCCGCGCCGGAGCCGTCTACGTTCCTGCTTCTGGGAACCGCTCTGTTGGGGCTGGGAGTTCTCTCGCGGCGCCGTCTGGCGCGTTAAAAGCCCGATAAAACCTGTGCGTTCAAGCCCCGCGGCAAGCCGTGGGGCTTTGTCTTTGTTATGCCCACGCAGGCGTAGCGAGTCCTTGGTTTCTGACGGTGTGATGTTGCGCCTTTATGAGCAACCACTCCCTTACGGTCGTGGCTCGGTTGGGGTTGCGCGTCTATGAGCAACCACTCCCTAACCCGGCAGAGCCGGAACCAAACAGGACCCTTCTTTGACGCGGAGACGCAGAGGCAAACAGAAGCATATGTCAAGATCCGAGAGCGCGGAGGAAGCGGGCCTCGTAAGTCGGAAGTTGGAGTTATTTTCGGAGTGCAGCCGAGGGCCGATGAACATGGGCCCAAATGCATATAGTCCAGAATATTCCTGCCAAAACGACAAGAATTCAACTCGGTAGGTACTGACGGTCGTGGCTCGGTTGGGGCTGCGCGTCGGCGAGCGGTTTCAACCTTACCACGGCTGCTTGAGATGATAAAATTGTCGATGCTTGGGGGACGGTCGATTTCAAGTGCCCGCAGTGGAAGGATTCCGGCATAATCTCCAGTCTCGTGCGGCGCGATGCGATCTGGCCGCGCAGGTTCTGCACGAATGGGGAAAACTATCCGTGCAGGTGCTTGGCGCCAGCATGCTGCCCGCGATTTGGCCGGGGGATATTCTCAGCGTTGACAGGGCGGAGGCCGCCGAACTGGAGCCTGGCGAGTTGGTGGTATATGCCTGGGACGGCATCCCCGTGGTTCACCGAGTGGTGGAAAACGAGGCCGCCGGCTTGATTACCCGCGGCGACTCCGTTGACTGGAACGATCCTCCGGTTTCACCCTCCCAGGTAATGGGCCGGGTCGTCTCCATCCGGCGCGGGGGGGCTGAATTCGCTCCGAAAAGAATGGCCAGCCGCCCACAGGAGCTCTTGGGCTTCCTGGTCCGCCGTTCCCCCCGGTTCAAGGGTCTGCTGTTAAAACTCTATGCGCTCCTGCTCCGGCCGGAGCGGACATCGGCGGCCGCGTGACATCGGATATTGTCGTGGAAATCGGCGGCGTTCCGGTCCTTTTGCGAACGGCCGATCGCGCATTGGGGAAGATCATCGGCGAGCGCTTTGCGAATTTCGTGACCTCCCGGCCGTCGGCAACTCCCTTTGAAATGACCCTGCGCCCGGATCTCGAGGGGGCGCCCAAACGACGAACGATCCGCGGGAAACGGCTAGGCGCTGGCTGGCAATTCGGGCGCTGCGACTTCCACGCCGAGTGGTCGTCCGAAACCGGCCGGGGGGTGATTCGCCAGGAGGCGGGAAGCGGGTACCCCGCGGACGCTTTCCTGCGGATTTTTCATTCGCTTCTGCTGCCTTCCCAGCGCGGATTTCTGCTTCATTCGGCCACCCTGGTCCGCAACGGAAGCGCCTTTGCGTTCTGCGGAGTCTCCGGCGCCGGCAAGACCACCATGTGCCGCCTGGCTCCCCCGGAAGTCACGCTTCTATCCGACGAAATCTCTTATATCAGGCCCGCCGGGGATGGTTACCGGGCCTTCGGCACTCCGTTCGCCAGCGACTTGGGCCGCATCGGAGAGAACGTTTCGGCCCCACTGAAAGCCCTGTACCTGCTGGCTAAAGGCCCGCAGAATAAGAGCGAGCCGATGTCGCGCCGGGAAGCCGCGGCCAGCCTGCTTCACAACGCAATGGTGTTCACCGACGACGCGGAGATATCGCGGCTGGTTTTTGAGGCCGCCTTGGATTTGGTGATGCGCGTGCCGGTTTACCGCCTTACCTTCGTTCCTACGCCTGAAGTCTGGGAGACGATTACATGAGCGTTTACATAGCCAGGAGTTCCGCCATCGCCGCGCGGTCGCTGGATGGCGAGATGATCATCATGTCGGCGCGCGATTCGACGCTCTTCACGCTGAACGAAGTGGCGACCGAGATCTGGAAGGCCGCCGACGGCGTCACCCCGCTGGACCGCATTGTTCGGGACCGCGTGTGCGCGCAATTCGAGGTGGAGCCGGATGCGGCTTGCGCCGACGCCGAAGTTTTCTGCACCCAATTGGCCGGCCACGGCATCCTATTGATTTCGGATCGTCCGATAGAATCCAAAACCGAGGCTGCCCCATGACATCCCTGATGGAGCGAATCTCCGAGAGGGCCCGGGAATTGCATGTGCCCCTCAACATCCACCTGAACCTGACATGGAAGTGCAACGAGCGGTGCGTTCATTGTTACGAAGATCATGAAGCCGTAGCCGGCGACATGAGTACGGCGGAGGTCAAACACGTTCTCGATCAGTTGGCCGAGGCCGGCGCGCTTTTCCTTACCATCAGCGGCGGCGAGATCATGCTCCGGAGAGACCTCATGGAGATTGTCGCCTATGCCCGCTCGCTGCTGTTCGACGTGGTGTTGAAGACCAACGGGACGATGCTGCGCGACCAGGACGCCGCCGAGATCGCCCGCCTGGGCGTTCGCCAGGTCAACATCAGCATCTACTCCTACAACGCGGAAGGCCACGACGCCGTGACCCTCTTGCCGGGTTCGTTCGCCCGCTCCATTGAGGCCATCCGGCGGTTGAAGCGCCATGGCGTTAACGTGGACATGCGCACCCCGCTGATGGAGAGCAATGGGCGAGATTTTCCCAAGATACAGGCGCTGGCCGCCGAACTGGGGGTCGAGGTCTGTTTCGATCCCACTATCTTCCCCCGGACCGATGGCAAGCTGAATGGCGACGTCAATCCCACGTCTCTTCGCCTGCATGGCGAAAAGCTGTATCAGATCTTAAGGGATCCGCGCCTGGTTCCCACCAGAGAGGAATTCTGCGCTCCACCTCCGTCGGCCGGCCAACATGCCCTGACCCAGTTTCCTTGCGGCGCCGGGAGGAACCACGCCCATATCGGGCCGGACGGCGCCGTAACGCCTTGCTCCCTGTACCCCATGCACTGCGGCAGTTTGCGCGAGAGCACCTTCGCCGAGGTCTGGCGTTCGCCGGCTATTGAGAGGCTCCAGCGGACGCGCAAGCGCGATCTGCCGGTTTGCAGCACCTGCCCCAACGTGGCATCTTGCGATCCTTGCGCGGCGCTTGCCTACCTGGAAGGCGACGACCGCGGCGCTTCCCTCGTCGATTGCGAAAAAACTTTCGCGATTACCGGCATTCCATCGCCGCTCATGGTCAGAAACGGGCTGCCGGCATAAGGCCTGGCCCAGGGTCCATGCCGCCGTTGATCCTGGAGTGCGCCCGCGCTCACCCGGATCCTGGCGAACTCCGCCGTCTCTCCGGTTTTTGTTCGGATTGGGAAGGGCTGGTCGAGTCCGCATTGAAACACAGGGTCGCTCCGTTGGTGTTCTGGGCGCTGAACCGGACCTGCCCGGACGCGGTTCCACCCGAGGCCATGGCCGCTCTCCGGAATCGCTTCCAGCAGAACATCAAGCAGAACCTCCTCTATACAAAAGAGCTCCTCCGTCTTCTGGATTTGTTCGGCATGGCCGGCATCCAGGCCATTCCATTCAAAGGCCCCGCGTTAGCCTGGTCGCTATACGAGACGCCTGGACTGCGCCTTATGGGGGACCTGGATCTGCTGCTTCAGGAGCGCGATGCCCCGCGGGCCATCGAGCTTCTCCGCGCAGATGGTTACGAGCGCTGGATTCAGAGCGGCGACCTCAGGTTTTTTGCCATTTCGGGCCAAATACCTCTGGTGCGAACCGATGGACGAGTAGCGGTCGATCTCCACTGGCGCCTCGGTTTCAGCAGGCTCGATTTTTCCTTTTTCCGAGATCGGCTGCAGCCAGTCGATGTGGCCGGGCGGCAAGTGTCTGCATTCTGCCCGGAAGATCTGCTGGTGTACCTGTGCGTGC
>Ga0181520_10011441_pt1 | contig 11649 bp, 9 predicted proteins | sample PEATcosm2014_Bin_29_FD_132451 | JGI IMG/M metagenome (GOLD analysis project Ga0181520, IMG submission 132451) | Peatland microbial communities from MTU Mesocosm Facility, Houghton, MI, USA - PEATcosm2014_Bin02_30_metaG | ecosystem: Environmental > Terrestrial > Soil > Wetlands > Peat | place...
CATGGAGGGAGTGCGACCGAGGCAACGTTTGCACGAAACCCCTGTATTCATGCGGGTCCGTACAGAACCCTGTCGTTCGTAACAATGCGGCTTGGGGGTAGGCAAAGTCAATGGAAAAACACGCGATTTCCACAATTTTCTTAGGTTTTTGTGCCTGAAACGCCGATTTTAGGCCGAAATTGCTGGTTTTTGGTTCGAGTGAGACCAAATCGCCGCCAAAAATGCGGCTGCGGAGGCACGTCAATGCAGTCCGAAGAGGACCTTCTTCTTTGGCGCGAGGGCTGCAGCGATGGGGGTGTTGAGTGCGTCCACGATGGGCGCGGCGAGCTTGAAATGGCGAATGACGATGTCGGCGAGTTTGTGGTCGAGTGCGCTCTTTGCGGGCAGCGTCGCTGACAGGCCCCATTGACGGCACTGGATCAGGTCGAGCGCGGGGTGATCGCAGGGAAATCCTTTGGGCGGACGGGTTAGGGCGTTGCCTTCAAATTCGCTAAACGTGCTGCGCAAGCTGGGCTTTTGGAGGAGTTTTCTGAACTGACGATGGTTATCGAGTAGCCAGTGGCGAATGGCAGAGAGCTGGTCCTTCTCGGGCATGTAGGCGCCGGCGGCGATGATGACTTCCTTCGCGCTGATGTGGAAGTAGTAGCCTGCGCCGGAGGTTTTCTGCAGACCCTGATGCGACCACCATGCGGCGACGTGTGTTTTGTAGGGGCGCTTGTCGCTCGAGAAGCGCGTATCGCGATAAATGCGGAAGAGGCTCTTTTCCGCAGGGCGCACATGATTGGGCGCAAAGTCGAGCATGGCGTCGGTGACTTTGCGGATCACGGCGAGCATGGGCTCTTTGAGTTGCGATTCGAATTCGGTTTTGCGCGGTGTGAACCACTCGCGGTCGTTCCGCTTGGCGAGATTGCGGAGGAAGGTGAGGGCTGCAGGGCTGAAGTATGGAACGGCTGCGGTGGGAGCGGGTTTTGTAGCGCTGGGCATCTCAGGCAAGTCTAGTGGATTTTTGCAGGGATGGTATGTGTGTGAGGCTGTGCAAAGGGGCGGATTTCTGAGGAAATCCACTGCGTTGGGTCTTCACGCAACGGAGCGAATTCGATAGAGCCTCACCGGATCAGCTTGAGCGCGCCGCGGAAGAGGCCATCGAAATCGGCGGAGAGCGCTTTTTCTTTGGCGATGGCCTGCTCGATGGCTTTCTCGGCTGCAGGGCGCTGATAGCCAAGATTGACGAGTGCGGAGAGTACATCGTCAACGGCGGGTCCTTGCACGTTGGTTGGAGCGGGCGCGACGGCGAAGTCATCGAGCTTGTCTTTCAATTCGACCACGAGGCGCTCGGCGAGCTTTTTGCCTACGCCGGGAATGCGCGTGAGCTGTGCGTGATCCTGTGCGCGGATGGCCTGCACGGTGCGGTCGCTGGAGAGACCGCTGAGCATCTTGATGGCGAGTTTTGGACCCACACCGCTGACGGTGATGAGGCGCTCGAAGAGGCGCTTTTCTTCGCTTTCGAGAAAGCCGAAGAGGGCGATTTGATCCTCGCTGACCTGAGTGTGGATGTGCAGCGAGGCTTCCGCGCCGACCGAAGGCAGAGAGGTGAATGTCGGCACCGAGATGGTGACGTCGTAACCCACGCCGGCGGCTTCTACGATGGCCTGACCGGGTTGTTTGTGGATGAGCTTGCCGCGGAGGTGAGCAATCATTGGGCTGTGGACCGCGATGGCGGCTCGAACTTGCTGTTCGCGTCGTCGTCTTCATTCTACTGAGCCGAGGCGGCGAGTCCGACCGGTCCGGTGTCTGTTGTATATTTCGTCAACATCTCTTCTTTCTTGACGCGGGCGCGAATCGCGCTATGCTGGGTGAGCTTTCCCATTCTTCTCTGGACTGCCTTCCTGTCTATCGGGTGAAAAAAGGCAGGATTCTCAGTTCCGCATGGACCGCCGGGTAACTCCGGGCCCCCTTTTTTATTTGTTCGCTGTCTCCTGTTGAGACAGGAGGGAAATCTCGTTCGAGAATTCCGGCTAGGAGGACGAATCATGCTGGGATATATCGCAGCATTTCTCACCGGCGCGATGCGCCTTATCCGTTGGATCTACTTTCTGCGTTTCAGCCTGATCCTCTGGCTCTTTCCTTTGGTTCTGGTCGGGCTCAACAAGCTTAACCAGACGCTGACTAGCGGGATACTGGTGCCCGAATTCCTGCAAGGATATCTTTGCGTGGCCTTCTTCCTGGTATCGAGCGGCTTTGCGGCCCTGATCTCGGCGCGAGTCACGTTGATCAACGGCCCCGAGCGATGGAACGACTGCAAAGACTTACCGGAAAAGCGCCAGCCGACCCCGCTCGACTGGCTCATGGTGAACGACAAAGGCGAGTGGGAATGGTTGGCGATCGTGGTTGCTCTATTGCCCGCCATACTGACGGGCTTCAATCTGGTCTCTTACGGCAGCACGGAATGGGTCTCCAAGATCGACATCGTCGGCGGGCTGCTTGGGGGAACGTTGCTTGCGGGGATCGTCTGGTACGTGGTCAACGTCTGGTACTACTTCACCTATAACGCGCCTTCATACGATACCCAGAAGGAGGCTAACCCCGACTCAAAGCCCAAGCCAGCTTCCACCGTGGAGCTTGGCGTGAATGCGGCGCGAACCATTCTCTATCCCCGCAGGTGGCTTTTTCTGACGAATCCAGGAGGAGATCCTGCACCAAACAAGATCGAGAGCGCCGAGACATTCCTATCGTCGAAAGGCATGGAGGGTTTCGCAGACTGGATCACGGCAAAGTTCATCGCATTGGCGGGCGAAAGAGGTTACGCCTACAAAAGCGGCAAGAAACTCTACGAAGCGCAGATCTTTGCGATTCTCGCGATGTTTGTTTTTCTTGGCCAGTATTTGATGATTTGGCCGTTGGCCGCGCCGGTGCCTTCCCTTTACATGTCGATCGCGGTACTTGCCGTCCTGCTGGTTGCGACAATTCTGGCCACCGTCGTCTTTTGGAGCGCGGTGCCGAAGCCTGGGCTTTTGCGGTGGAAGATTGGACTCACCGTATGTGTCTTCATCTTTTTTTTCTTGGTTCTCTGGCTTTATTTGTGTTCGAGCGCGGAGCGATTTCCGATCTTTGCGACCGTGCTCATCATGGCGATTTCACTTTTCTGGACGCTTGCTGGCGCCGCGTTCTATGTCGACCGCTATCGCGTGCCGGTGATCACGCTTTTGCTGCTGGCGACACTCGTGCCCCGCATATTTCCAAATTTCTTCCGGATCGGAAGCCACGAGGAGCACTACTTTTCGACCGTATCGATGGATTCAGGCAAAGCCGGGCCTGTGCGCACGCCATCGCAGATTCTCGTGAACAAGTTAAATGCCCCTGGTCCGGATCTTCCGTTGATCGTGGTTACGGCCACCGGAGGCGGCCTGCATGCCTCAGCCTGGACGACAGCGGTGCTGGCGAAGCTGGAAACCGAGTTTGCCGACAACAGCGACTCCAAGGGGATCGAGCCGTTTCACAAGCACCTGCTTTTATTGAGCACGGTTTCAGGCGGCAGCGTTGGACTCAACGCTTATCTCCATGAATTGCAGGCCGGCACGCTCGATAGCGCCGGCCAACCGGGGCTGGAGCAGATGAAGGCCGCGGCCCAATGTTCGAGTCTGGAGGCAGTTGGATGGGGATTGGTCTACTACGACTTGCCCAGGTCCCTTGTGCCTTTCGTTCCTCAATCAAGCGGAGAAGACGATCTGGACGCCTACTCGACGCCGTTGTTCAAAGACCGCACGTGGGCTCTGCGCAAGGGCGTTGAACGAAACGAGGAGAACGTGTACTGCCGGGCTGCCTGGAAATTCGACGCTAAGAACGACGAGAACATCGAGAAAAAGGATGCCCCCCTGAGTCATCTCTTCGGGCACGAACGAAGCCCATTTGACCTTACCCTCAAGGACAATCTCGCCGCCGAGAAGACAAACCAGCAAGGGAAGACTCCGCTCACGCTGCGAACATTTCTCGATGCGGGGCAAAATGGGATACCAGCCTTCACCATGAACACGACTTCGGTGGAACTGGGCGGCCGGTTCCTGCTGGCGAATTACCAGGTGCCGCATTATTCGCTCGACGAAACCGAGGTATACCCTGCGCAATCGTTTCTCGATGCTTTTGGGGATCCGAGTTGCGGAGCGCTTGACCTGCCGCTGGCCACGGCCGCGCAGTTATCAGCGACCTTTCCTTATGTTTCGTCTGCCGCGCGGGCTCCTCAGCCGTCGACCAATTGTCACAGCGTGCACTTTGTCGATGGCGGATACTACGACAACGACGGCACGGGCTCGGCGCTCGAGTTTCTCCGTTACGCACTCGCTCCTCCTCAGAGGTTGAGCAGCTTCATTGCCGATCTGGACGACAAAGTCAATAAGGACGAGAAGCTAAAAGAGCTTCCTCCCTGCGACGCGAGGAGGATTCCGCAGGTCATCAAGCAGTGGGTCGAGCAGCTTTGCGACGAATTACCTCATTTGAACGAGGCGGACAAGAGCATTCAGAATCTGGGCCATCCCTTGCGTGTCCTCTGGATAGAAATCCGCAACAGCGGTGACTATGATGGAGGCAAGGACGATAGCGAGGGCGGCGACGGAGCCAAACCAGATCCAGCGAATCTTCTCGGCCAGCTGGGAGCAGTGCCCAAGGGATTCTGGATGGCGGGCCACGAGAGCGTGACCGGCAGAACCAGGGTGGCGCTGGGGCTGATGGAACAGGCCTTTTCCAGTCGCATACAAATTCACCGCATCGTCCTGGCCGATTCGAATTCGAAGGATGCAACTGGGACCGACCCACTCAATTGGTCGCTCACGCCGCGGCAGCGCAAAGAGGTGAGGGACTCCGCGCGGAAAATGGCGGATAGTTATCGCGAAGCAAAAGATTGGTTTTACGATAAATCTGCGGAACATTGGAATATCGCACAGTCGTCGAGTGGCATGCCCAGTGTTCCCCAAGTCAAAGCAATTGTCCCAGGAAAAAACACAGAGCTATCCGTGAAGCAGGTTCATCCGCTTCGCCACTTGCGTTAGCGTCTCCAGCACCTGGTCGAGCTGCGCGCGCGTGTGTTCGCTGGTCACGATGAGACGAATGCGGGCTTTGCCTTCGGGGACGGTGGGGAACGCGATACCTGTGCCCATGACGCCTTCGTCAAAGAGGGCCCGGCTGAGGTCCATGGCGGCGCGGCCTTCGCCCACGATGATCGGTGTGATTGGAGTTTCTGTCGCAGGTGTGTTGACCCCGCCAATGTTGAAGCCGGCTCGTTTTAGCTCTCCCTGAAAGTAGCGCGTGTTCTCCCATAAGCGCTCGATGCGATCGGGCTCGTTCTCGAGGATGTCGAATGCCGCGATGCAGCTGGCGGCGACCGAGGGCGGATGCGATGTGGAGAAGAGAAACGGGCGGGCACGATGGTAGAGGTAGTCGATTAGGTCGCGGCTGCCGCAGACATAGCCGCCGAGCGCGCCGATGGCTTTGGAGAGGGTGCCGACCTGCACGTCTACGCGGCCGTGCATACCAAAATGATCGATGGAGCCGCGGCCGTTGCGGCCCAGGACGCCGGAGGCATGTGCGTCGTCAACCATCATGATGGCGCCGTATTTCTCGGCAAGTGCGGCGAGTCTGTCGACGGGGCCGATGTCGCCATCCATGGAGAAGACGCCGTCGGTGATGACGAGCTTGTGACCTGGCTCTTTTTCTATTTCTTGGAGTAGTTCCTCGCAGTGGCTCGCATCTTTGTGGCGAAAGACTTTGATTTTTGCGCGGGAGAGGCGTGCGCCATCGATGATGCTGGCGTGGTTGAGCTCGTCGGAGAGAATGAAATCTTCTTTGCCGAGGATCGCGCTCACCGCACCGGCATTGGCTGCGAAGCCGCTTTGGAAGACGACGCAGGCTTCGACATTTTTGAAGCGCGCGATTTTCTCTTCGAGCTCCATATGGATGCGCATGGTGCCCGCGATGGTGCGGACGGCGCCTGAGCCCACGCCGTAGATGCGCGTGGCTGCGAGCGCGGCTTCAATGAGCTTGGGGTGGTTGGTGAGGCCTAGGTAGTTGTTGCTGGCGAGATTGATGACTTCGCGCCCATCGTAATGACAGACCGGGGCCTGCTGATCATCGAGGACGCGCAGCTTGAAGTGAGTGCCTTGCGCCCGCATCGCATCAAGCAAGGTGGTCAGGTAGGCAAGCTGCGGACGCGTCGCGGTCTCCGTCATGGCGGTGCACCTCAAAGAGAAAGGATATCGGAAAGGCAGGGTTTAGGGAGTAGGGAACAGGTACGCGCTCACTGTGCTTCTACCGAATACCACAACCTGCTTGGGTGGTCGCGCGTCTATATCTACAGGGACGTTGGGAGAGAGTTGTGCGGAGACTTGCTTCTTGCTTTTCGTTAGGATCGATTGCCTCGGTTCTTGTCGGCGCGTCTTCCGCTGCTTCGGCGCAGGAAGCGAGTTTCACGGTGAGCCAGCACGGCAAGCCGGTTGGTACGGCGAGCTTTCATTTTGCGGCGACGGCGGATGGGTACGATTCTTCGTCGGTGGTACAGGTGGCGATGCAGGGGCTGAATTATGCTCTGTCGAAAAATGAGGAGCTCTCGTCGGCCAACGAGCTGAAACACGTGCAACTGAGCGCGACGGTGAATGACCAGGCGGTGAATGTGACGGCGGCGCCCGACTCGGCGCAACTGCTGATGAATGTTTCTGCCAATGGACGGAGTAGCACCACGCGGCTCGATGCGCACGGTAACGCTATTTTTCTGCCGGATTTCGATCCCGGCGCGCTGGAGACGCTGTTGGCGCTGGCCGTGAGTCACAACAATCGCGACTTGTGGGCGATTGTGCCGAAGCAGGCGGGCTCGGTTGCGCCGATCAGCCTGGCGACGTATGCCGATGAGCAGGGCACGCTGGAGGGTAAGCCGGTCACGGTGCACCACCTGGTGGCGACGATCGGCGGTGCGAACACGGATCTCTTCTTTGGACCGGAGAGTCAGCTGCTGCAGGCGGAGTTGCCGCAGGCTGGATTTGCGCTGGTGCGGAAGGGATTCGTGTTGAAGCCGCCGGCGAAGCCCATTGTGCCGGCGGAGTAGATTGCTTCTGCTGTTCTTCAGACTGCACGGCCCGCGGCCACTGCGGATGCCCACGCCCACTGAAAATTGAATCCGCCGAGATGGCCGGTGACGTCGACAGCCTCCCCGATGAAGAAGAGGCCGGGAACGGAGCGGGCTTCCATGGTGCGCGAGTTGAGGCCGTCTGTGTCGACGCCGCCCGCGGTGACTTCGGCCTTGAGGAAGCCTTCGGTACCGGTGGGATGAAACTCCCAATGATGCAGGCGGCGTTCGCAGGCTTCGAGAGCGGCGTTGGTCCAGCCATTGGGCGTGGCGACGTCAACGAGTCGATCCGCGAGGCGTTGCGGGAGCCATGTGCGCAAGGCCAGCCGTAGGGCCGCCGTGTCGCGCCGCGCGCCGGTAGCGAGGAGTGGGCGGAGCATTTCAACATCGGGAGCGAAATCGACGAGGAGCGGTTGGCCGGGCTGCCAATAAGACGATGCCTGCAACACGGCTGGACCGCTGAGGCCGCGATGGGTGATGAGGAGCTTTTCACGGAATTGGGTCGTGGGGAACTGCGTTTGGCCGGCCCGGACAATCGCTTCGGTTGAGACACCGGCCAGGGTCGTCCAGCCGGCTTCTGTGTTCCCGAGGATGAGCGGGACCAAAGCCGGACGCGGCGGGATGACGCGCAGACCGAATTGGCGGGCAAGGTCGTAGGCAAGGCTCGTTGCGCCGAGTTTGGGAATGGAGAGACCGCCCGTCGCAACGACGAGTGCGCTGGCTTCGAATTCACCCTGCGACGACGCTATACGGAAAACGCGCGAGCTGGCTTCAACCGTAATGTCGCGTGCATTCAGAAGGAGCTCGACGGTTCCGTTCGCTTCTTTGGCTCGCTCACATTCGGCGAGCAGCATGTCGAGGATGGCCTGCGCGGAGTGGTCGCAAAAGAGCTGGCCCAGGGTTTTCTCGTGCCACTGAATCTGATAGCGCTCGACGAGTTCAAGGAAGTGCCGCGGCTGATAGAGCGCGAGCGCAGATTTGGCGTAGTGCGGATTCGCCGAGAGAAAATTTGCCGGAGTGCAATTGACGTTGGTGAAGTTGCAGCGGCCTCCGCCGGAGATGAGGATCTTGCGACCGGGCTGCCAGTTGTGTTCGAAGAGAGCCACGTGGCGGCCCCGCTGGCCGGCGACCGCCGCGCACATCAGCCCGGCCGCGCCGGCACCGAGCACGAGGACATCGAAGCGGCGCAATCCCGACGGAGTTCCTTCGACCGGCTCAGGCATACTCCATTCTCTACGAAACGAACCGCCTTGAACGGTCATCGAAAAGAAAGGGGAGATTCGGCCGGATCAGCCGATACGCCAGATTCTTCCTATCAAAAGGAGCGTTCATGTCGTCAGTCGTAACCAATCCCATCACGCCGCCGTTCACGCACGACACTGCGATCTTGAAAGTGCGTGCGGCGGAGGATGCGTGGAATACACGTGACCCTGAGCGCGTGAGCCTGGCGTATTCGATCGACAGCCGGTGGCGGAATCGGTCGGAGTTTATCAACGGACGCGAGGAGATTGTCGCGTTTCTCAAGCGTAAATGGGCCCGCGAGCTGGGCTATCGATTAGTGAAGGAATTGTGGGCATTCAGCGATTCACGGATTGCAGTCCGCTTCGCCTACGAGTCGCACGATACGGCGGGGCAATGGTTCCGCTCGTATGGAAATGAGAATTGGGAGTTCGGCGCGGATGGATTGATGCATCGCCGGTATGCAAGTATTAACGATCTGCCGATCGATGAGTCGGAGAGACTGTTTCATTGGCCGGACGGCCGTCGTCCCGAAGGACACCCGGGCTTGAGCGAACTCGGGCTGTAAGAAGACGGATCGCGGGATGCAGGGGCGGTGTAGCCGCGACGTGCATTTTCAATGAAAGCGGCTAGCGGTGCAACTCGATGAGTTTTGCCAGGGCCATGGTGCGATCGCCGGTTCCTGCGTTCCCGAGGATGCTGACGGCCACGCCGCCCTTGGGGTCGAGGATGCTCATGTTATAGCCGCCCTCGGTCTCGGCATTTCCGGCGGTGCCCACCGCGCTGGTTCCGATGCCGGGCAGCTGCGTGGCGCCAGATTGCAACTGGGACTGCATTGTGACTTGCATGTGGGATGTGTCAGCAAGGGTCACGACGATCTTTGTGCCGTTGCTCCCTTGCCACGTGCAATTCGACAGCGAGCCGGAGATGGGAGCGCCTGGTTTGCCTTTGGTCACTTGAAGGCCGGTTGCTTTGGCGATGGTGGCGCGAGAGAGCAGGCTGCACGCATTGGTGTTGGATTGGGCAGAGGCGGCAACTGCAACGGCAAGCAGGGTAACGATGAGAATGATGCCGGGAAGACGAGACATTTGATTTCTCCAGCGCGGATGCATGCGGCCATGGAGTCAGGCACAGCAGCCAAGTGCCACAAAGAATTGGATGGGGGTTGTCCGCAGCCGGATGTCTTCAGCCTTCGTCGTCGCGGAACATGGGGTGGGGGATGAGGCGTCGGTAGTCCTCTTGATGCGCGCCATCGAGGCATGCCTCGATAATGCGATGGCCAAGGGGATCGAGGTCCGGGACCTGGAGGGGCTTGAGCTCGCGTGCAAAGAATTCTCGCCACTGGCGCGCGCCTTCCTCATACACGTCGAGGCCGCCCTGGATCTGCTCCTCCACCCGGAGAAAGACGCGGGCAATCATAGAGCCCTCGATTTTTAGCTGACGGGGTATGTAGCCGAGCAGCGGGAAGATCGCTTCATCGACCTGCTCGCGGCCAAAGCGGGCGCTGCCGCGGCGGGCAAGGTATTCGCGGGCGATCCACTCGGCCATGTAGCCGACCTTCCACGCACCGATGTGCTGATTGGGCAGGAGGACGTAGCGCGTTTCGGGCGTGGCTAGGATCTGTTCCAAGAGCAGGTTGGCCTGGTCGACGCGGCGGCCGGTGGCAAAAGCCCAGTAAGAGCCGACGCCTTCGGATTCCATGGGCGTTTCCCCGTTGAGACTTTCCTCCAAAAGGCCGCCCCCCGGCGAGGGGTGGATGCTGGGGTTGGCGTGGCCGCGCGGTGCGACGAGACGCCAGAGCCACGCGAGGGCGGGGCTGAGTACGTGCATCATGGCGAGGATTCCGTAGAGGCGGCTCCCGCTATGCGTGGGAGGGCAGCGGACGCCAAAGCTGCGCACGTCGACGGGGCGCGCGCCTGTGGCGATGTCTTCGATCATGTGGCGCGGCAGGATGACGCGGGGATTGGGGCAGAGCTTGCCAGGCGCGTCTTCCACGTGCTCCCAGGTAAGGCAGGTGCCGCCGGGGACAACATAGTGGTTGAGAAAAAGCAGCGGCTCGGGGGGATCGATGCAGAGGCGCTCGAGGTTGGGCGCGGTGCCATAGCTATGAATGTGGTCGACACGCACGAACCAGGCGTTCTCGGCATCGGCGACGACGAGGCGTTTGCTGGTGCCCTGGTAGCTCGGATGTGCGGAGGCCATGTCGTCCGCAATGGGGCGCAGATGGCAGGCTTCGGGCAGATTGAGGGTGCGCTGCTCGTGCGTGACCACGTTCTCGCCGAGGAGCAGACGGCCATCTTCCATGCGATGGATATGCTCGGTCATCTCGCTTTTGCCGCCGCCGCTGGCGCCCTCGTGCATGAGGATGAGCTGGTTCTCGTAGGGCGTGACGACGGAGACGGCTGCGCAATGGTTGGTGGCCCAGCCCTCGCGCTCGCCAATGTCGAGCAGCATGGAGTAGACGCCCTTTTTCGCGCTGGGGCCGGGATAGAGGTTGTACGCGAAGACTTCCTGATGGGTGGTGGAGCGATCGTGGACGACAAGCTGGCGGCCGCCGAAGTGCGTGTGGCGAAAAGGCGGCGCGACAAAGAGAACGCCGCCGGTAATTTTGAAATTTTCCGGGACCTGGCTGCGGGGAACCATGCCTTGCAGGTCGGCGAGTGCGGCGGCGAAGAAGGCAGCCTGGCGCGGCACGATGAGCAGCGAGCCGTAGCCGAGCGCATCGGGCCCGGCATAGAAGGGCATGGCGACGAGCTCCTGCGTCTTGAGCCAGTCGAGGGTCTGTTGGCGTGTGTTGTCGAAGGGTTCTCCGAAGCGCTGTTCGTAGGTCGGCTTGTCTGTGGGCAAGTTGTCGCCGATGACCATGGCATCGGGATCGCGGCGTCGCATGGCGGGATCGGGGAAGTTGATGGCGAGGCCATTGCGCGCCTTGGTGATGACGGCTTCGACGACGCGGCTTGTGCCGTTGAAATTTCCCTGGAGATGGAAGACGGCCTCGTAGACTCCATGGTCGTCACGATTGCCTAGCGTCCAATCCGTGGTGCCTGTAGAACGGCCGAGAGCCCAGTCGAGGAGCTGGGGGCGATTCTCTGGAGTCTGGACCAACGGTGCGGCAGCGAGGACTTCGCGCACATGCGTGGGAAGGTCGAGGTTAGCCCAGGCGGCCTGGAAATCGATGACGAGCTCGCTCGCAGCGGTGGTCATGATCACTCACTTTCCGGGGAGAGGGTGTTGCGCGACGGGTCTCAAGAAGCCAAGAGGCCCGAAACCCTTTATCGCATCGGCCAGTACGCTTGGCAGTGCGC
>Ga0181520_10011442_pt1 | contig 11649 bp, 9 predicted proteins | sample PEATcosm2014_Bin_29_FD_132451 | JGI IMG/M metagenome (GOLD analysis project Ga0181520, IMG submission 132451) | Peatland microbial communities from MTU Mesocosm Facility, Houghton, MI, USA - PEATcosm2014_Bin02_30_metaG | ecosystem: Environmental > Terrestrial > Soil > Wetlands > Peat | place...
AGCCAGGATTCGGCAGTACTGGCGCCGTAGGCGACAGTGAGAATACCGACCGGGACGTGAAGGCGCTGCTGAAGATCGCGCGCGAAAAGGTAGCCCAGGGCGGAGAATCCAGGAACTGTATCGGGGCTGCAGACCTGCCACTCGCCGGCGGGATCGTCCTCCGGCTCCAGCGCCTTGGCGGCCTTTACCGTGAACATTCGGATCTGCGGGTAGTTGGCCGCAGCGATTTCCTTTTCTTCGTCGAGCATTCCAGCCCAGGGATTGACTTTTTTGGAAACTGTAAACACCATGTTCGACTGGCCCGAAGCAAGCCACACCTCGCCAACAAGAACATCGTGAATGGTGATCGAGTTGGTGCCGTCGATGCGCAGGTCATAGGGTCCGCCGGCCTTGAGTTTGCGCAAGCGCACCATCCACTTGCCGTCCCCAGCGGCGCGAGTCGAGCGGGTTTGACCGCCTATGGTCACCCGCACGGTTTCCCCGGGGCTCGCGGTACCCCAGACAGGAACCGGCATGCCACGCTGCAAGACCATGTGATCGCTGAAAAGCGGCGAGGGCTTGACCTCGGCGGACAGAAACGCACAGGAAAACAGGCCTGAGAGGAATACTGAAGTAACCCAGAGTCGTTTCATAACCTTTCCATTATGCAGGAGGCGCGCATCGGAAGCGGCGGCCTTGGGACCGATGATCGTGGACCAGGCATGAGCGCCGCTGCGCAGCGACTGCGCCTCCACAAAGTACTGTTTGCGCAGCCAGATTGTTGGCCGGCGGCGGAAGGCTGATGCAGGCTACCGAAGTAACGCGCGTGGAATCCGGCTTCATGGCCCAATGCCACTGCGAAAAGGTAAGCTTATGGAATGAGCGGTAAGCCCCTATGCAGAACGTCGTAAAGGTTTTGATCGCTGAGGATGAACCGAACGCACTGGCCGGGCTCGCGGAGCTGATCTCCGGATGGGGATACCGCACGGAGACGGCGCGCGACGGCGTTGAGGCGTGGGAGAAGGCACAGTCCTGGGATCCGGCCATTGTGGTGACCGACCTGAAGATGCCGCGGATGGACGGCATGGGGCTGTTAGCCAAGCTGGCCGAGGGCGCCGAGGGCCTGAGCGCAAAGATGGCGGTGGTGGTGCTGACGGCGATGGGCTCGATCCAGTTGGCCGTGGACGCGATGAAGCTGGGCGCGTACGACTTTTTGCAGAAGCCAGTTGACCCGACGCGCCTGAAGACAATTCTGTCCAATGCAACGAAACAGCGTGAGACGGCAATCGAGCTGGAGGTGGCGCGGCGGCGGCTGCGGGAGTCGGGCGTGCTTGGCAAGATGGTAGGCAGCTCGCGGGCGATGCGTGAGATTTTCACGCTGATCGAGCAGGTTGCTCCGTCGAATGTGCCGGTGCTTATCACAGGCGAGAGCGGCACGGGCAAGGAACTGGTGGCACGCACGCTCCATGACCTGAGCCCGCGCAAGGCGCGGCCGTTTGTCGCGGTGAACTGCGCGGCGATTCCAGAGACGCTGATTGAGAGCGAAATCTTCGGACACGAAAAGGGCTCGTTTACTGGCGCGATAGAACGCAGGGCCGGCTGCTTCGAGTTGGCCGCGGGCGGCACGCTGTTGCTGGACGAGATCGGCGAGATGCCGTCGGGGACGCAAGCCAAGCTGCTGCGCGTGCTGGAAGAGCGGAAGTTCCGGCGGCTGGGCGCTCGCGCTGAGATGGATACGGACGTGCGCGTGCTCGCGGCGATGAATCGCGATCCGCAGCGAGCCGTGGCCGAGGGTCATTTGCGCGCCGACCTTTATTACCGGCTCAACGTGTTCAACATCGTCATGCCGCCACTGCGCGAACATCTAAGCGACTTGCCGCCGATGGTGGAGATTATGGTGAGTGAGATGAACGTGAAGCACGGCCGTAAAGTGTCGGGCGTGGCGCCGTCCATGCTGGACCGGCTGATGGCCTATAGTTGGCCGGGGAACGCGCGCGAACTGCGCAACACGATCGAGCGGGCGGTGATTCTTTGCCCCGATGGCGCGCCGCTCGATGCGGGACACTTGCCGTCGGGATTCGGTGAAGACCATTCGGCTGCGGCTCCAGCGGACGCCAGCGCGATTACCGTACGCGTGGGAGCGACGGTGGATGAGGCGGAGCGGCTGCTGATCCTGCGCACACTCGAGGCCACCGGGCAAAACAAGACGCGCGCAGCAGAGATTCTGGGAGTGAGCCTGAAGACCCTGCACAACAAGCTCAAGGAGTACGGACGCGAACATCAGGAAGTCAAAAGCTGAAGAAGTCGCGAATCCGGTGCTTGAAGTGCGGATTATATCCCCAATCGGCTCAAATTGACGTCGAACCAAGTGATTGCAGCAAACCGTATCCGAATTGCTCGCAAGGAAGTTCTGAACCGGCCTGCTGTCGAGTGGTTTAGTTCATGCGCCTGAAGACCAAACTCGTGCTGGCCATTACGGCTCTGGTGTTCGTGATCGCCGGGGTGGTCTCGCTGGTGTATGTCCACCAACTGGTGAAAGCGGCGGTGCTGGAGACCTATGACACTAACCAGATGGTGGCCGACCAGGTGCGGTATGCACTGCAGAATGCGCTGGAGGCCGGGCTCAAGGACCGCATGGTGGCCTCGAACGATCCGGGAGCGTTGCGGGCGCTCGTAGCCCAGACAGTGCAAAACGATCCGACTCTGCAGGCTGCACTGGTCTCGGTGATCCGCTACTCGTCCACCGTGTACGACGTGAATATCGGCGACAGTCAGGGTTTAGTGTTGTTGAGCACGAACCCGGATAGCGAAGGCAAGCAGTTGCCCGCGCGCCCCAACTACGACGAGTTGCGCAAGGCCGGCCCCGTGCGAATGATGATGCAGGTCTTTGGCCCGCCCAAGGTTCTGGATATCGTTGCCCCGCTCGAGAATAACGGCAAGCTCTTCGCATCGGTCCACGTGGGTGTTCACACATCGCTGCTGCGCGCCGTTTACGAGCCGCTGCTGCGCAAGGCGTTCTGGCTGATGGGGTTTGCCCTGATTGCGGCGTTGCTGGCGGCTTTTTCGCTCAGCAACCTGGCGCTGCGACCCATGGCGGAGATCAGCCGGCAACTCGACCGCCTGACTGCGGCCGGAGGAGCGCCAGTTGAAGATCAGGCGCCCAGGAATCAGGACGTGGCGGCCCAGGTTTCCACCAAGATCGAGAAGATCGGGCAGCGCATGCGCAATGTGGAGGAGGTTTATTCCGCGTTGCGGGAGAATCTTGACCAGATTCTGGGCAATCTGCAGGACGGAATCATGCTGTTTACCGAGGACAGGCGCGCGGTGCTCGTTTCAGAGGCGGCGCGGCGATTCCTCCAGATCGATCGCGACAACATTCTGGGACTGCATGCGCGCGAAATCCTCGACGATTCCAAATTGTTGGGACGGTCGCTGCGGGAGGCGATTGAATCCGGCCGGAACATGGAGAAGGAAGAGATTCGTACCGAAGGCGGCCGGCGCATCCAGGCTTCGGTGAACTTTATTAACGACGACGAAACGCAGAAAGGTCTGGGCGCACTGGTGACGCTGCACGACCTGGAATCGGCGGCGGAGATTGAGTCGGAGCTGGAGCTTTCGCGGCGCATGGCGGCGATCGGCCGGCTCACCTCGGGCGTGGGCCACGAGGTGAAGAACCCAATCAACGCGATCGTCGTGCATCTGGAGCTTTTGAAATCGAAGCTGGGCGAATCGAACGGACCTGCCACCAGGCACCTGGAAGTGATCGACGCGGAGATACGGCGGCTGGACCGCGTGGTGCAGACGCTTGTCGACTTCGCGCGACCGGTAGAAGTGCAGCTGCGGGAGCAGGACCTTCGCCCGGTGATCGGCGACGTGCTGGCGCTGGCTGCGGACGAGCTGACGATGCGCCGGGTCACATTGGTCAGCCGCATACCGGCGGAGCCGCTCATCGCCAATGTGGATGCCGACTTGCTGAAGCAGGCGGCGCTGAACGTGATCCAGAATGGCGCACAGGCCATGCCGGATGGCGGGCGGCTGGAAGTGACCCTCGAAGAAGACAGGGATTACGGCGGAAATCAGGCCCAGCAAGGGCAGCCGAATGGAGCGGCCGGCGGAAGCGCGCATGCGGCAACGTATTCGGCGGTGCTTCGCGTTGCCGATGAGGGCATCGGAATTCCTGACGAAATCCGGGACAAGATCTTCGATCTGTACTTTACGACAAAGATCGGGGGCAGTGGCATCGGGCTGGCAATGACCTATCGCATCCTGCAGCTGCACCACGGGAGTGTCGAAGTACAATCGAGGCAAGGCCGGGGCACGGAATTCAGGCTGCGAATTCCACTTACCGCCGCGGAACGGGGACGCCGGAATCTACAGCCGGCGGCTGTTGAAGTCGAAAAGGGGATGGGGGAATGAAGTCACCTGCCAAGTGTGCTGCGTGGCTGCTGCCGCTCTTGCTGGCCGGCTGCTTCCACATGCCCTTTCACAAGGGTCAGCCGGCACAGCCGATGTTGGCGCCGCCCATCGAACCTTCCGTGCCCCTTGAACTCGCCTTCGTCGAGTTGCCGCCTGCAATGAGATTGATCCCGGGCAAGCCTCTTTACAACATGAGGGTCCACGACGAAACGGTGAAACCGCTGATCCGCCACAGGCGGCCGGCAAGTCCAACAGAGATTGTGCCTCCTTCTGAAGAGGCCGGAACCCCGAGCCCCGAGGTCAGCGCCATTGGTCAACTTTCTACTGGCGACCCTGTGAGCTATCGACAGCAGACAGAGCAATCGATCGCGTCCATTGAGCGCGAGCTCAACGGCATCAATCGTCCGTTGAGCGACTCCAACCAAAAGACTGCCGACCAGATTCGGGAGTTCCTGAAGCAAGCCAGGGCGGCACTGGCATCGGGCGACGTGGATGGCGCGCGCACCCTGGCGGCCAAGGCTCAGGTCCTGCTGGCCGCGCTGACTCAATAGAGCGCGCTGGATTGGCATCTCTACAACTCGCCCCAACTCAGCTTGCCGCGCAACACATCGAAGAAGCCGCCGTCGCCAAGGCGGACAAGCTTGACCGTGTGATTCGAACGGCAGCACCGCACTTCGTCGCCGCGTTGAAGCTCCACGCCCTGCTGGCCGTCAATGGTGAGCAGCGCGACATTGGGAACGCCCTCGACGCGCACCATGAGCGAAGCGCTGCCAGGCACGACGATGGGCCTCAACGTGAGCAAGTGGGGGCAGATCGGCGTCACCACCATTGCGTCCACGTCGGGCGTAAGAATGGGGCCGTTTGCGGCCAGTGTATAAGCGGTTGAACCCGTTGGAGTGGAAACGATGACGCCGTCGGCGCGGAAGCGGGCCACGCTCCTCCCGTCGAGTTCCACTGCGAATTCGCCCATGCGGGCAATGTCACCCTTGGAGACGACAATTTCGTTCAGCGCTTCGAAGCTGGAGCTCTCCACCCCCGCACGCCACAGAACCGCATGCAGCATGGCGCGCTCGTCGAGGCTATGGCAGCCGGAGCACCAGTTCTCGAGAGTGGCATAGAGGTCGGCGAGGCGCACTTCAGTAAGGAAGCCGAGAAATCCGAGATTCACGCTGAGGATGGGTGTGCCGACGGTCGCAAAAATGCGCGCCGCGGCAAGCAAAGTGCCATCGCCGCCCAAAACAATGACCAGACCCGGCGAATGCGAAGGCAACTCCGCGCGACTTACGCTGTGCGCGACGTCGGTATAGGCGCCGCCTTCGGCGTCCAGAATGACGTCGTAATTGTGCCTGCGCAACCACGCGATCAGGTCCGGCAAGAGCCGCCTGAGCTCTTCCCGGTTGGGCTTCGAAACAATGGCCACCGTGGTCATGCGTCCAAGTGTAATGGACTCGCTCTGCGCGGGCCAATCTCTCGGCGTGCGGAACCGCGCAACTTGAAAATTGCAGCCTGCCCGGAGATTCTAACCGGAAATCTTGCTGACATTCTCGGCCATCTGTTTGTATAGTGGCTCGATACCGGAATTTGAGGCCATTCGCCGGCCTTGGGTCCCGTCTGGCGCTACCAGGGCTTGATTGAACCTCCCTATTCAGGAAGCAACGGGAAAGGAAAGCTGCGATGGAATGGTATTTGATGGTCTGGAGGAAGTACGCCCAATTCGATGGCCGTTCGCGACGCAAGGAATACTGGATGTTTACGCTCTTCAACCTGTTGGCGATCTTCGCGCTGGCTGCGGCTGCAATTGCAGTCGGGGTAATGCTCACAACCACAGGAAGAGTGTCCTCGGAAAACACCGTGCCTTTTCTTTTTATTCCGATCGGGATTTATGCATTGGCTGCCCTCATTCCCAGTATTTCCGCGGCCACGCGCCGCTTTCACGACATTGGCAAGAGCGGCTGGATGCTCTTGTTGCTGTGTGTGCTCGGTATCATCCCCTTCGTAGGAATCATCTGCTCCATCATCCAGATCGTTTTCTTGTGCCAGGACAGCCAGCCGGGGGCCAATCAGTACGGACCCAATCCGAAGTATCCCGAGCAGGGAGCAATGATGTATGCCGCGAATGCCGGCTTCATCCCGACTGGGATCGGAACGCAACCGCAACAGATGGCGGTCCAGAATAACGTTGGATTTTGCACGACATGTGGCGCAAAGTTAACCGACGGATCTCCATTTTGCGGGAATTGCGGCACACGTCTTTATTGACGTTGGGCGTAGCCTTCCCCCCGTTGGCAGTGGCCTTGGAACAGCGTTCTTCAAAGTAATCCTGACTCAGGCCCGCCGTGCGTAGATGAGAAACTCACGGTTGCCCTTGGCTCCGGTAATCGGCGACGGAATGGTTCCGGCTACGCTCCAGCCGAGAGAGCGGACACACTCAGCGACTCTGTCGATGGCCCTCTGGTGCGCCTCGGGATCACGCACAATTCCCCCTTTGCCGACATGTTCTCGGCCCGCCTCAAATTGGGGCTTGACCAGAACGACCGCCTCGACGAGCGAGGGGGCGGCGGCAAACACAGCCGGGAGCACAAGAGTCGCCGAGATAAAGGAAACGTCGACGACGAGAAGCGTTGCTTTCTGGTCCTGGTTGAGTATCCCCAATGATCCAGGCTTAAGGAGGCGAGCGTTGGTGCGCTCGAGAAGGCTGACGCGCGGGTCGTTGCGCAGCTTCATGTGGATTTGGCCGAAGCCGGTGTCAATCGCCGTGACATGCGCCGCCCCGTGCTGCAAAAGGCAGTCCGTGAAACCTCCGGTCGATGCGCCAACGTCGAGGCAGGCGCGGCCAGCAACGCCGATTTGCCAGTGTTCCAGAGCAGCTGCCAGTTTTAATCCGCCGCGACTGACATACGGAAGGTCATCGCCCAGGAGCCGGATGGGAGAGTCAATCGGAATTGATGTGCCGGGCTTGTCGACCTTTTGCTCGCGCACCATCACCCGCCCGGCAAGGATCAGCGATCGAGCGCGCTCGCGGCTGGCGGCAAGGCCACGCTCAACAAGTAACTGGTCGAGGCGTGTCTTTCCCGGGCGCTCATTCGAAACGCTCGCTTTTGCACCTTTCACCATCAACGAAACAGTTCCCCAATAGGTCGAAGGGCTATTCCCACAGGAGGAATAGCCCTTCAGACGATTGCTCGGCTCCGTTTACCATTCACGCTACAGAGTGGGAACGGCCTGGCAATTCGCGAGCGTGTAGTTTGCTCCGTACTCAGCCACCATCTCCGACGGCGAAAGGTTGCAGGGCTGGCCATAACCGGGAACACGGCTGCTGTAGTTGTTATTGCCGCTTGAGCCGGTCTGGGTGGTGGTGCGCATATCTACCGGCGTGCCCTCCAGCAGAACCGTGGTGTCGATCAGGTCAGTGACGGTTGGGCTCGATTCAATAATGGTGATAAAGGGATTGTCCGGCGAAGCCACGTAGATCTTGGAGAACTCGGAGTTCTGCGTGTTGAGCACGGTGCGCGGATGACCGACGACGGTAATGGTTTTTTCCACCGTATATGTGTAAAGGTTCACGACGGTTACCGTGCCATTACCTGAACCACTGTCGTCGTTCTGATTGGCGGTGTAGGCCTTGCTGCCGTCGGCGAGAACGGTGACGCTGGCCGGGTTGGGAGTGGCAGTGTTGCCCACCTTAATTGTGGTCACGGCGCCGAAGCCGCCCGTGATGGCCCCGCAGTTGGCGTAGCTCGTGACCCCGCCGACAGTACAGCTGGGATTCGAATAGGTATTCGAGTCGTTGCCGAATTCATCCAGCGGAATGTTGACCACGCTGACGGTCCCACCGTCATAGTTGGCGACGACAAGTTGTTGGGTTGCCTGATTGTATTCGGCCTCAATCGGTCCGGATCCGGCGGGAAGTTGAATGGTGGGATGGCAAGTGATCCATTGCCCACTCTGGTTCTGAAAGGGCGTGCACGCATCGGGCGTATTGTTCTTGGTGTCGATGACAGTGATCGTGTCGTCTCCGCGGTTGAGGACGAATAGGCGCTGAAGGTTTGGAGTTTGCACCGCGTACACGGGACATTTACCGACCGGAATGGCAGGATCGGTAGTGTCGCTGGAGATCTCAATCGGCGTAGCCACACCCGTCGGAGCCGTTGTGGGCGAGAGATTGCAGGTCAACGGCGCTGTATCCGGGATATCCTGGCTGACCACATATTCGCGTTCGCCGGTAGTACTCGGCGCTCCGGCGACGAGCACGGGCATGGTGGCTGGGCTCCCCGACGTGGCCACCGGAATGGCGAGTTTGAATGCCTGGGGCGATCCGGCAAAGAGGTCTACCACGTCGCCGTTGAGATCGGCGGCCCAAAGTCCGTTGGAAGGCGAGAGCAGGTTGACCGGCTGCGCGGTGGGAGGCAGCGTGGATTCCGATACGTTCTTCGCCTGCAGGCTGGGGGAAATAGCGAAATTGGAGAGTGTGCCGTCGCTGTTGACGGTGTAGCCCGTAGCGCCAACTTCATCGATCGTGAAAACTCTAGGCCCGGGACCGATTTGCGCCTCGGTCAGGATCGAGTCACCGGAATAATCAATGATGGTGACCACCCCGGGGGTTGAGGCGCCAGTGGTCGAAACCACAACCGTATACGAAGTGGGTTGCGCCGGCGGGCCACTCGTGGCGATCGGCGTGACCACCGGCCTGTAATTATCGCCACAGCCGCCAAGAAGAGCTGCCAATGCGAGTGCGGCCGATGCCTGCGCGAAGTGCACACGCGCCGGGCATGACTTCATAGCAAAAAGCCTCATTCGAAAACTTCCCTGCTTCCTTGGTGATTGTAAATCAAGCGGGCGGGCTCGCCGGATCACCCTGACTCTCTGCGGTAAGCGACGCAGTCCGCAGAAATTGGTCAACTCAGACCCAGGCCCTGTTAACACCACCCGGAGTGGACGGAGCTTTCTTGGGTGGGATTCTCAGGCTACGATGGGGCGTGGCTCAGGAAAAGCTGGAGTGGCAATCGAAGATCGTGTTGCTGGCGGTGCTGCCGTTCGCGGGCACCGATGTCCTGCTTGCGTGCTTCGCCTGGGCATCGGAATCCGTTGCCGTGGTGGTTTGGGTAATCGGGTTGAGCGCCTTGCTTGGGCTGATCGTGTGGAAGCTGCGAGCGGCCACGCCGGCAGCGGCGGCGACTGGAGCAGTGATCACGGCAAGCCTGATGTTCTCGACCGGCGAGTTTCCGTACAAACCCTGGCACACAGCGTTGATTCCAGTGCTGGCGGTGTCGGTACTGGCTTTCGTCGCCACGCGGGTTGGACGAGCCAGGAAGGAACGACTGGGAACGGCAGAGGCGCGGCGGGGACGATCTGCCTCCCAGGTTGTGGCGAATCTCGGCATCGCGGCGCTGGTTGCCAGCGATCCAGTCATCGTCTGGTTGCTGGACAGCCGCTGGCTTCCACGCCCAGCCCACGCGGGAGCTCTGCTACTGGCCATGCCTTTGGCGGCGCTGGCTGAGGCCGCGGCAGACACTGTTTCATCAGAGATCGGGCAGGTGCTGAGCGGCATGCCGCGGATGATTACTACATTGCGGGCTGTTGAACCGGGCACTGACGGTGCTGTGAGCGTCGCCGGAACACTAGCCGGGTTGATTGCAGCGGCCATCGTGGCAGGCGCAGGAACCTGGGCGTTGCGCGGTGATTGGACTCTCTTCAAGCTGAGCTGCGCCGCTGCGGTATTCGGGCTTCTTTTCGACAGCCTGCTGGGGGCAACGCTGGAGAAGCGCGGCTGGCTCAACAACGACGCAGTGAACTTTCTGTCGACGGCGAACGCCGCGGCGTTTGCGCTTCTTTTGCTCGCGTACCTGCCTCGTCCGGGAGTCGGGTAGAGAACCACTTTGTCACTGGTCCGCCGGCAATTTGATTTGCTGACTCGCTAACCCGCCAACACGCGCGCAGCATGGCCAACTTGCCAGGTGGCCGACTCCGCCGGCACCGCTAACCCCGCCAACTCCGCTGCTTCAATGCAAATGGAGCCGCCACAAGGTATAGCTGAGGATCTCGTGGCCGATTCGTTCGGTCTCGAGCGTCCGGTCTTCGACGGCCGGACGCGGGCGCGGCGAAGTGAGCACGTCAAGTCCCTCGGCGGCGCAGATGGCATGAATGCGGAACATGTGAGTGTCGTCGCTGACGACAACCAGTCGGTGCAGCCCGTTGACGCGGGCGATGACGGCAATGCGGCGGGCTGACTCCTCAGTGTTGCGGCTTTCGGTTTCAGCGATGATGGCCTGCTCCGGAACACCCTTGTCGATCAGATATCCCTCACCAACGGAGCCCTCGGTAAACTGATCGCCGCCCGGACCGCCGAGGGTGATGATCAGCGGGGCAATGCCGCGATGGTAGAGCTCGAGCGCGTGGTCGAGTCGTGCGCGGTAGACGGGCGAAGGACGGCCGTCGTACTCTGCCGCGCCAAGAACCCCGATGGCGTCGGCGGGTGCGGCTTGGTCCTGGTTCGCGTAGGTCTCAATCTGCACGTAGACCCAATGGCACCATCCGATAGCCGCGGCCAGCAGGCAGAGGACAAAAAAAAGTGCGACGCGGAGGACCCAATTTCGGTGCTTCATCTTGGATTCGCGCCCCATGCGCATCATCTTATCGCTGCAGGGTCATCACAATTTCGTGAGTTGGAATGGCGCCTTCGCGCAGAATCTCCCATCGCCCGGGGCCGAGGGTGAGATCGACGATGGTGGTTGGCTGCGCTCGACCTGTCGGACCACCATCGACAATCAGCGGAATGCGCTCGCCGATTTGGTCACGAACGCAGCCGGCATTGGTACATTCCGAAGCGCCTTGCAGGTTGGCCGAAGTGGCTGTGATGGGCAGGCCGAAACGCTCCACCACTGCACGGGGAATGGCGGCATCGGGCACGCGCAGAGCGACGTTGCCCGTGTTGGCTGTGGAGCGCAAAGGCAGCTTGGTTCCGGCGCGAACGATGATCGTCAACGGGCCGGGCCAGAAACGGTCCGCGAGCTTGTCGAGCTGCGGATCGGTGTCGCGCGCCAGCTCGTAAGCCTGGGACAAGCCGGCGATGAGCAGTGAGAGCGGCTTGTGCTTCTGGCGAGTCTTGATCTGGTAAATCTGCTCGACAGCGAAGAGGTTCACCGGGTCCACGGCCAGGCCGTAGAAGGTGTCGGTTGGCAGAGCGATGACACCCCCTTTGCGCAGGCAGGAGACGATGTAATCGATCCGGTCCGGTTGGGGTTCATCGGGATGGAC
>Ga0181520_10011443_pt1 | contig 11648 bp, 10 predicted proteins | sample PEATcosm2014_Bin_29_FD_132451 | JGI IMG/M metagenome (GOLD analysis project Ga0181520, IMG submission 132451) | Peatland microbial communities from MTU Mesocosm Facility, Houghton, MI, USA - PEATcosm2014_Bin02_30_metaG | ecosystem: Environmental > Terrestrial > Soil > Wetlands > Peat | place...
AGTAGTAAGCAATCTGGCGTATATCCGCGCATAGGTGTTTGAGCAGTAAGAACTCCGACCGGTCCCACACGATGATCGCCACCACCATGCTCGCGACGCTTTGCCACGAAAAGGCGATCATGCGAGCGCTCAACCCCTCTGGGTGAACATGCGTGGTCTCCCATGAAAGGATTCGCCGCATGGTGGGAAACACCCGCACCAGGAAATCGACGGCGCGCATGACAAACATGGACGCGCCGACACCGATGACACCCCACTTGAACACCACGGTGGCCAGAATCATTGCAAAGAATGCAAAAATTGAAGCGACGGAGGCGGGAAGATTCGTAGATAGTTCTTCCGTCGCGACGTTCGCCTGAGCCGAGATGGTATTCACCATCGCTGGCCAGATGCTGAGGGCTATGAGAATCGAGGCTACTTTGTACGCCGCATTCGCATCTCTGAGCACCCACAACAGGATGCCGCCGGTAGCCAGCGTCGCCATGCCAATCTGCAACTGCATGGTGCGAAAATAAATGTGTCGTGCCGTGCCGCGGTCGCCCATACCGAGGAATTCGGCCATGTATTTCTGTGTCGTCGCTGGAATTCCTAGTCCGCCCAGAGCGCTGACCACGGCGGCAATCCACGAGACGTAGATAACATAGCCCATCTTCGATGGGCCCAGAGTTCGCGCAATCGCGATCGAGGTGAACAGGGTGACAACTGCGTTGATCGCGTTTTCGAGACCATACCACCCGGTATTGCGAGCAATCGTCTTGGTGTTTGACATGCCGATATTGACCCTGATCAACGGGGGGTGGGGATCTTCCTCGTGGAGTGCCGACTCGTTTGTAGCATCAGCGACTGTTGCGCCGGCGGCCAACGGAAATTAATCTTGCCCACCCCTCCCGCGTCCCAGTCCTTGCGACGTTCCATTTCCGGACTCCCCTGTTGGCGAATGAGGTACCAGTGGCCGGTGCGCTTCTCTATCGTCCCGCCCCCACTCTCATCCGGAACGAGCTTATTGCGATTGTCGATTTCCTATTGCATCGTAGCATCCTCCCCCTCGCTCCCAAGTGCGTCCTTCGTGGAATAGGAGGTGTTCTTCTAGCTTCGGCCGAGGCTGCGTTTGATACGATCAAGGTGGTCTGGCTGCGGAACGGTGCAAAGTGAAGATGATCTTCTGGCTGTCGCTGATCGGCTTGCTCTACACCTATGTGGGCTACCCGTTAATAATGTGGACGCTCGCGATCGTCCGTCCTCGGCCCTGGAAAACGGCTCCAATTACTCCCAGCGTAAGTTTCGTGCTTGCCGTTCATAATGGCGTCTTGTTGATTGCAGACAAGATTCAGCATCTGGTTCGCCTTGACTATCCCAACGTTGCCGAGATCATCGTCGTCTCCGATGGCTCGACCGACGGTACCGCGGAGTTACTGGCGAGCCAACAACATCCCCGGCTCAGACCAATCGTCCTTCGCGAGCACCAGGGCAAGGCTGTCGCCGTAAATGCTGGCATGGCGGCAGCCACCGGGGAAATTATCGTTTTCGTGGACATCCGGCCCGAGATCGCTCCGGGAGCGATTCAACAACTGGTCAGCAATTTTGCCGATGACAAGGTCGGCTGTGTGTCTGGGAACCTCAAGCTGCGTCAGGACGGCCACGACGCGACCTCGGCCGCGGTCGGAGGATTTTACTGGCGCTACGAACAGTGGCTCAGGACGTGTGAGTCCGCTGCGGATTCACCGGTCGGAGTGTATGGAGGCTTTTACGCCATACGGCGGCAACTAGCTGTCCCGCAACCTCCTGGGATCATCCTTGACGATATGTTTGAGCCTTTATCGATCATTCGCCAGGGCTACCGCTCCGTAGTCGATCCGTGCGCCTTCGTGTATGACACCTGGCCGAAGAATTTTGAAGGCGAATTTCATCGCAAGGTGCGCACGCTGGCGGGCAACTTCCAGCTCTTCCAACTCGCGCCGTGGACCTTGACGCTGCAGAATCGCGTCCTCTTTCAACTCGTCTCACATAAGCTGATGCGTCTTATTGTTCCCTATCTTCTGGTGCTGCTTTTGATATCCAGCGTCGTCCTATCGCACACTTCCATGCTTTTCGCAGTGCTTGCAGCGGTTCAAGGATGCGGTTGGATTGTCGCCTTCGTCGGCTTGCGCTATCAGATTCCGCTGGTGCGTCATCTCGCGTCCCCAGCGGGCGCGCTGCTCGTGCTCAACGCAGCTGCCGTAGTCGGCCTCTACAAGTTTCTCTTCACCCCTGGCCCTCTTTGGAAAATATGGAATTCGAATAAGATCAAGGTGAGGAAATAAAATATGGATTACCGTAAGGCGCTGGTTATTTGCCTTGGGATCGGAGTCGTCGCTGGAGGCGTTCTATACCACTTCCACAAAGCACGACAACGGGATGCGAGATTGGCCAGGGTCATCGCTCCGGCGCCATATTTTCCGCAGGGATCTGTCTGGACCCAGGATGTGAGTCAGGCTCCCCTCGATCCCCAGTCCAACACCATGATTGCCTGGCTGGCTGAATCGGGCGGCTGGGGACACGGGAGAATACAAGTCGACTTCGCCCTGCGCGTTCTGCAGGCGGATGCAAACACACCTAGTGCGACCTTCGTCAAAGGTTCGGGATGGATGTCTCCAGATTCGGATACGGTTTCTGCAATTCCGCTCCCCACCGGAGGCGGCATCGAAGGAGAATCGGGCTACCATTGCTCCAACGATCAAAATGACTGCCATCTCATAGTGGTCGACCGCAGCGACGGCAAACTCTTTGAAGCCTATCAGGCGGATTACGCAGCCAACACAGTCACCGCCAACTTTCTCGCAGTTTGGAATCTGAACCGAGTTTATCCGCCTTCCGGGCGCGGAGATCAATGCACCAGTGCGGATGCTGCGGGCTTTCCAATTGCCCCTCTCCTCTTCAATGCCGATGAGCTCGCGACCGGAAGCATTAACCACGCCATTCGGTTTATTCTTCCTAATCGGCGCATGCGCGCGCATGTATTTGTTCATCCTGCAACGCATGCCGGCGCTCCGAGCGGGCCGGTGTTGGCTCCGCCCATGGGAGCCCATTTCCGGCTCAAGGCTTCTTATGACGTTTCCCGACTCAAGCCGGCAGCCCAGGTGGTCGCACGGGCTATGCAGAAGTACGGCATGTTCCTTTCGGATGGCGGCAGCATTACCCTGACCGCACAGAGCGACAAGGACACAACCGCGAAGTATGCAGACGTCGATTTTGGTCCTCGTGATTTGCGTACCCTTAAGGTGACGGACTTCGAAGTTGTCGATTCGGGAGCGCCAATTCCATTGACCGATAACTGCGTGCGGAATCCGTGACTCGCGCCTACTATACCGAGCAGGTGATAGTTCAAGAATGTAACATTCTCAGAGGCAAGTGAGATGCCATGAAAACAAAGCCAAGCCTCTCTTGCACTCTCGGTTCCGATGCTGATCTGTTTCACGTTGCGAACACGGTCACGGGATTATGCCAGTTAGAGGAAGAGGGGCTGATTGACCTCAAGCTCAGGATTTCTCCGGATGTTGGGCAGCATTCAATGATTCTTGAACTGGATGGAATCGCTGCTGGAATCGATCTTTCAGATCATAGCGACCAGATGCAGGCGGAACTTGCCTCTTGCGACCTATACTTCAAGCGCTGCGTGAGATTGGAAGACCTGAAGTCGTCAAGCCAGATTCGGGCCTTCGGGCTGAACTACTCTTGCCGCTCCAGAAGAGCAACTTTGCGACTATTGGGTCTCATGGGTCCGTCTGACGTTTTGCGCCGCGCTGCCGTCTGGAAGAAGTTTTTGAGCATCCCCTTGGTAAAAGAATTCGAACGAGCGCCAACCGAAATTGCAACACCAACAATTCTCTTCCAGGCGCGCCTGTGGGACGCTGAAGATTGTGCGGGAGATGAACAAATCAATGAGGGTCGGGTTGGGCTGTTGCTGGCCCTTCGCAACGAATTCAAGGAGCGAGTAGTCGGCGGGTTGGTGCCAACACCATATGCGCAAGCGCACCATCCCGATTTATTGACAACTTTATCCAGTCGTCAAAGCCAATATGTTCGATGGGCACGAGAACACCTTGTCTCTATCGGCTTCAGGGGGCTTTTTGGATCACTTGGTTTCAAGTTGGCAGAGGCTTTGGCGGCATCTCAGTGCCTCATTTCGGAGCCCACAATTGCATTCCTGCCGGACGACATACCCCTCACTCAGTATTGCAATACCGAGGAGTGCATTGCCGCCTGCGATTTCTTTCTCTCCCATCCTGTCGATGCAAAGCAGCGCCGGCAGTCCGCATGGGAATACTATCAATCGGCAGTGGAGCCGAGGTCCCACCTGAAACAGTTGCTCACTTCGATTGCCGATCTTGATTTGAATCGCCTGCCTCGCTGACCCTGGGTGCTCCCTGGTTCAGGGTCTTGCCAGATTGACAGACGCATCAATCGCTTCAAACACCGTGTCTCCCGCAGCCAGATCGAACTTCCGGGCAAAATGCGCCCCTGAATTCAGGATTGCCGAGAGATCTTCCATCCCCAAAACCTTCGGATTCGGCCCACCCAGACTCCAGTCTATATATCGTTTATTGTCATTCGAAATCTTCAGGTCAGGCTGATTGCAGAGTATTGTGTGCAGGGTGCCTTCCTCGGGAATGAACTTCCTGGCGAAGTGATCAAGAATCCTCCTATTTGTGGCGTCTTGTGCCAATAGCCTTTCCGCTACTTTACGATTGCCCGTGTGCCACCATTCTCCCCCATAGCATTTCAGCGTTTCCGAAAATGGATTGAATGGACCTACAAGCGACTTAGACCGTACATTTCCGATGGGTATCTTAATGGGCTTGCGGCGTGACCAGGAAAACCAGGGAAACCACAACTGGATAGCTACATAGCGGTCGTAGGCGACGGGGACCCAACGGCCGCTCCTGAAGCCATGGGCTTCGAGGGGCGCATGCGGGTCGGGACTGTATGGATATTCGACCAGTCGATGATCCAGGTACGCATCGAATCCGCCATGATCAAGTTCCGCAAGCACAGCCTCTGCCGGTCGCACCGGATAGTCGGTGCCGCTCAAGAACACGAACCAATCGGGGGCATCAGCGCGTTGGTATAGCGTTCGGAGAGCAGCGAGAAAGGCGTTGACGCATGCTATATTGCCCCATCTGGTTTCCATGTAGGGCTGGACAAAGCGGACCTGCTCCGGAAAATCAAATCCTTCCAGGGAAGACTTCGAAAAGTCGTGATGACAGACGATTGGAGGATTGTCGTACAACTCAATGAGTCGCCGAATTAGCCTCAGAAGTTGGGCAGGCTTGTCGTAGGTCACGAGAACGAAGCCGATTCGATTGCTCATGCTGAGAAACCTCCTTCGGCAGCAGCTTCTAGGGAATATCTCATACAGACACACACGCTCCAATAGTCCAAACGACGTAAGACGTATGGCGTGCATCTCACCAAATGGCCACCCTCAATACCGGCGGTCTGGTCCTGATTGCACCGCTGGCAGCGGGTACCGTGAAATCGGTATCTACAATCCACCGTTTCGGCGGCAACTCCTCGAATTCATTCCGGCGGCCGGCTTTTACTCTTCGCGAGGCGCCGAAATCGCGGAGTGCTTCGATACAGATCCATGTAGTTGTCGACCATTACGTCGAGAGTGAAGTAGCTGCGAAAAGCGTGTTGTGCGTTGATTGCGAGTTTTTCCCGCTCTCCCGAATTACTCGCCATCTTTAGAATTGCCCCAGCCATTGCTGCAGGGTCCGTCGCGGATACCGCAAGTCCCGCGTGCGCCAGTCGAACCACCTCTGCCATTCCGCCTACGTCGGTCACGATGGCTGGTATACCGAGCGAAAAAGCCTGTAGAAGCGATATGGGCAATCCCTCTGATTTTGACGACATGAGGAAGACGTCGGCAGCGGAAAAGAACGGAGCCACGTCGAGTTGTTGCCCCCAGAAGGTTACTTCGCTGCTGATCCCCAATTCCGCAGTCAGTCTCGTCAGCTTCTCGCGTTCGCTCCCATCACCTACCATCCAGAGCCGCAGATTGGGCATCGAGGATAGTGCCTCACGGAATGCAGCGAGCAGGAGCGTGTGGTTCTTTACCGGTTCGAGTCGGCCAACGAAGAGTAGATTGAAGTCGCTCTTCGGAGCGGAAAGCTCCTTCGCCACTCGCAATAAAGGCGCCGTGCCGTTATACACTCTTACGATTTTTCGCGCGGGAGCACTGCGTATTTTCTTCACATTGTTGGTCGTCGCTTCGCAGATTCCGACCACCCAATCGCACCAGCTTGCTGCGATCCTATATTTCGATTCCTGAACTCGATTGTTCGGCGGCGCAACCAGACTATGCCGGGTTGAAACAATGGACGGAACGCCGGCCACTCTCGCAGACAACGCAGCATAGATAGTCGGAGTCGGATTGTGAAGATGGACAACGTCGGGTAGATCTTTCTTGAAAATGTTGAAGAAGTTCCAAGCGGCGCCCCACAGGTGCTCACCGACATTCGCTTGGACTAGAAAGCCTTCGGTCCGCATCTGTTTCCCAAGATCGCCCAGCGATGCAACGGCGTAAATACGCGGTTCATGCCCCTGTTCACGCTGCAGGCGGCACATCTGCGATACCAATATCTCAGCACCGCCCACTTCCATGCTGTCTACCACGTGCGCAATCTTCATAGGCTGGTCCGGCATAACACGAGAATTCGAATGTCGTAACAAATGCTTTAGCTCAAGACCTCTCAGCTCAGAACACTACTTCGAGACCCCATCAATAATCTACCTATTATCAGGGCCATACAGTGATTCATTCCTCGTCCACACATCGCAAACTTGGGATCGAGCGCCTTGCTACGACGACCGAGGGGGAACCTCCCTTCGATGACTTCACTCCGCCACATCAGCGGCCAGAAGCACATTGCAGAAGAACGGACGCCTCGTGCCGCAGGGCCTTCCACGTACCGCTATGAGCGGCCCATTGCAGATGGAGTTGCCACCGCCGCTGCAGGACCTGTGCGCTGATCAACGCATCAAATGCACTGTCCTCAGAACACCATACATCACCGCAATCAGGACAACTGCAAGGCCAAGAGTGTTGAGCGTTACCCGCCCAAGTGTCATACGGGACATTACCATTCCCCGTCGCAAACCCAGCTCGAAGACTACCTCTGCCATTCCGCCCAAAAGGAATAAAGTCGTGACGAAGGAGCGAGATAGAAACCATCCCGCCACCAGGAATCCCGTGAGCGATAGAACCATCAATCTACCCAGGTCGTTGATCTCGGCCTTGTCTATTACTTCGATTTTTCTCGCGGCCTGTGGCGAGGTGACATTCTGAGATCCAGCCGGAGCGTCCGCAATCACGCGCTCCGGCGAAGCAACCACCAAAGCATCCCTGACTGTCGGAAGGAGGAACATGGTCCAGAAGTACAAGCCAAATAACCCCAATTCCGCCGCACACACCACCAGCGAGTTGTGCGCGGTCAGCCCAGCATAGTCCGCAAAATTATTGAAACCGACTCCAAAGAGCGGGTGGGATTTGAATATCTCTAACCCAGTACCCCACAGTGCGGTGCGATCTGAGCCGGCGTCGGCTGACACATCACGGCCCCCGGTGAAACCCAAAGCCATCGCCCCGACAAACAATCCCACGGCCAACAGCAGCGCAGGCAGTGTTCCAATACGTCGTCGTGCCGCCACAACTGCCATCGCCAATATTGCCAGCATCGCCCCACGCGAGTGCGTCATGTAGGCTCCATAAAGGAGAGCACTCAGCGGCAACAGCACGAAGGCACCATTGCGAAGCGCTCGCTTCTTTCGCCAGAAAATAAACACGAGCGGAATTACACAGACAATTAATTGGCCAAAATCATTTGGATCATTGATCTCGCCTAAACCCCGGAGCCGGTAGATCCACTCTCCCTTGCCGACCCCCTGCGGCAAAAGGTATAGACTGCCCGTCTCCGGCTGAGCGGTGAACGAGTCTGGGACGACATGCCTCAAGTCGAGCACCCCCTGCGCAATCACAAACAGGCACACGAATAACAACATCGACACAATAATCTGTAGCCTTTTCCTGGAGTCACAATGCAAACACACCAAGAAATAAGCAAATCCGCTCGGAATAAAGAACAGCAATGCATCCACTCCGCCGCCCGCCCATTGCTCTCCGATCAATACAGACATCACCACCGCGGCCGTCAAACCGATTAACGCCAGGGTCTGAGGCGTCTTCCGGACGAAGGATCTTCTCAATCTGGGTATTGACGCAATCACGACGAGAACTGCCAAGATCAACTCAACTCGATATTGCGCAAGCGGCCCGAAGATCAGGGTCGGCGTGAGATAGTACGTGATGAAGTAAAGAAGACTTAAGAAGAAACCCATGGTAAATAGAACCGAGCGCACGGCCGAGTCTCGATCAGCATATCCTAAATGCCAGGACCGCACCATCACCTATGTCCGTCATATAGCTTTGCCCGTCATACTTCACATTTGATATAGACGTTGCACAATTCCAGACAGGCACTACATACACACCTTCAGTTACATCTGATCCTCAGGTTCTCGCAAATTATGCAAGCCTGACCAAAAGCTATCGCTGAAAACAATTAATAGATTTCCTCCAACGCTCCAGCACTACTCGTGACCTTGGCATCCAGTTCATAAATCCTAAGAAGGCATATCCACTCATAGGAGTGGAACTGACAATGTCCCGCAACGACCAGACAGAAAGGAAGCTTTACGCCGGCCCTTTGGCCGTCACCTGGCGATAATGAGAACCGCTTGCCAGGAATCTGCTCTCAACCAATACCCATAGAAGCATGGCCACGAGAACAACCAGGATCACGCATAGCAGAAAGAACATCTCCGGAGCGATCCGGGTAGCAAGGCCGAATGCTATCAAAATCTGCAGTATGGGCCAATGAACAATGTAGACGCCGTATGAAAAATCTCCGTACTTTGAGAAGTTTCCGAAATACCGCCAAAATCCTACAACAAAAACCATGCCCGATATTGACAAGACGTCCAGGTTGCCCTTCGTGAACCAATGGTCGATGGCGAAAAGGCATACTGTGACCAGGCCTATACTTCGAAAGTGTCCAACCAAATTATCGAAATATAAAAGGATGAGCACCCCCGCGATGAAGTAGAGAAGCTGTCCCGGAAACTGCACTTGCAGCTGCTCGTAAACACTGCGAGAACTATCCAATGAATAGATGCTTCTGGAACTTTCGACGGAGGCAAGATAGCCAAACCCATACTTCCACAGACATGATAGGAAGAAAAGAGTGCCCAGAGTCTTCTTGGTGCCCAATCGCGTGCACAAATAATGGATGACGGGGACACAGAGGTAAAAGGCAACCTCGATTTTCAAGGTCCACAGCGCTCCGTTTACTGCTGGGTTAGGGTTGGAGGTGAAAACTCCCGGCAACGACGGCGCAAGAAAATTAAGAAATAGGAGATTTGCCGCAAGATATTTCCAGAATCCGAGTGCGCCATAGTATTGCAGGGGGTGCAGCAGACTTAAAGGGCACAACGCTATCGCAGCCAGCACGATGACGGCAAAATATGCTGGATAAATTCGCCGAACGCGCTTCTCGAAATAGGAGCGCATGGATGACGACCGATTGTAACTCCGATAGATAAGCAACCCACTGATGACGAAGAACGATCGGACCGCAAACGGGGCGGATAGGTACTCACCGAACGCCGAAAATGCGGTGAGGTTCGTGAGTGCGTGCATATGAAATAAAAAGACGGTGGACGCGAAGACTAAGCGGAGAAAATCGAGATTGTTTTTGTTGAAGTCCGCGCCGTTTCCCATCGTACAGTCTCCTGGCATTCACCGAAAACTAATTCGCTTAATCCCGCGAGTTCGAGCTTCTTTTCTATACGATACCCCAACTGTTGACGAGATCGCTCCCAACGAGTGTTTCGGGGGTGCATCATCTTGTTCTCGACGCATCTTCCCGTCTGTGGCATCCGACTGGCCGGCGTTCCCATTTCCTCCGGCATTAATGCGGGGGGATCCAACCCCACTTTCAAGCTCCCCCTGAAGAGATCTTCGAAGACAGTCGTTTAGGGCGCGACAGCGATCGACGGCGCATACTGTGGTCGCAAAGTCACTGCAGGTTTGGGCTTCGTAATTCACCGAGGCAATAGCTGGTCTCAGCGCCGCCGAATCTTCTCCTATCGTTGTACGACTGTAGCCAGCTTAGTCGACTCAGATCACTGGACGACCCCGCCTCGCGTCCATTGCTGGGTTTCCGGCACGCGGACGGCGGTTATGGAGGATTGGGATGCGAGATGCGATCGGCACAGGCTCAACCCGAGGGCATGTCGCAAATCCAGCATTGGGACAAGGCTATTCGCCCGGTTCGCGATCAGGATGTGATCTGTTCTTATTGCATAGTGAGGGTGAGAGTCGCACTTGGCTGCTGATAGCCATCAGTCGCAATGATTGCTACCGTCGATGTCAGGCCAGCCGCCGCAGGAGGCGTGTATACGCCACACCCAGTGCAAAGCCCAAGCCCGACAGCTACTGCGGCCAGCAGGAATAACTGCATACCTCGCCGCCTCTTCCAGCCAAAACAAAGGATTGCAGCCGCTAGCGCTGCGCCTGGAAGCGATGGCGATGGATCTTGCAGTTGCGCAGCCGACGCCGCTGAGGAGGTTACTGTCAGCACCGCCGATGCTACTTCACCAGAGGGAGTCACGGGCGTTGGGGAGAATCTGCAGGAGGTCCCTGCTGGCAGCCCTGAGCAGCTAAAGGAGACGGCGGACGCAAAGCCGTTCTGCGGCGCGATCAGGACTGTGGTGGTAGCACTATGTCCGACGGGGACAGTAAGGGACGCAGGCGACACTGTAACGGAGAAGGTTGGCGCCGCAGCAGTGACAACGTAGGTTGCCGCACTCACCGCGCTGGTTGAGAAGAAGGTAGCCTTTGAATCTCTCGGTCTGCTCACCGGAGCGGTACTGACCGCCGCCATGGCCTTGATCGTTTCAGATGCCGCAACCATGATGGGACCGGAGTAAATCGGAGAGCTAGTCGTGGGGTTAGATCCATTGGTTGTGTAATAGATCGTCGCCGAGCTGAGGGTGGTGCTAATCTTTACCGCCTGTGCAGAAGCATAAGTACCGCCCGCCGGGCTGAACGTGGGTGCGGTGGTTGTTGGGGTGATGGTATAGGCGGCCGAGCGAACCGGGCTCGCCGAATAACCGCTCGCCATTGCCATGGCCTGCAGTGTTTCCGTCGCGGCAATCATGATGGGGCCGGAGTAGATGGACGAACTCGCTGTCGGCGTCGAACCGTTGGTGGTGTAGTAGATGGTCGCGGAAGGCGTTGCTGTGCTGATGGTCACCGTTTGTGCGGCGGGATAGGTCCCGCTCGCAGGACTGACCGAAGGCATCGAAGCCAGCGGAGTGATGGTGTAGGCCGCCGAGGCCGCCGTGCTGGCTGAATCGCCGTTCGCAATCGCGATCGCTTTCACCGTCTCAGTCGCTGCCACCGTGATGGAACCGGAGTAGACAGCCGAGCTGGTGGTGGGAGTGGCCCCATTGGTGGTGTAGTAGATCGTCGCCGAAGGCGTCGTCGTGCTGATGGTCACCGTCTGCGCCGAGGTGTAAGTCCCGGGCGCTGGGCTGAAGCTGGGCGC
>Ga0181520_10011445_pt1 | contig 11647 bp, 7 predicted proteins | sample PEATcosm2014_Bin_29_FD_132451 | JGI IMG/M metagenome (GOLD analysis project Ga0181520, IMG submission 132451) | Peatland microbial communities from MTU Mesocosm Facility, Houghton, MI, USA - PEATcosm2014_Bin02_30_metaG | ecosystem: Environmental > Terrestrial > Soil > Wetlands > Peat | place...
CGATCGTGCCCGGGCAAAACCTTAGCCGCGCCGCGCACGCTGCGAAATGAATGCAGGGCTCTAGCCGAGGCACCTTCATATCGCGAGTTCAGTGATCATAGCCCCCTGTCGCAGGACTGAAGGCTACCCTCCTTCTTGGTTCTGGCGGGGTGCGACGCAGAGGGTACCCCGGCCATGCTCTGACACAGTGCCACGCCGTTGAGGCACTTATTTATCCACAAAGTCTAAGTGAGCACCGAGGCAAATCGGACGCGGTGCAAGGGGTTCGGTGGGTAACCTCACCCTCACGTACACCAGCACAACCATCGGCTGACAATTAATGGCCTGCTTTCCGTTATTAACCACCCGACTCTCGAAGCATCGCAGCCTCTCATTCGAGGGATAAATCACTCGCATTTCATGTTGCAGTGTAAACCTGCGAAGGAAAAAGCCGTCCGCACTGAATGTTAACGGATTTGACAACCCCGATGGAGGACCAAGCCTCGGGACTCGGGTGGTTCCCAGAGATTGAAAACGTTTTACAACATAGCTGCCGGGATTTGTGCCACCGAATTTGCGCACTGTCCGGGCCTGCCCCCAATCTCGCCGCTCGGACGCGCCTTTGAAGCCTCTGATTCGACGCGCGAAATCGCGGTCGGTCCAGGGTCCAGTAGCGCACGGCGGGGGTAGGAAGCCAACCTCTTGACCTTCCGCCGATTGGACAAGAGCTTGCCGCCTACCTTGAAAGCAAGGCACTGCCGAGGTTGCACAGAGCACACCGGATGTTGGGCCACGATAGACTGGGCATGCAAGGCGCACAAGAAGCTCAAAGCGAGGATGTTGCTTAACTAATCAACAACTTGCTCATCGGTGGAGGAATAACATCATGTGCTGATTTTTGTTTGATTTTGCAAGATGCGTCGTGCGATAATCCCCTACATGCAATATCCAGGTGGCGGCACTTCTCACTAAGAAGCGCTCTTTGAGGAGGTCTTGGGGCCTAGGCAACACCCGTGCGATAGGCATTTTCGTCATAACAGTGGTTGGCTAATCTACCGCGTGGCTAGAATCTGCGCATCCTGATAGCTAGCGCCTTTCGTCAGTCTTGCCCTTATTGCTGCGTCGCCGCAGATCGAATTCCACCCCCGCAATCAAGGCGATTTGAACGGTGAAGGTTCTTTTTTCAGGGAGGATGAATGAAAGGAGTAAAGCTTCAACCGACATTTGAGCAATCTTTTGTAGAGTTTAATGAAAGCGCAGACGCCACATTAAGTATTGAATCAGCGTACGGCTTTTTATCTACAAAGAGCCCATTAGACTCCTTGCGTTATCGGTACGTGAAGCGGATATTCGACATAGTTTGCGCCCTGTTATTGACCGCCTTGTTTGCGGTCCCCGGACTCTTGATTGCGACCGCAATTGTTCTAACGTCGCGCGGCCCAGCCTTCTATCGGGAGCAACGAATAGGCCGCGATGGGGTCCCTTTTCGAATTTGGAAGTTCCGCTCCATGTACTGCTACCTGTTTCCAAAGAACCATGGAAAGGCGCTTGTTCACGCGACGAATATTGTGGAATGGAGAATGAACAAGCGCAAGCGAGTCTCGGACCCGCGGGTGACGGCGGTAGGCAGGCTCCTGCGGCGGTGGAGTCTGGATGAGTTGCCGCAGCTTTTCAATGTGTTGCGTGGCGACATGTCCATGATCGGCCCCCGACCAATCGTTAGCGCCGAGATGCCCTTGTATGGCGACCTCCTCCATTTCTATCTAGCTGCCATTCCCGGTATTTCTGGTCTGTGGCAGGTCTCGGGACGTAGTAACCTGGATTATCCGGAGCGGTCGAAGCTGGACGCCTCTTATGTAAGCTTATGGAGCCTGCGGACGGACGCCTCGATCTTTCTCAAAACCATTCCTACTATTTTGGGTCGCGTTGGCGCTCGTTGACGCTGGTATTTATTCTGCCCGAGACCTGTCACAACCGATGCGCCAACGCGCCAGGAAACGGCGAAATCAGGCTTCAGGATTTGCGCAAAGACGGTGAATATGCGGCGCCTAGGGCGTCGATACCGGGGTGATCCGGCCGGCGCAGAGCGGCGGGCGCTCCTGGCAGTGTAAGACATATATATCTTTTCGTTTGGGAAGAAGTTTGCTTGCGTACTCGAACCGCAATCCTTGAAAATAGAACACAGCCATGAAGAAATATCTCCCGGTGTCACTCGCAATCGTGCTACTCGCCATTTCCCCGACCCTGTTCTCTCAAAGCTCCAGCGAGAGCGATTATGGAGACGCGCAGCAAGGCAGTTCCAGCAATTGCACTGATTCCTCATCCGACACTGGGGGAGACTGCCAATCGTCCCAACAGCAGGGCCGGCGGCAGGGCATGCAACAGATGAACGGTGGAGGAATCGGGACACTTGGTCCTAGGTCTCTCGGCAGCGGATATTCGGACGACTCAACTTTGAACGGGCAACTTAACTCGCTGTCGCTGTTGCAGGCCCAGCCGCTGCCTCCGGATCGGCCCACAGAGTTCCAAAAGTTTGTTGCTGCCTCAACAGGGCAGTTGCTCCCCATTTATGGGGCGAAGCTCTTTCGCAATGTCCCATCGACATTTGCCCCAATCGACTTGGCTCCAGTGACTTCCGACTATGTGATCGGGCCGGAGGACGAGCTGCGCCTTCGCATTTGGGGACAAATCAACTACAGCGGGAATCTGCGCGTAGACAGATCGGGAGACATCTATCTTCCCCAGGTCGGTACAATCCAAGTGGCCGGTCTGCAATTCTCGGCCTTAGATCAGCGCTTGCGCGCGGCAGTCGCCAAACAATTCCGCAACTTCGATCTTTCCGTGGACATCGGGCAGATTCGCTCGATGCAAATTTATTTGACTGGCCGGGCACGGCGCCCAGGCGTCTACACGGTCAGCTCGCTGAGCACGCTTGTCAACGCTTTGTTTGCCAGCGGTGGTCCTTCTCCCCAAGGTTCGCTTCGGCAGATTCAAGTAAAGCGAAGCGGAAAGACCATATCTACTTTGGATTTGTATTCGCTCCTCATTCATGGCGATAAGTCGAGCGATGTTCGGTTGCTCCCTGAAGACGTTATCTATATACCCGATGTGGGGCCGCAGGTGGCGATCACGGGAAGCATACGCATTCCCGCGATCTACGAACTTCTCGGAACCGAGACAATCGGCGATCTCATCGAGGCTGCAGGCAAGACCAATGCGATTGCATCCAATGCACGCGTCTCATTGGATCGCGTAGGGGACCACGATCTTCGCCAGGCGATGGAATTCAAGCTCGATACAGCCGGCCTTGCGACTCCGCTTGCCGATGGTGATATAGCGCGGGTATTCCCCATCCTTCCCGCGTATCAGAAGACCGTTACGCTGCGCGGAAACGTCGCCAATCCCGGAAGATTCGGCTGGCATCCGGAAATGCATTTGAGTGACCTGATTCCCGACCGGGATGCACTCCTCAGCCGCGACTACTGGTGGAAGCGCAACCACCTTGGCTTGCCGTCGCCGGAGTTTGAGCCAGTGATCTCGTCGATCGGCCTGGATTCGACCGTGGAGCATTTCCAGCAGAACACGCAAACTCCAGGGCAAGGCCAGCTGGCCGGCCAAGCCCAACAATCTGGCCAAGCCCAACAATCTGGCCAGAATCAGCAAAATGGCCAGAATCAGCAAAATGGGCAAGGCCAGCAGACATCAGCCAACGGGAACTTCACGGTAGATGTATCTCAGGATAGCTTGACCAGCGCACTTACAGAAAACGACCAAAACTCTGAGATGTCGTCAGGACCCGCCTCAGCAACGTCAGGGCAGCAAGGGCAAGGGAGCCAAGGAACTCAAGCAGGCCCAGGAACACAGGGAAGTAACGGGTCGCTCGCTGCGCAAGGCCCCCAGGGTCAATTGCCGGGCAGCCCGGGACAACCCAAACGAATCGACATGCACCTGGCGGCTCCCGGAATCAATTGGAGCTATGCTGTGATTGAGCGCGTCGATCCGGAAACGTTGAAGACATCCTTGCTGTCCTTTGATTTGGGCAAGTTGGTTCTCAATCATGATTCAACCCAGGACCTAGCCCTGCAACCCAACGATACGGTCACGATCTTCTCGCAAGCCGACATCAAGGCTCCACTCGATGACCAAACAAAGTATGTTGACCTGGAAGGCGAGTTTGTCCATTCAGGTTTCTACAGCGTCAAGCCGGGGGAGACTTTGCGCGACCTGGTGCGACGCGCCGGTGGCTTCACTGAGAAGGCGTACCTCTACGGCTCGGAATTTAAGCGAGAGTCAGCGCGCCTTCTACAACAGCAACGACTCGATGAGTACGTGCAAAACGTAAGCATGGAATCTGAGCGCGGTAACCAAGCACTGGCCGTCTCTGGAACTTCAGCGGCAGGGAGCGCGGCGGCTGTCTCCGCCTCGCGGGAGGTTTCGGCAGCGTTGATTGCTCGTCTCAGCCAGATTCGCGCCACCGGGCGTGTTGTTCTGAAGATGCGTCCCGACAGCTTCAAGATCGACGACGTGCCGGAGATAAGCCTCGAGAACGGCGACCGGTTTACAGTGCCTCCCGCGCCCGCGACAGTCAACATCGTGGGATCAGTCTATGACCAGAATGCGTTCATTTTCGAAAATGGAGGCACGGTTCGCCATTATCTGCAACTTGCTGGCGGACCGACTCGTAGCGCCGACCGCAGTCGCGCCTTTGTGATTCGCGCTGACGGGTCAGTGGTCAGTCGCTCCACGACCGGCGGTTCGAGCATCTGGAGTAACTCGTTCGCCCAATTGCGCTTAAATCCGGGCGACACCATCGTCATTCCGGACCGGACAGTGCGTCCTTCAGCAGTCCGCAACATAATGGATTGGACCACGGTAATCTCGCAACTCGCGCTCGGCGCTGCATTCGTCAACGTTCTCTAGGAGGGGGCCCAAAGGCGGTTCTCCCTCTCACAGGACATCTCCGGCATATTGCAGGGTGCCTTGTCTTGAAGGCAAAGCACCTTGCAGTAGAACCTTTGTTTCAATGCAACCGGGCAATGACATCGGATGGTCTATAAAGTTATTTGCTTAGAGCGGCACTTGAGTCACAGTGTCGAGTTCAAATTGGCGCAAAATCGCAGCTTCCGGTGACCGCCTAAACTTGGATGCTGCGGCTTCGGGGTAGTTCGACTCTGCTTCCGCTATAGTCGTGTCCCCATGGTCAGCCTTCTCATTGCGAATTCGTTGCGGCGGCACTGGTATCGCCGGTGTAGGGGCATGGAGTGAGTGCACCGGCGCTGAGTATTGCGGGCGGCGGGCTTGACGAACATCCGTCAAAATTACATCCCACCTCGGAATTTGGCGACATTTCGGTTGCACCGGGAGCGTACGCATTGTTGTTGGATATAGCGCAGTTGCTCTCATCGGCTGAAGACTGTACACCGAGGACAACGCGGTTATCGACAACCTGCGTTGCGGCGCAATCGGGAATAAAACTAATCGCGATAAAGCCACCATCCGAGCGGTCCGGGATCGTATTGTTCCGAACGTCGTTGTTGTCGCCAGATCTGGCTCCTGCGCCTAGTATGAAAATGTTGAACAGCTCGTTTTGCCAGAGCACGTTCTGGTCCACAGTGAAGCCGCTGCTGTTCTGATCGAGGTAAACGCCGGCCATGGCGAAGGAATCATCCAAGCCTCTCTGTACTTTTGTAGTGTCATGTATCCAATTGTGGTGAATGCGAGATCCAACGGCTTGCAACCTGCAGCACCCGTAGATCTCTGCCCCGTCCCGGGTGAGCATCATTGCCCCAAAGAGGTTGTTGTATCCAATGTTCTGGCCGAGCGCTGTGAGAAAAAGGATTCCCATGCGCCCAACGCAGCAGATTGTGTTGTTCAAGATCGTATTGTTGTCTCCATCCAGAACAATTCCGGAACCATAATCTCCTATATAATCGACCATCTGGATTAGGTTGTTCCTGATTGTATTATGACTGCCAACAAGCGCAACGCCTGTCCCGGCGCTATACGTGATCGTGCTGTTCTCCATAGTGTTTCCAGTGCCGTCGATGATAAAGCCAGAATCAAGAATATGGACATTAAGATAATCGAAGTTGCGTCCTGTGGGACCTCCCGGCGAAGGCTGCAGGGTGCTAAATTGCGAAACATACTGGGCGTTGATCCGGTCCAGGGTGTTATTCGAACTGCCCTTGTCCGTAATGATGGTGCTGGCAAAGATGCTTAAGTTGCGAATCGTAACCCCCGCTTTGCCGCGAAGATCGAATGCGTACTGACGATTCTTGCTCCGAACGTCCAGAGTGCTGGGGTTGACCTTGCCGGGAGCCATGAAGTAAAGGGTCGCGGAGTTAGAGTCGTAAAACCACTCGCGCTCTGTGTCCAACGCGGCAAGCGATCCGAACAGATAGTAATACCCCCCTGCGACAGGGCAAATGTACGGGCAACGGCTTTCATAATCCACTTCGATGGACATACGCCCAGCCATTGAAGAATTAACAATGCCAGTTTCATGTGAGTAAGCGTCGGTCCCGCTCCAAAGGTGTATTTTGGCGCCTGCCCAATTTGCGCTCGGAAGGTTTTGATCTACGACGACGCCAGGACCAGAGCCAGACTGCATGGTGGCCCAATTCACATGAAAGAGGTCGTCTCCATTTGGCCAGCGAGCCTCCGTCATCATTTCGTTTCCGACAAAGATCTGGTTGGTATCGCCAGAGCCCAGAGTTACGCTGGCTTTGTAGATATTGCCCTGATAGAGAGTCCATCCCGTAACGGGGTCCGAGCCGTCAACGGTGACGGGTTCATAATTGAATGCGGTGATGGTGACTCCCGAGTTGGGTGTTACCGTTTCGCGATAGGTCCCCGCGCGCACAGCGCAAGTCCATCCGGCGGCGACGGAAGTTGCACAGTGCTGGATGGTGCGAAATGGATGATCCACTGTGCCGGGGTCGGAATCGTTCCCATTTGGAGCGACAAATCGGGTGTTCGCAGCAGCAGCCGGAACTACAGTCAAGGATGTGCTGCTACTAGTCACCGTTCCAAATTGATTGGTTATCGTCACGGTGAATGTGGAGCCGGAATCGGAAGCAGAGGTTGCTGGGGTGACGTAAGAAGCCGTGGTTGCTCCTGAAATAGCGACACCATCCCGAAACCACTGGAAGCGCAGTGGTGCGGAACCGGCTGCCGCAACGGTAAATAGGGCAGGCTGGCCTACGGGCACAGATTGAGTCGACGGCTGACCAGAAATGGAAGGAGGGACCGAGCAGGTAGTTACGCACCCGCCAATTGGAAGTATTCCGGCAAACGAAATGCAAACGAGCGGGATTGACAATCGAGGTATCAATTGATCTCCACACAACACTCTTCTCGGTTGTAACTACCGGAGGAGTCGGAACTTGTGTTCAAGCTAAAACGCTGTTTCGGAAATCCCAGTATAACCTCTCTTCGACCGGGTGAAGCTAATTTCTCATGCTGCGGAGCGCTCACAGTGATACACGCGAGAAAGCCAACGAACCCCTGTCTTTGGACCGCGCAAAGCTCTGGAGCAGGTGCCGCAGATGCACGCGTTGCGGCGGAGAGCTGCAAGGTAAACATCCGGCCAGTCCAGCGGTGATTTGCAACGAACTAGCGTATAAGTGCCAAGGCTGACCACGCATGAAAGGTCGTGCTTCAAAGCGGCAGCTCTCGTCGATCGCGAGTAGTGCCTGATGATTCCATGGATCGCACAGCTCTGCGTCTAATGCGTTTCTTCAGGAAAAACACTGGCGCGGCTGCGTTCCGCAAAATCCTTCATCGCAAATGAGACGAAGCTAGTGAATCGCCTTTTGAAGATCTCGCTGTCGAACTGCAGCGAATGCGCGCGAATCGACTCCGGTAAAAACTCGCCTCGCCTCATTTCAAAACTGAGGATTGCCTCCGCGAGGCTTTCTTTGGTTTGCTGCGAAAAAAACACTCCCGTGGGGGCATCAACACCACTCTGTCCTTTAAAAACTCCGCGCACTGTTTCCAGTACTCCGCCGGACGCGTAAACAATCGCAGGGCGACCGAAGCTCTGTGCTTCAACGGGAGCGATGCCGAAGTCCTCTTCTCCGGGGAAAAGCAGGGCTCTGCATCCAGCAAGATTCTCGCGCAATTCAACGTCGCTTACGCTTCCCAGTAGTTTCACTGTGGGCCCAGCCATTCGCGCGAGCGCCTTATACTCAGGTCCAGACCCAATTACTCGTAACTCTCTGCCCAATTCTGTGCAGGCTGCGACGGCAAGATCGAATCGTTTGTAGTCCACCAGGCGCCCGACGGTCAGGTAGTAGTCCCCCGCAGGGCCGCGAACACTTGCTCCGACGGCCTGAACCGGAGGGTAAATTACTGTACTTTCGCGTCCATAGAATTTGCGAATGCGTGAGGCGACAAACTGTGAATTTGCCACAAAGTAGTCCACACGTTGCGCAGAGGCATAATCCCACAGCCGCACGTAATGGGCAGCCAAAGCAAAAACCGCTGCTACCAGCGGATTCATAGACCGCCTGTACTGCGGGTACATATCCCAAACATAGCGCATTGGGGAATGGCAGTAGCAGATGTGGCAGGTCTTGGGTGATGTAATGACTCCCTTGGCCGGTCCAGATTCGGAACTAATTACCAGATCGTATCCGCTCAGGTCGAACTGTTCCAGGGCCAAAGGCTGCAAGAAAAGCAGGTGACGGTGAAATCTCGTCGCCCCCGGGATGCGCTGCAAGAACGAGGTCCGCAATCGTCTGTCTTGTAGCACAGGCGCTAACTTAGCCCGGTCGGCGACCAGCGCAAAAAGGTCGGCGTGGGGAAATAGCTCGGCCAGCGCCTCGACCACGCGTTCGCCCCCAGCACGGCCGACAAACCAGTAGTGAATAATGGCGACGCGAAGGCTTGAACCATTCGCATTCATTAAATCGTAATCGAGCATCGAAGCCCTACGTGTTGCAAGTGATTGTAGCAAAAGAAGACAGAGGCTTGACGCGCATGACAGCGAGCATGCCAACGGCATCCGTGCCCGATTGGGCTCTGCCAGCCGGTATACTCCGCCTCTGGCTGTGGCAACAAGAGCAAAGTCTGAACAATCTTGCAAAGTATCGAATCCGCGGAATTATTGCGGCAGATTCCATATTGGATCATTCAAAAACGGGACCCGCAAACGCCCTTATCAGCAAGCCTCCGCTGGATAGAGATGATCATCAGCCCTGTTCTCCAGCGGCAAGAATCATTGAATCAGCAAGGTAAACGCTATTCGTGATAATCGTAAACATCGAAGCCGTGCTTCTTCACCAATTGGTCTCCCTTCGCCGCATCGAGGTCCGATTCAACCATCTCGGTCACGATCTCCTCAAAGGTTGCTGTTGGCTTCCAGCCCAATCGCTGATGCGCAAAGCTGGGGTCACCCAACAGAGTGTTGACTTCCGAAGGACGAAAGTACTCCGGATCCACTGCTACAACTAGTTCCCCATTCCGATCTCTTGCCGTCTCTTCTATCCCGTAGCCCTCCCAGGTGAGCTCGATACCAAGCTTCCTGGCGGCGAGGGATACGAATTCCCGGACGCTATGCTGGACACCTGTCGCGATGACAAAGTCTTCAGGCTGTTCCTGCTGCAGCATGCGCCACTGCATTTCCACGTAGTCGCGCGCGTGGCCCCAATCCCTCATAGCATCGAGATTTCCCAAGAACAGTTTGTCCTGCAACCCTAGCCTGATCCGAGCCAATGCCCGTGTAATCTTTCTGGTCACAAAGGTTTCACCACGTAGTGGCGATTCATGATTGAAGAGGATGCCATTGCAGGCGTACATGCCATACGCCTCGCGGTAATTCACTGTTATCCAATAGGCATAGAGCTTTGCCACGGCGTAGGGCGACCGGGGATAAAACGGTGTCTTTTCGTTCTGAGGGGTCTGCTGCACCAGCCCATAGAGCTCCGAAGTTGACGCCTGATAGAACCGCATTCTGCTCTCGGCTCCGAGGATGCGAATCGCCTCAAGTATCCTTAAAGCACCCAGGCCGTCGACGTTGGCAGTGTATTCGGGCTGATCGAATGACACCTTCACATGGCTCTGCGCCCCGAGGTTATAGATTTCATCCGGCTGGACTTTTTGCATTATGTGCAGCAGACTGCACGAATCGGAAAGATCCCCATAGTGCAAGACGAAGTTTCTGCTCCCCAGATGCGGGTCTTGATACAAATGGTCGATACGGGCAGTATTGAACAGAGAACTGCGTCGTTTTATACCATGGACCACATAGCCCTTGCTGAGAAGAAACTCCGCCAAATAGGCCCCGTCCTGGCCGGTGATTCCCGTGATGAGAGCAATTTTCGCCATCTCGCCTCTAGCAAGTCCCTTTGCCTTGCGAACGTCCAACCCAGCAATTATAGCCTAAGGCTCGATGTGCGTGACTTCGCGCGAGATGCCGTGGCCGACAAACGTGTATCGAAGATGTCTCGATTACTCGGCGGATTTCCAGAATTTATATGGAATAAAGGACCGCATCTGCATATAGAAGATGACTCGTGTCTCCGGGTTGAATGCATTAGCGAATACGCCAGAAACAGCATACGAGACCACGGTTGCAAAGGCTGCTCCCACGGCAGAGTATTTCGGAATTAGGTAAAGATTCATGAGAACATTAATGATCGCGCCGGCGACCGTCCGATAAAGCGAAATCTTTAAAAGGTTCTTTGCCAGAAGAAAGATGGAGGATGCGACACCCAGGAAGACAAAGACCGATGCCCAAACATGGACAGCAAGGACGGGCGCGGCGCCCTCGTAGGTGTGAGAATACAGCACACGGATGATCGTGTTTGAGCCAAGCGCGACGACTGACCCAATGGTGCAAGCTAACATGGTCATCAAAGAAAAGACCTTGCGAAGCCGGTCATAGAAGAGCTCTGGGTTATCTTTGACTCGAATGATGGCTGGCGAAACAGAAGAAGCGATGGCCATTGGAATGAAGTACCAGACCTCGGACACTTTGATGGCCGCCGAATACAGGCCGACGGCATAGTCGCCCTGCATCATTTTGAGCATGACCGTATCGACCTTCATGTAGACCATGATGGCCATTCCGGAAAAGATGACAGGCCAGCTTTGCTGAAGCAAATAAATCGATTTATTTAACGTCCCTCGCCAAGAGAATATCCTGCCGCCATTGACGCGGTAGGCGAAGAGGAGGCCGGCTGAGCCAAGCAGCGCCTCGCCGGTCAGCGCCCAGGCAAAGGCTGGCAGGGGCGCCTTGGCGTAGATGAACGCCACCCGGATCGCGGCAAAGACCAGGTAGGCCCCATTCTTGGCCCAGACGGTTAACTTTGACTGTACTTGCGACTGAAAATACAGATCGATGGTATCGAAGACCTGAGAAACCATGCTGAGGGAGAGAATGCTGACCAAGACCAGGGCTTCTCTGTCGTTGGGCTGAATGAATCGGAGCGTGGCGACGGATACTCCAAGGGCCAGCAAGCAGCCGCCCCACCGAAGAGCGAAAGCCGACCCCAGGAGTTCGTGTGTCTCTTCAGGGTGGTGAAGCACCTCCCGCACGACGATACCGTCCAAGCCAAGCCCCGTCACAGTCCCGTACAGGGCAATGTACGCAGTCGCGAAGTTCAGCAGGCCAAATTGACTGGGGCCCAGGTATCGGGCGACCCATACCCCCACGAACAGGCCG
>Ga0181520_10011447_pt1 | contig 11647 bp, 5 predicted proteins | sample PEATcosm2014_Bin_29_FD_132451 | JGI IMG/M metagenome (GOLD analysis project Ga0181520, IMG submission 132451) | Peatland microbial communities from MTU Mesocosm Facility, Houghton, MI, USA - PEATcosm2014_Bin02_30_metaG | ecosystem: Environmental > Terrestrial > Soil > Wetlands > Peat | place...
GCGTTCTTTGCCGGAAAAGAGTGATCGAAAACCGCTATCGACGATGGCATTAACGAGCTGCATCGACTTCCTTTTCAATCCGATACGGATGGTTCATCACTGAGCGCCGCACCATTCTATCGCAGCCGGTGATGTTTGCAACATCCTCGTCGAAATCTCCCTTTTGCCTATTGCAGAATGGGTGGCAACGGGCCGGTTAAAGCGGGAGCAGTCTCGGGTTTATCACTCCATTGTTCGATTGTCGAGGCGGAAGCGAGTTCGCCCTCCACGACGAATCCTCTGGTTCCGGTGCGCCCTTTTGAAGAACGGCTTGCCCTGTAGTGCATCGCTTCCGCGGGATGTGTTGCCGCGTGAACCTCCTGCAAGCCTCGCAGAGCGACGTGGGTGTAGATTTGAGTCGATTTGATGTCCTCGTGCCCGAGCATCTGCTGGATGTAGCGGATGTCGGCGCCGCCCTCGTGCATGAGCGTGGCCATGGTGTGGCGGAAGAGGTGGCAGGAGCCGGTCTTGCCGAGCTTTGCAGCGGCGATCCTGAGCTTGACGGTGTAGCTCATATGGTCGCGGCTGAAGGTCTCCCCCTGCGCCGTCAGGAATACGGTCATGTTGTCTGGATCGGCGGGGGAGTTTAGGCGGACCTCCCGCAGATAGCGTTCGAGCCATCCAATGGCCCGCCTTCCGATTGGGACGTAACGGTCCTTTTTCCCCTTTCCCTGGCGGACCAGGACCAGGCCACGATCCAGCGAGAGGTCGAACAGCTTCAATCCGATCAACTCCATGCGGCGCAGGCCGGTCGAATAGAGCACCTCAAGCATCGCGCGGTCGCGAATGCCGTTTGGAGTGGAAGTGTTGCAGAGCTTCAACACCTGCTCCACCTCGCGAGCGGAGAGGATGTTCTTCGGGAGAGAGCGCCCAAGGCGGGGAAGTTCCAGCTCAGAAGCGGGGTTGTGCGGCACTCGATTGTCTCGCGTCATCCAGCGAAACCACATTCGTATCGGCACCAGATAGGAGTGCTGCGACCGGAATGTCAATGGGTCGCCATTCCGCTTACGGTACTGGAACAGATGCCGTTGATAATCCTCCAGCACACTGCGCGTCACCTGCATCGGATCGACAAGCTGAATCTGTTTGAGCCAGGCGATAAAGAAGCCAATATGCACCTGCCGGTTGCGCACCGTGTACTCGGAGTAGTTCCTGACGCGCAGGGCGTTCAGGTGGTCCTGCATCAGAGCATCCAGCGGCGTCTTCGGGCTTGCTTGCAAATTGCGGACTTTCGTCGATCGTGCCATTGATTCCCCCCCCAAAACGACAAAAATACTCCCGATTTGATTCCCGTCCGTACTTCCAAACCCAGCCGTGACGCCACTGATGCTCACAGCTTGTGATAGTAATCACGATAATTTCCATCTCACTGATTCCAACTGACATATTTTCTTTCAAACAAGAGAAAATCGAGGGTATTTTTGCAGGAATTCGTTCGTTTATCAGGGTCCTCCGAATCCTTATGACGGTTAGATGAAGGGCTGAGACATAGTTATTTTTTTATAAACAACGAGGTTACTATTACTTCTACAAATATATTTTCATTTCTTTTTGCTTGACAGAGTAACGACAGATGCTAGACTTCGTTTCACTGTGAATACAAAATAGTGCCATAGCAGAGCATCACATTGTTGCGCTGATTTTCATTTCCTCCAGGTACCCCAAACAATTAGAGGATATCTATGTCGAGGACTCGCGTGCGTCCTGCGGCCCTTCTATGCCGTAGTGGATCCTTGCTTCTCTTTGCTGCGCTCAGTAGCCCACTTCTCTCTCAAGCTGCGCCTGCTTCTAGTTCCCGTCAGGCAGGATTAACATCCTCAGCGATAACTGTTCAAAGTGACGCCGCAGCCATCCAGGCCATGCGGAATGTCATGGCGCAGTCGGGCGGAGAGGCCGCATGGAGAGCAATCCGCTCGGCCGAAGAGAGCTTCTCGATCTTGGGGGCGGGAGAAAAGACACCGCATATCATGTTGCTCCTCGACGACTGGTCCTCGGACGTAACGCGCTACAGGCGAGGGGTGCAGGGGCAAAAAACTCCTCCCACGGACCACAATGGCGCTTCCACGTTTCCTGTGAATAATGCTGGGGCCTCTCGGCTCGTCGCGCCAGAGTTGGACCAGGCGAGGGTGCTCGTGGGGCGGCTTCCTGCGGCTGCGGCCGAGGTGATGCTGCGTCGGACAGAATATGTGCTGAAGATCTCGAAATCTCAGATATGCAAGAGCAGCGACATCTGTGTAGATGTGTTCCGGACGAGTAGCTCCACTCTGCCTCCGATTCCCGAGCAGCAGTGGAAGATCTCATCGGCCACTGGGCTGCCCATCACAGTTCGATACCAGACATCGACAGCTGGACATGTTACAGGGCCGGTATGGAGAGAGGTGTACTTCCTGAAGTATGCCACCGAGGAGGGGCTCGTCGTTCCCGTGTCGATTGGGATGAACTTGAGAGGCCAGCGGGAGACCTGGACGTTTGTCTCCCTCACGAAGAGCCCGGAGTTCGACATCTCGAAGTTCGATCAGGAGGTTGCACAATGAACTGGTGCAAAGCGCTGTGCGCTCTTAGCATCGCGGTCTACGGCTCGGCTTGCCTTGCCCAGGACATTACGGACGTGGAGGCGAAGCCGTATGGATCCTACACCGGAGGGGCGATCGACACCGTCGATCTAGCCACGGGGAACCTCATGCTCAACATCCCTCTGATCTCATTTCCCCAAAGAGGCGCGCTTCCGCCGCTGACGTTTTCTGTAGAACTGAACAACGCACCGTATGCCCAGACCGGGTGGGCCTGTGGCGGAGATGATTGCCAGGCCCTTACCTCCAGATACGATACATCGCCTCCCGGAGGCGTATACCAATATCCATCGACATCCGATCAGGCGGAGCCGGTGGTAGTAGATCTGCTGCCTGGGACCTGCCAATATGGGCCATGTACGGAAACTGAGTTGTGGGGATACGAGGATGGGAGTATCCCGACTATGGGCGCCTATCTGACCTCGTCCTATGAAGGAGGCATTGTTACCGGACAAGTCACGTATGCGCAAACTGATGCAAACGGCACACTTAATGCCTACATTCAATACAGCTTGGTTGATCCGTCGGGAACGACTCATCAACTGGAATCCGATGCCTCGAATCCTCCGTTGTCATGGAATACATATCGCGCCATTGATGGTTCCGGGTATACATTTATCCCGAGTGGAACTCCACGCTCGACTCCTGTCGGCACAGGAAATGCATACAACTACTGGGATCCTACCAACTACGGCGAGGGCTCGATACCCGACCCGATACAAGTGGGTACAATGTCAGTCAATCCGATTAATTACTGGATTTCAAATGCCAATCCTAACCCATCCACTGTTACTGGTGGTGTCCGTCTTGGCACGCTCTATTCCCCAACAGGCATCCAATATACGGATGCGATTGTGTCATATTCGATGACTCCCACGAACACATCCCAAGCTAGTGAGACAACGCCTATAAATGAATCTCTCGTTCCGCGTGCACTGATATCGACCGCTCAGGATCCAATCGGAAACACGATCATTCGCGGTCCGTGGTACTGGTCCGGCTATTGGTCTGCTCCGGTTTCGACCACGGTGCCGGGTTCGCCTATTACAGACATAGCAACGATATACACGGAGAACGCAACTCCGTTTTTATCATCGTCCTATCATGGCCCATATTATAAAGATTCGGTTGGCCGAATCATTCCCGACGTAATCGCAATGCAGGCGACCCAGTATGAGATGTCGGGCGGTTGGGAAGCACCCACCTTGTCCTGGACAGTGCCCGGTCCTGAGAACAACCCCGTCACATATCAGATTAACTATACCATGATCTCCAATCAGCTGATCTCGCCGCCCCAGCAAGGCGAACTGACTGTAACGCCTCCCGATCCATCGACCAACCTCGAAGTCTCTGGGTTGGGAATTGCATCCATTTACTTGCCGAGTCAGACCCCGTCAAATCAGACCTCGTGGCAATTTCAGTATTATCCATATTTATTGAATGCTAGTACCGCTCCTGCTCACGACGTTTCAGTATTGCCTGGAGAATGGGACGCACCTGGAGACCTCGAAACGGTCACCACACCCAGCGGTGGCACTATAACCTATACTTACACGACCATACCGTATGAATCCCCTATTATGTTCTCTCGGTGCAATTCCGTCTGCCATGCCGTTCAGTCGCGGACAGAGACCGATGGCCGGGGGAACAGTTGGAAAACAATCTATTCTTATTCCACTCCCTTGCCCGCAGATCTGCCAGCCACGGTTTGCAAACCGGTTAATGCAGGTGGAGTAAACGTGGTCTACGATTTCACAACAACGGAGACCGATCCTCTTGGGAACGACACAGTCCATAGTTTTTGTGCTGTGGGAAGCATGAACGGAGTTATGCCAGTAGCCAATCAGTACCATGAAGTCGAGACCCAGTATTATCAAGGTCCTGTCTCTGGCGGAAAGCTACTTAAGACCGTACAGACGACCCAGTACGACTACCAAAACGACCTCAATCCTCCCGTTAACAGTCCCTCAGGATCAATCCCTGGGATCGTCAACGTCCTTCCGGTTCAAACTAAGACGACTACGCCCGCCGGAACTGCGACAACGGTGATGCAGTACTCCAATGATATCAATCAGAGCACTACAAATGGTATCGGCCAGGCGTTGTTTACTGCCAGCAAGTTAACGTGTAGTGATAGTGATCTTACTTGTGCTTCGCCATCGCTAGGAATCGCTTTAACTATGCAAGGAAGCATAAGCGGAAAAACTGTTATCCCGATTAGCTATCTTTCGCCAACGACCGAGACTATTCTTGATTACTATGGCGATCTCCTCCGTAGCACATCAACCACATATCTGTTTCAGCCTCCTCCATCATCGCTTCCTTCAAATTGTCCAGCACCAGCTTCAGCCAATAACTATCAGGGCGCAAATATCGTTTCTCTTCCTTTGTCAGTGCAGGAGTCGGGGGCTATTTGGCAATTCGCTAATGGATCTGGGACAACCTGTTATGGATACGACGAAGCCAATGGCAGTCCGCAAGGGGCATTCGGTAATCAGACATCAAAAACAGAAACATACAACCTTTCGGGAAGCGATCCGGATTTAGGCACATCGTCTGAAACACAAATCGTTTATAACATTCAAGGCATGCCTATATCCAGAATCGACGGAAATAGAAATGTAACTACAATTACATACGATCCAGCCACCAACTATTTGTTCCCCCATTCGATCCAGCGCCCAACGACGATTCCCTTTCAGCACATTGACTATTATTCCTATGACTTGAACACCGGGAACCTCAACTGGCACTCCGATGAGAATGGTTCCGCGCCTGTAGGGGGAAATCCAGACCCAATTCATACAACGACTTATCAGTATGACAATATGGGGAGGGTGACATCGATCAGCTATCCAGACGGAGGAGGATCGTCAATCTGCTATACGGACACCGGGGGCAGTTGTCCTGAGGCTCAAGCCGCCATTCCCCCTCAAGCCTCAGTCCCCTACAGCCTGTACACGAATACGACAACAGGTACTACAACATACCCCATCCTAACGATGCACAACTACGACGGATGGGGCAGGCAGTATAGAAGCAGCGTCTTGAATGATCTCCAGGGTGCGACCTTTGTGGACACGACCTATGACTGGGAAGGCCGAGTCGCTTCTATCTCCAATCCGTATAGGAATACGCCGGACGGCTTTACCACCTCGTATACATATGACGCGCTTGGCCGCAAGACTACCCAAACGCAGCCGGATGGGAATACCCAGCAATGGTGCTATGACGGGATTGCCACAAACGGACCGACCAACTGCCCGAAATTGTATACAAGCAATGGGTTCACCCCCGTGACATGGACAGATGTTTTTGACGAAACAGGGAGGCACACGCAACAGGTATTCGATGCCCTTGGTCATCTAGGCACCGTGACCGAGCCCGATCCTGTTTCTGGACATCTCGCACTGGAGACGGACTACGCTTACGACTTTTATGGCGATCTGCTTACAGTCAACCAGAACGGAGCTAGCGGAAGTTCGCCGGTTCAACGCCAGTTCAACTATGACATGCCGTCCAGGGTCAGTTGGGCCTGCAATCCTGAAGCACTAGGTCAGGGCCAAAATTGTAACTCCTACAACGCCTCGGGCGGATCGGTTGGCACATCATATTTCTATGATGGCAACAGCAATCTGATACAGAAAATAGATAATCGCAGTATCACGACCAACTATTCATATGATGCGCTTAACCGGTTACTGTCCAAGACATACTCGAATGATCCGAGCGGGACAGCGTCTTCCTGCTACCAGTACGACGGAGCGAAAACATCAAATCTATCTGGAAGGCTGGTGGCCCAGTGGACGCAGGAGGGTGCATGCCTGTCTTCCTCGTCAGTGCAGACCAAGACGACAATTCTCGCCTACGATGCGATGGGGCGGCTACGGAGCGAGCAGCGCTGTATGGGCATACCCAACTGCGCCAACAGCAGCAGCAATTATGCGATGAACTATAAATACGATCTCACGGGCAAGCTGCTGACCTATCCGAGCGGGTACGGGAATCTGAATTTTACAAACAGCTACGACGGGGCAGGCCGTCTGTCCAGTATCACTGGCCCGAGCTTGTTGTTTTCGGTGCCTTCCTATACTCCGGCGGGAGCCCTGTCGGGAGCGCAGTTAGGCGCATCGATCAAAATGAGCCGGTCGTTCGATTCTCGCCAGCGCGTACTCAGCGAGACAGACTCGGTCATTCCATAGTTTCAGTAAAGTGCCGAGATCAACCACGGTAGCCATCTTGGATCGGAGCAGAGCTAATGAGAGTGCAACATTCAATGACCGGCGCTTTTCTCCTCTGTTGGGGTCGGATCGCCACTCGGCGCACACACAAACCGACCGGAGCAATCGAGTTCGCACGTCAAAAGAGGCTGCATCACAGTTCACAAAGTGAGCAAACCCGTCAACACAGAGCTAGCTGACGAAAGGGCAAGGGCCATGGTCAGGAAACCGCGTTATTCCTCGATATTGATACTTTTCGGATTCACGCTGTCGATGTGCGGACTATCGAATTCCGCAGTGGGCCAGGCGGTTCCATCCCAATCACAGCGGCCCTCCGGCAGGCAATCTCAGTTCAAGCCCGTATCGCTGGAACACCTCTATTGGCATTTCCTGACCCTTCAAAGTTTTCTGGACACAAAGGCCGCAGAGCAGGAATCGCAAGGGAAAGACGGAAGCGGATTGCGCAGTAACCTGCAAAGGACGCTGAGATGGTCCGACGCGGACTATGCGCCGATCCGTACTTCCTCTGTGCGATTGACTGCCAAGGTGAAGGACCTGGATGCACAGGCTGTAGCGATTCGGAAAGCTGGAGCATCTTCATCGAGCCGCGATCAACTAAAGGCGTTGACCGCCCAGCGGGAGGCGGACATCAACTCCGAAATATCATTTCTAAGGCAGACACTGCCGCCAGATAAGATTAAGACGTTCGAGGCCTTCCTGAACCAACTCTTTTCCCCGTCCAACGCCTCGTCTCGACCACCTTCAACTGTGAAGCCGGCTGTTACCGGGCAACCGGCCCCTGCGGCGGTGCAGCAATGATCGGCATTCGACAGTTCCCTCGCTTCCGGACGTGGATGTTTTTGCTTGCGATCGCCGCGGCGTTTATTCTAATGCCATCCTTCGCGCATGCCCAAGATCAGCCGTCATGCGCCTCAGCCGAATTGGAGAATAGTGATTCGGATTATTGGGTTAATGCCGGTGCTCAGATTGATGTTGAGCAAACGGTTTGCATTGCAAGCACCTATAGCTATGCCGTGACCGAAAACGACAGCTATGAAACTTACGCCGACCTTGACACCCTTTGGATATATGGAGTCAGTGAGGAAGCGTTTGTTGACGATTTGTACGGCAATAACGTATATGATTCCACAATGATATATGGCCAGACGTCCGACACTGGAGGTCCGTGGGGCCAAACGTCCGCCACTGGTGGTTTACCCGTTGTAATTGATATGGGTGGGTGGGGAGTGGGATATTCGCTGACTGCCTGGTATTCCGAATGCGAGAATCCACCAGACGACTATGACAGTAGCTACGACGATCCTTCAAATGAGTGCTGGGATTTCCCATACGCAGGTCTAACCGTATATGCGCTTCCGCCGCCGCTGCCACCATTGACTCTCACCACATCTCTCAATCCATCTGGATTCGGACAGCCGGTCACTTTTACAGCGACCGCCCCGAATGGTACCGATGGTAACGCGGTGGATTTTTACGGGAATGGGTATCTTGGATCTGGGACGATCGATAACACTACCAATACTGCTACGTTTACCACCAGTGCATTGGTGGCGGGCTCCAACTATATTTACGCGATGTGGGACAACGACCAATATCAACAGGATCCGTCCAACACCATCACGCAGGTCGTCACACCACTTTCGCCGACTCTCTCGTTATCATGTCCGCAGAATTACACCTACACGAGTGGGGTGGTGTGTTGGGCCACGCTCAGCGGCGGCGCACCTGGCGCTCCAGGCTATGTTTCCTACTACCCCAACATTGTCATAAATGGCAAGCCAACTTATTTGGCTGTTAGCGATTCTAATTGGGAAGAGGAACCACATCCGGATAATATTTCGGACATTTATTTTCCTCCGGAGACACTGCCTGCTGGGGCCTATACCATCGTGCTCAACTGGCCTGGCGATGCTAACGACGCACCCGCCTCCGCTTCCACAACATTTACCATTCAGAAGGCAACCCCGAACTTCAACGTAGTATGCACGCCAGGATCTCCTGCATCAGAATGTACCATTCATATTCCGGGCGCAACCGGCTGGGTTTCGTTCCTGATCAATGGGAAGAATTATTCTAATTTATTCATGAGAAATGTGCGATATGAGGGAGTCCCACCATACACTGCGGGCACCTCAGCTCCGGGAAGTTACTGGCCGAATGGCCCCTATCTGATAACCGCCAGCTATTCTGGCGATGCAAACTTCAATCCGTCGAGTGCCAGCACAACGGTGCCAGTTACCGATGGACGGTCGAATAATCCCTCGACCATCTCGGTTTTGTGCTCTCCCAATGCGATTATCCATGCGGAGCAGACGGCGACATGCACGGCATCGGTCAATAATCCAATATTCTCCGCGGCAACTGGTACCATGTCTTTTTCCTACAACGGAAACACATTGGGCACCACCACGCTATCAGAAGACGGCGCCTCATGGAACGGCTTCAGTAATCTGCCGCCTGGGTCATACAATATCGTAGCCAGCTACTCAGGCGATGGAAACTACCAACCCTCTTCGGGTTCTACTACATTGACTATTCAGGGTCACGACCCAAGCGTCAGGGTCTCGTGCTCTCCGAACCCGGTTACCTATGGTTCGCAGACGACATGCGTGGCTACGGTTGGCGATGGAGCAACCGGCACCGTCAGCTTTTCCTACAACGGAAACGCCTTGGCCACCCCCATCACGCTCTCCGGCGGCAGCGCCTCATGGATTGGCTTCGGCACACAAGCTGTAGGCTCCTACGACATCGTAGCCAACTACTCCGGCGACAGCAACAACAACGCGGCCTCCGCTTCCACAACATTGACCGTACAGTATTCTCAGTCAACACCAAGCACGATATACAGCTACAACGTCTCCACCACGGGCAATTTTGGTGCGGCCAACGGCTATCCGGGCGGCTACGATACGAACGGCAACGTTCTGGCTTATACTGACTCGGTGATGGGCTCGTGGAGCTTCGGGTACGACCAATTGAACCGCCTGGTGACGGCGGCGAACTCGAGTGTGCCGGCGGGAAGCAACTGGGCGCCAGACTTCTGCTGGGCCTACGACAGCTTTGGCAACCGGCTGCAGCAGGGCAATTCGGATCAGCCGTTTACCGCAGGCGAGGGCGGTTGCACGTTCAACGGAACGACGTTTCAGAACACGCTGGCCACCTATAACTCGCAGAACCAGATGATCAGCACCAACGCGCCCGGCTTCACACTTGCACCTCCCGGCTACGACGGAGCCGGCGATGTCACCGCCGACGGCACGAACGCATACCTGTACGACGCCGAGGGGCGGCTCTGCGCGGTCGCGAGCAATGGCAGCATGACCGGCTACCTCTACGACGCCGCGGGCAACCGCGTGGCCAAGGGAAGCATCTCGACGATGAGCTGCGATGTCACGACGAATGGATTCTCGGCGACGGCGGGCTACGTCGTCGGACCGAGCGGCGAGCAGTTGACCGAGGTCGATGGGAACAATAATTGGAAGCACACTAATGTTTATGCCGGCGGCAAGCTCATCGGGACCTACGACGGTAATGTAAGTGCGCCCGCGCTGCACTTCTATTTTGATGATCCACTCGGCACGCGGCGGGCGCAGACCAATGCAGCGGGTGTATTGGAAGCCGTCTACCAGAGCCTGCCCTTCGGTGATGGCCTGGTCCAAAACGCCGTCACAGCTACGGACGACCCCACGGAAAATCACTTTACCGGCAAAGAAAGAGACACAGAATCAGGCAACGACTACATGTTCGCTAGGTACTACAACAGCGCCACTGGCAGGTTCCTGAGTCCGGACTGGGATGCGAAGAGCAGCGACCCAGTGCCCTATGCCAAGCTGGACAATCCGCAGAGCCTCAACCTGTACAGCTATGTCGTGAACAATCCAATGGCTCTTACGGATAACGATGGTCATGCGATCACGTGTGCCCAAGGGATGAAAGATCAACAAACGTGCTCTGATACAGTGCAGGCGATGCTCGCTGATCCAAATACTCACGACGAACTCGCAGGTTACGACGGACCAGATAATCCGAACCTAACCATCCAGACTGGGGATCTGAGTAAGAGCGAACAAATAACACAGTTGCCCGGTGGTGGGGTGCAGGTAAAGATCGATCAGGGGAACACCGTTCCCGTTCTCCAAACCTCGACCATCACCGACAGTAGTGGCAAAACGACGACCAAGGTATCGGGTACCACTACCATAACCATCGATAAGAACACCAGCAAAGGAGACCTGCCTGGGGTGATGGTTCATGAGGGAGTTCATGCTGGGGAAGCTAGGGCCAATCCGGTGCAATACAGCAATGACGCCGCAAAGGAACACCAGAACCCATGCCACGACTGCCGCCCACAGGAACAACGTGCAAACGCCGCCCAACAAAAATTTGGCCCGGAGATTTCGAAGGCCGTAAAGCAGAAGGATAAAGATCGCAAGAAGGAGGATCAATGATCCTGCCACGCCTTCTTGTTCGGATGTTCGGCGTAGTAGCGTTGCCGATCCTGCCCTTAGCAGCGAACGCACAACAGACCGATCAGACCGCGCGCGAGTTGGCTTCCCGTGTCGTTCTGGAAAGTCTGCACGCAGCGGTGAACTTCAAACCGAATGGTTTCCTTGGTGTTCAAAGAGATGAAGAGTTGGAACAGTCGCTGGAAGTGGCTGCTGGGGGACAGACTGGCTTCAGGTATATCTACAAGGTGAGTCCAGCCGGTTATGAAGTGAGAAAAGACTCTGTTACTTACCACGTTTGGACAGATGTCGATCCTCTATTCATCGTTGCCGTTAACCCAGCGAACGGAAA
>Ga0181520_10011452_pt1 | contig 11645 bp, 7 predicted proteins | sample PEATcosm2014_Bin_29_FD_132451 | JGI IMG/M metagenome (GOLD analysis project Ga0181520, IMG submission 132451) | Peatland microbial communities from MTU Mesocosm Facility, Houghton, MI, USA - PEATcosm2014_Bin02_30_metaG | ecosystem: Environmental > Terrestrial > Soil > Wetlands > Peat | place...
CCAGGATGTCGCAGATCGAAGCCCACCTTTTCAAGAGTTTGAGCGATGCCATTCCATATGGTGTCTGCCTGGTAGATCTTCAAGGTAAAATTGTCTATTGGAACGCAGCCGCCGAGGGAATTACCGGCTATCTGGGACACGAGGTGCTGGGCCGTGTCTATCGCGGAGACCTTCTTGTCCACTGCGAGGACACCAACGCGTGTACAGAAGTGCGATGCCCGGTGACGGAGGTGTTACACGACGGCCGAAGCGTTGCGGCGGACCTGTTTCTTCGTCATAAGGATGGCCATCGCTTGCCGGTTCATGTGTTCGCGGTTTCTTTACGCGATTCGGCGGGAGAGATCGTCGGCGTGGGGGAAATTTTCGATTCCTCCCAGCCAAATCAGGAAAGCTCCGGATGGACTGGACATTCAGAGCGCGAGTTTGAGATCGCCACGGGAATGCCTGCCGTGGAGGAGAGCAGAGGGCGGTTACAGGCACTGCTTCAATCACCGTTAGCGCCGACTTCGGCGGTGATATTGATTGAGATGTCGGAACAGAAAGCGATCCTCCAACACGGCGGCTCGGCGATGCTTCACCAGTCGATTCGTGTACTGGCCAAGACGGTTGCTGGGCTGCTCCCTCCACGGCACTACGTTGGATGCTGGAGCGACTGGAGGTTGGTTGCGATCATCCCGGAGTGCAAGCCCGAGGCACTTGCAAAGCTGCAATCGATGCTCGCGGGCGTGGGATCGTCTTGCGCCGTGAAGTGGTGGGGCGACCGCGTGGTGCTGGGCATGAGAACCGCCTCGCGCTATATGGACTCATCGCAGACGGCGGATGAACTGATTCAAGGGTTGGAGAGGGACTTAAAAAGCGCCACAGACAGGATAGCGTGAAACGTGTTCATTATCATTGGCATAATTGTCGTATTCGGCTCAATCGTTGCTGGCTACTTAATGGAGCACGGCAATCTGAAAGTACTGATTCAGCCAGCGGAGCTGATCATCATCGGGGGCGCTGCGATCGGTACGTTGCTCATCGCAAATCCGCTGCACGTAATCAAGAAAATCGTGGGCGGAGTTCTCGGCTCCCTGAAGGGCTCGCATTTCAACGAAGCGTTCTACCTGGAAACGCTGAAGATGTGCTATGAGATTTTGAATAAGGCGAGGAAAGATGGCCTGATGACCATCGAGTCCGACATCGAGGAGCCGGACAAGAGCGCAATTTTCACGAAGTATCCCAAATTTCTCCAAGACCATCACACACGCGACTTTGTTTGCGACACGCTTCGAATGGCGGTCACCGGAGGCATCGATCCTTTCGATCTGGACCAGATGATGGATCTCGATATGGAAGTTTCGCATCGAGGGCAGAATGCGCCGATTGCAGCCTTGAGCACAGTGGCAGACGCACTGCCGGGGTTGGGAATCGTAGCCGCCGTGCTCGGAGTAGTTGTTACGATGGGCGCGCTGGGTGGTCCTCCGGAAGAGATTGGTCACAAAGTAGCCGCGGCGCTCGTGGGGACCTTCCTCGGCATTCTGCTGTGCTATGGGCTGGTGGGACCGCTGGCGGCGAACATGGCGAAGATTGCGGAAGACGAACACGCCTACGTGTACGTCATCCGGGTGGTGCTGATCTCATTTGTCAAAGGTGCCGCGCCGATCCAGGCTTTGGAGTTTGGAAGGCGCGCAATCCCTGCCAACGTACGGCCAGGCTTCATCAATATGGAAAAGTCGTGTAAGGGCGTGGCAGCCGGAGCGGGGAGTTCATAAATGGCAATGGCGCATGGCCCGATCATCATCAAGAAAGTATCAGGGCACGGAGGCCATCACGGCGGTGCATGGAAGGTGGCGTATGCCGACTTCGTGACGGCCATGATGGCATTGTTCATCGTGCTCTGGCTGATGAACTCCAGCAAGCAAGTGCAGGAAGCCGTGGGCGGATACTTCAAGGATCCAACTGGCAATTCGAAGATGGTTGGAAGCTCGATGCGAGGCGCCGGCCAGAACCTGGATCTTCGAAAAGAAGATATGAAGAAGATCAAGGAAGCTCTGGAGAAACAGATCAAATCGTTGCCGGACTTTGAGAAGTTGAAGAAGCACATCGACATGACGATCACCAGCGAGGGCTTGCGGATCGAGCTGACGGAAGGCGAAAAGGGTACGTTCTTTGAACTAGGGAATGCTCTTCCGAGTCCTAGTGGGAAGGCGCTGCTCGTTGCGCTGGCGGAAGAGGTTGGAAAGCTCCCCAATACCGTTTCCATCGAAGGACATACGGACTCAAAGCCGTACTCTGGGGGGCTGACTGGATACAGCAATTGGGAGCTATCGGTGGACCGGGCCAACGCCGCGCGTAAGATCATGCAGAGTTCAGGGCTGACTGCAAAACAGGTGTCGCAGGTTCGGGGATTTGCGGATCAGCGCCCGAGAGTCAATAACGACCCGGACGATCCCGGCAATCGAAGAATCTCGCTCATTGTGCAATACCTGGACCCGCCTGCTGCGAGCGTTCCGCCAGTCGGAGATAAAGAGCTTGGAAAGAGTCCCGAAGGCAAACCAGAGCCGGCCAATCCTGAGAAGAAATAGCGCCCCGGCGTAAAACTGGCGGAGCCACTTCGGGCTCCGCCGTTTTCTTCTAGCCGATTACCTGCAGTTCTGCGATGCGTGCCTTCCACTCGCGCGGACCGGTTTCATGCACGGCGGTCCCTTTGGAATCAACCGCTACGGTCACGGGCATATCCTCGACCTCGAACTCATAAATGGCTTCCATTCCGAGATCGGCAAAGGCCAGCACCTTGGACTTCTTGATCGCCTTGGCGACCAGATAAGCCGCACCGCCGACCGCCATCAAGTAAACCGCCTTGTTGTCTTTGATGGCCTGGATGGCCGTGGGACCGCGCTCGGCCTTGCCGACCATGCCGAGCAGGCCAGTCTGCTCCAGCATCTGGCGCGTAAACTTATCCATGCGTGTGGAAGTGGTGGGGCCGGCAGGTCCGACGGCTTCGTCGCGCACTGGGTCGACCGGGCCAACGTAGTAAATAAAGCGGTTGGTAAAATCGACGGGAAGTTTCTCGCCGCGGTCGAGCATTTCGGTCATGCGCTTGTGCGCGGCGTCGCGGCCGGTGAGCAGTTTTCCGTTGAGCAGAATCACCTCGCCGGGTTTCCACGCCAACACTTCTTCGCGGGTCACACTGTCAAGATTGACGCGGCGCGCGGAGGCGGGGCTGTAGGTGAGCTCGGGCCAGTCTTTGAGTGACGGAGGCTGAAGCGTGACTGCGCCAGAGCCGTCCAGGGTGAAGTGTGCGTGGCGGGTGGCGGCGCAGTTGGGAATCATCGCGACAGGCAGATTGGCGGCGTGGGTGGGATAGTCCCTGACCTTGACGTCGAGGACCGTGGTGAGACCGCCCAGTCCCTGGGCTCCGATGCCGAGGGCATTGATCTTGTCATAGAGTTCAAGGCGCAGTTCTTCGGCGCGATTCTTGGCGCCGCGGGCCTGTAAATCCAGAATGTCGATGGGTTCCATGAGCGATTCTTTGGCAATCAGCATCGCTTTTTCCGCTGTGCCGCCGATACCGATCCCGATGATGCCGGGAGGACACCAGCCGGCGCCCATGGTAGGCACGGTCTTGAGTACCCACTCGGCGATGGAATCGGAAGGATTCAGCATGGCAAACTTGGACTTGGCCTCGGAACCGCCGCCCTTGGCGGCAACGATGACATCAAGCTTATCGCCGGGAACGATGGAGACATGGACCACGGCGGGCGTGTTGTCTTTCGTATTCTTGCGCGCACCCGCCGGATCGGCGAGGACCGAAGCGCGCAGCTTGTTCTCCGGTAGCAGGTAGGCGCGGCGAACACCCTCATTGATCATTTCTTCGAGAGGCAGGGTGCCATTGAAGTGGACATTCATTCCCACCTTGAGGAAGACCGTGACGATGCCGGTGTCCTGGCAAATGGGGCGATGGCCTTCGGCGCACATCCGCGAGTTGATGAGCAGCTGCGCAATGGCGTCCTTGGCCGCAGGAGCCTGCTCATGCTCGTAGGCGGCGGTGAGGCTGCGGATGAAATCGACAGGATGGTAGTAGGAGATGAATTGCAATGCGTCGGCGACGCTTTGGACCAGATCTTCTTGCTGAATGATAGTCATGATTGCGGTTTCCATTTGGGCGCTGGTAGCTAGTTGACATTATCGAACAAAAGCGGGTTTGGGGCGAGTTCTGTTCGCGGATGCGGGCAGGAGACCGATTGCATGTTGCAGAAACTGAAGCAGCGCAAGAGCCTTTCAGCACTCTGCCTCCGCATTGACTTTTGCCAGGTCGCTCTACTTCGGTTTGCTGACAGCCACGGCGCCTGGATTGGTGACCGCGCCCTGCGATGCGGAGGCGACCAGCGCGGTGTACTTGGCATAGACGCCGCTACGATAGATGGGCGGCCGTGGAACCCGCTGCTCCATGCGCTGCTGCAACGTGGCGCCGTCAATCTCCACATCGATCTTGCGGGCCGTGACGTCGATGTGAATGATGTCGCCTTCGCGGATGGCGGCAATGGGGCCGCCGAGTGCGGCTTCCGGTGAGACGTGACCCATCATAAGGCCGCGAGTCGCGCCACTGAAACGCCCATCGGTTATGAGTGCGACACTGCTGCCGAGGCCTTCGCCGACAATCGCCGCCGTGACTCCGAGCATCTCTCGCATGCCGGGACCGCCCTTGGGACCTTCATTGCGGATGACGACCACGTCGCCGCTGCGGATGCTCTTGGCGGTGACGGCGTTCATTGCTTCCTCTTCGCTTTCAAAGACGCGCGCCGGACCGCTGTGGCTGAGGCGCTCGTGTCCGCTGATCTTGGCGACGCAGCCCTCGGGCGCGATATTGCCGCGGAGGATGACGAGGCCGCCAGATTTCTTGAACGGCTTGTCGGCGGCGACGATGACCTCCTGCCCGGGAGTTTCGTGCGCGGCTGCAGCTTCGGCGGCGATGGTTTTTCCAGAGACAGTGATGGCTTCACCGTGGAGCAGGCCGAGTTCGAGTAGGCGGCTGGCGAGCAGGCGAATACCTCCGGCGGCGTGCACGTCGGCGGCCACGAAACGGCCAGAAGGCATGAGGTCGGCGAGAATCGGAGTGCGCTCGCTGATCTTCTGGAAGTCGTCGATTTCAAGCGGAACGCCGGCCTCGCGCGCGATGGCCAGCAGGTGCAGCACAGAATTGGTAGAGCCGCTGGTGGCGGCCACCGAGGCAATCGCGTTCTCAAAGGCGTGTGGCGTCAGGATATCCAGTGGGCAAACCCCGGTGCGCAGCAGGTTCATCACGACCTCGCCGCAGGCCAAGGCAATGTCGTTTTTCTCCGGCGAGAGAGCAGGAACCGAGTTGAAGCCCATCGGCGAAAGCCCAATCAACTCCATTACCGTGGACATCGTGTTGGCCGTGTACTGGCCGCCGCAGGCTCCGGCGCCGGGGCAGGCTACGTTTTCCAGCGCGGTCAGTTCGGCATCGCTGATTTTGCCGGCAGCATTGGCGCCCACAGCCTCGAAAACATCTTGAATGGTTACGTCTTTGCCTTTGTACCGGCCGGCGGCGATGGTGCCTCCATAGAGGATAAAGCCGGGAATATTAAGGCGGGCGAGAGCCATGGCGGCGGCAGGAATAGTCTTGTCGCAACCGACGACGCAGACCACGGCGTCAAAGAGCTGGCCGCGGCAAACAAGTTCAATGGAGTCGGCAATGAGCTCGCGGCTCACCAGCGAAGCCCGCATGCCTTCGGTGCCCATGGTTTCACCGTCGCTGATGGCGATCGTGTTGAACTCCATGGGCGTGCCTCCGGCGAGGCGGATGCCCTGCTTCACCTTGGCACCGAGTTCACGCAGGTGGAAGTTGCAGGGCATGGTCTCAATCCAGGTATTGGCGACGCCGATAATGGGCCGGGCGAGGTCAGCGTCGTTGAATCCCACGGCCTTGAACATGGCGCGGGCTGGAGCACGGTCGCGCCCATCGGTGATGTTGCGGCTACGATGCTTGAGGTCCATTGCGCGTTCTACTCCGGGCGGATAAGAATGCCGCGCGTTGTTTGGCAACGCGCAGCGGGGAGACAGAAGCGAAATATATCAATGCGGCGGTTTTTGTGCAAACCGCACGCATCGGTGGCGCACTTCTATGCGTTCACGACCTTGGTCGGGGTGGCGTCCTTCTTCACGGTGCTCTTGGTAGCGTCGGGCAGCCAGTCCATCATGCTGCGCAACCGGGCGCCCACTTCCTCGATCTGGAGGGTTTTCTCCTTGGCCCGCAGCGCGTTGAAGTTCTTGTTCCCGCTGCGATACTCGGCGATCCACTCGCGGGCAAAGTCGCCCTTCTGAATGTCTGTCAGCACCTTCTTCATGGCCACACGGGTGGGGTCGCCGACAACGACTTCGCCACGCGTCAAATCGCCATACTCGGCGGTGTTGGAGATGGAATAGCGCATGCGGTCGAGGCCGCCTTCATAGATAAGGTCGACGATCAGTTTCACTTCGTGCAGACATTCGAAGTAGGCAATTTCAGGCTGGTAGCCAGCTTCAACCAGGGTATCGAAGCCCTTCTTGATCAGCGAGGTGAGTCCGCCGCAAAGGACCGCCTGCTCGCCGAAGAGGTCGCTCTCGGTCTCTTCCTTGAAGGTCGTCTGCAGAACTCCGGCCTTGGTAGAGCCGATGCCATCGGCGTAGGCGAGGGCGAGTTCCTGGGCATGGCCAGTGGCGTCCTGGTGGACGGCGATGAGCGCGGGCACGCCGCGGCCTTCCGTGTACTGGCGGCGAACCAGGTGACCAGGGCTCTTGGGCGCAATCATTACGATATCGACGTCGGTGGGAGCTTCGATGGTCTTGAAGTGAATGGCGAAGCCATGCGAAAAGCCAAGTACTTTACCCTTCGTGAGATAGGGGCGGATGAATTCAGCGTAGAGATCGCCCTGGGTCTCGTCGGGCGCGAGGATCTGGAGGTAGTCGCCGCGCTTGGCTGCTTCGGCAGGCGCAAGTACCTCGAATCCGTCTTCGCGGGCGCGCTTCGCGGTGGCGCGCGCGGGGTCCAAGCCGATGATGACGCTGTATCCGCTTTCACGCAGGTTGAGCGCCTGGGCATGACCCTGACTGCCGTAACCAAAGACGGCGATGGTTTTGCGCTTGAGCGCGTCGGGATTGGCGTCGTGGGCGTAAAAGATAGTGGCCAAGAAAGCTCCTTTATGTGAAAAACCGACCGGTAGGTCGGTTTTCAAAATGGTCCGCCATTCGGGAAACTATGTCAATGTCTAATTGAAAAAACTAATAGCATGAGGAATGTGAATACTACACTAGATCGCTGTGCTAACCAGCGGTAAGACATCTGATTCCAGCTTTGAATGCAGTGCATCATAATGCTGCAGTGACTATGATGGCGAAACCGACTCCGCAACTCACTCTCGAAGACTTCGAACGACGATTCCAGGATCGCCACCTGCTGCATGGGACAGTAGAGAAATGGGCGCGGGAAAAGCACGCGTCGGTGGCGCTGATCGACTCCGACCGCAATCGCCCGGTGAGCTGGGCGGAGTTTGATGCCCTCACACGGGCGCTTGCCATGCTGTTGCTGAAGTGCGGCTTTGCCAAGGGAGATTTCTTTTCCAGTCTTCTGCCGCTGACCAGTGAACATCTTCTCCTGGAGTATGCATGCTTCCGCATCGGCGTGATCTTTGTTCCATTGGATATGAGACTTAGCGAGGCTGAGTTAATGCGAAGCTTGAACATGGTGCGCCCGTCGGGCTTCGCCTTTGTGAAGGCTCCGGGAACACCCGACGTGACGGAATTCTGTGCGGAGCTGCGAGTGCAGTTCGGGCTGAAGATGGTCGTGCAGTTTGCCGCTCCCGGAGAATGTGCTGACGGGGTTGACTCGGTGGCAGAGCTGTTGGCCCAGGCGACGCGGTTGCTGCGAGTGCCTGAAGAGACCCACCAGAAGGCGTACGAAGAGGCGGCGGCGCAAGTCAGTGAGGAGGATGGAGCGCTGGTGATTTTTACCACCGGCTCAACGGGATCGCCCAAGCCGGCACTGCTTTCGCATCGCAACATCTCCTGCCAGGCGATGTGCCTGAGCCAGGCGCTGCTACACGGCTCAGAGAAGGAGCTGGTGACCCTGGTAAATCTGCCGCCGAGCCACGTGGGATGCCAAACCGAACTGCTGATGAGCACGATCTTTGATGGAGGCTCTGCGGTGCTGGTCTCAGTTTTCGATCCGCTACGCTCGGTGCGCGCCATTGCGGATTACGGAGTCACGGCGCTTGGACAGATTCCGGCGATGTTCCAGTTCGAGTGGAGGCTGAAGGACTATGAGTCGTTCGACTTCTCCAGCCTGGAGTTTGCGGCCTACGGCGGACAGGGGGTTTCGTCGGCGTTTGTGGCGAAGATGGCAGAGATGGCTCCGAACGTGGGCACGGGGCTGGGACTGACCGAGGCGGCCGGATTTTGCACCTACATTCGCCGGCCCAGAGAGCGTGCAAGCGAGTGCGCGGCCAGCCTGGGTATAGATATGCCGGTGTATCCGATGACCATTCGAGCCGCCATGCGCGAGGACGGCTCGGCAGGAGAAGAGTTGCAGAACGGAGAGCTGGGATACATCTGCTTCCGGGGTCCGCAGACCTTTCTTGGATATGTCAATGATCCCGAGGCGACGGCGGCGGCGATTTCCAGCGATGGCTATCTCTACACCGGAGACATGGGCTACCGTGACAAGGTGGGGCTGCATATGGCTGGACGCGCAAAGCTGATCATCAAACCCTCGGGCTACCAAGTGTTTCCAGGCGACGTGGAAGACCACTTCAGCACCCTGGAGGGCGTGGCGCAATGTGCGGCCGTCGGCGTGCCGCACCCGATCACCTCCGAGGCGATCGTGGCGTTTGTGGAGACGCTGGCGGGAAGCGCCATTCAGGTTCCGCAACTGCAGCGGCACGCCCGCGGGCTGGCAGCGTATATGCGGCCGTATCACTATGTACTGCTCGAACCCGGGAAGATGCCGCTGAATCGCGTCGCCAAAGCGGACTACGTGGTGCTGCGCGAGAGGGCGGGGCTTGAAGTTGAGGTGCTGAAAGCGCAGGGGCGATGGATCGCATCGCCGGAATAGAGGACTATGAGGACTATCAGGAGGGAGATCCCGGTGACCACCTTGAAGCTTGATGGCGTCAAAGCCTGCGTGTTCGACGCCTATGGCACGCTTTTCGACGTCAACAGTGCAGCTCGCGCAGCGCAAGACTCGCTGGGAGAGCACTGGCAGCCGCTAGCCGAGCTGTGGCGCGCAAAGCAATTGCAATACACCTGGCTGCGCAGCCTCGCGGGACGCCACGCGGATTTCTGGCAGGTGACCGGCAATGCTCTGGACTTTGCCATGGCCTCGCTGCGGCTGGCGGACCCTGCCCTGCGCGAGCGGCTGATGAATCTGTATCTCACGCTGAGCGCATATCCAGAGGTTCCAGAGACGTTACAGCGGCTGAAGTCCGCAGGTATAAAACGGGCGATTCTCTCCAATGGGAGTCCGAAGATGCTCGCGGCGGCGGCGGAAAACGCCGGCATCGCAGAGTTGCTCGACGCCGTCCTGTCGGTAGAACAGGTTGGAGTCTATAAACCGCATCCGTCGGTGTATGGGCTGGCCTGCCAGCATCTGAAGTTGGCGGCCCCGCAGATCTGCTTTCTCTCTTCCAACGGATGGGATGCGTACTCGGCGAAGGCATTCGGCTTCCGCGTCCTGTGGTGCAATCGCTTTGCGCAGGCCGCGGAGCACATTCCGGAGACCCCGGATGCGCAGATTGCGACCCTGGCAGAAGTCCCGGCGATTGTTCTGGCGTGAATCCGCGGAGCTTCGCCTTGGCGGCGACGTGGCCTCCTTTTTCATTACGTTGAACGCATTCGGAAAACCATGGGGCGTGGAATTCTTCGCCCTCCCCTTACGCCATAGCACTACCACGTGGACAGGCGTCCAGAAGCGTGGCCCGGCGCGGCTTCACTATGTCATCTCATCGGCCAGCGCGCGATCATAGCTCACGAGCGCCGCATCGGTCTCCGATTGGTGTTTGACTGCGGTGTGCCAGCGCCATATCTCGTAGATCGCGGGATAGACCAGCAGTTCCAGCAGGAATGAGGTGAAGATCCCGCCGACCATGGGGGCGGCGATGCGTTTCATTACATCCGAGCCTGCGCCGGTGGCCCACATGATGGGGAAGAGTCCGATGCAGGTGGTGGCGAAGGTCATGAACTTGGGGCGCAGACGCTTGGCAGCTCCGGTCATGATGGCTTCGCGCAGATCGGCCAGGCTACGCATGCGGCCTTCGCGGCGCGCTTCTTCATAGGCAAGGTCGAGATAGAGCAGCATGAAGACGCCGGTTTCAGCGTCGACGCCGAGCAGGGCGATGAGGCCGACCCATACTCCGATGCTCATGTTGTAGCCCGCGAGGTAGAGGAACCAGACCGCGCCCACCGCAGAGAAGGGAACTGCCAGCAGGACGATCAGCGTCTTGGTGACCGAGCGCGTGTTCAGATAAAGCAGCACGAGGACGAGAAACAACGTCAATGGTAGAACCAATTTCAGGCGTTGTTTGACGCGCTGCATGGCTTCATACTGGCCGCTCCAGGAGACTTCGTATCCGGCGGGGAGCGTGAGACGGTTGCGCAGCAGCGCGCCGCCTTCGGTGACGTAGCTTTCGGGATCGCGGCCCGCGATATCCACGTAGACATAGCCAGTGAGCAGGCCGTTCTCATTGCGGATCATGGACGAGCCGGTGGTGGAGTGAATTTCCGCAAGTTCGCTGAGCGGAAGCTGGCGATCGCCTTTGCCGGAGACCAGGACATGGTTGAGGGCATCGATGTCGCTGCGGAAGTCGCGCTTGTAGCGTACGTTGACCGGGTAGCGTTCGCGTCCAAGGACGGCGGTGGTCACGTTTTCTCCGCCAATCGCGTTCTGTACCGCGTTCTGCGCCTCCTCAATGCTGATGCCGTAGCGGGCAAGGCGTTCGCGATTCCACTCAAAGTCGAGGAAGAAGCCGCCGCCGGTGCGCTCGGCGAAGACGCCGCGAGTGCCTTTGACGGAAGGCAGGAGATTCTCGATCTGGGCTCCGATGGCGTCGATTTGCTGGGGATCGGCGCCGCTGATTTTCAGTCCGACCGGCGTGCGGATCCCGGTGGTGAGCATGTCGATGCGGCCTTTGATCGGCATGGTCCAGGCATTCGTCAGGCCGGGAATTTTGAGGGCGGCATCCATCTGGGTGACGAGCTCCTCGGTGGAGATGGTGTCTGGAGTGATATGGCGGAGCGTGGGTTTGAGCCACTCGGGCGACCACGAGGAGTACCAGGTATCGACCTGCCGCCACTCGCTGCGTGGCTTCAGGATGATGACCGTTTCCAGCATGGAGAGCGGGGCTGGATCGGTCGCGGTTTCGGCGCGTCCCGCCTTGCCGAGCACGCGATCGACCTCGGGAAATTCTTTGATGATACGGTCGGAGACCTGGAGAATGCGCTGCGCTTCCGCGATGGAGATGCCCGGCATAGTGGAAGGCATGTAGAAAATCGCGCCTTCATCCAGCGGCGGCATGAACTCCGAGCCAAGCTTGTGAAACACCGGAATCGTGATCAGCACGAGTGCGACCGCCGAGGTGATCACGGCCCACTTCCAGCGCAGGGTCCAGCGA
>Ga0181520_10011454_pt1 | contig 11644 bp, 20 predicted proteins | sample PEATcosm2014_Bin_29_FD_132451 | JGI IMG/M metagenome (GOLD analysis project Ga0181520, IMG submission 132451) | Peatland microbial communities from MTU Mesocosm Facility, Houghton, MI, USA - PEATcosm2014_Bin02_30_metaG | ecosystem: Environmental > Terrestrial > Soil > Wetlands > Peat | place...
ACGACGAAGCCAAACTGTTTGAGGCTTCCGGTAATGGCGTTTTCCAGAGCGATTTTTTGCTTCACAAGGTTCTGGCGCAGGGTCAGCAACGTCCGTTCTTCCCGGCTCTGCTGGGCGCGGACACCGCACCTCACTGAGCGGGAGAAAGCCAAGTTCACAAGCATGGCGGAAATGCTTGTGCGGCGCGGCGTGATGACTGAACTCGACGCCGGGGCGCTCGCTCGTTATGCCACTGTGTGGTGCCGCTGGATTGATGCCGAAGCCGAAATCAAAAAGCGCGGCCTGGTGGTGAAAACCAACGCTGATTTCGTCATTCAGAATCCGTTTCTGGCGGTGGCCAACAGATGCATGAACCAGATGGCGCAGATCGAAAGCGAATTCGGTTTAACGCCATCGGCGCGCACTCGTATCCGCATGGAGGAACTAACCAGCGAAATCGATCCTTTTGAAGAGTATCTCAGGGGCGGTAAGCAGCTTGATCTCTGGCAACCAGAGAAAACGTAAATTTACTTACCGTTTAAGAACCGGCGATCTTCATAACGCTGCCGCTCTACCTTCGTGTTATGAAAGGCAATTTTTCGTAGATCGTTGGCAATAAATATTCAAGCTGTGTATGAAAAATAAGTGGCCATCAAAAACGAAAATAATTTGATGAATGTCAAAACAGAGATGTTGGATCAGCGTATCGCTGAGTTCGGCATTCAGAATTCTCGCAATCCAACTCACAGGCTTCATTATGGCGATCAATCTCAATTCAAACCAATCGAGCGGTGCTTTAAACTCATCTTTTGATCGAGATCAGAGCGATAGGGGATTTCAAGAGACGGCTGTAAAAGATTTCCAAAAAGAAACAACGGACTCTGTCGTGGCGGTCTTTGCCGATCATCAGGCAGCCGAGGCGGCCATCAAAAAACTTGCTGAAGATGGTTTTGCCATGAAACACCTTAGCGTCATTGGCAAGGGATATCACACCGAAGAAAAGGTGGTTGGCTTCTACAACGCGGGTGATCGGATCAAATTTTGGGGTACGCGTGGCGCGTTTTGGGGCGGTCTTTGGGGATTGTTTTTTGGCGGATTGTTCATGACGACACCCATTGTGGGGCCTGTCATCGTTCTTGGATATCTGGCTTCAATCATCATATCCGCTGTCGAAAGCGCGGTCGTTGTCGGAGGCATTAGCGCGCTAGGTGCCGCTTTGTGCAGCATAGGCATACCGAAAGATAGCGTGGTTCAGTATGAGGCCGATGTCAAAGCTGATCGCTTCGTCGTCATGGCGCATGGCTCACCCAGCGAAATGGAGCGTGCCAAAGCTATTCTGGGAACAGCCAACCCGTCGCGTCTTGATGTTCATGCTGGCGCCAAAGAGACAGACGCAATGTCAAGCCGTCCTGTTCATGAAAACGCATAACGCCATGTTCACCCAAAACATCATCTACCTGATGAATGGGAAAGATATTCGAAAGCGCCGCTACGCTCATAGCGCCGCCAAGAGCGCCGAGATTCACCAACCGATGAGGTCACTGATGAATAAAGCAAATAAGTTCGAACGTAATCCTGAAGTCCAGCAAGCTTCCGTCGTTAATTTTCAAGGCGACATCTCTCGCCGCATAGGCAACATACGCGCCGTGACTTTAAAAAACAGGACTGTGAATACAGACCATATTTTCGGCTTGTCAAAATTTGACAAATACGAGGCTGAAGAAAAACGCTGAAACTGTATCCCCAGCCGTTGAGCGTACCCAGTATCAACACAAGTGCCTTCAACCCCAACCATCGAGGAGACGGCCATGAATCAAGATCAAGCACAAGGAAAATTCGATCAGCTGAGCGGAAAGATAAAAGAAACCTGGGGTCGGCTGAGCGACAACGATATCGCTCTTGTTAACGGCAAGAGGGAGCAGTTTTTTGGCAAGCTGCAAGAAACCTACGGGCTTAACAAGGAAGACGCGGAAAAGCGTTTCAGTGAGCTTGAAAAATCATGCGGCTGCGGCTGACAAAAAACAACCGGACATTCCGTTTGTTTAACAATACGAAAAATGCCGTCTTTCCATGGGGCGGCGTTTTTCACGCATATAAATACGACGCGATGCGCGTAGCAGAAAAACAAGACTTTGATTAACGTCGGAATGGCGTGATTGTCGGAAAGGTCGCGGTGCGCAGACATGTTCTTTATATCCGACAAACTTGAGCTTTATACGCATCGTTTTGTCCGGTGGACAGGTAGCACAAGCGGTTTTGTTATCGCTCTTTTGTCTGTGCTTATCTGGTTCGTGGCCGGAGAATTTTGTGGTTTTTCGCAGGTATGGAGAAGCGAGTTATCGATCTATATCGGCACTATCACGTATCTGATGGTCTTTCTCATCCAACGTAACCAGAATAAAGAGTTGACCATCCTGTATGTGAAACTCAATGAATTGATTTCAGCTACAAAGCTTGCCGACAATCGGCTCATTAACGTGGAAGAATTAACAGAAAAAGAAATTTCTGTTGTTCAGGACTTGCATCGAAAAATCGGGATCGCAGATTAAACTTGGGGAGCAGCCGACATCCTGATGCGGCAACTATAATGGCTATTTGATGGATGTCAAAATGTCCATGCGCGATCAGCGTACAAACCAAAGAGACATTGATCGATAAGGAAAGCGTACATGACACTTATCCTGGCAATCATTCTAGCGTTCCTTCTTGTCGGCACCGCTCCCGTGTGGCCACACAGTATTCACTGGGGGTACTACCCCAGTGGCGGCTTTGGGCTACTGCTTGCTGTTCTAATCATCTATCTCATTCTGAAGCGCACTTAGGAGAACGAACATGACATGCCGAAACGCAAGAATACTTGTCCTGACCGGCGCGGTCTGTATAGGCGCCTGCGGCATGGCGCATGCCGAGGCTGATTACCGCGATGTTGTGCGCGATAGTGAAGGTCAAATTGTCCATCTTGAGAACGGCACCTGTGTTCGGACAAAATGGCTGACCGATCGGGATGCGTGCGCTCCAATGCAGCGCATAGCCCAACAATCCATCCGCCGGGCGCAAACATCGTCGGTGTCTTCCGATCTTAGCCAGGAAGACAGAACGGTTTATTTCAAATTCAACCGTGCAGATTTATCGGCTGAAGCTCAGCAGCGTCTTGATACGTTGGCGCGTGTTCTGAAATCCAACGAAAGAGTCAAGGAAGCGAAGATTGTCGGCTATGCCGACCGCATCGGCAGCGTTGCTTACAACCAGAAGCTTTCGGAAAAACGCGCGGAGACTGTACGCGGTTATCTGATTTCAAAAGGGTACACGAATGCAAACGTCACCGAAACGCGCTGGGTCGGAAAATCAGAGCCATCCACCAATTGCCCCGTCATGAACAACCGTTCGCAACTTATCAAGTGCTTGCACAACGACCGGCGCGTCGAGGTTGAAGTCGAGTATGTTAATCAAGGGCAGATACCAAATGCCCGCTGACCGCATCTGAAAAGGATAAAAAATATGCGCAACGCTGGAAAGTTTTTAAGAAGGCTTTCAATGGCCGCGATCATCCTATCAGTGGCCGCATGCGGCCACGATCCCGGTGATCGCGCGCTTAGCGGCGCCGGAATTGGCGCCGGCGCCGGTGTTGGCGCTGCACTTCTTGGCGCTCCGCTTCTTCCCGCAGTCATTATCGGAGGCGCTGTTGGCGCGGCAACCGGCGCTGCGACCAGCGACAAGCAAATTGATCTTGGGAAATAAGAAAATAGCGGGCCGTCATGTCACTTAACCCAAACCATGGAGAAGAAAGCAATGAACCAAACATATAAATGGCCTATGATTATTGGAGCCGTGATTATCGTCGCCATTTTCGCTTATGGCTTACTGACCATGCAGGATCGCCGCAGCACGACGGAGAAGGTAGGCGATGCTATCCATGACTTGCCGCAAGGCGTCGATAAAGCCGAACGACAGTTGGAAGATCGTACGCCCGGACAGAAACTGGGCGATGCCGTTAAGGACACCGGCGATAAAATTAACGAGAATTCGAATCCTTAATCAACGAACGCCCCCATTGCGAGCGCGGATAGTCAAGCCGTTCGCCGGAAACGCGGAAGATTATGAACAAACGGCCTATCAGGCGGCCTTATGGGAAGGCTGGTCGTTGCAAGAGAATGTAGACGTGCAGCCACATGACGAAGGCACTGAGCCAATCTTGCGATGCATCGTTTAAGAAAGACCGGCCATGATGTTCAATTTTTTCGCTTTCTCTCGCCCCCGAAAGGGGTGTGTGAGCGTAGCTATTTTTGTCCTGAGCGTAACTATCTCTCTTTCCGTTAAGGCTGAAGATCGGGTGCCTGATGATTCCGATTCCGGACGCATCATCCTTATGGAAGAAAATGATTATTTCGCTTCTCATGATGACCGGCATTACACGCAAGGCATGCGCGCATCCTACCTGTCGGGATCGGTAACACCGGATGGAGATTGGGATCAACCTTATGGCTTTTTAAGCAATAATCTGCCAATTTTTGACGGCAGCGACCGCAAGAGAAAATATGAATGGACGGCGCTTGGGCAAAGCATCTTTACGCCGAGCAATCTGGAGACCGCCAGCCCATCCCCCAAGAGTCGGCCTTATGCCGCATGGCTTTATACCGGCGCGAGTCTGCTTCAGGAAACCAACCACGGCAGCTACCACACGCTTGAGAACGCCGAGCTTCTGATGGGCGTTGTCGGCCCCGCGGCGCTTGGTGGGATAACGCAAAATGATTTTCACCAGTTTATCGGCGACAATTCGGCTTTGGGGTGGAAAAATCAATTACATAATGAACCTGGTCTCATGGCAACCTACGAGCGCAAATGGCGATTTGAGCAGCCCCTGATCGGCAATCTCGCCGTCGATGCCATACCTGAAGTGGGCGCCACCATCGGCAATGTGCTGACCTACGGCGAAACCGGCGGCATGGTTCGTTTCGGGCAAAACCTGGCTGCCGATTATGGGCCAGACCATGTTCGCCCAAGCCTGTCCGGCACCGGGTGGTTCGATGCTGACCAATTAGACGGCGATCTGGGCTGGTATTTATTTTTGGGAACGCAGGGGCGCGCCATCGGTCGAAACATTTTTCTTCAGGGCAATACATTCGCGTCAAGTCCTGGCGTGAGCGAAAAACCTTTGGTCGCTGATTTCACAGCAGGAGCTTCCGTGTTTTGGTCATCAGCGGTCAGCCTTGATTTTACGTTTACCGAGCGCACCAAGGAATTTTACAGCCAACAAGGAACGCCAGACCGATTTGGCAGCATCAGTCTTGCTTTTCAACTGTGAAAGCGAATAATCAAGACTCATTATTTGATGGATGTCAAAACGCTCCGCTACAAACAGCGTATCCCTGACGGCATCGGAGGACTTTCTTCTCCGTATCTGGCCATCGGCCACCTAACCCAGGAGATAGAAAATGCAATCAACTCAAGCCCAACCCAGAACTGCAGGTCACTCCAGTTCCGATCACCACGCTAAAGCAGCCGAATGCTGCACCAGTGCTGCTACGGCATGTCAAAGCGCCGCGAAGTCAAGCGAGGCTGGCGATCACAAGAAAGCCGCCGAACATGGCAAGCTTGCGCAGGATCATTGCACGAAAGCGCAAGATCATCTGAAGCAAGCCTCAGCTGCCTAAAAAGCGTTCTCAGCAGCCAGCGAAATCAGCTTGAAATTGCTGGCTGTTGTTTGCTTATCGCTTTCCACAAATTCGCCGGATCAAACCCGATGGAGAATCCTATGAAAAACTTTCGCTCCGCATTTTTAGCGCTCCTGATCGGCGCTTTCTTTGCCACATTCCTCGGTTCTGTGAACGGCGCATTTGCCGCGACCCCCGATGACCTGAACAAAGACGCTAACGCAGCGCTGCATATGCTCGTTACGACCAATCCCGTTGCCGCCGATCTTGCGAACAAGGCAAAAGCGGTACTGATATTCCCAAACATCGTTAAAGCCGGTCTTATCTTCGGCGGCGCTTACGGCGAAGGCGTTCTTGAAAAAGGCAGCGTGATTGATGGCTACTATAACTCGGTGACGGCTTCGTGGGGATTTCAGGCAGGCGCGCAGTCTTATGGGTATGTCGTCTTCTTGATGAGTAACAAAGCGCTGAAATACATCCATGAAAGCCATGGCTGGGAAATAGGCACGGGGCCAACGGTGGTTGTCGTCAACGAAGGGGTAGCCAAGAATCTATCGACCTCGACATTAAAAGACGACGCCTATGCCTTCATCTTTGATCAGCAAGGCCTGATGGCGAGCCTGAGTATCGAAGGCACGAAAATATCCCACATCCACAATCCATAAAGATAGGCGAGGAACCACCAATGCATCTCGATTCCGCGCAAATAAACCAGGCGTCGATCATCTGGGTTCTTGTTGCTGATGGGGCCAGCGCAAAAATATACAGGTATCATAAGAACAAAGCCGTGATGCCGATGCGCGATACCAAAAGGCGTCCCTACGATGAAATCATGAAGAGCCATGATTTGACTCTCGTGCCCGGTATGGAATTTAAAGCCGAGTCGCTGGATGATTTTCAGGTTGGCCATGACGGACGCGGTTCATTGATCGGCGGTCAGACTTCAGCCCATAACACATGCGAACCGCATTTGGATATTCATGCCGAGGTTAAGCAAAACCTTGTTCTGGCAATTGCGGTTAAGCTCAAGAAAGCCTGCGCCGATAAAAGTTTTGACCATCTTGTGATCGCCGCGTCGCCTCAGATTCTTGGGGCGTTAAGACAGCATCTGGAGGCCGGCGTTTTGTCTCGCGTGATTGGCGAAATACCGAAAGATTTTACGAATGATAAAAATCATGCGCTTCTCGCTCACCTTCAGGACGCCCTCACGGAAGCGCACGTCGCCTGACCGATAAAGCACGTCAGATAAAAAAACTATGCGTCGATTATTTGATGGATGTCAAAACGGCTCGATAAAATAAGCCTACCTCTAGCGTCATGGCGAATTCTCGCCGGTTAACCAGGAGACGCCTCACATGAAACAAGCTGCAAAAAAGAACGCTCTTTTACTCACCGGCCTCGCGCTGCTCAGCACGGGTGTTGTCGTGATGCCTGCGCACGCGGACAATACGATGCAAACCGTAGAAATGGTGAAAGTCGACGTTCAGAAACTTTCAACCGGCTACCGGACATCCAAAATTATCGGCAGCAATGTCGTCAATGATGCAAATGAGTCCATTGGCAAGGTTGATGATCTGATCGTCAGTCCTGACGATAACAAATCGGCTTACGTCATCATCTCGGTCGGCGGTTGGTTAGGCATGGGAACGCATCTCATTGCTCTTCCTTACGATAATCTTCGCATCACCAGCGCAAAAATCACTCTACCGGGAGCAACGAAGGACGGAGTAAAGAATTTGCCTGAATTCAAATACAGCACGACCTAATCGCCGAACGCGCGGCACCAGTTGCCGCGCGATCACTTCACACGTCACAGGAGAACTCTCATGAAATATTCAATTCCATCGGCGATGCTTATCATGGCGCTCGGTCTAACGGCTTGCACAGGCCCCGCGGGGCCGCAAGGCGCAACGGGCAACCAAGGGAATACAGGCTATACCGGGGCTACGGGGGCAACCGGCAATCAGGGCAACACCGGTTATACCGGCGCAACTGGTGAACAAGGAAACACAGGATACACAGGAGCAACCGGCGCGCCCGGTGATCAAGGTATGCCTGGTGATCCCGGCCAACAAGGCGCGACAGGAAGCCAAGGCAAGAAGGGCAACACAGGTGCCAAAGGAAACACGGGATCGAATGGCGCCCCCACGACTATCAACGTCGAGTAGCAGAGGGATATTTCATGACTGTGGGCACAATCCTTCTTATCGTCCTTGTTCTCTTGCTGATTGGCGGTCTGCCAACATGGCCGCACAGCAAGAATTGGGGCTACTACCCTTCAATAAGTTTGGGAACGGTTCTTCTGATCGTTCTCATTCTCGTGCTGATCGGGCGCATTTAGCCGACAAAGGATAAACTGTGCGACTTAACTTGATTAAAAACTCCTCAAAGATTGTCCTTGTGGCGCTCGTGCTGCTGGCTGGAACGTCATTTAAGGTGAACGCGCAGAACGCCCCGCCTGCGGCTCCACCTGCTTATTCGCAGCAACAGATCGACCAGATGACGGCGCCAATCGCGCTTTATCCCGATCAGCTCGTCGCGCAAATTTTGATGGCAGCAACATATCCTCTCGAAGTCGTGGAAGCGAACCGCTGGTTGAAAAATCCTCAGAACGCCCAACTTCACGGCGACCAATTGGCAGCGGCTCTCATGCAGCAACCGTGGGATCCCAGCGTCAAATCTTTGGTCAACTTTCCGCAAGTCCTTACGATGATGGACGCGCAGCTGCCTTGGACGGAACAGCTTGGCGACGCGTTTCTTGCGCAGCAAGCCGCCGTCATGGATTCCGTTCAGCGCCTGCGTCAGGAAGCCCAGGCGGCAGGACATCTTGCCTCGACCCAACAAGAGACGGTTTCAAATCAGGACAACGCCATTGTCATTCAGCCCGTTAACCCTCAAGTAGTCTATGTGCCCTATTACAATCCAACGCTTGTCTATGGCACATGGCCCTATCCCGATTATGCCCCTTACTACTTTCCGCCGATCGACGGACTGGTTTATGCTGGATTGATAGGTTTCGGAATCGGCATTGCTGTTCTTGATGGATTCTGGGGTTGGGATAACTGGGACTGGCATAACCATCGTATCGACATCGACGACCATCGCTTCGAGTCCATAAATCGCGGACGTTCATCGGGCAATGGCGGGGTCTGGGCTCATGATCCGGCACACCGCCACGGCGTACCCTACAACAGCCCCGTCACCCGCGCGCGCTTCCAGGGCGCTGTAACCCAGGCTCGCACAAATTTTCGTGGTTATACGCCGTCAACGCAAAATTCACTTCAGCAAGGTAGCGCGAAAAGATCGAGTGGCCTTACGCGGCAAGCGAGCAGCGTTGAGCGCACGCAAACGTCGACGACCAGTGTCCGGCAGCGCGCGCAACAGGTGCAAAGTTCACCACAACGCCAAGTGTTTCAGCAACGTCAGGCATCGCCAGCGTTTGAATCTTTCTCGCGCGGAGCGGATGTGCGGGCTCAATCCCAGCGTGGCGCTTACAGCCGCTCAACGATGTCAGCGGCTCCGGCGCGGTCGGCTCCATCTTCCGGAGGCGGAGGATCACGTGGTGGTGGACATAACTCAGATGAGAGGCGCAGATGATGTACGCTTACGGGAAAATGCCAAAAAAGATAAAATGGCTTGAAAAGGCGTCGCATCTACTCATCGTCAGCGGCATTCTATGTGTCTTGGCAGGCTGCGCTTCTGAATCGCAACATTCATCTTACCCGCCTAATGCTTCGCAAGCATCGCGTGGTGAACAACGGACTTTCGCAACACCGGAGCAGGCTGTCGAGGCTCTCGTGACGGCAACACGCGAAAATCGAAGGGATGATCTTTTGAAGATTTTGGGGCCAGACGCGCATCAAATTATTTATTCGGGCGATAAAGTTGCCGACCAAGAAGGGCGGGATAGGTTTGTTTCCGCGTATGATCGAGCGCATGAAATCCGAAGCGATGATGCCGGGCATGACACTTTGGTGGTTGGCGAAGAAGAATGGCCTCTACCGATCCCGTTGGTTCATGCGGAGAATGGCTGGACGTTCGATACAGCGGCAGGGCAGGAAGAGATACTCAACCGCCGCATTGGCCGGAATGAGTTGAATGTCCTGGAGGTCTGCCGCGTCTACGTCGAAGCGCAGCAAGAATTCTCTGCTCTGCATGCGAACGGCAAGCGCCACCATGAATATGCGCAACATTTTCAAAGCAGTCCCGACCAGCATGACGGACTTTATTGGCCAGCAGCCGACGGTCAACCGATCAGCCCGCTTGGTCCGTTTCTGGCCAGCGCGGCGGAGGAAGGATATTCCGGCAAAGTCTTCAGCAAGCGTACGCCGTATCATGGCTATTACTACAGGATATTAAAGAGCCAAGGTGCGCATGCGTCGGGCGGGGCGAAAGACTATATCGTTGATGGGCATATGAGGCGCGGCTTTGCCCTGATCGCATTTCCCGCTCGTTATGATGACAGCGGCGTGATGACGTTCATCGTCAATCAGGACGGTATTGTTTATGAAAAAAACCTGGGTTTTGATACGGCTGAAATCGCCAGTATCACCAGGGAATTCGATCCGGACGACAGTTGGAACATCGTTCGGCAATAGGTGGGACATAACAAGCACACATAAACTTACCTCAGAAAAGGAAAAAACGATGCCCGCACCAGCAACCCTTCATCAGCCCAAGCATGCCAACAACGTCGTAGCACAAACGTTGCAAAGCGTTCTGGCAAACACATATGGGGTGTATCTGGCGACGCACAATTATCACTGGAATGTCGAGGGCAAGAATTTTGTGTCTCTGCACACCCTGTTCGAGGGGCAATATAACGAGCTGTTTCTGGCTGTTGACAGGATCGCCGAACGTATCCGCGCCTTGGGTGACTATGCCCTGCCGTTTGAGGGAGAGAATGTCGTTCAGATTTCAAGAATGACCTCGAACGCCCTCAACAAGGAAACCGCTGCGGATGATCGCGCGGAGCGAATGCTGCAAAACCTGATCGAACTCAACGAATCCGTCGTTAAAAGCTGCCAGGCTAGCAAAAAGGTTGCGCAAAATGTCCGCGATGACGAAAGCGAAAACCTTATGGTCGAGCGTATTACGGCACATCAGAAAGCGCTGTGGATGCTGCAAAGCGCATTGAAGTAATGGCACATCAATTTGCGTGGTTCGCGTGCAATGCTTTTCATTCTTTCACATAAGTCAATACGGCGTCCTGGAAGGCGTGTCCTTAATGCAGGAATAGGGAGGCCACTATGACGGATGCCGCAAAAGAGATTGCAACGGTCGAGGAATATGAGCGCATCTTCGAGCGTTATCTCGACATATGCAATCAGGCCATCGAAAAGAACAAGGACAAGTTTCCCTATATGGAGATATGGCGGGCGCGATGGAAGAATCTAGGGCCGGACAACATTCTTCAATGCGCCGTTTATGATGATCGGCCAAAAATCATCTATACGCTTCAGCTTACCGAAGACATGAAAATTCGCATCATCGAAAAAACCCGTATCGCTCCGAAAGACGTGTGGCCGTTCAAATACAGTTATTTGAAACATGTGGTCGAGAATCCGCAGGAGTACATCGATCACCCCGCCAACCTCGACTGGGGATGGCTGAATACCATTTTCGGATAATCACATGTCCGCCGATATGTACTTTGTTCCCAACGAGCCGTAGACGTATTTCGCCAATAGCGGCACGGATTCAACCGTAACGCACGCACCGTCAATGTGAATTTTCGTTTTTTGTCGTAATATGTTCAGCGCCCGCGAAAAGGTGGCCCCCTTCATGCCGAGCGTGTCGGCGATCAGCGTTTTATCATAAGGCAAATTGAAAGTGACATTCTTTCTGTTATCGCCAGGCGGACATAGCTGTAGCAAAAAGCAACCGATACGTTGTGACCTGCTCCCCGTTTCCGGGTCACTTGGAAGTAGAGTCTTTCCCCTTTATAACGTAGCGGCTTAAGAGCGGCAAGTGCTGGGCGGAGCGACCGCAAGAGTCTGGCGCAGCCCAGCACT
>Ga0181520_10011456_pt1 | contig 11643 bp, 9 predicted proteins | sample PEATcosm2014_Bin_29_FD_132451 | JGI IMG/M metagenome (GOLD analysis project Ga0181520, IMG submission 132451) | Peatland microbial communities from MTU Mesocosm Facility, Houghton, MI, USA - PEATcosm2014_Bin02_30_metaG | ecosystem: Environmental > Terrestrial > Soil > Wetlands > Peat | place...
GAGGAGTCTAACCAGAGGTATTTGTCTGTAAAATCCGGATCCGTCGTTATGCTTATCAGAATAATGCTCATTTACAAAAGTAAACTGCGCTTTTTCTGATTTCACATGTCCCGGCTGCGGACTTTATAGTCCAAATACAGTATTTATAATTTGGCATTAATTAGAAGTGTTTGTTTATAAATTGTTAAATTGCTTAATATGTCTTTTGAGCTTAAGGATAAATATAAATATTCTATTGTAGTACCAACAAGCATTGGTGTTCGTATGACTCCTCCCAGCGGACAACCTGTACATAGCAGTGATACTTTTCAACTACATGTAACAAGTGCTGAAACTAATGTTGCAAGTATTTCCTCGTATCTGGGTTTATCAGTTAAGGTGCTTACTACTTTTGTCAAAAGCAGTCCTGTTGCTCAAATAATAAAGAGCAATCTCTCCGGCAGGAATATGATGTTTGAAGGAAAAGATGTGGATCAGGGCGGTCCTTGGGGTTACAGGCATCAGTTTAATATTGCTGACAGTGGATATGGTCTGCGTGGTCCCAGAGTATACAGCGACCGTGCAGGAGAAGTTGGCCAGACGCTGGATGCAGGAGATTTTGATCTGGAACGTATTTTTATTCAGGAAGGTGTCCGGATTATTCATCTTTCAGGTCTTATTGCTGCTTTGTCACCCAAAACAGGTGTGTTTTGTCTGGAATTGGTACGAATTGCCAAAAAACACGGAACACTCGTATCATTCGACTTAAACTACCGTGCCTCATTCTGGAAAGGCCGTGAAGATGAATTGCGAAAGGTTTTCGTCGATATTGCTTCTATGTCTGATATTCTGGTTGGTAATGAAGAAGATTTTCAATTGTGTCTCGGTATTAAAGGTCCTGAGGCTGATGGGGAAAAGATAGCCTCAAAAATCGAAAATTTTAAAACAATGATTCAGGAAGTGAAAAAGGCTTTTCCTGAAACTAAAGTTTATGTAACGACATTACGCCAGGTGATTGACTCCAATACACATCAATGGGGAGCAATTATGCTTGAAAATAATAACTGGCATATAATCCATCCGCGCGAAATTAATGTACTCGATCGCATTGGAGGAGGTGATGGATTTGTAGGCGGATTATTATATGGAATCCTTAAAGAATGGACTCCTGACAGGTGGTTAAGTTTTGGATGGGCCTGTGGGGTTTTGGCGACTACTTTTCTTACAGATTATGCACAGCCTGCTGATGAAGAACAGGTGTGGAGTATATGGGAAGGTAATGCCCGTGTAAAAAGATAATGGCATTTATAAAAGCCTCAATTTTTTTGTTGCTTATGAGAGCGTGTTAGGTCATGTTGATTTTTATTTCCTGCCCATATTTTAAAATTTCATTTACTACAGGATTTTGAAAGTTCAAAATCACTTTCTCTAAAAAATATTAATCTGGCTTTGTTTTTGTCATTTTTGAGAGCCTTGTCAAACCCGTCCATAAGCCCAGAAACAAAAAGTCTTTCGTTTCCAGTCATTCCTCCAATTCCGTCTACTTTGCCAATCGCATTTCTATCTGTCATTTTACTTTTGTGACATATCAAAACAAAAACCTGACTTTTTGTGCCATTTTAAAAATAGGATGTTTTAATTTAGTTGAGTAATTTTAAATATTCAGACAACCACACTTTTATTTGCGTATTTAACACATATACTGTTTGTTAAATCATTAACGCGGGCTTTGTAGAAAAGCTACATTTATATGATATATTATAGTAAAATTATTGAAGGTGAAGGTTTTTCAATTGACGAACTCCGTTCCGGTTTATTTGCGGCACTCGTTAAAGTTGGTGTTCGCCGAAAAGTTCTGATTGTTCCACCGGATTATACCCGTTATCATTCTTATGCCGGGATATTAACGAGTCAGGCATACGAGTATTTTAACGATGGTGTTACTGGTATTTTGCCTGCTTTGGGTACTCATAGGGCGATGACTTATACCGAGCTTGAAAAAATGTTTCATGGAATTCCCGGAAATCTGTTCCGCGTGCACGATTGGAGAAAGGATGTCGTTACAGTGGGCACAATATCTGCTGAAGAAGTAGCTTCCATTACAGAAAATACTGTTCATTTTTCGTGGCCTGCACAATTAAATAAACTTATAGTCCAGGGTGGTCATGATCTGGTGCTTTCAATTGGTCAGGTTGTTCCTCATGAAGTTATCGGTATGGCCAATTACAATAAAAACCTTTTTATAGGTACCGGCGGATCTGAGGGTATTAATAAAAGTCATTTTATTGGTGCAGTATATGGTATGGAACGTTTAATGGGACATGCAGATAATCCTGTGCGTAAACTCCTTAACTATGCATCAAAACATTTTATCGGCGGTATCCCTGTAGTATACGTCCATACAGTTACAGGTAAAAATAAGGCAGGGAAAATTGTTGTAAAAGGCTTATTTATTGGCGATGATGATGAAGTTTTTTTACAGGCAGCAGAATTATCCCTCAAAATAAATTTCACAATGCTTGATGAGCCATTAAAAAAGATTGTGGTGTATCTGGATGCATCGGAATTTCAAAGTACCTGGCTGGGTAATAAAAGTATATACCGTACACGGATGGCTCTTGCAAATGATGCCGAAATTATTGTGTTAGGCCCCGGAATAAAGAAATTTGGGGAAGATAACCAGATTGACGGCCTGATCCGAAAATATGGATATGCTGGAACATCACAAACACTTAAATCTACAGAGGAAAATTCCGATCTTCAAAATAACCTTAGTGCTGCCGCCCATCTAATCCATGGAAGCTCAGAAGGCAGGTTCCGGATTACTTATTGTCCCGGTAAACTTACAAGAAAAGAAATAGAATCTGTTGGTTATAATTATGCTTCATTGGACGATATGCTTATAAAATATAACCCTGCGAAATTAGTGGACGGTTTTAATATTGTTGACAGGGAAGAAATTTATTATATTGCAAATCCGGCATTGGGGCTATGGGCTTTTAAAGAAAGATTTGTTTGTTAATAAAGCCGGTATTGACAAGGTTATAAAAGTTGTAATGGTTGTAAACGTTATAAAAGTTTTAAAAGTTGTATTTTACAACATTTGCAACGGCTTAAATGAATCCGTCTGTAATAGTTCAAACGTTAGAGTTTATTGACAGATTAATTAATATTGAATATAATATTAATTCTTAATTATTATGCAAAATTTCATAGACGAAAATTTTCTGTTACAATCATCTGTTGCTGAATATTTATATCATGAGCATGCAAATAAAATGCCCATCATCGATTATCATTGTCATCTAATGCCGGAAGATATTGCTACAAACCGGATATTTTCCAATATAACACAACCCTGGTTATATGGAGACCATTATAAATGGAGAGCGATGCGTATCAATGGTGTTGATGAAAAATTCTGCACCGGTAATGCTACGGATTATGAAAAATTCCTGAAATGGGCTGAAACGGTACCTTCAACAATTCGAAATCCTCTGTATCATTGGACTCATCTCGAATTGAAGAATTATTTCGGTATTAATGAATTACTCAATGTACAATCTGCAAAACGAATATATGACAAAACTTCAGAATTGATTCAAAAAGAGGAATATAGCGTTTATGGTCTTTTAAAAAGAATGAATGTAGAGGTGGTTTGCACCACTGATGATCCGGTAGATTCTCTGGAATATCATCAGAAAATTCTTAGTGACGGGTGTCCGACAAGGGTCATCCCTGCATGGCGACCTGATAAGGCGATGGCAATAGAAAATTTAACAGCTTTTAATGAATACCTTGACAATTTATCCGGGGTTTCCGGTATAAGCATTATAGATTATAATCATCTTCTGGAAGCTCTTTTAAAAAGACACGATTTTTTTCATACTAATGGATGCAGGTTATCAGACCATGGAATAGAAACATTTTATGCAGAGACATATACCGGGAAGGAAATAAAGGACATTTTTGCCAAAGCCAGGTCAGGCATTCAGATTTCGCCGGCAGATATATTAAAATTCAAATCAGCAATGTTATTTGAATTTGCAATAATGGATTATTCAAAAGGATGGACGCAGCAATTTCATTTTGGGGCATTGCGAAACAATAATTCACGACAGTTTAAGCGAATTGGTTCGGATTCAGGTTTTGATTCAATTGGTGACTGGCCGGTAGCAATACCTCTCTCACGTTTTCTTGACCGGCTGGATTCAGAGAATAAGCTTGCCAAAACAATTTTATATAATCTTAACCCTGCAGATAATGAAGTTATAGCCACTATGACAGGTAATTTTCAGGACGGAATTATTCCGGGGAAGATACAATGGGGATCAGGCTGGTGGTTTATGGATCAGAAAGAGGGCATGGAAAAACAATTAAATACTCTTTCAACGCTGGGTTTATTAAGCAGTTTTGTTGGTATGCTAACAGATTCCCGCAGTTTTCTGTCCTTTCCGCGTCATGAATATTTCCGGAGGATATTATGCAACTTGTTGGGAAATGATGTGATGAATGGCGAAATACCTGATGATAAGCAATTATTGGGGTCAATGGTTGAAGATATCTGCTATAATAATGCACGGCGGTATTTTGGATTTTATTAATGATTTCATCCGGTTACAAAGTAAAAATCTAATCATTTATAGAAATAGACGTTAACATAAATATCAATTAAAAGACCTTCAATCCAATTTCTTCTGCCTTCTGCCTGCTGTTTTCTGTCCTCTTTTCCCGTCAAACACTTGCGTTTTCAATGTATGCTTCTGAATATCTTCTTAGTGCCTCAATGTAAAAAACCAGAGGATACATTTTTTCATCATACCATAGTGTTGCAAAATACAGACCTATCGGACTCGGAACAAGCCCAAGACTGTTGTATTTATTTTGAAGCCATTGAAGACCTTGCCGGCACTGTTCTTTGTGTGTTCTGACTAGGGCACAGATGGCAAGGGCAGTTTCTTCCACCGATCCTTCAATGTTCCTTGCACCTCCCCAGCTGCCATCCGGATTTTGCAGTAATAATAAATACCGGGTTCCTTTGTCTATCATCACTTGCAGGCTGGATTTTAAACTGTCGTCCAAAATGTTGGTTTGGTGCATGCAATCCTGAAGATAGGACACTACCTTTGCAGTTCCGTATACCTGGTTTTTTTTATCCGGGGTAAACTGATTCCCAAACCAGAGAGGAACCCATGATCCATCCTGGAATTGTTGCCTGTTAAGGTATTTAACTGCTTTATGGATGCTTGTTTGTAACTTAACCCGCAATAATCCCGGGATGTTTTTAACATGATCTAACGTAAATGTCATTGCAGCAACGGCATGTCCTGTAAGATCAGCACAACTGCTGTCAAAAGGGAGACGGTTCCATCCTTTGCAAAAGGTAGGAAACCCTCCATTACTGTTTTGCAGGTTAAGAAGCCATTTGCAACCGTTCAATATTGCAGTTGTTTCTTCATCTGTTGCATTATAAAGCTCAAGTAATGCCAGGATTGCTCCCGGGGTATCGTCAGCATCGGGTACAGAACCGGAAGCGTTCGTCCAGCCCCAACCTCCCGGTAAAGCCTGGTTAAAGGGATGCTTTTGTTTGTATTGTAAAGAAAGAAGATGTTTTTTCAGGTTTTCTATACTCTCAGCAGACAGAAACCTGTAAGCATCATGTGAAAGTGCCTTTATACTTAATGTTGTAACCCATGTAGAGAGGTTTGTGTCAATAGGAAAGCTTCCATCCGGCCGTTGTTGATTTTTAAGAAATGACATTCCTTTACGAATCACGATGCCACAATCTACTCCACTAACAATAAGACACATACATGCAAATGCCGTTAGTGGGATGGCCTCCAGAAAACCACCGCTTTCCGGAAGCATGGCAGACAATTTTTTTAAAGCTGGCCGGATAGATCTGTCGCGAATGATTTTTATTAATGGAAACCTGTAGGTACGATTCTTATGAATAAATATTCCGACTGCTACAAGGGCTGGAATAGCATAGCTGACTACCTGCATTTTGAAGAGATTGTACCAGGAAGCAGGGAAAATAGTCAGTTCGAACGGTAATTGAGGGATGCTGTCAATTGTCCGGTCATCAAGAACCTTGCAAATAACAAGCATAGAAAGAATTGGAACTGAAAACGTATAATCCTTCCCATAATACTTTAAAACAGATGCAGTAATGTTTCCTGAGTTCAGGTCTATCTTTTGTGTAAGCAAATATTTTTCTAAACCTTTAAGGATGGCAATACATGGAATTTTCTCTGACTGACAAAGGCTGACAGCGGCATAACAAAGCAAAGATGTGCTTACATTGCTTGTGCTTTCCGGAGTGTCACCAAATCCACCGTCAGGGTTAACATGTCTTATAAGCCACAAAAGTGCAAGGTCTGTTTGTTCTCCTGATCCGGGGCGGCCTTCTGTCTTAAATGCTACCATGGCTACAGCTGTGGCCAGAGCGCTGGATGCAAGATGACCGGACCAGAAACCTTCACTGTTTTGTTCTTTAATGAGCAGGGTAACCAGGTTTTTATATAGATTGTCGAAATTGTAGTTTTCCATTATGTAGAGTGTAAGGAACCTAAGGCTAATAATCCATAAAATGTATATTCCACATCGGTTACCGTATCAAATGGCATGGATCTGAAACCGCCCTCACAGTATAGATCGGTGACAAAATTAAAACAATCAGGTTTAATAAGTTTAAGGTCAGCATCAATGAAATGAAGGCTATAAAGAGCAACTGCCGTGGAGAGAAGATCCTCGGATGGTGCATCTGATAAGGCTGCAAAACCTCCATTTCCACGATAATACTTATACAAATTATCCTGAGCATAAAGATCTGGTTTTCCGGCAATGGTACAAAGAATGATTGCAGCTGCACTTAAAGGACATGCCATAGGCTGTTCAAAGTGTAATGTTTTCATTTGACTGAACCGGTGATTAATTTCAATGTATTCCCCCAGATAATATAACGCCAATATTCCCATAAACATGTTGTAACCTGATTGTTTTCCGGAGGTGTTATTTAACTCTGCAATTACCTGGTTTCGAAGTTTCCGGGAAAAAGGTCCCCATCCGCAAAGTTTAGTATAGAGAATAGCCCCACAGAACAGTTCAACTCCCTGGAGTTTGCTCCCGGAAACTGATTGCTGTACATATTGTATACATTTTTCTTTAACATCCTCCAATGAAAATAGCTCGGTAAGGTAATAACCAAATAATGTGTAATACATATCGCAACTGCCTGACCTGTCAGCGAAGCCTCCTGGTTGGGTTAGTCTGCTCCGGACAAATGCTTTCATTTCTAACAAACTATCCTGTTCAAGCAACCCCATAGCATTCTTTAAAACTGATTCAATTGATTTGGTTTTTACTTTTCGTAATAAAGTAAAAACAAACCATTTAATAAACCAGTTTGAACATTTTACCAAGAACTTCATGTAAGGCTATTTTTAGTCCGGGATTAGGGATGCTTTCCAAGCTACTTGTAGCTTTTTGTATATATGTCATCATCAAGTCTTCTGTTTCCTTTTTAATCCGGTAACGTTCAATATATTCTAATACAGTTGAATTATCGTTTAGCTCACAAGCCTTTTGAAGTTTACATTTTTCTTCCTGAGGAAGCTTGTCAGCCAGCATTGATAATAAAACGGAGAGTTTTCTATTTGCAATATCGCCATTGTTGCCACCGAAATCTGTCAGATCATCATTCAGCTGGTATGCAATCCCAACAGCGATGCTAAACTTATCAAGAGAATTCAGCAATTCTTCATTTGCTCCCCCAACTATAGCCCCAAGTAACAATGAAACGTTAAAGGCGGCAGCGGTTTTGTTTACAAATACATCAAGTATTTCTGATAATGATAATATTTCCTTGTTTTTTACTGCAATAAGCTCGTTACCCTGACCTATGGTAAGGTTTTTATGACCCCTGGAAATGATTTTGACACTCTCGCGAATGGTATCGGGAGAAAGCCCGCTTTCAGCAATAAGTCTGTAACCTTCACCTATAAGGTAATCACCTGTATTGATAGCAATAGGGATGTCATATCTGGTGTGCAGGGTTTCTTTGCCATTGCGGACCTGATCATTATCTTCAATATCATCGTGAATTAATGAGGCCTTATGAAAACATTCCACACACAATGCAAGGAGATCACTAATGTCCGGATCGGGATGAGGTTGTATTGATTCATACGTTAATACTGTAAGTAATGGCCTGATTCTTTGCCCTCCTGATAATATATACTCCCGGGCTATTTTTTGAACATGATTTTTTTGAGTTCCCATCAGGCGGGATACTTTTGTTTCGTTAAAAAGGGCAGTGGTTTTATTTTTCATTTCCTTCAGGTTGAGGAGTCGTATAGACGGATCTTTAAATATATAATGCATCTCACGTCTGATCCAATCCAAATCGGCAATGGTGTCATTACATCCGCAGGTCAGCAGAGGAATACCAATGCCCGGAATTGTATATTTATTTATTGAAACAAAAATTTTTTGTAATGATTCCATGCATCCTATACCGATTACCCCATCAATAGTTCCGCTTTCAATAAGTTTGGAGGTGATGGTAGTACCTTCGGTGACCAGGACAATATACCCAAGAAGTTCAGCTTCATTTATGATTTCAGGGATAGTACAGTTTCCGCAATCGTGGCAAAATAGTCCGAATTCGTCATGGTCTGCCATGCAAAGTCTGCTGTTGCGAAGGCATTGTGGCAGAATGAGTACCCTTCGGTTATAAGGTATGGTACCGATAACTTTTCTCCAAATGGCATTACCACAGCAAACCATTGTGTATGCAAGATATTTTTCGTCCCATTGCTGAGACACTAAAATAGTAAAGGAAATGTCAAGCAACCTGTCATAAGCAACAGGGGGGAACAGTTCATGAGTTTGAAAAAATTCATCCACATAACCCCGGATGTTTTCCCTGATAAAGTTTTGTTCAGGGACAATCAGTTCCATGGATGATTCGATACTCCTCCCTATAATATTCTGTTTATCCATAAGCACCCAATCCTAAAAATGCGCGTTTTTTAAACATACGGTAGATAAGGTTTTTTTCCGGTATTACAGGACATGAACCATGACTGGGTATAACAGGAGCAGATATCAATTGTTCAGATAAACCGTCTCTGTTAGAAGTATTCACCGCCATATGTTCCTCTGCAAAGTGTTGTAGCCAGGCAGGGTCTTCCATTAATATACATCCTTTGGTTTTCTTCAGAACGTCGGATCTGAAATTTTTTAAAAAATCAGATTTTTCATATACTTCTTTAAGATGGACCCCATTGATCTTATCTTTGGAAAATTGAACTACCGGACAAGGCTCAATGTAACCTGCCGGATTTATATGATGGCTCAAACCTTCAGCAGCCGGGCAGAATGGTTCTCCGTCAGCTCCCCAGTATGAATCTATTAATACGATTGGGTATTTGGATCTTCCATTCACCAGGAATTGACGGAGTTTTACAATATCTTCACATGATAAGGCCAAATCATAGCAAGGTTTCTGACCTGTGGGCCGATATATGTAATACCAAAGGTAAATCACCCCTTTATCATGCAGCATATATAAAAACTCCTCCGATAAGGCCATATCTATATTCGATTTACAAACACTTATAGCTACACCTGTTATAAGTTTATGGCGAACTGAAGTTTCAATTGCATTCATAGTCCGTAAATATACCCTGTTGCTGCCACGACGGATATCGGCAACCTGTTCATTTCCTTCAAAACTTATAAGGGGTGTAACATTTGCGCAACTTCGCAATTCGGCAGCAACTTTATCGTTTAAAAGAGTACCGTTGGTAAAAAGCTGGAAATAACAATCCTTATGAGATTTGAATATATCAAACAGTGAGTTGTAAAGAAGTGGTTCACCTCCAAGAATGCCAAAGAAATAAGAGCCATAGGATTTACTGTCAGTAATTATTTTATGGATTTTGCTGATATCAAGGCTTTCGGCATTTTCATTTTTTGTAACCCAACAACCCTGGCATGAGAGATTACAATCGTTAGTAACAGAGATGAACTGAAATGCCGGAAATATCTCATTTCTCTTTTTTCGTTTTTGAAACTTCCGGAAGCCAAGAATTCCTTTCCACCCGAAATTAAAAATAAACTTCCAAAGGCATTTCCGGTCTGTTCTTATAAAATTTTTGAGTATAGACATATTCAGGTATTTGTTCCATTTTTCATAATGACACCTCTAAAAAAACCAAACACTTTGTTGGCTTCATATTTTAAATCCTCATTTACTGGCAGTAAACTCTGTTTTAAAATTTTAGCCCGCCTATAAGTTGATGTTTTTAGGGGTGTCCTTGTTATATGCGTCTCTTTCTTCGAGTGATTTCTTCATTGCATCCTCTGTGATGATGGATCTTCGTTTTAATTTGCGTTGCTGGAGTGTTGTATACATGTCATTTCCAAGAATTATTTCAGTATCCAGTCGCAGACGTTCCTGTTCCATCGTTACATCGAAAGTTTCGGCACCGGCAATTGCTCCCCGCTGAATATATTTAGGAAATACGATAGCTGTTTTTGGACATATACGAGCGCAGGCCGGACAATTATTTTTACATGCTTTGGGTTTAACTGTGAAAACTTTGTTATGAGTTTTTTCAAAAACACCGAAAATGCAAAAATCGGCACATTGGCCGCAGGAATTACAAAGAGAGTAATCTATCAATGGAAACCATGCCGGCCAGGAAGGATCACAGTTAAGATCAAGGAATGATGAAGCACGGGCAGAATCGTTTGCACAATCACTTATCCGGCCTGACAGACTTTCCATGCCGGATTCAGGTAAATTAATAAAATACAACTTTTCAGTATTATCTACTCCGGCATATTTTAGTAATAATGTTACTGCTTTCGGATAACATGCCAGGATTAGCGTTTCTTCGGACGAAGAAAAAAGATTAATAGCTGCTTCTTTTTTAACAGAACATAGTCCGCAAAGATCAGACACTTTTACTATTGCGATACCAATACCTTTTAACATCTCTTCAACCTCATCCTTTATCTTTTCTTCAATGAGTTTACCTCCGCAATTACAATAAATGATTTGTTTATACATTTTCTAAAAATAAAGGTATCCTGAAGAGATCGGTTGATGTATTACAATATTACGAAATGTTGGGTTTATATCAAATAAATCCTCATCGTTCATCCTGTAAAAGTGACAAACTAAAATTCATCATTAGTCTGTAACTATATGGTCAAACCGATAGGTAGGGTTTGGCCTACCTGGGCTGAGACAGCGGAAAGCTACGATTTTTGCTTTACAAATACCCCTGGTATTTACATCAAGTGTATCGCGGACGATTTTTTCAAGATCATCGGGAGTCAATTCAACCCTTGCATTCAGGGTTAATTTGGCATTTTTGCCGGTTCCTGCAGTACCGCGGGAATTCAGGGTTTTGCCAAGCCCGGTCAGATTACCCATCAGGTAGTTTGTACCTGATTCTATTATGATCTTAACATGTCCTACTGAAGCCCCCAAATGATCGAATTGACGGCTAAGATCTTTCAAAAGTTTGTTTGCAAATTCATCCCAGTTGCCGGATTCACTATTCAGCTCGATGGTAGTATTTAGCCAGCCAAGAGCGGCTTCACCTTCGGCATATTTATCATAATCTACTTCGGCAATTCTCTTAC
>Ga0181520_10011458_pt1 | contig 11642 bp, 9 predicted proteins | sample PEATcosm2014_Bin_29_FD_132451 | JGI IMG/M metagenome (GOLD analysis project Ga0181520, IMG submission 132451) | Peatland microbial communities from MTU Mesocosm Facility, Houghton, MI, USA - PEATcosm2014_Bin02_30_metaG | ecosystem: Environmental > Terrestrial > Soil > Wetlands > Peat | place...
GCGTCGACGCGGGCCACCAGTTCCTCGGGATCGAACGGCTTGGCCACATAGTCGTCGGCGCAACTGTCGAGGCCGGCAATGCGCGAGGCGACATCCGATCTCGCGGTGAGAATGATGATGGCTGTCGTCGGCGATGTCGACCGCACCCATTTGCCGAGATCCAAGCCGTCGCCTCCCGGCAAACCGCGATCGAGCAACACCAGGTTGGGTTTATGTTTTTTGATGGCGTCTTTGGCTTCCGAACAGCTGGCCGCCGTCGACCAATCATATCCCTGCCGCGCCATCAGGCGGCCGAGCAGGCTCCGGACTTGCGGGTCGTCTTCGACAATGAGGACGAATACGGCGTCAAGGTCCATGGTCGCGCACCCGCTCCAGGCCTTGTCGGCCTTTCTGGAATTGGTCGGTGCGGCTGGTCGGCTCCAACCACCCGCCGGATTCAGAGTCTCTCCAGCAAAGGAATTTATACCGAAACTCCTGGTTTGCGCAACGACGATTGGCTCACCTTTTACGATAGTATTCCGCGTGGTTCCCAGTCGATATCAAGACAATCCCGTCCCGAGTTTTGCCGACAGCAGGTCGTGGATGATTGGGCACAGCTCATCGACGATGTTTGGTTTGAACACGATTTGGCGCACCCCCGCCTTTACCGCGCTGGCGCGCAACTCATCGGTAATATAGCCGGCGGTGATCAGTACGGGCAGATCCGGCCGGAGGCGGCGCACCTCGGTCGCCACTGCGATGCCGGTCAAGTCCGGCATGTTGAAATCGGTCACCACGATATCGAAGCCGTGCGGGTCGGCCCGAACCGCGTCAACCGCTTCGCGGGCGTCGGTAAATCCACGCGTGGTAAAGCCGGACCGGTCCAACATGCGCTGCACCAGCAAGACCATGGCGACTTCGTCGTCGACGTAGAGCACCCGCTGGCCGTTGCCGCGAACGGTCGATGTCGCCGGTTTCTTCTCTCCGCTTGCCTCGGGCGTTTCGGTGAGTGGCAAGTAGATGGCAACGCTGGTTCCCTCGCCTGGCGCACTGCGAACGTCGATCGCCCCATGATGGGCCTTGACGATGCCATACACCACCGACAGGCCGAGGCCGGTGCCTTTCCCAACGTCCTTGGTGGTGAAAAACGGTTGAAAAATGCGCTCTCGTGTCGCCTCGTCCATTCCGCGGCCATTGTCGCGGACCAACAATTTCGCATAATCGCCGTCAGCCAATCCCTCGGGTTTTTGCCCCGTCTCGGCGTCGATTCGGGCCTGGTCGAGCTTGATCTCAATTCGTCCCGCGTCGTCCTCCATGGCGTGCCAGGCATTGGTGCATAAATTCATCAGGACCTGCCCGATCTGGTTGGCATCGCAGGAAACGGCGAGCGGCCGCTCGCGGAGCGAGATGTCCAGTTCAATTCCGGCGGGCAAGGTGAACCGCAGGAGTTTCAATGCCTCTTCCAGAACGGGACGCAGGAATCGGGTCACCTGTTCGGGCACATGTTTATGACTGAAAGTGAGGATTTGCTGGACCGTGCTTTTGGCGCGCGAGGCGGCCTCGCCAATGGCCTTGAGATAGGATTGCACCAAGAGATTGGCCGGCAGGCTGTCCTCGGCCAGCGTCACATTGCCGATGATGACGGCGAGCAGATTGTTGAAATCATGCGCAATGCCACCGGCCAGAGTGCCGATTGCCTCCATCTTCTGCGATTCGCGCAATTGCGTCTCAAGCGTCTCCCGGGCGTCCTCCATGTTTCGGCGATCGGTGATATCCTCGAAAACGCCGAGTAATTGTTCGCCGATCCAGGCGCCGGATATCGCCATGAGTCTGATGCAGCCGTCCTTGCCGGTGACGCGAAATTCCTTCGGTTCAATCTCGCCGCCCGGCGAGCGACTTTTTTTCGGCTTGCGCCGTCCACTGCGCGACCACTTCGGCGCGATACGCGTCATCGGGGTAGGCGCGCTTCCACCAGATATCGAGCGTCGGCAAGTCCTCGTGCCCGTAACCAAGAATCCGGGTGAATTTCCGATTGACGTAACTGATGGTGCCGTCGTTCTCGACCAAGGCCATCGCCAACGGGCTGTTCTCGACCACGGTTTTGAACCGTTCATCGAACTGGCGTTTTTCTTCTAACGCACGGAGGCGGTTTTCGGACAGTTGGCGTTCGAGAATGGCCTTTTCTTCCATGGCGGCGTTGGCTTGCAACAAGCTGATGCGCATCGCCTCTTGCGAGCGGGCCAGGACATCGATTTCATGGATTGGCGAGGCGATGGCGTTGGCTTCATACAACCGCATCTCGCCGATTCGCTGACTTTGCGTCACAACGAGTTCCAACGGCCGGGTGAGTTTCGTTGCGATCCAACCCGCGCTCCACCCGGCCATGATCAGAATGGCGACAAGCAACGACGCCAGGACGGCGAAAGCCACCGGCGGGACGACGGCGAATTCGTTTGCCGGCGCCAGCGTGGCGATCCAGAACACCAGCTTGCCGTGATGACTGGGGAAAAATCTGGCCAGCCAGCGATTCCCCCCGACATCGACAGTGATCGGCGCCTCGGTTTGGCCGCCAAGCCGCTGCCATTCGTCATAGGCCCGGGTCAGCGGCGCGACGCCGATGCCGCCGACAGTGTCAAGCATGAGCGCCTTGATCGAGTCGCTATCGTCCAATCGGGGGTCGCGGGGCAGGGCGATGACCCTGCCGGAGTCGCTGAGCATGGCGACAAGGCCGGATCGGCCAAGAACGATCCGCTGGGTGACGCGGGTCAGGTCCAACAGCGTGATGTCGGTGGACATCGCATATCGCAACCCATCCGGCCCCAACCAGCCGACGACCGCCGACAGTCCGGGTTCCATGGTCGAGCGAAACACATAGGGTCCCGTCCACGCCACCGCCCCGTCGTCGGCCAAGGCCATCGCCTCCTTGAACCAGGGCCGCTGGCGCGCGTCGTAATCCGTTTCGCGCTCGGCATCGTCAATCAGCGTGTCGCCGCGCCAGGTGAGGAATCGTCCCTTGCCAGATGATAACGCCGGATTGGTCAGCCGGTTCATCCAGGTGCCGTCCGTCTTCAAGACGCTCAGGATTTCGCGGCCGGTTTCGTCGGCGATGACCATCGACGAGACATGAAGGTCGCTTTCCGCCACCGGCCGCAGCAACGCGTTGATTCGGTTGACCTGGGCGAGATCGATGAGCCCATTCATCCCCCATCGGCGATTCCGCTTCGCCACCGATTCGATGCGGGTGAAAATGACATCCACGGCGCTCTCGACCTGTTGCGAGGCCTTCTGCATTTCGATGGCGGTCAGGCGGGCGACAAACGGGCGATAAACCAGTATGGTGGCGCCCAAGAAAAAGCCGGCGAATGCCAACATGACGAGAAGCATGCTTCCGAGCATCAAAACCCGGCGAACCATGAATTTCCTTGGCGTGACGGTATCTCCCCCAGTGAGACGCCTATTATATACCGGTATCCATCGACTTCATCTGGATATCGACTGTTCTTCTCAGAAAGTTCTTGCGGGGAAGCCCAGATCTGGAAACGTTTTATTCGTTTTCCGCAGACAGAATGTGCTGAATGGCTTGGCAGAGTTCGTCCACGGTGTTCGGTTTGAAAACAATGTTGCGCACCCCCGCCAGCGACGCGTTCTCCCGCAATTCGTCGGTGATGTAGCCGGCGGAGATCACCACCGGCAATTTGGGAGAAATGCGGCGAATTTCCCTGGCGACATCGAGCCCCGACATTCCCGGCATGTTGTAGTCGGTCACCACCAAATCGAACCCACATGGGTCGGCGCGCACCGCCTCCACCGCGTCTCGCGCCACGGCGAATGCGCTGGTTTGATAGCCGAGCCGATCCAGCATGCGTAGCACCAGCCGCACCATGGCGAATTCGTCATCGACATAGAGCACCCGCTGGCCGGCGCCGGGGGCGGCGCGCGGCGCCGGTTCGCGCCTGGCGATATCGGCGGATGCCGCCGCCAGCGGCAGATAGACACGCACCATCGTCCCCGCGCCCGGCGCGCTTTCAACCTTGATCGCCCCATGATGGGCTTGGACGATGCCGTGGACGACCGACAGTCCGAGACCAGTGCCTTTTCCGACGTCCTTGGTGGTGAAAAACGGATCGAAAATATGCGCCAGGGTGGCGTCGTCCATGCCACAGCCATTATCCCTAATCGAAATGAGCGCATAGTCGCCGGGCGCCAAATCGTCCAACCCTTGCATGGTCTCGGCATCCAACCGAACCTGCGCCAAGCCGATTTCGATCCGTCCCACATTGTCGTCCAGCGCATGCCAGGCATTGGTGCATAAATTCATCAGGAACTGTTCAATCTGGTTCGCGTCGGCGCAGACGGTGAGAGGCGCGTCGGTAAACTCGGCAACCAGGTCGATGCCCGAGGGAAGGGTGGAGCGCAGCAGCTTCAAGGCTTCTTCCAGCACCGGTCGCAATTTCTGATTGACCTGCTGGTTGGCGCGTTTGCGGCTGAATGTCAGGATTTGTTGAACCAGGTTTCGCGCCCGCTCCGCCGCCTTGTTGATTTCCTCAAGACTGAGGAGGGCTTCGGGGTTATCCGCCATATCCTGACGGCCGAGAACCACGTTGCCGAGGATGGTCGCGAGTAAATTATTGAAATCGTGCGCAATTCCTCCCGCCAGCGTGCCGAGCGCCTCCATTTTCTGGGATTGGCGCAACTGGGTCTCCATGGCAATCCGGGCCTTCTCCGCCCGCTTGCGTTCGGTGATGTCGTGAATGGTGGACAGCAGTCTGGTCTTGCCGTCGATGACGACCGGTGTCGAATACACTTCGACGTCGCGCAACTCGCCATTGGCAAGTCGATGGCGAAAATTGAAATAATTGAGGTCTTCGCCCAAGGCCCGGTTCAAATCCTGCTCTGTGTCCTCGGGTTCGTTCATGTTGATTTCGGCCAACGGCTTGCCGATCAGGTCTTCGGGTGAATAGCCGTAGAACGTCGCGGCGGCGTTGTTGGCGGAGACGATTTCTCTTTTTTCCGGATCGACGACCAAGGTGACCGAGCCGTTATGTTCGAACATCTGGCGGAAGCGGGCCTCGCTTTCCTTGAGTTTTTCCTCGGCCAGCTTGCGTTCGGTGATGTCGTCGATGCTGGCGATGACCCCGACGACCTGTCCGTCGGCATTCCGCAGCGGCGTGCTGGTGTTCGCCGCCCAGACGACCCGACCCGTCTCCGGCTCGACAAACCGCACTTCGGCGGTGGTGTTGCTGTTCCCCGCCAGGGCATTCTCCAGACGCCCGATGAATTCCGGTTGGCTTATAAACGGAAACACGTCGCGCGGATGATGCCCGAGAACCTCTTGCGCGGACAAGCCGGTCATTCGCTCCATGAACGGGTTCCACACCCGATAGAGGAGATCCCGATCGTAAACGACGATGCCGTAATGCGTGCTCTCGACCACCGTCTTGTTCAATTGGACGGCATTGCGCAACGCGGCGGCGTGCCGGTTGGCCCGCTGCAGCGCCAAAACGATCGCGCCGAACCCAAGGGCCACCACGCATCCGAAAAACAACACGATCTTGGCGATGACCCCGAGCGCCACCTGCCGGGGCCCCGGCAAGTGCTGCAATCCGGCGCTGTAAAGAGCCTGCCACAGGGCGATGGTGACGGCCAGCATGCCCAAGGTGCCGGTGAGCGGCAGCCACCGCGGCAACCGTTCGTGGCCGGACGCCGCATCGCGCCACCACGCCATGGCGACCAATCCGCCCCCCAGAACCACCATCCCGCCGGCGGTGTTGATCGCCATGCCGATGTACCGTCCCCATTCATAGGCCATGGGCAATCTGCTGGCATAGCCGAGAAGGGGCACCGCGGCGAATGCCAAGACCAGCGATCCGGCGACGGCGCCGCCTGCCCATCGGAGCCTGAAATTCCACGGCAAGCCAGCCAACACCAGGGCGAAGCCGACCAGCAGGAAGCAAAGCGCGGTATTGGGGGCCATGCGAACGGGCATGTCGCTGACGAGCGGAAGGATGTCGCTGTGCGGGGCCAGGTTCAGCCCGAACGAACCCGGCCAGCCATACTCGGCCAGCGTCGCGAGACCGAGTGCCGCGACGACTATTCCGGCGGGGAGCGCCAGCCGCGACAGGCGTGAACCAATGGCCAGCAGCCCGCAGCCGCTGATCAGGAAGGCGACGGCGGTATTGAACGCCATGGGCGGCGAGGCGGAGCCGACTTTGACCAAAGGAACAATCTGATCATACCAACCGACCAGAACCAGCACGGCCAAAATGATGACCGCAACCCCCGCTATGTAATGCAAAAGTATATTCATATTATTGCGAGTGTTTTCTGCCATCGAACCGGCTTCCAAACTGACTCAACGGACCAATATCGCGTCCGTTAATGTAATATTCCTGCCGCCTGAGTTGCTGGTGATGCCAGAGTCTATCAACCGTGGCGTACCAAGCTATTGACAAATGGCAGGTTGGGTTGACAAATATGACGATAACTATCTTATTGTGTTTCGTCGAAATTTCTACTGTAAAGTTATTTAGCTAGCACGAATTTAGCCTTCCCAGTCACTTTGGCAGGGAATCAGCCGCATGTGGCGCACCATCGAATTAGATGAGTTAAACTTATTGGCCTAATCGTTTGAGCAGGCGTTGAATTCCTGGTCGGGGTCGCGGTTGGGGGTGATGTCGCCATGGCGAACATCCGATGGCCGTCCGTTGGCGGGAACGGTTGCCATGGATTCGACACGCGGTCGCCCGAGTCGGGGTTGTGGGGAGGTTGTCCCCGACTCGGACGCGCGGTTCTTGCGGGCGCAAGCAAGAATCAAACGAAGCCGACTGGCGTTCATGCGCTCAAAAGCGAATCCTTGGCGGCGCGCAAATAATGAGCGGCCTCGCGGAATCCCTGACGCTCGAGTTCGGAATGCAGGTAGGACGTCATCAGCAGCAGGGCGCTGTGCTCCCAGTGCTTTCCGCCTTCCTTCGCAACGGGCTTCAAGTTGTTTTCACCATTGTCGGTGCGGAAATTGGTCATCGCCACGGATCGGCTCCTGCGTGATCAAAATGATCAGAAATGATATAACCGGCTGGCAAAACGATGATACCCCCGGAATTTCGGGGGTTGACGAAAACCATAGGTTTTCTGCGGGAATGAAGAATATTACGCCGAGCGACTGGAGGTTCTTGACCGATTGGTCGCGATCGGCCAATCATTTTATCGCGGCTGACACGATGCACCTCAACCTAGGGGATGGGGGCCTGCGCGATGCTTGAAAACGAAATCAGCAGAGATGGCTATCGTGTCGATGATTTCATCGATCGGACCAACGCCGTCGAGTCCATTCCGTCGTTGCTCGCGCTGTTCACCGAGGCGGTGGCAAGCTACGGCTATCCTTATTTCGCCCTCGGCGCGTTGACGCGGCAAGATATCTACCAGCTTCCCACGCCATCGCCGCAAATCGCCATCACCTATCCCCAGACGTGGACGGCGCACTATTTTGAGTCGAACTACATGGAGATCGATCCGATCGTTCTCAAAGCGCCGTCGATGCACACGCCGTTTCTGTGGAACGATTTCCAGCACCTGACCCGCCGGCAGAAGATTTTTTTCGACGAGGCGGCGGAAGCCGGCCTGCGCAACGGCATCGTCCTGCCGGTGCACGGCCCGGTCGGCGATTGCTTTGTCGCCAGCATGGTTTCCGACGGCGAGGCGGCGCCCGACCGCTTCAAGTCGCGGCTTTTCCTTTTGTCGACCCAGTTTCACCAGTCCTACCTCCGCCTGGTTTCGGCGGATAACGAGACGCCGAGCGTCATCCTCACCAAGCGGGAGCGCGAATGCCTGACGTGGAGCGCCAGGGGTAAGAGCTCGTGGGAGATCAGCGTCATCCTCCATCTGTCCAACTACACGGTGGACGAATACTTGAAGACGGCGATCGCCAAATTCGGGACGACCAGCCGGATCATGGCGATCGTCAGGGCGATCCGTCTCGGCCTGATCAATCCATAGTTACCGTTTCTTAAAATCAGGCCGTCAACCCCCGGAGTTCCGGGGATTTTCATTGCCCGCGGTTTGCCGTCTCCTCTGCGCTGCCACTGCGCGGAGGGATCAATGATCGAAGCGTTCTCGTGGGCAACCGCACATCTGCATGGTCGCGCGTTTGCCGCCCAGCATGAACTTCGGCACAGATTGTTCGTCGAACGGAACGGCTGGGACGTTCCCAGCTATGACGGCATGGAATATGACCAGTTCGACACGCCGGCGGCCACCTATCTCACCTGGCTCGACGCCGACCACGTCGTCCGCGGTGTCAGCCGGCTGATCCCGACCACCCGCCCGTACATGATCAAGGAACTGTGGCCGCACCTGGCCAGCGATCATCCCTGCACGCCGAAAGTCTGGGAGGCGACCCGGTTTGGCATCGACCACGCGGTGGACGCCGCCACCCGGCGGCGAATTGCCGCGGAGATTGTCCTCGCCTGCCAGGAATTCGGCATCGCGCACGGGGTCGAACGCTATTACGTGCTGATGCCGACGCTGATCATCCGTCGGGTCATTGCCGCCGTCGGCTGCCGGTACCGGTTTCTCGGCCCCATCGCCGATTTCGGCGGCTACAACGTCGCCGCGGCATCGGTCGAGGTTTCACCGGCCGATTTGCGGCGGATCAGAGACCAGGTCGGTATTTCCAGTCCGGTCCTGATGACCGAGCCGATCCACGCCGAAATCGGAATTGCGGAGGCCGCATGAATACCATCTTCGCCCATTACCAGGCCTGTACCAATCGTTCGGGTTTGGGAGATTCCGTCACGTTGGAGCATATCGTCACGACATTGGCGTGCCTCACGCGCGAGGCCGAGGCGGCCGGCTTCAAGGGGCTGTCCGAGCATTTGTACGAGGTGACGATCGACGCGCAGGAATGCAGCCGGGCGCGCGCCCGGCTTGGCGTCTAGTAAATCCCAGCAGGTGATTGATCCTTGATGTTGGACGACAGCGGACAGAACAGCGTGCGCCAGGCGCCGACCCGCAACGCCATCGTGTTGGCGCTGCGCTGGCTGCTGGATGAGGCGACTCGGGCGGGGGACGGTCAGATTTCCTGGTGGATCCTGACCGTTCTCAATCACGTGGCGAGCACCCACCCGTCCTCGCCGCAGCAGGCTCTCGACTCGCTGCTCCGATTGATCGACGACCGCATCGGCAAACTGTCGCGACTGACCGGGCTTCCCCGGTTGCCGTATGTCGCCGACATCTGTCCGGCCGATTTGACCCATGACCAGCCCTACATCCTGGTCCGCCACCACGCCGGCGAGGACTATCTGGCCTTTCATCTGACCTATGGCGAGAACGCCATGTGGGAACTGTCCGCCTCGCCGCTCGAAGGCGTCCCCCATTCGATGCCGCGCCGCCCGATCTGCCGCGAAGAGGATCCCTTCGCCGTGCTGGAGATATTGTTTCATCACCTGCGTTTGAGGTCGCGCTGCGATCGGCCGCTCGGCACCCGGTGGAGCGTCGGTTCATCGTCCCGTTTGCGATATCGGCATTGACGCGGGGACAGCAACGTTTCCTGTTCAGACGCGACCAGCCGGCATACGATCTTCGACCGATGCCGAAGCGGGATGGCCGTACATTGTTAATGGCTATTGTGGCTGTGCTTCCTTCTCGGTAGGGTTCGCGCCGATGACGCAGCGCGCACACCGGGCCGTGCCGCCGCGTCCGGTTGGAGACCAGGCATGGGACGCACCGTTGAAGTCACCGATGTGGTCTTGCGAGACGCTCATCAGAGCCTGCTGGCCACCCGCATGGCCATGGAAGACATGGTTCCGGCCTGCGAAGACCTCGACAATGCGGGCTACTGGTCGCTCGAATGCTGGGGCGGCGCCACCTTCGATTCGTGCATCCGGTTCCTGAACGAGGATCCGTGGGAACGGCTGCGGCGGTTCCGCAAATTGCTGCCGAAGACCCGGCTGCAGATGCTGCTGCGCGGTCAGAACCTCCTGGGCTACCGCCATTATGAAGACGGTGTCGTCGAGCGCTTCGTCGACAAGGCGGCGGAAAACGGCATGGACGTCTTCCGTGTCTTCGACGCCTTGAACGATTTGCGCAATATGAAGACGGCGATCAAGGCGGTCAAAAAGACCGGGAAGCATGCGCAAGGCACCATCTGCTATACCGTCAGCCCGGTGCACACCATCGACGCCTTCGTCGACATGGCCCAATATCTCAAGGATATGGGCGCCGACTCGATTTGCCTAAAGGACATGGCGGCGCTGCTGAAACCGCAGCCGGCCTACGACATCGTCAAGGGGATCAAGCGGCGTTGCGGCGAGGATACGCTGGTTCACCTGCATGTCCACGCGACCACCGGGGTGACGCTGGTTTCGATGATGAAGGCGATCGAGGCCGGATGCGACATCGTCGACACCTCGATCAGCGCCCTGTCCCTCGGATCCGGGCACAATCCCACCGAAGCGGTGGTCGAAATGCTGGAGGGAACCGGCTTCACCACCCGTCTCGACAAGGACCGACTGCTCAAGGCCAAGAATCACTTCAGCGGAATTCGCCCGCGCTATCGCGAATTCATGAGCGAATTCACCGGTGTGGACACGGAAATCTTCAAGAGCCAGATTCCCGGCGGGATGATTTCCAACATGGAGAGCCAGCTTAAAGGGCAGGGGGCCGGCGACCGGCTGCAGGAGGTTCTGGAGGAAGTGCCGCGGGTCCGCCGCGACAGCGGCTATCCGCCGCTGGTCACCCCGTCGAGCCAGATCGTCGGCACGCAGGCGGTGTTCAACGTGCTGATGGGCAAGTACAAGGCGATGACCGCCGAATTCGCCGATCTGATGTTGGGCTATTACGGCAGTACCCTCGGCGAGAAAGCCCCCGAGGTGCTGGCCAAGGCCGAGGCCCAGACCAAGAAACCGGTGATCACCGGGCGACCGGCCGATTTGCTGAAGGCGGAATGGAACGAGTTGCGCTCCGCCGCGCTGGCGCTGGAAAGCTGCGACGGCAGCGACGAGGACGTGCTGACCTATGCGATGTTCCCGCAGGTCGCGCCGAATTTCTTCAAGAGCCGTGCCCAGGGCCCGAAGAATCTGGGGCGGGATCCGGCCAAGAAGGAGGACCCGCCGGTCAAATCCGGTGACGCCGTCAAGAAGGCGCCGGTGACCTATGTCGTGTCGCTGCATGGGCGCGAGCACAAAGTCACCGTGGCGCCCAGCGAATAACGGCGTTCGACCGGACAAAGGGGATCCGGATCAGAAAAGGGAAGATGATGACTCTGCAGACCACCACTCCTCCGGCCCGGAACATTGACGAGATGATCGTCGAACTCCGCGAGGAACGCGCCAGGCTGGAACTGGGCGGCGGCCAGGCGGGCATCGACAAGCAGCACGGCAATGGCAAGCTGACGGCGCGCGAGCGTATCGCCAAGCTCGTCGACCCCGCCAGTTTCCAGGAAATCGGGCTGTTCGCCCAACATCACTGCACCAATTTCGGCATGGAAGAGCGAGAACTGCCGGCCGACGGCGTGGTCACCGGCAGCGCCATGGTCGATCGCCGCAGCGTGCACCTGGCCAGTCAGGACTTCACCGTCGCCGGCGGCGCCGCTGGGTTCGTGCATTCCAACAAAGTCGCGGAAATGCAGGAAATGTCGCTGAAGACCGGCTCGCCATTCATCTTCATCA
>Ga0181520_10011459_pt1 | contig 11641 bp, 7 predicted proteins | sample PEATcosm2014_Bin_29_FD_132451 | JGI IMG/M metagenome (GOLD analysis project Ga0181520, IMG submission 132451) | Peatland microbial communities from MTU Mesocosm Facility, Houghton, MI, USA - PEATcosm2014_Bin02_30_metaG | ecosystem: Environmental > Terrestrial > Soil > Wetlands > Peat | place...
ATTTCGTCGAGGCGGCGCTGATCCGGCGCGCCGGTTGGAGCGTCACGATCGCCGACGACCTGGAGGGCTCGTACGAGGAATCGCCGGCGTCGATCATCGACGTGGCGATCCGCGATCGGCGCTGGTGCCAGGGCAACCTCCAACATTCGCGCGTGATCGGCGCCAAGGGCCTGCATTGGGTCAGCCGATTGCACCTGCTCGCCGGGATGCTTTCCTACCTTTCCTCGCCGTTGTGGTTGATGTTTATCCTGGCCGGGCTGGCGCTTGGCATTCACTATGAATTCATGCGACCGGCGTATTTTGACCGTTATCCAACGCTCTTTCCGCACTGGCCGAAGATGGACCCGGTGCGCGCTTTGCAACTCTTCGCCGTGACTATGGGAATTCTCTTCGGCCCCAAGCTCTTCGGCTTCCTGGCCGTCGCCTTCAACTCGCGGCGATTGCGCGAGACCGGCGGCGTGTTGTTCCCGCTCAGCTTCGCGCTCGAAATTGTTGTGTCGGCGCTCATCGCCCCGACCATGATGCTGATCCACTGCGGGTTGGTCGCCGACATCCTGCGCGGCCGCGACGCGGGCTGGCGACCGCAGCGGCGCGACGACGACAGCCTGCCGTGGTCGCAGGTCTTCCATCGCCACCGGTGGCACATGGTCGCGGGCGTCGGGCTGGGGCTGATCGCTTACAACATCTCGTGGCAGATGCTGGCGTGGATTTCTCCTGCGGCAGGCGCAATGATTCTCGCGGTTCCGGTGTCCAAGCTGACGGGTTCCGCTCGCGTGGGCCGCTGGGTCAAGCGGCTGCGCCTGCTGCGGACCCCGGAAGAGGCGCGCGCGCCGGCCATTGCCCGTGCGGCCGAGGCGGCATTTCCGCTTTACCGCGAGGCGATCGCCCGCACGCCGGAGTTGACAGCCATCGCGCGCGACCTGACACTTTTGGAGCGCCATTTGGCGCTGACTGACCAACACCCGTCATCGGAGCCGGGTAGAGAGGTCGACGCGTTGGAGGTCTTGGCGGAAAAGAAAATCCAGGATGCGCTCACCGTGGAGGCGGCGGTCGAGAGTCTCAACCCGCAAGAAAAGGCCCGCGTTCAGGCGCGGCCCGCGCTGCTGCGAATGCTGGCACGACTCGCGACGAGATCCCGGCCCCGAATCGCCAAGTGATCCGGCAATAAATTTCGGCCAGCCGCCGCGCTCGCGGCGGCGGCCGCGTTCGGACGAACGGAGACCGACGGATGAAACACCAGTGAAACGCCGAGCCCTTCTTTTGGCGTTGGTCGGCGCCCTGACGTTTGCGTGCACCGGAACCCAGGCCGCGCTTGAGATCCCGCAAGGTTTTCAGTCGCTGTTTGGCGCGTATCGGCCTTCGCGCTCCGAGCAGGCGTTCCTCGACCAACTCGAACACGACACCTTCAATTTCTTCTGGCAGGCGTCGCCGCGCGACACCGGGCTGACCCCCGACCGCACGCCCGGCCCGGACGTTTCCAGCGTGGCGGCGATCGGCTTTGCGCTGACCTCGTACCTGGCGGGCGCCGAAAGGGGCTACGTCAGCCGCGACGAGGCCGCCGCGCGCACGCTGTCCACGTTGACGACTTTGTGGCAGGCGCCGCAAGGATCGGCGGCCAACGGCGTCGCCGGCTACAAGGGTTTGTTCTACCACTTCCTCGACGGCCGCACCGGGCTGCGGGTTGGGCAGTGGGAGCTATCGACCATCGATACCGCGCTGCTGATGGCGGGCGTGCTGGCCTGTCAGACCTATTTCGACCGGGATGACGCGACGGAGCGGGCGATTCGCGACCTCGCCGACCGCCTCTACCGGCGGGCCGACTGGGCGTGGGCCTATTCGCCGCGGCATTGGCCATTGCTCAGCATGGGCTGGGAGCCCGAAACCCGGAGTTTCCTCGGCTACGACTGGAGCGGGTACAACGAGGCGATGATCCTTTACGTCCTGGCGCTGGGCTCGCCCACGCACCCGATCGACCCGAAGGCGTGGGACGACTGGACGCGCAGCTACCGTTGGGAAAGCCGGCGCGCGAAGCCGCACGTCGAGTTCGGGCCGCTGTTCGGGCATCAATACTCGCACGTTTGGATCGATTTCCGCGGCATCAAAGACGGCTACATGCGAGCGAAGGATTCCGACTACTTTCAGAATTCCGTCCGCGCCACCTATGAGAACCGCGCCTATTGCATTGCCAATCCCGGCAAGTGGAAAGGATACAGCGATCTGGTGTGGGGGCTGACCGCTTCCGATGGGCCGCTTTGGGGAGCGACCAAACCCCAGCCGCCCGGGTCGCCGTTCCACGCCTATTGGGCGCGCGGCTCGGGCCTCGACTACGGCCGGGATGACGGCACCATCGCGCCCACGGCGGCCGGTGGATCGGTGGCCTTTGCTCCGGAAATCGCCATTCCGACGCTCATGAAGTTCCGCGCGCTCTTTGGCGACAAAGTGTACGGCAAATACGGGTTCAAGGACGCGTTCAATCTTTCCTACACCGAGCCGGGCGAATCGCGCCCAGGCTGGTTCGACGATCAATACGTGGCCATCGACCAAGGCCCCATTTTGTTGATGATCGAAAACTACCGCTCCGGCTTCGTGTGGGACCTGATGAAGAAGAACCGGTACGTGATCGCCGGCCTCAAAAAAGCAGGTTTTTCGGGCGGTTGGCTCACGCCGATGCTGGCCAAGAAATACGCCGCCAACTGAGCCAAGATCGCGGCGTTCGGTACGACAGCCCCACGGCCCCAATCCCAGGTTGACCGCGTTGGCTTCGTGAAAATTTTGCGGAAGATCCCGCCTTTTTTTCGCGCGAAAAACCGGTCGCCTATCCCGTTGCGCGCCCGTCGGCCGTGGCTAGCTTTGGCGCGGGAGGAAGCAGCGATGAAGAGACGGAACTACTATCATCTGGCGCTGGCGGCGGCGTTGCTGCTGGCCGCGGCCGCGGCGGCGCCGGCGGCTGAGTTCGACCGCGGCGTGCAGATCAAGGTCTACAACGGCGGCTCGTACATCGTGCTGGCGGACCTCCAATACAAGGACGGCGCGGCCATCGACACCGCGAGCACGCCGGTGACAGCCGGGATGACCGAAGCGCTCGCCGACGTGCCGGCGGGCGCAACGCCGCTGGCGCTGATTCTGCGGTTCGTCGGCAGCGACACGCGCTACACGATACCGCTCGACCGCGGGCCGGCGTGCACCGGCGAGTCGTGCCTGGTCGAGGTCAGCGGCCTGTGGCCCTACACGCCGCATTACAAAATCACGCCGTAGGCGAGGACCGCGAAGCGGAGGCGTTCACGGGAGGCGCCGGCGGCGCTCACGCCCACCACCGGGCGAGCGCCCCGGGGCGCCTCAACGATGCGGCGTTCACATTGGGGAGCGGCTCATGCATTCATGTCGATGGGCCTTGTTTCTGGCCGGCTTACTGGTCGTGACGATACTGGCCGGGTGCAACCGCAAAGGCGCAGCCGAAGCCGCCGCGCCGGCCGGGGGCAACGACGCCGCGTCGCCGGCCGCCGCTGCCAACGAGAATGACGTCGCCGCGCCCGACCGCTCGTGGTGGCGCGGCGCCGTCTTCCAGGAGGTGTATGTCCGCAGCTACTTCGATTCGGACGGCGACGGCATCGGCGATTTTCCCGGGCTGACCGAGAAACTGCCGTATCTGGCGCGGCTCGGCGTCGGCGCGTTGTGGTTAATGCCGATGTATCCGACGCCGTTTTTCGATTCGGGCTACGACGTGGCCGACTACGAGGCGATCAATCCCGACTACGGCACGATGGACCAGTTCCAGGCGTTTCTCGCCGCGGCGCACGCGCTCGGCATTCGCGTGTTCCTTGACGGCGTGTTCAACCACACGTCGTGGGACCATCCGTGGTTCCAGGAATCGCGCTCGAGCCGCACGAACCCGAAGCGCGACTGGTATGAATGGGCCGACCAGCCGCTCTGGAATTGCGGGGCCGACCCGTCGTGGGGGAATTTCGGCGCCAGCCGGTGGGAGTACGACCCGCCGACGGGCCAATCGTATTTTCACTTTTTCATGACGGAGCAGCCGGACCTGAATTGGAAAAATCCGGCCGTGATGACGGCGATCGAAGACGTGCTGCGGTTCTGGTTCGACCTGGGCGTCGACGGCTTCCGCCTCGACGCGGTCGGCGCCTATTACGAGGACGAAACGGTTTGCGACAACGCGCCGCAAACCCACGCGATTCTCAAGGAGTTCCGCAAAGTCGCCGACGAATATCCGGACCGCGCCTTCGTCGGCGAGGCCGGCGGCTCGCCCGACCAATGGCCGCAATGGTTCGGGAACGGCGCGGACGAATTGCACATGGCCTTCAATTTCAACCTGGCCGACGCGCTCTATGCCGCAGTTTACGTGGAAGAGCCGTTTCCGATCACGCGGGTCATGGAGGCGTCGTGGGCCAAACTGCCGCCCGGCGGCCAGCAGGCGGTCTTTATCAGCAACCACGACTCGTACCGTTGCTACGACCTGCTGTTCCGCGACGAGCGCCGCGTCAAGCTGGCCGCCGCGCTCGAGCTGACGGTGCCCGGCACGCCGTTCATTTATTACGGCGAGGAAATCGGCATGGCCGACGCGCCCGATATCGTCGTCGATTATCGCGACCGGGCACGCGCGCCGATGCAGTGGAACGGCGCGAAGAATGCCGGCTTCACCACGGGCGCGCCGTGGGTCGGCGTTTCGTCAAATTACCCCACGAACAACGTGGCCGCGGAAGAGCAGAATCCCAATTCGCTGCTGAACCATTTCCGGCGCGTCATCGCCTTGCGCAACCACTCCGATGCGCTGCGCTTCGGCGACTACCAGGAAGTCGTCGCCGACGCCCCGAACGCCTATGCGTTTTTCCGCACCACCGACCGCGAAACGGTGCTGCTGGTCTTCAATCTGTCGCATCTGGCGCAGACGTTCGAACTCGCCCTGGCGGCAACCCCGTGGGACGGCGCGACCGGCCGCGTGCGCGACCTGTACGCCAGCGCGTTCGTCGCGGACCTCACCGCGGCGAACGGCGGCGGGTATCCGGTTTCGCTGCCGCCGTTCGGCTTCGCGTTTTTGAAACTTTCACGGGACTAGCGAGGGGGAGCGGATGACCCGCCGAGTTCAGCTTTTCGTCATGGGCGTCGCGGCCTTGTCATTGGCCCGCTGCGCGCCGGTCGAACGATTCCCGACGCCACGAGACCTGCTCGACGGTCCCGCTGCCGCTTTCGGCCCCGCCGGCGCCAGGATGGTCATCTCGCTCAACGGCGTGTGGGACGTGGAACAGGGGGCGTTGGACGACAAGCCGCCCGGCGCCTTCGGGCACATGGCGCCCGTGCCGGGCGTGCTGCGCACGGCGCAGCCGCCCTTCGAGAAAATTGGGTTGAAGAGTTCGCTGCGGCAGGCGTTCTGGTTTCGCACGACGTTTCAGGCGCCGGCGCCGCGCCAGGTCGCCATGCTGAAGATTCACAAGGCCATGTTCGGCGTGAAGGCGTGGCTCAACGGCGCGCCGCTCGGCTCGCACTTCGGCAGCTACACGCCGGCGGAATTCGACGCGGCCGCGGCGATCCGCTGGAACGGCGAAAACACCCTGCTCGTGCGCGTCGGGGCTTGGCGCGACAGCGTGCCCGATTGGGTCCCGGTCGGCGAGGACGCGGAGCGGTCCGTTTGGCCGCCGGGCATTTACGACGACGTTGAGTTGGCGCTGTCGGACGCGCCGAGCATCGTCCGCGCCAAGATCGAGCCCGATCTGCAGGCCGGCGCCGCGCGAATCATCACGACGCTGCGCAATTCCAGCAGCCAGCTTGCAACGGCGCGCCTCGAAACCGAGGTGGCCGAAGATGCGAGCCGGATCGTGGTCTCGCCGCGGGTCGCCGACACCATGCTGCTCGGCCCGAACGAAGAGCGCGCCGTGACGCAAATCGTGCCGCTCAAGTCGCCGGCGCTGTGGACGCCGGAAACGCCGTTCCTTTATGCGGCGCACAGCACGGTCGCCGTCGCCGGCCGCGCGACCGACGCGCTCTCCACGCGTTTCGGCATGCGGACGGTGGAGTTCCGCGCCGGCCCGGACAAGGGTTTTTTCCTGAACGGCAAACGCTATTTCCTGCGCGGCTCGAACATCACATTTCATCGTTTCCTCGATGACGAGATCTCCAGCGTCTTGCCGTGGGACCGCGCTTGGGTGCGGCGGCTGCTGGCGGGCAATCCCAAGGATCTGCACTGGAACGCCTTCCGGGTCAGCCTCGGCCAGGCGCCGCATTTTTGGTACGACCTCGCCGATGAAGTCGGCCTGCTGTTGGCCGACGAATTCATGGTCTGGTCGACGTCCGGCCCGGCGAGCGCGTTGTGGTCCGCCGACGAAATGGCCGCCGAATACGCCGAATGGATTCGCGAGAATTGGAATCACCCCTCGATCGCCTGGTGGGACGCCGCCAACGAAACGAAACTGGCCAAAATTGACGATGTCATCGCCCGGGTTCGCGGCCTCGACCCGACGCGCCAGTGGGGAAGCGGAAGTTACACCAGGCCCGAAGGCGCGGCCGATCCGCTCGAGGACCACCCGTACTTGTTTCTTTATCCGAGCTTTCGGCTGCCGCAACTCGACGCCAACAACGGGCAGCCGCCGCAAGGCGAAAACACCTGGAAGGACCCGTCGCATCCGTACATCAACGACGAGTACGATTGGCTGTGGCTCAACCGCGACGGCTCGCCGGCGCTGCTGGGGCGCGAAGGTTTTCGCCACGTATTCGGCGGCCCGGCGTCGGTTGACGAATACCGCGAGGCGTACGCTTACCTCATGGGCGGCCTGACCGAGTTTTGGCGGGCGCGCCGCGGCTACGCCGGCGTGATGTATTTCGATTATCTGACGTATTCCCGACCCGACGGCAACACCAGCGATAATTTCGTCGATGTGGCGAACTTGGTCATGGAGCCGCGGTGGAAGAATTATGCGTTCAACGCCTTCGCGCCGCTGGGCGTATACCTCAACACGTGGGCGGAGAGTTATCCGCCGAACGTCGAGGCGGCGCTTCCGGTTCGCGTGATCAACGACCTCCAAACGCCCGAGAAGGCAGAATTGAAAGTCGCCGCGGTCGGCATGGACGGCGCCGTTCTCGCCGTTTCGGCGCCTCAGTTCATCACGGTGGCTGCCCTCGGCGTCGCGGATTATCGGTTTCTCCTGCGCATGCCCGCCGCGAGCGCTTACATTTTGTTTGCGGAGTTGAAGCCGAAGGACCACTCGCAGCCGACCGTGTGGAGCCGGCGAAAGATCGGCTTCAAAAACCTCGGGCAGCCCGGGCCCGCGCCGCCCGCGTTATGAGGTCGCGCGAAGAGAAATATGTCATGTTGAGAAGGAGCGGGTGCACTCACCGGGGTCCGCGCGGGACGGGCTAAATCCCCAGTGGCCTGCATGCCGCGGGCATCTCGCTCCCGAGGAAATCACCCCCCGAATCCGCTTTTCGCGATCGACATTCGCACTGCCCGGCCTCCCGCAATCTGCGGCGCCCGTGCGACTTTTCATCCCGACCGGCGGCTGGAAGCGGCGGCTCTTGTCCACGGTTTTGCGACTTGACATTAATGTAAAGTTAGACTACGTTGTTTCATGTGGGTTCTACTTTCTCGACGGCGGAGCGTCTCGATGAGCGCAAAGAAAAGCGGTTTCCCATCGTTTAATGAATTTGGCTTGCTTCCCGTGGGAACGCACGCCGCGACGATCGAAACGTTGAAGAAGAGCGTTTTGGTGGTGGGGCTCCCGGATAGTGGCGCGGGGATCAGCATTGTGCGACTCTGTTTGGTCAACTACCTAAAGCATCTGGCCGATGATCTCTGGAGAGCCGACATTTACGAGATCTACGTGGGCGGCCCGTTCGTGACGGACGTCGCTGAGCCGGACGAAATGCCTGTGGTTTTTGTTTGCGATTTGCACGAATTCGCCAGCGAGTCCATTCAAGCGAACCTGAACGCGCGGTATCCGGAGCCAATTTGGACATGGGATGAGAAATCTTCGAACAAGGCCGCACGGCCAGGCGGAAAAGCCCTTAAGTCGCCCCTGTGGAATCGTTATCGCGCGGAACTTTATCCCATATTCGTGGGCTCAAACGGCAAGGAACTCGATCCGCTCAATCTTCGACGGTGGCTGACCCTCGATCTTCCGTCCGGCCGCGAGAAGGGCATCGTCAGGCTCCTGCCGTCGAGGAAGAAGGGGATGTGAAGATGACGACACTTGCGCATTGTCTATCGAAGATTTTGGAGTCTCGGCGAGATCAGGCGGTACGGTTGCGCGTTGATGCCGCCGGCGGCATCGTCAAGACCTGCGTGCTGCGAGACATTTCTTCGCCGGCGGCACGTCCCGGAAGCGCTCGGGGCTATTACACACGCGGAGCAGGCGGCCGTATCGCCGCTATTGAGACGAGTTCGGGAACCCTCTGTGACTTGTTCGCGAGTTCCAACGGATACGAAATACGGTTGTTATTTCTTCATGCGCTCCTGCGCCATTGGCTGCTTGAGCGTGTTCGGCGCGAAAGAGGGATGAGTTTGACGCGTGAGTGCGTGCGTGAGTTGGCGCGTGAGCGGTTTAGGGACCGGCCGGAAGGCCGTTCGCGGCTAGAACTGCTTCATTATTTGCCGGGTCTCGATTCGGGCGCGGCCGAAGAGCTTGACGGGGCCCGCACCTGTTCCGGGACGGGCGTACGTCTCTGCGGCCAAGCTCCGCCCCTGTTCGAAGCCCGGGTTTCTGATCGCCCTTCGATTTCCTGGGCAGTACCCGACGGCGCCTTTTGGCGCCTTTCCGCGAGATCGTTCCATAACGACGATCCCAAGCCCATTCGCAACGATGTCTATGACGCTGCGCTGGTATACGGGTATTGGTGCGCGTTGCTCGAAAACGCGGTTCCAACGCCGGGCCTTTTGATACTTGGTAGTGTGATGGTGGCCGTTTACCAGCAGACCAACCGCGCAGTTGGTCATTTGGTTCTCAACGTAGTTCCTTCCAAGCCGTTCAGGATGCCGTGTCCGATATATGTTTTTGGCAATAAGAAAATGAGCGGCGGTTCATTCGGCGAAGCTAAGGTCAAAGAAATGTGGCGTCGCAGACGCAGAGTGTTGCCGCCGCGACAGCTCATCCGGGAGTGCTCATATGAAGGTGCGGTCTCCGCGCGGATGCACGAACTTTACAAGCATCGCGGACGGCGGTCGGCCGTGAATCCTTGGTCCAACGATCGACCGCCATTGGCGATATTCTCCGTCGCCGACAAAGGAGAGTCTGGAGGTTGTCATGATTAAGACCTCGAAGGAATATGCTCGCGCTCGCAAGCTCCATGACGAGCAAAAAGAAGCATTGGCCCAAGAAAAGATTCGACTCGAACACGAAGGTCTGAAGCGAAAGGAATTGGGGCGAGTCTGGTCCGCGTTAGAGGCGCCGTTGCGCAATTTGGCTGCCGAGTTGAAAGAATATGAAGAACTTCGCGAGGGTCATCTCGAGGCGTGGGAGATTCCTTTCGAAAGTCTCGGTGTGTTCTTGATAAAGCTGCGGATTTCCCGGGGCCTGACCCAGCGAGAGTTGGCGAAACGATTGGCCGTACACGAAAGCCAGGTGTCGCGCGACGAGCGCAACGACTATCACGGAATCACGGTCGAGCGCGCCCGGCGGATTCTCGAGATGCTCGGAACAGAGTATTTCGTCTGCGTGAAATCGCCCGGGAAACGGATAAAAGGAACGCCCCGTTCTCCGCATGGCGACGGATTGGAAACGCGGCGTGGGCGGCCGTTGCCCGCAGGCCGGCGGGCATAACGGACGCGAGCGGCGCCCGGTCTGCGTCGCGGCGGCCCGCTTGCCAAAAAACCGCGAACCGATGACCGCGCCGAAATAGAACTGCGCGGTGATCGTCATCCGCAAATCGTCGCAGCTCGCGGCCGGCCGGCGGATTTCCCGACCTTCCGCCCTCGCCGTTCGTCGTTATCTTCCTTTTCAGCGATCGGAAAGGATGATGACCATGGACAGTGGTTCAACTGCCAGCCCGTTCGAAGCAGGCAGCGGGCCTGTCGTAGAAGCGCCTGCCTTCGCGCCTCTCGAGCGAGGGGCGTGACATGCGCCGGCCGCCAGGGGCCACGTACCGTCTGCAGTTCCACGCCGGCTTCGCTTTCCAAGATGCCGCGGCCATCGCCGATTACCTAGCCGCATTGGGCGTCAGCCACGTGTACTGCTCGCCGTATTTGCAGGCCGCTCCGGGCAGCACGCACGGGTACGACGTGGTGGACCCGACGCGCGTCAACGAGGAACTCGGCGGCGCCGCGGGGCACGACCTCATGCGCCAGGCGTTCGAGCGGGCCGGGCTCGGGCAGGTGCTGGACATCGTGCCGAACCACATGGCGATCACCGGCCGGGAAAACGCGTGGTGGTGGGACGTGCTGGAAAACGGTCCGGCCAGCCGGTACGCCTCGTATTTCGACGTGGATTGGTTCCCGCCCGAGGCGCGGCTCTCCAACAAGGTGCTGCTGCCGATTCTCGGCGATCATTACGGCCGCGTCATCGACGCCGGCGAAATCCGTATCCGCCGCCAGAGCGCCGATCTCACGATTGCCTACTATGATAAACGTTTTCCCATCGCGCCGCGATCGATCGGCGTCATCCTCGAACGCGCCGCCGCCCGCGATCATTCCGCGGAGCTTGCGTACCTGGCCGACGCCTTTGCGAGCCTGCCGCCCTCGTTTGCCACCGACCGGACGAGCACGGCCCGCCGCCACCGCGACAAGCAGGTGCTGCGCGAACTCCTGGAGCGCCTGTTGGAGAGGCGGCACGAGGCGGCGATTCCGGTCGATGCCGCGATCGCGGAGTTCAACGCGAACCCCGACGAACTCAGCGCGCTCCTGGATCGCCAGAACTACCGCCTCGCCTTCTGGAAAATCGCCCGGTCCGATTTGGGATATCGCCGGTTCTTCGACGTGAACTCGCTGGTCGGCCTGCGGACCGAGGATGAATCGGTTTTCGCCGACACGCACGCGCTGGCGATCGCCTGGCTGCAACGGGGCGTGCTCGACGGCGTGCGCGTCGATCACCCGGACGGGCTGCAAGACCCGCAGGAGTATTTCCACCGCCTGCGCGCCGCCGCGCCCGACGCCTGGATCGTCGCCGAGAAGATCCTCGCCCGCAAGGAAGCGTTGCCGGCCGCGTGGGAAGTGGACGGCACGACCGGCTACGATTTTATGAACCTCGTGGGCGGGCTCTTCGTCGACCCGGGCGGGGAAAAGCCGCTCACGGAATTCTACGCGGCGTTCACGGGCGAGACCGCCGATTACGCCGCGCTGGTTCACGAAAAAAAACACCTCGTGTTGCGGGAGCTGTTCGGCAGCGACTTCAACCGGCTCGCCGAACTGCTGTTGCAAATCGGCGAGCGGCATCGCGCCTTTCGCGACTACGGCCGCGACGAAATCAACGGGCTGCTGCGCGAGGCGGCCGCCTGCTTTCCGGTTTATCGCAGCTACGTGCGGCCGGCCGCGGGGCAGATCGCGGACGCCGATCGCCAGGCGATTGCCGCCGCGACGGCCGCGGCGCGGGATCGCCGGCCGGACCTCGACCCGTTGCTCTTCGATTTCCTGCAGGACCTGCTGACGTTGCAGCGGCGCGGCGAGTTGGAAAACGAATTGGTCATTCGTTTCCAGCAGGCGACGCCG
>Ga0181520_10011461_pt1 | contig 11640 bp, 7 predicted proteins | sample PEATcosm2014_Bin_29_FD_132451 | JGI IMG/M metagenome (GOLD analysis project Ga0181520, IMG submission 132451) | Peatland microbial communities from MTU Mesocosm Facility, Houghton, MI, USA - PEATcosm2014_Bin02_30_metaG | ecosystem: Environmental > Terrestrial > Soil > Wetlands > Peat | place...
CATCTGCCGCAAGGTCGCGCGGCGCGTGGTGAAGAACGGCGTCAAACACAAGGAAGAGCTGGCGGCTGAGAACATCAAGGAGTTTCTCGGCGTGGCCAAGTACCGCGACTCCGAAGTGCATGAAAAAAGCGAGGTTGGCCTGGTCACCGGCTTGGCCTGGACTGAGGTGGGCGGCAGCATCCTCACCACCGAAGTGCAGGTGCTCGACGGCAAGGGCAAGATGACCATCACCGGCCAGTTGGGCGATGTGATGCAGGAGTCGGCGCAAGCCGCGCTCAGCTACATTCGCGGGCGCGCGCAGGCTCTCGGCCTGAGCCGCGAGTTCTACCGCAACGTCGATCTCCACCTGCATGTGCCCGAGGGCGCGATTCCCAAGGACGGCCCCTCGGCGGGCATCACCATGGCCACGGCGCTGGCAAGTGCGTTGGCCAAGATTCCGGTGCGCCGCGACATCGCCATGACAGGCGAAATCACGCTGCGCGGCAAGGTGCTGGCCATCGGCGGATTGAAAGAGAAGCTGCTGGCCGCGCTCCGGGCCGGTATCTTCGAGGTCATCCTGCCCCGCGCCAACGACAAGGACATCGCCGAGCTGCCGGACAACATCAAGAAGTCCATGAAGCTCCACTTCGTCGATAACATGGACGAGGTTCTGGCGCTCGCGCTGGAGAGCCCGCTGCCCTCGGCTCTGCCCGCCGAATCCGAGGTGCTGGCCGCCGTTCCGCCGCCGACCGAGATGCCCGCCAGCGTACCCGCGAGGCAGTAAATATCCTCCGGCTGGGTCCGGAGCGTTACCGTTGCCGGCCCCGCAATGGGCCAGCTTGCGACCGCAAAAGACGCCGTGCCTGGTTGGCCCGTGGAACAGTCCGAGACCGGTGTTTTCCAATCCGCGATGTAGAAGCTGCGTGTACCTCGCCCTCGGCGCAATTGAGCATTTTCACTGATGGGTGAGCAAGCTCTGTGCGCCATCCATTTCACGTGCTTTGGGAAATGAGCGGGAAACCTCAGGATCGGCCCCACAGAAATTGTGAAAATGCCCTAGTCTTTGCGGTTAGGGTGGGCGAGCAGGCCGCCCGCTTGCCCCGTCCTCCGAGCGCACCTTGCGCAAAGGGGAGACGATGAGCCCCAGGGAGCCGCCGCGTGTCATGAGCCTGCCCTGAGCAAATTCGGGCGGTCCCGATTCAGTGGCTGAGAACAGGCGAACTCAAAGTCCCGAATGGCGATACCGAACACGCAACCGTAAGCCAAGAGTACGAGAAAAGACCTCCGCGGCTAGTCACTCAAGCGACTCCAATTTCGTCCAATCGTGCAGAGGATTCCTGTTGGCCTGACGGCGTTTCTGGTGAGGAGCGCGGCCTTGCAGGCCTGCACGTGGAATGTGCAGGGCACGCTGAACCAGCCAGAACGGTAAGTCGAGGTTTCCCCCCTCTGGGTTCCTGCTGCGAGAGGGCCGGAAATTTCCTTCGCTAGCAAGCACGCCCAGTGAGTTTTTCCTCAAGCAATGACCACCTTGGATTCCCATGCAAGCGAACGGCCGCTCCGGCTCTGCTCGAGGAATCTCACAAAACTGACGCCGGCTCAGTTCACGAGACACACATGAAAGGTTCACGCAATCGAGAGTTGCAAGATCGGCAAACTGTTGAGTTGAAGACGAGGCCGGCGCGGGCTCTGATCGGTTGGATGTCTCCGCAAGAAGGTTATATTGTCCTGAGCCTTCCACCGGCCCCGGAGGTGCCGATTCCTGACTTGGCGCAGAGAATATGGGAAGCCCATTCGGCAGTTAGGTCCAGGCCGAGCGGGGTAGAGCAGAGTCATGCGCTCTCAGACGTGGGCGAGGAAATGCGCGACTATCGAGACCAGTTTCAGGAAGATCCGAATTTCCAGGACTATCGGGCCAGCGGTTGCACCCTCAAGATTGCCAACCTGAACGAGATTTGTGCATTGCAGCCTGTCGTGCATTTGGACTACCTGCATCGTTCGAATCGTTTCACTGAACTCATCCGTCGCGCGCGCAAGGACGACATGCTCTCGTTGGCCAAGATCACTCTGCCCCTTCCCGCGCCGGTCGAGTTGCCTTTGCACTTCGATCCGGCGACAAATGCATGGACATTGCGGTCAATCAGTCCGAACATCCGAATCGTGGGACACTTCAGTACCCGCATCGAACTGTCGCCGGGGTTCTTCGCAATGGGGTATGGGTTCTGCGTCCGCCTTGTGCCTTCCATTGTGCAGGTTGTGTTGTACCGGGGAAGGTACTTCTTGAAGGATGGCCATCACCGGGCGCTGGCTCTTCTCGAACGCGGAATCACGCGCGTGCCGGTGGTTGTCCAGGAGCTTTCCAGAGCCGAGAAACTCGAGGTTGAAGGGCGGTTTCCCGATAAAACGCTGCTTGGTCCGCATCCGCCACTGCTTTCCGACTACCTCAGGGACGATGTCGCCGCCGCTTGTTTCAATCGGGCGGCTGAAAAGACAATCGCCATTCAAGCCGCTGAAGAACTGAAGTGGGGCTGAATGGGTATTCAATCCGTACCACTCATTTCCAGAATGCTGGGGTATCCTCCGGCGCTTGGGATCGACACAACGTAAAGCGGGAAGAAAACCCTCTCGAAGAAAGACCGGAAGGGAATACTCGCGAGGCCGTTTTTCGTCCAACCCAAAAAGCGGGTCTTCAGGTTTCGCGGCAGCCGTGCGTGAGTTCACGAGTGTTTCAATTCCTCGGATCGAAGGTCTGGGGAGCCCGGATTTCCTGGAAGATAGTTTCTGGATAGCGAAGCGCACCCAGGGAAGGTCGGCAGTTTAGGGCCACATGGAATAGATGACAGCACAGCTGAAGAAGGCGTTGCGAGACCACCACATTGCCGGGTTGAAGACGCGGCCCGCCAGGGCACTGATTGGATGGATGCCTCAACAGGAGGCGCAAGTCTTTCTCAGTCTTCCGCCAACCCCGCCTGCGCCCCAGGCCAAACTCGCAAAGCGAATCCGGGAAGCTCATGCAGCCGTCCGGGCCAGAGCGGGCGGCGTCGATCAAGAGGGCGCACTTCGCGAGCCTACCGAGGAGTTGCGCGGTTATCTGGATGAGTTTCGGGAACATCCCAATTGCAAACCGTATCTGGCTGGCGGATGCACCTTCAAAATCGCGAATTTGAACCAGATCTGCGCGCTGCAACCCATTGCCCATTCGGATTATCTTGACCGGTCGGAATTGCCGCGAGATTTGGCTGAGGATGCCAGACAGGACGACATGCTTTCGCTGGCCAGGATCACCCTGCCCCTGCACCTGCCGGGCGAGCTGCCAGTGCAGTTCGATTCAGGTAAAAACGCCTGGAAGGTGCGGACCAAGAACCCGGGTGCGCGCACCATGGGACATTTCAGGGCGCGTGTCGAATTGGCTCCCGGTTTGTTCGCCATGGGGTTTGGATTCTGTGTTGCCTTGCTGCCCTCGTTCGTGCAAGTGGTGGGATACCGGGGAAGGTACTTCCTGAAGGACGGCTACCATCGCTCGCTGGCATTCCTGCAAAATGGGATCGCGCGCGTCCCTGTCATTCTGCAGGAGCATTCGGAAGCGCAGAAGCTGGAAGTTGAAGGAAGATTCTCCGACGAAAAGCTCCTCGGTTTGCACCCGCCGCTTCTTTCCGATTACCTGAGAGACGATGTGGCGGCTTCCGGCTTTCACCTGGTTGCCGAAAAGAACATTACGATTCATGCCTCGGAAAACCTGAAGTGGGGCTGAACGCCGAGCGGCTGGTGCCTCTCCTGTATCCTCAAGACAGATGGCCGTTTGAGTTCGCTATCCCCTAAACCCTATGCGCTATACAACACAGTTTCTTCTTTCCGCCATGGCGGCGGAGCAGTTTCCCGCGCCAGAGACGGCCGAGTTTGCCTTTCTCGGCCGTTCGAACGTGGGCAAATCGAGCCTGTTGAACACCCTGGTGGGCGAAAAGGCCGCCAAGGTCTCGCAGACGCCGGGACGCACCCGGGCCATCAACTTCTTTGCGCTGCTCGACGCCAGCCAGCGGCGGCAAATGCTCTTTGCCGACCTGCCCGGCTACGGTTACGCCAAGATCTCCAAATCCATCTCCGCGGGCTGGCCGGCGTTCATCGAGCCATATCTGGCCATCCGCTCTTCGCTCAAGCTGTGCATCTGCCTGGTGGACGCGAATGTGCCCCCGCAGGAGAGCGACAAGCAACTGATCGACTGGCTGCGCGCCGAGGGAAGGGAATTCGCCGTGGTGGCCACCAAGGTCGACCGGCTCAGCGGCAATGAGCGGACCCGCAACCTGCTGGCCCTGAAGAAAGGTCTGGAACTGGATGAAGTGCTGCCCGTTTCAGCCAAGACCGGCTATGGAATCAAAGAGCTGTGGGGACGCATCGAGGCAATCGGCGGAGTGACAGGGTAAGGCTGGGAAGTCAGCGTCCCTACTGCGCGGCGGGATGAGCCGCGGGGAGGGTGAAGAGGAAGCGGCTGCCCTTGCCGACCGTGCTTTCTGCCCAGAGGCGCCCGCCGTGCTGCTCGACGATGCTGCGGCAAAGGGCCAAACCCAGTCCGGTTCCGCCCAAGGCGCGAGAGTCGGAGGCGTCGCCCTGCTGGAAGCGTTCGAAGATGCGCTCAAGCTTTTCCGGCGCGATGCCGCGGCCCTGGTCCTCGACGATGAAGCAGATCACCTTCTGCGCGGAAGAGATCTCCACAATGGACGATTGGCTTTCCGTGCCGGGGCTCACGCTGTAGGGCTGCGCGGAAAGGCGAATCTGCGTCTCGGCGGGCGAAAACTTGATCGCGTTGGTGACCAGCTCGTTGAGCACCTGGAGGATGCGATCCTGATCGGCCAGAACCTGGGCTGGCGGGGCGTCGACCTTGAAGGAAATGTGAGCCTGGGCGGCGGCGGTGTGGGCCACGTCGGCCGCGCGGCGCAACAGGTCGATGGCCTCGACGGCTTCGCGGTGCAAGGGCAGGCGTCCCTTTTCCACGCTGTCGAAGTCGAGGATGTCGTTGACCAGGCGGATGAGGCGGTCGCAGTTGCCGATGGCCATATCGATCATCTGGCGCTGCTTTTCCGGGCGTTTGTCGAGGGAGCCGGAGCTGATCAGTCCCAGCGAGGCGCGCAGCGAGGTAAGCGGCGTGCGCAGTTCGTGGCTGACCGTGGAGATGAACTCGTCCTTCATCTTCTCCAGGCGCCGGCGTTCGGAGACGTCCTGGAAGGCGACCACCATGCCGGAAAGGCGACCCTCCTCGATGAGCGGGCTGGCGCTGTATTCGACAGGGAATGAGACGCCATCCTTGCGCCAGAAGACCTCGTCGCGCATGCGGATGGCTTCGCGCCGGCGCATGGCCTGGAGGATGGGGCTGGTGGCCTTGGAGTATGGTGTGCCGTCGGCGTGGGTGTGGTGGATGACGTCGTGGACATCCGCGCCGGCCAACTGCTCGGGGGTGTAGCCCAGGGCGCGGGCGGCTGCCTGGTTGACGAAGGTCACCTGGCCCTCGAGATCGATGCCGAAGATACCGTCGCCGACCGATTCGAGGATCAGCTCGCGTTGCCGAGTGGCCAGATGGAGCGCTTCCTCGGCCTGATGCTGCTCGGTCACGTCCATGCCGTGATTGAGGATAAAGGGGCGCTCGCCCGGCAACTCCATGCGCCGGCTGCGGAAAGCGATGCGCCTGAAGACGCCGTCGCTGCGGCGGAGGGGCAGAGCCCCCTGCCATTCTTCCTCGGTCTCCAAGGTGCGCAGGCACTCCTGGAATATGGGGACGCTAGACGGATCCAGCAGATCGGTGACGTTGCGCCCGGTCAGGTCCTCGATGCGGTAGCCGAGAGTCTCGGCAGTAAATGCGTTAAGCGAGGTGAGGCGGCCTTCAGTCGAGCAGGTAAAGACAAAGCCCAGGCTGCTTTCCACCGTCTCCCGGTAGCGGGTCTCGCTGGAGAAAAGCGCCATCTCGATCTTGCGCTGGTCGGTCACATCCTGGCCGCTGACAATTACATACTGAATCTCACCGTTCGGCCCCTTCAACGGGCGCAGGGTCCAACTGATGCGGCGGGTGAGGTTGTCGGCGATGCGCCATGCGGTTTCGTGCGGTCCGGAGACCTGTCCACCAGCGGCCTCGCGGAGCTTGCCCGCGGCCCACTGCCGGTCGTCCGATTCGAGCACGGCTTCAACGAAGGAGCGGCCAACGGCTTCGGCAACGCTGAGACCGGTCAACTGCACGCAGGCTTGATTCAGGCGCACGGTGCGCCCGGCGGTGTCGAGCACAGCGACCAAGGCAGGAATCGAGTCCAGAGTGGCGGCGACAAACAGGCGCTCCACGGCGAGGGCCCGCTCGGTGCGCTGGCGGGCGCGCTGGGCTTGCTCCTGGGCACGGATGCGGCCGTAAAGCTCCAGGCGCGTAGCGGCTTGGCGGCCAACAATCTCAAGCAGCGAAAGGTGCTCCTGGCTGAACTGGTTCGGCCCCTGGGAGAGGATGGCCAGCGTGCCCACAATCTGATTGGCGCCGGTGATCAGCGGGGTTCCGGCATAGGAGCGGCAAGACCTGGCGCCGGCCAGCTCGATGCCTTCGGGCGGGAAGCGGGGGTCCTGGCTGGCGTCGCGGATCAAAAGCGGCGCGCCCTGTTCCAGCATCCATTGGCAGGCGGTGGTCGAGCGCGGCTGGTCTGCGGCCACGAATCCGTGCTTGGACTTGAACCATAGGCGGTTGAAGTCCATCCAGCCCATGTAGGCGTAGTCCGCGCCACCAAGCACGGCCGCCAGCTCGGTCAGTTCGTCCAGAGCAGGGTCTGGATTGCGGTCGAAGATGTCGAATTCAGACCGTGAAGTCATCGTCGAATCCATCCCTCGCTGCTGACCTTGCGTAGCAAACATCGATAGCACGCACCCGGCACTCAGTATCCGTCAAACTGTTTGAATTGGCTCTTCCACAAATGGGGGAGTTTGAAGAAAAATCAATTACTCCATAGGTAACTCGTACTTAGAGGCGGATAGGCACCAAATACATTACTAAAGTAATGTATTTGGTAATGCAGACGCCTTGCCTTCGCCTATTGGCGCGGGAGAACCTAGCGATGATCCTCGCTCTCAATTCGTTCCGGGGAGTTTGCAGCAGTCGCCGGCGTTGGCGGGTTCGTTCGCTCCCGCATCCAGGACGACCTTCCAATTGCCGTCTGCCTGCTTGCGCCAAATGGTGATGTAGCGTCCGCTGGTGGTCACTGGGTTACCATTGGCGTCTTTGCTGTGGCCCTCGAAATGGCCCCAAGTGTAGCCGATGTCGCCAGAGGGTCCCATTACGGCATCGGTTGGGGTCCAGGTCAGTTGGTAGACCTTGGGAGACCAGTTTGCTGATTTGGCGATGGCCACGCGGCCCACCGCAGGCGGCTGGCCGTTTCCGAGGGCCACGCCGTCCTCGGCAAACCACTCGGCAAAGGCTGCTCCGCCGCGCTCCAGCACGTCCTTGGCAAAGCGCGCTTCCAGGTCGAAGAGCAGCATCTTGCCCGGCTTGACGGTAGTGTCGAGTAAGGGATTGGGCGCGGCCGGGGCAGCGTCCGGGTTGGGAAATGCCAATTGGCTGCATGCCACGCCTGGGACTCCCGCCGCAATGAAGACGAACAGAGTTGCTCTCCAAAGGGCTCTCTTGCGCATTCCAGACACATTTCCCGTCACGATTCGATCCTCCAGCAGAGATGAATTGCCTACTTGCCATCGTACAACGAGGAATTCGAAAGACGGAGGGATGCTCCGGAGGAGTGGAACTTCCTTGCGGCGCAGAATTGGGCGGGGCAGGAAGAGCGGAGCAGTGCCCGAACATTTTCCGTCCAAAGGGCATTTGAGTGAATCGAACGGAGTGGTTCAAAATATACCGAACGAAAGGATGTAAACGTTGACAGACCGCATGAACCGCCGCGTCGTCCTGGCTTCAAGACCTTCCGGAGCCCCCGTCGCCTCCAATTTCCGCATCGAGACCAATCCAGTTTCCACTCCGGCCGAGGGGCAAATCCTTCTCCGCACGGTGTATCTTTCGCTCGATCCTTATATGCGCGGACGCATGAGCGACGCGCCGTCGTATGCGCCGCCTGTCGGCATTGGCGAGACCATGGTGGCCGGAACTGTGAGCCGGGTGGAAGCCTCGAATCATCCTGGACATGCCGTGGGCGACTGGGTGCTAAGCCAGGGCGGCTGGCAGGAGTATTCGATTGCCGACGGCAACGCCGCACTCAACCTGGGCGCGCAGTTGGAGCATCCCTCGGCGGCGCTGGGCGTTCTGGGCATGCCGGGATTCACGGCCTATATGGGCCTGCTCGACATCGGTCAGCCGAAGGCCGGCGAAACGGTGGTGGTGGGCGCGGCCACCGGCGCGGTGGGCTCGGTGGTGGGCCAGATTGCCAAGATCAAGGGCTGCCGCGTGGTGGGCGTGGCTGGCGGTGCGGAGAAGTGCCGCTACGCGGTCGAGGTGCTGGGCTTCGACGCCTGTGTGGACCACCGCAGTCCCGAACTGGCGGCCGAGCTGGCCAAGGCCTGTCCGCAGGGCATCGATGTGTATTTCGAGAACGTGGGCGGAGCGGTCTTCGATGCGGTTCTGCCGCTGCTGAATGCCAAGGCCAGGATCCCCCTCTGCGGGCTCATCTCGCAGTACAACGCGAGCCAACTTCCGCAGGGGCCGGATCGCACTTCGCTGGTGATGGGGACGCTGTTGAAGAAGCGCGTCAGGGTGCAGGGCTTCATCGTCTTCGACGATTACGGCCCGCAATACGGCGAGTTCCGCAAGCAGATGTCCGAGTGGCTGGCCGCGGGGGCAATCAAGTTCCGCGAGCAGGTGGTCGAGGGGCTGGAGAACGCGCCCGAGGCCTTCATCGGCCTGCTGGTGGGAAAGAACTTCGGCAAGCTGGTGGTGAAGGTCAGCGAGGAAGGGCAATAAGGGCGGGTGGTTGCCCGCGTCAGGAAAACGGCCAGATAAACGTCCATGTCTCCCACCCTGGAAGCAAATGCAATGACGCGGCGAGGGTGCGGCACCCGGTTTCTTGTCGCGGGTCAGATGCGGACGATCCATTGCCGACACTCCTGAATGCCGGTCCTGCGATTGCCGTTGGTTCGCATCCAGTGGTTCAGCGGCGGAAACCGGCTCGTTGCTATACTGAAAGTTGGCGGTATTGCCAGGAAAGCCCCGGCGGCACGGGGGCTTTTTTCTTGGACGCCGGGCCTTTTCCGGGGGAAGGAAATACATGGGAACACTGCTGGAGACTATCCACTCGCCCGCCGACCTGAAGCGCTTGAACTATGCGCAGATGGCGGAGCTGGCGGGGGAGATCCGCGAATTCCTGATTCAGACGCTGTCAAAGACCGGCGGGCACCTGGGTCCGAACCTGGGCGTGGTCGAGCTAACCATCGCGCTGCACACGGTCTTCAATACCCCGGAAGACAAGCTGCTGTTCGATGTCAGCCATCAGGCCTATGTGCACAAGATGCTGACCGGGCGGCTGGATCGGATGGAGACGATCCGGCAACCGGGCGGCTTGAACGGCTTTATGCTGCGCACCGAGAGCGAACACGATTGCTACGGCGCGGGACACGCTGGGACCGCGCTCTCCGCCGGCTTAGGAATGGCCGTGGCGCGCGATTTGGCCGGCGGCAAGGAACACGTAATCTCGGTAGCCGGCGACGCCGCCTTTACCAACGGAATTTCGTTCGAGGCGCTCAACCTGATCGCCGAGCAGACCAAGCGGATGATCGTTGTGCTCAACGATAACGAGTGGTCGATTGACCGCAACGTGGGCGCGCTGGCCAGCTACTTCCACCGCATTGTCACCAACGAGCACTACAAGCACTTCCACGATTCGGCGCACCGCATTATCGAGCGCTTTGGCGGCAAAACTGCGGCCATCGTGGCGAAACGCGCGGAAGAGGCGGCCAAGGGCTTCCTGTGGCACTCCATGATGTTTGAAGAGATGGGGCTGCAATACTTCGGCCCCATTGATGGGCACAATATTCCCCTGCTGGTGGAGACCTTCAAGTTCCTCAAGACCATCGATCACCCGGTGATGCTGCACGTGCTGACGCAGAAGGGCCGTGGATACCAGCCGGCGCTGGAAAAGGTGAAGAAGTTCCATGGGCTGGGGCCGTACGATCCTGAAACCGGTGATACCGCGCCTGCGGGCAAGCTCACCTATTCGGAGTCTTTCGCCAACACGCTCACCGAGCTGGCGCGCAAGGACGACAAGATCGTGGCGATCACGGCGGCCATGCCCAGCGGCACGGGACTCGATCTCTTCCGGCCGCATCATCCCACGCGTTATTTCGATGTGGGCATTGCCGAGGAACACGCGGTGGTCTTTGCGGCGGGCATGGCGACGCGCGGCTTCCGCCCGGTTTGCGCCATCTACTCGACGTTTTTGCAGCGGGCCTTCGATCCCATTGTGCACGATGTGGCGTTGCAGAATCTGCCCGTTGTTTTCTGCATGGACCGCGCCGGGCTCTCCGGCGACGACGGCCCTACGCATCATGGCCTCTTCGACATCGCTTACCTGCGCAGCATCCCCGGCCTGGTGCTGATGGCGCCCAAGGACGAAGACGAGTTGGCCGACATGATGAAAACCGCACTGCAGCTTCCCGGTCCCAGCGCCATTCGCTATCCGCGGGGTGTGGTGGCCGGCGTGGCGCGCAAGCTAGAGCCGGAAGTTCTGCCTGTCGGCAAAGCAGAGATTCTGCAGGACGGCGCGGATGTCGCCATTCTGGGGTTGGGGCCGACGATCTCTCTGGCGAAAGAGCTGGCTGCCCGGCTGGAAAGCGAAGGCTACTCCGCCGCGGTCGTTAATCCGCGCTTCGTCAAGCCGATTGACCGAGAGATGCTGGAGCAGTATGCGAAAAAGGTGGCCGCATTCGTCACGTTTGAGGACCACGTGAAGATGGGCGGCTTTGGCTCTGCGGTCGTCGAGGCCCTGGAAGAAATGGGCAGCGCGGTTCCAGTGGCGCGCATCGGCTGGCCGGATCAGTTCGTCGAGCATGGCAAGGTGGACGAGTTGCGCGCTCGTCACGGACTCACCGTGGAGGAAGCGCATGGGCAGGTATTGCGCTTGATCGTGAAGCGGCAGCCTGCACCGATGTCGGCTGGCTAGCCGATGCCCGGTTTCTTCTGAATGAGCTGGCTGAAGATCGGTTTCTCCGCCGCGGTGAGACAGCTGTGCCGCTTCGCCGCATACTCCGGCGCATGCCAAGGTGACGAAGTAACCACCTTTGGTTTCAGTTCTGAAATTCGATTATCCAAGGCTCTCAGTCCACTGTGCGACAATCCTCGAAAGCCCGATTTTCTTATGCGATTTCTTCCTAACGTACTTGCAGGGTTCGGTGGGTTCATGCTGGCCGGCGTGCTGGCCTGGCCGCAGGCGCCTTTCCCGGTAGGCCCCAGACTCCCATCCTCGGTTCCACTGGTGCTTTCCGGTGGTACCGTGATCGATGTCCGGGATTGGGGCCAGTCGGCGAAAGACCTGCAGGACGCCGTTGTCGTCGTGCGCGAAGGGCGCATTACCGATGTTGGCCCGCGTATTGCGGTCTCTGTCCCTAAGGGAGCGCGGGTGATCGACTGCACGGGAAAGTACCTGATTCCTGGGCTTATCGATGGTTTTGCCGGGATGAACTCCCAGGGCCAGGCGAATGCAAATCTCTATATGG
>Ga0181520_10011463_pt1 | contig 11639 bp, 6 predicted proteins | sample PEATcosm2014_Bin_29_FD_132451 | JGI IMG/M metagenome (GOLD analysis project Ga0181520, IMG submission 132451) | Peatland microbial communities from MTU Mesocosm Facility, Houghton, MI, USA - PEATcosm2014_Bin02_30_metaG | ecosystem: Environmental > Terrestrial > Soil > Wetlands > Peat | place...
ATCGGGATTGACTTTGAATTCGACGATCTTGCCGGAATTTTGATTGCCGCAGAGGAGCCAGTGGCCGGTTGGGTCAAGGTTGAAGTTGCGCGGGATATTGCCGGTGGTGCTGGTCCAAGTCAGGGGTTTGAGCGTTCCCGAGTCGTGATCGAGGGCGAAGGTTCCGATGCTGCCGATGCCGTTCTGGTCGCGGTTGGAGGCGTAGAGAAATTTGCCGTTGGGGGAGAGAAGAACTTCGGCGGCGGTGCTGGTGCCCTTAAATTCGGGGGCGAGGCTGGAGAGGTGCTGTTTTTCGGTGAGATTGCCGGTGGCGGCGTTGTAGTCATAGACGAACAGCGTGCTGCCCATTTCGGCCAGGAGATAGGCGTGTTTGTAAGCCGCGTCGAAGGTGAGATGCCGCGGCCCCATGCCGGGGGTAACAGATTGGAACGGCGGATCGTGGGGTGTGAGCTTGGCGGTGGCGGGGTCGAAGTTGTAGATGACGATCTTGTCGGTGCCGAGGTCGGGGACGTAAACGAACTTGCCGGTTTGATCAAAGACGACGCAATGAGGATGGGGCTGCGTCTGGCGCGATGGATCTTTGCTCGTGCCGGTGTGTTGGATGACCTGCGGCAGGCCGAGTTTGCCGTCGGGGCCGATGGGCAGTGCGGCGACTTTGCCGCCGCCGTAATTGGCGGCAACAGCGCCATGGCCGGCCGGATCGACGGCGATGTGAGCCGGATCAAGACCGCCGGAGGGTTGTTCGCCGATGAGCGTGAGCAGGCCGGTCGTGCGATCGATGGAAAACGTGGCCAAGGCGCCGGCGGCGTCAGAGTTCTGGTCCTTGTCGGGGAAGGACGCGGTGGCGTACATGAAGCGGCCGGAGGGAGCGATGGTGATCCAATTGGTGCTTGGAACGGCGGAGGTGATAACGGGAGTGGAGATTTGTCCCGTCGTGCAATCAAAGCGTGCGACCTTGATGACGGAATTGGAGCTGAAATAGACCCAGCAGGCGGCCGGCGGCGCGACCGAAGTGCCGCCGGTTTGGGGGCTGGAGGAACAGGCCGTTAATGCTCCCAGCGAACCGAGGAGCGATGCAGCGGCCAGGTGCATAAGGGCAGGCCAAGGGGACGGGCGGGGCGAATGGGCGACGGATTCGTGGGCGTGGGTCATGAGATTCCTCTTTCCTATGCAAGATGCCAGTTGCCGAAACTGACGAGGATTGTAGCGTTGCGCCGGTTGAGACGACAGCAACGCGACCGCGTCGCGCCAGCGTGGCGGGGGCAGGTTTTGGCGATCATCTTCGCCGAAAGAAATTTGGATTGGGGAAATTCCAGTTCAGGCGACGGAACTTTCGCTGGAAGCGGTGTCGAGCCGGCGAAGTACGTTCAGGAGCCCGTGCATGTGAAGGGGCTTGAGGAAAACATGCACATGGGATGGGGCGATGGAGGCCTGGAGCTTGCGAAAACGATCGTCGCCACGTTCGGTAAAGATGGCCAGTTCGCGAGGGCGCGAACCGGCGGGGAGTTCGCCGAGCCGATCGATAAGCCGCCGATTTTCGGCGGAATCGGTAACGTCAACAATCAAGATGTCAGTTGGATCGTCGCGAAGTATGCGCATGGCCTGATCAGCGTTCGCGGCGGACAATACCGTGTGGCCGAGGTCCATCAACAGCCGATTGGTCGGCGCTTCCTCCGGGAGTTGATAACCGGAGGGAAGAATAACCGCACGCAAAGTTGTATGCTCCTGGACGTTCATAGCGATCTGTCCCTTGCTCTAGCGCTCATAAGCTTAACGGGAAAAAGCGGTGGAGACAACGAATTTGGGCGTCTTAACCAAATCTTAGCGCTTGATCGCGGCGAGTGTGGCGCAAGTCACGGCTGCTACTGAAGTTTAGTAAATTCATTGATTTGCATGCGTGTAAGAATTGTTGTTGCAATCTCTTGGCGACGAATTGGACAGGGTGCTCGCTGTTGTAGTCCTGCACAAGGAAAGGGCCGAAATCGGTCGAGAAACCGCAGTAACAGGCTCAATCGCGCCCGAAAACACGCGGTGGCGCGCCCAACCAGTCCGATAACTGCGGATTGTTGCTCATTTCAGTAGTCGGCAGGCCGTTAGCCGACGACCCCGCCGTTGCGAGGTCGTTTTGCGAACCTGGGGGGTTCTCCCTGCCCGTCGATGTTGGAGTGTTTGATCTCGAGAATGACCATGTGCGGGGCCAGAAGATTAAGAATTGGTAATGGTCTTGCCTTAGCGATGCGGCTTAATACACTTCAGCGTACGTTCCCCGCGTATTGGGGGCTGGATGTCATCATGGAGTCAGTTCTCCCAGCTTCGCCACAAGCCCCGGCCGCACCGAAAACGGCGACCCAGGCACCGGTCCCGGACGCTGTCGCGCCGGGCCCAGCCGCCCTCAAGCCGGGGGAAGCCCTGTTCGATCCGGCCACAACCCTGATCGACAGCCGGGGCGTCAGTGTCTTTTACGAAAAAAAGGAAGCAATCAAGAGCGTTTCGCTGACCATGCCGCGTAACCGCGTGATCGCGATGATCGGCCCCAGCGGCTGCGGCAAGAGCACGTTTCTCCGCTCCATCAACCGCCTCAACGATCTGATCCCCGGATGCCGCGTCACCGGGCAGCTCATGATCGGCGGGCAGAACATCTACGATCCGGGCGTCGATCTGGTCGAACTTCGCCGACAGGTGGGCCTGGTCTTCCAGAAGCCCAATCCGTTTCCCAAGAGCATCTACGACAATGTGGCCTACGGACCGCGATTGCATGGACTGCACAACCGGGCGGAGCTCGATGCGCTGGTCGAGGATTGCCTTCGCAAGGCCGCCATCTGGGACGAGGTGAAAGACCGGCTGGATTCCAGCGCGATGGGCTTTTCCGGCGGGCAGCAGCAGCGGCTGTGCATTGCCAGAGCCCTGGCCACCAAGCCGATGATCCTGCTCATGGACGAGCCGTGCAGTGCGCTGGATCCGATCGCGTCGGCCAAGATCGAGGATCTGATCACCAGCCTCAAGAGCCAGTACACCATCGTGATCGTGACGCATAACATGCAGCAGGCCGCCCGCGTCAGCGATTTTACCGCGTTCTTTTATATTGGAACGCTGGTCGAGTACGATCGGACATCTGTGATGTTCACCAATCCGTCGCAGAAGCAGACCGAGGACTACATCACCGGCCGCTTTGGTTGAACGCCGGACCGCCAGCGGGCCGGGCGCATTTGCGCATTGGTCAGGATCGTTTATGTCACATCAACTCATCGATCTTCTGGACGACCTGAACAACCGCATGGCCCGAATGACGAGCCTGGTCTGCATGCAGGTCGAACAGGCCATCGAATCCGTTTTTCGGATCGACGCCGACATGGCGCATCAGGCCGTCGAGATGGACAGCAAGATCGACGAGGAGGAAGTCAACGTCGAGAAGGCCTGCATCAACGTTCTGGCGTTGCACCAGCCGGCCGCGACCGACCTGCGGACGGTGATAACGATCATCAAGGTGAACGCCGATTTTGAGCGGATCGCCGATTGCGCGGTCAACATCGCCCAGCGCGTGCAGCCGCTGACAATGGTACCGGAATATGAGCCGCCGACCGACATGCGGCTGATGGCCAATTGTGTGCTCACCACCCTGCGCGACACTATCCGGGCGTTCAACATGCGCGACGAAGACCTCGCCCGGCAGGTCATCCGCAGCGATGACGTCGTTGACGCCCTGTATCATCAGATCGTGCAGGACAATCTCGCCCTGATGGTGGGGGACGGCCAGAAGGTGAATGTCGATCTCTCGAATATCATGATCGCCAAGAACCTGGAACGGATGGCCGATCATTGCAGCAACATCGCCGAAGACGTGATCTACATTCACAGCGGCCGGATCATCCGCCACATGCACGCGACGTAATTTCGCCGGCGATTCCCACCGTTACCGCCAGTTGCATCCGGCACCGCCGGCGGCGCGTTTTCTCGCCATGTCCATAAAAAACAAAAGGCGAGGCCTCGGCACGCGCCGTGGGCCTCGCCTACAAAGCAAGGGTTCGAGATTGATCAGGCGATCGCCTTCTTGATCATCTTGCCGTGAACCATCAGGCCGGCCAGGCCCAACCCGATCAGGCTCATCCATGCCGGCGAGGGCAGGGGAACGCTGGCGGCATTGGGGAGCTCCTTGAGGCCGAACGTCTGCGTGTAACGGCAGGACGGATTGGCGTCGATGACCAGGTCGCCACCGTTGGGGTCATATCCCCAGAGGGCCGTTGTGCCCGAGGCGACCGAGCCGCCGCCGCCGATCGTGAACGTGTCGTTCGTGTTCACTTGCGAGGTGACCGAGGCGGTCGTGAACGGCGTGATCTCGTTGAATTCCGAGCCGAAACTGGCGGCCTTGACGGTCGGCGCCAGCGGGCTCAGCAGAAAGAACTGGAAGCCGTTCCAGGTCTGCCCGGACAGGTTCGTCACGTTTTCATTGACGATCGAGATGTATTTCGCCACATCGGCCTTGGGACCATCCTGCGTGAAGGTGATGACCAGGCCTTCCATGCTCGTAAACGCCGCTTCTTTTTCGATCTGAAGCGTGTTGCCGACCACCGCGTCTTCGATCAGGCTGATGCCCGTCGGATACGTGATTGTCCAGCCGTCAACAGTGTCGCCACTGCGAATAACCGAGCCCGCTTTGGCTTGAGTGGCGCCGAATCCAAGAACACCCAGGATTACCGCGGCCACTGTCGCCTTGAGAAACGTCCAACGCATAGCTGTGCCTCCAATAGGACATTAGGTACTGGATTGGAAAATACACCAGCAAATCGAGTTGACAAATCCGCGAGAAAATTTTTCCGCGCAAACTAACATCCGCAGCTATCAAACCGGTCATAAGACCGACGTAAGTATCCGGAAACGAGGGAAGCAACGGGTATTCGTTATGGATCGATTGCGCCGGGTGTGACGCCTGTAATGTGTGCGCGTGATTTTCCGCACAGGACACAGGGGCCTTGCTCGCCGGTGGGAACGGACGGTTACTGTCGGCGGGCCTGCTCGCCGGCTGGTGCGCAGGCCGATTGCGCCGGAACGCGACAGACGCGGGCAATGAGGGCGAAGGTCAGTTTGTTCCGGTGACCGGGTTGCGGACGATGCTCTTGCAGGCGTCGCGCAGATTCTCGACCTGACGCTGCTGGTCGGCCGAGAGCGCGATGGTGCCGTTGCGCACCAGAGCGTCGATCTGAGCCAGCGCCTCACCGGCCTTATCAACCTGGTTCAGGCTGATCCGCGCATCGCCCAGGCCAATCAGGGCATCGACGTTCCACGGCTGAAGCGTTGTGGCTTGGGCAAAGGCGGCTTCGGCGGCCGCGGTCTGGGACTCCTTCACATACACACGGGCCAGCGTGTCGTAATAAGGACCGGTCTGCGGATCCTTCGGCGCCGCCGCGACGGCCGACTTGGCAAGATTTTCGGCCTCGCCGAGTGCGGACGGATCGTTCTTCATCAGCAGTAGATAGGCCAGATTGTTCTGCGCCGGCGCCATGTGCGGATTGCCTTGCAGGACGCGGCGGTACATCTGTTCAGCGCCCTTCTTGTCGCCGGCCTGGTCCATGGCGCTGGCCAGGGTCATCAGCGTGTCCGGCGGCAAGTCGTTGCGGCCGGAGAGCGGACTGAGAACCGCCTGCGCCTGGGTATACGCATCGGTATTGGAATAGCGCACGCCGATGTTGTACCAGGTGTTGGCCAGCAGGCATTGCTCGGCCACCGAGTCGGTGGGGATCATGGGCACGACGCGGCGCACCCAGGCCATGGCGCCGGCAGCGTCGGAATGGGTGACAATCGCAAGGCTCAACCATTTCGACCGCCAATCGGCGCTCTTCTGGGCCAGCGGCGAGAGAAACGCGGCGGCATCGTCCTCGCGCGCCACGGCGATCAGCGCCCGCGCGTACGTCGTGGTCAATTCGGCATTGGATGCGTCGGCGGCTCCCGACTTGAGATACGGCTGCAGCAGCGAAAGTGCGTCTGCGCCCTTGCCCGTGGCCAGATCGCTCACGGCCAGGGCAACGTCCGGTTCCAGTGTGTTATCCAGGCTTCGCTGCCGCCAAACCTGCGCGGCGAGGCTCATGTCCGACCAGCGACCCATGAATCCGTAGACGTTGGTCAGCATCTTTGCGGCCGGCGCTGAATTGGGGAGCAGATCCTTGGCCCGCTGCGCCAGTGCCAGCGCCTGATCGGCGCGGTCGGCATGAAGGAGCCTCTGGACGGTCAGAAAGTAGACGGGGAGAAATCGCGGGTACTTGTCGGCCAGCGCCGAGAGCCGCATCGTCAGTTGTTGCGGCGCCTGGTTCTTGGCGGCGGCGTCGATCATCGCATCGAGCGTATCGCCGGCGGCGGGATCCGTGGGGTCTTTTGTCAAAGCGCTCACCAGAGCCAGGTTGTCCGGCGACATGGCCAATCCGGTCATCTTCCGGCACAGGTCGCGCAGCGCCGTCAGTTGCCCCTGGGCGGGATTTGCCGCCAGCGCCGAATCGAGCAGTTTCCTGGCTACATCAAGCTGGCCGTGGCGAATCTGAAAACCGATGTCGGCGGCCCAGATGGCCGGATCGTCGGGAGCGGCCTTGATGGCGGCGGCGTAGGCGGCGGCGGCGGCGGCGGCATCGTCGATCTGCTGGTCGTCGAACGCGGCGACGATTTGCTCCTTCTGGCCCGGCGGCAGGTTCAGAGAGTCAAGCTGGGCCAGGCACTTTCGCGCGTGATCGATGTCCCGCTGCGAAGCAAAGAAGTCCGCTATCTGCTGGATGATGGCGGCGTCGCGCACGCCGAGGTCCAGAAGCTGGAAATAGATCGTCGAGGCGTCGTTGATCTTGCCCTGATGCCAGTCCAGATATGCCAGCAGCGCCTGACGCGACGGATCGGACGCCTCGCCTCCGGCCTTGTCCAGAAGCGACTGTGACAGGGCGTAATCACCCTGATCGGCCAGCATCGACGCGGCGGCGCGAAGCAGGTCGCTGCTGACCCTGGAAATGCCGGCCAGATTGACCGCATATTTGCGGGCGTCATCGGCGTTCCCGGCCGCATGCTCCAGGCGGACCAGCGGGTACAGCACTTCCGGCATGTTCTGGTTGAGCGTGTTGGCCTTGGTCAGTTCGTCGATCGCGCCCTGGGGATTGCCGGCGGCTTCCAGGGCCGTGGCCATGAGCAGCCGTGGCTCGAGCTGACCGGGCGCCACATCGATGACATGGCTGAGAATATGGATGGCCTCGGCCGAATCCTCTTTTTTGCCGGGGCCGGTGAGCAGGTATCGCGCGCGCCCAATCTGCCAGTTGAGGCTCTCGTCCGTGGTCAGGTCATGCACGCGCTGAACGGTTCGTTCCATGAACGGCCGGTTGGTCCAGGCGGTGGCGGACTGAAGGATGGCGTCCTGAATCACCAGGTTGTCGGGATTGGCGTCTCCCAGCGTGGTCCAGGCGGCGGCGGCATCGGGACTGTGCGTCAGTTCGAGAATTTGCGCGATGACCAAATCCCAATCGGCCCGCGTGGGCACACGAACGGGTCTGGTTGCGGCCGGCGCGCCCGACGGCTGCGTTGCCGCCAGGGCCGTGTCGGCGTCTTTGCGAACCTGGTCGATCACCTCGGCCGACGAGTGGTTGGCGGCGATCATCACGCCCGCGCGGGCCATCGCCAGCGCCGGGGTCAGCCCGTAATTCTTCTGTGCGGCGTCGAGCAGATCGTTTTCCCGGCCAAGCTGCTGGGCAAGACTGACCTGGGCGAGCCTGAGCAAAGTGTCCTGACCGGCGGCCGATGCGGCGTGCAGGGCCGAGTCGAGCAGAGTCACGGCCTTGTCGCGATCGGCGGCATCGTGGGTCTGGCAGAGCAGGCTGATGTATATCGGGAGCGTCTGCGGTTCGTTGGGGATTCTTTCCTGCAGGGCCTTGACGTCGGCCAGAACCTTCCTGATCTGGTCTATGTCGCCGCTGGTTCGGACGCGGTTGTATTCGGCGTACAGGCCGGTGATCACCGTTGGCAGGGTTTGCTCGGCCCAGAGGGCTCTCTGGGCTTGGGCGATGGCATCGTCGTTGGATTGGCCCTTGTCCTGTTCGATCTCGGCGATGCGCATGTGGGGCAGTGCCCAACTCGGATCCTGGCTGGTGGCCAGCTTCCATTGTTGAAGGGCCAGGTCTTGTTCGCCCAGTTCGAAATATGTTTCGCCGACGAGATAGCGGATGATCGTATTGCGCTGATCGAACTCCTGAGCACGCTTGTATTGTTCCAGCGTGATGCGCGGCGATTGCGTGGCCGAGGCCAGCCGGGCCCGTAATGCGACCGTCCATGCGTGCGCAACAGGCTGCGTGCTGGACCGCTTGTCCAGGGCGTCCACCAACTCCTGCGCCGATTGGTGCTGGTTCAGTTGATCGAGGGACAAGACGCGCAGGGCGACCACCTGGGCATCGGCCGTGGCGGGGTCGATCGCCTTGGTCCGATCAACGACGGCCGTGTATTTCTGATCCTGCCAGAGTCGCTGGACGTAAGCCTGTTCGATCTGGGGATCGTTGAGCTTATCCGCGGCTCTTTGCAGCGTTGCCAGCGACTGGCTGAATTGGTTCAAGCCATCCAGGAAGAAGACCAGGCGATTGACGAACTGGGCGTCGGGCGGATCGGGCTGGGTCGTGGCAGCCAGAGCCGTCTTGCCTGCTAGGACGTTGGCGGTGCGCTGGTCGACGGGGGCATCGGGGATTTCCGCCGCCTCGAAGTGGGCCATCACCTCGACCAGATCAAAGCGAGGATCATCGGGATAGGCCTTTTTGAGCGCATCGGCATGAGCGATCAACTTCTCCGGCGGGTTATTGAGCTGGGCCATGAGGTGCAGCGTCAACGCCTGGAGATCGAGATCGGTGGGCTTAAGCTGGTTGTATTCCAGGCTGGAGGCCAGCGCGGCATCGTAATGCTTGGGATCGCGCTCGTTGACCCAGGCCAGTGTGTTGAGCGCGTCCAGATCGCCGGGATGGCCCTTGAGGATCACGTCCGCCAGCCGGATCGCTTCGCTTTCGCCGCCGCTCTCGCGGATGAACAGTGTCATCAGCTTGTGCTGCGCGTCGTCGTACTGAGCCTTCTGTTTGTCGTCGGCCGTGGCAGGGTTCACCATGTCGATATAGCGGCGGAAACTCTGGATCGCCTCGGGAACCAGGCTGCCGTCGATGTCGCTGAGTTTTGTGCAGGAGACGGCCAGGTCGTAATACGCCTCGGGATCGCGTTGGACGCGATAAGCGTACCAGTGCAGAAGGGAGTGCGCCTGGTCATAGTCTCCCCGGGCGAAGGCGTCGATTCCCTGCTGCCGCCGGGCGGCGATGTCGGCGTTGCGCAAAGACCGCAAATGGAGATACAGCGCCGACGACGCCGCCAGCCCCAGGACAACGATCACCGCCAGAATGCTCAGCCGCTGTTGTGTTTTGGGTCGCATGATGATCAACCGATCACGAATGTGTCACTCGTCGCAGAATCTGCGAGATGGTCCGGAAAATGATGAGCAGGTCGAGAGTCCAGCACCGCTTCTCGACGTACTCGATGTCGTATTTGATCCACTCCTGGAAATCGCTGCCGGCCGCACGCGTGCGCCGGGTCTGCCACAGGCCGGTGATGCCCGGCCGGACGCTCAACCGCGCCTCGCGCCACGCGGGGCAATATTGATTCTCGCTGCGCGGGCTGGGCCGGGGACCGACGATCGACATGTGGCCCAGCAGCACATTGAAGAACTGCGGCCACTCATCGAGGTGATATTTGCGCATGGCCCGGCCGACGCGGGTCAGGCGCGGATCCTCTTCGATAAAGAACTGTGGTCCGTCGGCCTGGTTGGCGGCCTTGAGGTCCGCCTTCATCTTCTCGGCGTCCTTGCGCATCGAGCGGAATTTAATGCAGGGGAATTCGCGGCCGCCCAGCGTCTCGCGGCGATGCGAAAAGAAGATCGGCCGCCCGTCCTCAAGCCAGATCGCCAGAGCGACAAATGGATAGAACGGCAGGGACAGGGCGATGGCGATCAAGCTGGCGACGATGTCGAACAGCCGCTTGGCCGCCCGGTCCAGTACGTTGGCGTGCCGCACCGCCGGATCGTCCGGGATGCGATTCTCCGCTGGCTCGATGGTGAGCCATTGGATCGCGCCCGATGGCGGGCGTTGGGATGGATCATCCCACAGAATTGCCGGTCCGACGACGGTGGTTCCGTCGGGGACATGACGGCCGGCGCCGACCCAGACCGGGCCGATGAATCGCGCAGCCGGTTCGATGCGGGCGGTGGGATCGGCCCAGGTGCTCAGATCGACCTGCGTGGCCCGCGTGATGGTGGCATCGGGACGCTGCCAGACGGCCATGAGCGATTTGAGATATGCCGCGACCTCGCGGTCGAGCGAGCCGTCGAAGACGTTGCCGTCCACCGAAAGTGTCGAGCGTTCGTGGCGGGGCGTGAACCGCCGCAGCCGCCGCCAGCCCACCAGAGGGTTGGGCGCCGATTGCCACAGCCGGGCCACCTCGCCGTCGGGAGTCAGCGCCACGCGGGCAAGTCGCTGGTCTTCGGCCGCATCGTACAGCCGCTGAATCCGAAGGAACCGCCCGTCGGCATCGGTCACGACGCGTTCGCGATAGCCGCGCTCGCGGGAGTTGTGCAGGCGCACGAACAGGAGCGTCGGCTGAATCCAGTTCAGCACGTCGATGACGTCCTTCATCTTGAACAGCACCAGCGAGCGTGGATCGGTCAGCAGAAAGAGCTCCGCCGATTCGATAATCTGCGACGGCTCGCCCTGGCGCACGATCTGTACGCCATAGGCCGCCCAATAGCGCTGTTGCAGGCTCAGCGGGTCCATTCCCCAGATAGTGTGACTGGAGTTGGAACCGCCCAGAGCGGCAAACTCGGCCGGGGCAACCGATCCGACGGGCGCATGGGAATACTCGACAATGGGAACCTGGCCGGCGGTGGGTGGCAACGGGAGGGCGTCGGGCGCATGCGCCCGGCCGCGTTGCTCCGCGATGGGGGTTGTCGGGGTCGTTGCCATCAAAATCCTTCGAGCTGCGATGTCCGGCCAGACCGTGCAAATCGCCTTGGCCGGCTCCGGCGCGTTCTGTTACGGATTGGCGCCGCCGCCGTTCTTGACGCTGGACGCCACCGCCTTGGCGACCGGCCCGAAAGGCGAACCAGCGCCGTCGCCGTTTTGTTTCTTTCGGCCGTTGCTCGCGCCGGGCGGCAGCGGCATGCGGCTGATGGACTGCTCGAAATCCTGGGCCTGGGCGCGGTTGAAAACGACGCCGGCCATCTTCGCGCCGATGGACGCCAGCAGGGCCATCGCCTTGTCCACCAGCGGACGTTGCTGGCCGCGGCTGATGCACAGAATGGTCGCATCGGCGGCCACTGCGACCGGCGAGGCTTCGATGCTGCCCAGGACCGGCCCGGTGTCGATCAGGATGGTGTCGAAATGCGCCCTGGCGCCGTCCACCAGCCGGCGGATCGCGCCGGGCGAGACGGTTCCGGTGTAACCGCCCAGCGCCTCGCCCACGGGGAGGATCGACAGATCGGTCACATCCGTGGTGTGTACGTATTCGAGCACTTTGCGATTGGCCATCGCTTCCAGCACGCCCTGCGGCGAATGGACGTTGAGCCGGGCCGTCAGGCCGGCTCCGACAAGATCGCCGTCGATCAGCAG